>JAABUY010000097.1_pt1 | contig 189158 bp, 164 predicted proteins | sample 5560271 | NCBI WGS metagenome assembly JAABUY01 (sample SAMN10711886, study PRJNA513374) | rock metagenome | isolation source: Antarctica rocks | place: Antarctica: Victoria Land, University Valley | reverse complement strand
AGCGTTGGCCGGCGACTCGCACCAGCGCTGGCAGTGTGGTCTTGTGCGTGGGCGCGTAGAACCGATAGTAGGCATGCTCGGGTTGCTCTTCGATACTGCGCCGCACCAGCAGCCCGTGGCTCCAGCCTTCGGGGCCGGCCTTGTCCAGATACAGCGATTCAAAGAAGCGATCACGTTTTTGAACCAGGCCATCAACGTCGCCAGCTCGACCAAAGGAGTAGCTTTCCCGACGATTGCGATCTACGCGAAAATCGACGCGCTCGCCGGCCTTCACCACTACGACGAGGCCCTAGCACTCGCGAATCAATCACTCGCACGCCTCGATGGAACTCTCTACGACGCCCACAAATCCCAGGTCCTCATCTCGCGCGGATCAATCAACAAGGAAAAGGGCGACTGGAATGCTGCAATAGCGGACTATCTGCAAGCGGTCCAGATCTCGCGCAAGATCGACAACTACCGGGGCGTGACAGACGCAGGCGGCCAACTGGCACAGGGCTACGAGCACCTGAATAACCTCCCCCCCGCTCTCGACGCCATCAACGAGGCTATCGCGGCCAACACGCACATTGCAGATGAGCTCTACCTTGTACCCAGAAATCTTGCCATCAAAGCCGAGATCATCGCCAAGATGGGAAACGGACAGGAGTCAGACGGGCTTTATCGTGAAGCAATTGCACTTGTGAACGTGATGATTCAACACGCTTCGACGATCAACATTCAGCGACAGTTGCAGGCCGAAATGAGCGACGTGTACTCCGGTTTTTTCGCATCGCTCTGTGCTCAAAAACGGTTCGGAGAAGCACTCAACACGCTTGAACAGGTTCGAGGACGCGTTGAAACGCAGGCATTGGAGCACCACGAGACACAAGCCGTACACCCTCCGACCACAGAGGAGGCGGAGCTCACCCGTCTCAACATCGCCCTCATCAATGCCGAAGACCCTGCCATCAGATCGACGTTGACCAACGCGATCTACACGACAGAGCTGCGAATGAGTCCGAGCGCTTTAGCCAGGCAGACCATCGCTCATCCGGTACCTCTGTACACGCTGCAGCACGATCTATCAGCCAATGCAGTCGTGATCGAATATGTACTGGCCGAGCCCTCTTCTTACGCTTTCGCCATCACTCATGATTCGGTCACAGCGTATCCTTTGCCATCAAAAGTCTTGATCGAGGCTGACGCGAACCGCTATCGAAAAGAGCTTCGGACACAGAAAGAGGACCGGCAGCTCGCACAGCGGCTCTACAACGAACTACTCGCGCCGGTCCAGCAATACAAGCAGAAGACGGACCTCATCATCATTCCGGATGGAAGTCTGCATCTGATGCCCTTCGCAGCGCTGGTAGACGAGAGCGGCTACGTATTGAAGTCGCACACCATAGATGTAGCCCCTTCGTCAACTGTGTTTGATCTTCTGAGCAAGCGAGTAGCCAGCAGGGAAGCGGTATCCATGCCTTACATTGGCGTTGCAGCATGGACGCAACCAGCAGATACACGGAACTTCGTTACGAGGGCCATCAGCAGCCCGCAACGCAGCCAGCTCGTCTCGCTACCGGACAGCCAGAAGGAAGTCGAGACGATCGCCAAAGATTTGCCTCACCCAAGCACGATCCTGTTGGGCAGCGACGCCACGGAGTCTAAGTTCAAGCATTTACCTCTCAGCAGCACCGAGGTGGTCCACCTTGCACTACATGGGTATGCAGATTTGGATTACCCGGACCGCTCAGCACTCATCTTCGCGCCAGAGAATGGCGGAGACGATGGACTGCTTCAGGTGCGCGAGATTCGCAACCTACACCTGAATGCAAGGATGGTGACGCTCTCAGCTTGCAACACTGGCGTTGGACCGGTTGGACAGACAGACGTAGCAAATCTCGTCAACGCGTTCATTGAGGCCGGAGCGGACACGGTTGTGTCCACCTTTTGGGAGTTAGAGGATCATGCGACGGAGCACCTGATGGCCGATTTTTACTCGCAGATCGCTAACCATAAGCGGAAGATCGATGCCCTGCGCTATGCTCAGATGGAACTCCTGAATCAAGGGCTTCCTCCGTACTACTGGGCCAGCTTTCAGATCGTCGGAGATCCCAACGGGACACTCTGATTTTCGTTGAGCGCGCGGCGGACCGCGCCGATCGCTGTTTCAAGTTGGCCATCCAGCCCTTCTCTACGTTCTCTCCAGTTGAAGTCTGCGCGTACATCGGGTTGGATGGGACTTCCTTCAAGAGCCGTACCGTTCCATGTGTAGTAGGCGGCGACCGGCAGCGCGAGACGAAAGCCATGACCGACCTTGACTGACGTAGCCGATAAGAGGCGACCTGCAGTGTTTTCTCCCACGATTGTCGCCAAGTGATTTTCCTTTGCAAAGATCGTGACCATCTCAGCAGCACTCGCCGTATGTCTATCAACCAGCACGACAATGTTCTGCTGATACTTTCTAGGTCCAAGGTCTTCGGTTTGCAACACAACAGGACTCTTAGAGATCAGCGAAGGCAGGAAGCGAGGCACCATCAACCACAGCCCCCACTTCGAGGAAGGGATTTTATCTAGACGCGGAAAGCCAGCTTTCTTCTCGATAAGTTCTTGCTCAGTCAGCCGCTTCCTTGGAGCGAACCCGACCGGGAGCTGGTAGGGAGTAAGCAGGCTCATCAGCCGCAAAGCTCCAGCTCCAGCTCCTGTATTCCCACGAAGATCGACGATCAAACTGCTGACGCTCCCCAACTCTTCAACGGCACGAGACATCTCGTTCGCTACATCAACCCCGATCATGCCAGGAAACATGGCGACCTTCAGATATCCGATGTCTTCACTTAGCCTTTTGGACTGCACAAGGGTCGGTTCGACAAAATGCAGTTTTCTTTCCCCTGGGCGCTGCAACATCGAGCTGGACCATTCGCTTGGCACCGCCACTTCCCACGACTGAAAGAGTCGAAGTCGCGCTCATGGGGAACACCGGATGCTCAGGCGGAACGATGTCCTTCTCATCCACGCTTAGCAGAATGTCGCCAGGTCTGATACCTCCGATTGCGGCTGCCCCACCTTCATGCAGATCCTGAAAAATCCAGCGAGTGCCGTAAGGAGTCTCGTCTGCCAAATAAGTTGCACTCAGGGCAGCGCGACTCGACACTCGACGCGCGGTTCCATGAAAGAAGCCGAGGTGCGATGTCTTCAGGGTCTGAAGTAGCGCGGTTATCGCTTGCTCAAAAGCATCTTGGGTCGGCGCGCTTTCGATCGCTGGCCGATTGGTTTCAAGCGCGCCCTGCCAAACTTCGCCGAGGAGTTCAGGCTTGTAAAATTTCGATTGCAGGGCCTTCAGGACGTTTGCTAAGACCTCACGTTTTGATTTGGCCGTGAGAATCGAATCGGAAGTGGAAGCAATCGTCATTGCTCCCTAAGATGGGATCGAAGCGGCGATCAGTTGATCTTGAGGGGCTAGTAGTACGTTCCATTATCCGCTCCTCGGACCGTAGCCAAAAAGTACGCACCAGCCCTGGTCCCTCGCAGATCGAGCGTCACATCAACTCTCACTTTGCCTTCAAGTGCAGTTGCGTTCCCGGCTCCCATCAGCGAATTTAGAAGACCGGCGTGACGGGCGGCAGCGCAATACGCGGACGGTGGTCGCCGCCTTAAGCGTTATTTCGGGAAACTCCAATACATCCCGGATTGCTTCAGTCCGCGCTTTTTGGCACGGGATCCGTCGAGGATGAGTGTGCGAATATCGGTGATCAACGCGCGATCTCCCGACCAGTAGCCGTGTGCGAGCAAGCCGCGATCAACGGCGGTGGCGTCGATCGACTCGTTGTCGCCGCCCTCGAAGTGGAAGTCGTCGATCAGGCCGATGCGGGGGCCGCTGTGAACCAAACTGGACAGCTTCAAAGCCAGATCCTTACGAGAGCTGTACGAGGTGCAAGGAAGGAGTCCGTGTTGCTGAAGCTTGTCAAATTTGGGTTTGAATTCCTCCACATAGACGTCGGCGGCCGCCATGACCAGCTGGCCGAAGGAAAGTTCGGGCCGGTCGTTGTCCGCCAGGGCCGAAAGCATCACCCGGTTTCCCATGCTGTGGGCGAGGAGACTTAGCTGCGTCCACGGCCCCCCCAGATCGTTCAGACATTCGGCCATTCTTTCGCCGGAAGCAGCGGCCCGGGCTTCGTCGGCGGTGTATCCATACCAGCATCCTTGTGACGGCCAGCTATAGAGGAGTATGAGCCCCGGAAATTGAGTGTCCTCTGTAAATTGGGCGGCTCGCATCGCAGCTTCTTCAAACGACACATTGAAGCCATGCAGCAAGATGAGGATTTGCCGCGATTCGGCGGATTGGCAGGCCTTTTCGAGGTTGCTGAGAAAATCCGGCTTTGCAAGCTTGATCACGGCGCAGGTGAAATACTTCTCCGTATTGCCGGGATCGGAGAGGCAATTCCACCACGATTGTTTTTCGATACGTCCGGTCGCATGTTTGGCGGGGACGGTGACCCAACAGTAACCGTAGCTCAGTGCGCCGGCTGGATCGCCCGTGAAGGCCGCGGTATTCCATTTGCGATTAGTGGCGTAGAAAATCGGAATGCGCTTGATGCCGAGCAAGTCTTTGGACGAGGTCAGGACGGAACCGAGGTTCTTGGCAGCATCCGTCAATTCCATCAGAGGCCCTGCGTCGCCGCTGACCGCAGCGAGGGAGTCCGGGCCAGCGGCGCGGGTTGTTGCGCTGTCCCCGAGGCCGGCTCGGGCGATGAGTTGGCGCACGTATTGACCCGCAGGAGTGTTGCGGATGAGGCGAAGCAGATCGTCGATGATTTTAGGGAGTTCTTCCAGAGAGACTGGGTCCTGGAGTTTGGCACCCAGAGCGGAGAAATCGGCGGCCAAGGCGGAAGACATTTCACCCATATGTAGGCGGATCTGGTCCAAATTGGCGGTGAGAATTTCGGCGTTTGCGAGTTGCTGGAGATTTGTCATAAGGTTCAGATTCCGGAGACGGTGAAAGCCGCCCAGTAGTACGGATGGTCGAATGGTTTCTCTTCGGGGTCCTTAGCGAAGAGCAAGGTCCGGACATCGGCGGCCAGCGACCCGAGAGGGTTGGGCGCCTTGGTGAAGGGATCGACAAGGTTGTAGAGCTCGTCCGCGCTGACGTTGCGAAGCCAGCTCTGCGCGACGTGTAGGGCCTGCGCGGGAGATTTGCCGGGTGGCGTCCGCCATTGTCGGTAGAACTCACCCATCAGGGCGGCCGCAGCCAGGTCGTCGACGGGCCATTGGCTGGCGATCACGGTAGCGGCTCCGTGGGAGAGAAGGGCCGCCGGGAAGCCGAGAAGTTCATCAGCAAAACGCCAAGAGGGGACCACCGCGGTTTCGCAGGCAGAGAGAACCACTTCGCTCAGTTTGCTGTTGTTGAGGATCGGCAGAAGCGTGTCGAGCGCGAGGGGCTCTCCGTTGGCGAGCAGCAGGCGCGACTGGAAGGGATCGGCGGTATCGAAGTTGCCATGTGTGCAGAAGTGCGCGACCGTGGCGTTCGGAAGGGCCGTGAGGACTTTGTCGCGCGAAGCGTCAGAACCACTTAGTATGTCGATTTGGTTGGCAGGGTCGGACGCCTGAATCCAGGCGACTTCCAGCGCGGCGCATTTGAGCCTGCGAAAGGGCGTGGGCGGGTCCGCAACCAGCAGTGTCCGGCGGCGCGGTGGACCCGGACTTGCCGGAGATGCTGCGGACCGAAGGTGCGTACCGAATCGCGTAGCCGCGCGCCGGATCGGCGGCTTGGAGAGGCAGCATGCCAAGTCCTCCCTGGGGAAACCACACGAGTTCCGCGTTTTCGTGCACGCCGAGATCCTGCAGGTAGGCGATCACGGGCCTCCAGAGTAGAGCGGAGAGAGGCTCGGCGATAGAGAGAATTTGTCCTTCCACGCGTCGGGGTTGGTGTTCTTGAAGCAATAGCGCGCCATTCAGCTGTCGATTTGAGGATTGGTAATGTCAGCGAGCAGCATCGCTCTGAGGTGTTCGCTGCCGAGGTCTGGGAGCGGGCAGATCCGTTCGCCTCCGTTGGCGATGATCGCCACCAATCCTTGTTTGGGGGCAAAGACCGGGAATAGCAGGGCACCGCCGGGAGGCACCAGACTTCTGATCTGGTCGAGCGTCACGGTGGACTTCTCGAGAATCCAAAGTCGGGCTTTCCCGCGCTCTAAGGCCTTGAGTCCTTCAGCGTGTTCGGCACCTCGGAGGTGGCAGTACGCGAGCCAGCTGTAGGAGTCATGCAGATCGAAAATGGATTCGAGGCGTCCGCTGCGGGTGCTGGCTTGCGCGAGGCGGAGTTCCGCTTCGTCGACTGCGGTTTCGAGGTAGCGCACCGCAGTGGCGAAGTCGCCTGTGAAGAAGAGGCCTTCGGCAGCGAGTTGGCCGAGCACGCGACGTTCGGAGGAATCGCTGGGACTTTGCAGCATCGCAAGCGCATCATCGACGTGGTGAAGGAGATCGGCAAGCCGGGAAGAATCACCGAGCTTCAGCAGTGAACCATTCGGAGCGGGGTGCTGTGTAAGTGGGTGACCAGTCCATTCGACTCTCCTGCCCGGCCCCTAGCCTTCAGCACCGCACCGATGTATGCTCATCGCAACATGAAGCACCGTTCACCGCTCTTCCGAATGACGCCGATTCTGCTAGCAGCCGCGACCTTTGCGGCCGGATTGCAGGCTTGCGCTCAGGCCCCCGCCGGAGCCAAGCCGAAGCACGAAGACACCGAGCTCTACCAGCCCGTCCCGCCCATGGTCACCCCCGCGGCCACCGTCGGCATGCCGCCGTCCGACGCCATTGTCCTCTTCGACGGCAAGGACACGCATCAGTGGGTTTCCGCGAGGGACAGCACCACGCCCGCCGATTGGGAAGTGCACGACGGCGTGATGACGGTGAAGAAAGGCGGGGTCGGCAACATCCAGACCAAGCAGAAATTCAAGGACTACCAGCTTCACATGGAGTGGAAGATTCCCGCCAGCATCGAGGGTGAAGGACAGGCTCGCGGCAACAGCGGCCTCTTCCTGGCGTCCACCGGCCCCGGCGACGCCGGTTACGAGTTGCAGATTCTCGACAACTACAACAACGAGACCTATACCAATGGCATGCTTGGGAGCCTGTACAAGCAGGCCGTTCCGCTGGCCAACGCCGCCCGAAAGCCCGGCGAATGGTCCAGCTATGACGTTGTTTGGGCCGCGCCACGCTTCAACGCCGACGGGACCATGAAGAGCCCGGCTTTCGCCACCGTATTCGAAAACGGCGTGCTGGTCGAGGACCACTTCCAGCTCAAGGGCGAGACCCTTTACGTCGGACAGCCCTTCTATAAGGCCTACAACAGCGCGCCCATCAAGCTGCAGGCACACGGTGACAAGAGCGAACCGATCAGTTTCCGCAACATCTGGGTGCGCGAAGTGAAACAGTGGGATGTCGAGCCCCACAACTAGATACTCCTGATGGCACCTCCGCGCCTTTCGTCAGCGATTAATCGTGCTCTCCGGATCGCGCGTTCAACAACATAGAAGGCTGCGTTGGCTAAGATGATCTCCGCGTCATTGCAGCCTTTCAGGAGAAGCAGTCAACTTTTCCTTCGGCCGTCATCTTCCACCGTTTAGGGGTAAACTCCGCTGGATTGAAGCTGGTCGCCTTGTTGGTAGATCCTCTCGGCCTGCCTCGGCGGCGCTTCGGTGCAGAGGAGGCAGAAGCTGAATGGGTATACCCGAGCTGGACAGCAAGGGGAAGCGTTGCCGACGCGCTATACGGCTACCTGCATGATCCGGTATACAATTCGTTCATTTCAGCCGACCGCATTTCACTTCCCGGAGACCTCCATCACTAATAGGGCTTTGTTGCATTAACAAGTTGAGGCGCAGCGCTCCCTCTGCCTGGCAGATCACGCGGCAACCTGAAAGAGCCGGTTCACGAAGTGGATCTCATTGGGGACGCCTCGTTTGCAGGTGAGGCAGTGCCCTCGCCGGATCATACACATGATCTCGAAGCTTTTAATCGTGGCAGTCGCTTTTCACCGTTTGAAAGCCTCGCGTGGGTCGGATGATCCTCTTGAGCGCACCATGATCTGCTTCGATGATGTTCAGGTACTTCGACGTGCGATGTCTTGTGTCCCTGGCCAGCTGACCGTCAGGCTTGAGCCGCTCGATGGCTTCAGGATACGAGGGAAGCTCGTCTGTTGTGATCGATGTTGGCGGCCAGTTCCGCGTCCTTGCCGCAGCTTTGCTCAGGAAACGATGTCAGCACGGATGTGTCGGCGTTCCAAAAGCATGAAATGTATCAATCGGCCATGCTTGTCGACTGCACGACAGGTACTTCCATCGGCCACCGACCTTAACGTAGGTCTCGTCCACTCTCCAGGACGTTGAGCCATAGCCCTGGTAAGCCATCACGCGCCTCTCGAGCTCGGGCGCATAGCGATGGACCCAGCGCATGATCGTGGACGGGTCTCCTTCCACACGCGTTCCTGCATCATCTCAGTCAGGTCTCGGTAGGAGATCCCGTATTTGCAGTGCCAGCGAACATAGACCAGGATGATCTCGACCGGGAAGCGACGGCGCCTAATTGAACTATGCTAGAGCCCGAAACTCCCTGATCCGGTTAACGCAACACCGCCGCTCACGCTGAGCGGCGGTGTCTTCAGGGAGAAAAGCAAAGGCTGGATCTAAGCCTCAGCTTCCAATTGCTCTAGGGAACGTCCCTTTGTCTCTGGGACCGCGAAGAAGACAACCACTGCCCCTAGCAGGCAAATGCTCCCGTAGACGAGGAATGTACCGCCTGAACCTAGTGTCCGATTGAGGATTGGAAAGGTATACGTAAGGGCGAAGGACGAGAACCAAAGCGCCGCGATGGAGACCGAGACGGCGGAGGCACGGACACGGTTCGGAAAGATCTTGGGATGAGAACCCACGTAACCGGCGCGAGCGACATCGCATAGCAGGCGATGGCACACAGTGTAAGTACAAGCACCCAGGACCCTTGTAGTCCCTCACGATAGGGAAGGCTTGCCGCGATATGCGACAGGCTCACCCCGATACAGCCAGCAGCATGAGGAGACGTCGTCCAAAGCGATCGACCAGCAGCATCGCGACCAGGGTGAAGATCAGGTTGATGGTGCCGGTGATGACGATGTTGAAGAGAATATCGCTTACCCCATAACCGGCACTTCGATAGACTTGCTCGGCGTAATTGAAGAGTACGTTGATCCCGCTGGCCTGTTGCAGGACGGCAAGCGTTATCCCGATGACAAGTAGCTTACGAACGGGAGCCTTGAACAAATCCTTCACGACAAACTTAGTTGCTGAGTTGGCTATGCTTTCGCTGATGGATCGAGCTCCGCAGTTCCGTAGTACGGTCCCCCCATCTTCGTCAGGATGCGGCTGGCATGTTCCGGATCGCCTTCTGCGATAAGCCGTCGTGGGCTCTCCGGGATAAACGGCACCATGACAAAGAAGATTGCGGACGGAATAGCGACAGCCGTAAACATCCACCGCCAACCATACTGCGCGTTCCATGAAGCGGCGACGAAGGCGCGTGTGGCGTGTTCAGGGACACGTTCAGCGATGCGCCAGTTTGCGATTTGCGCGGCGAGAATGCCGAGGACGATCGCAAATTGGTTCAGACTGACAAGTCTGCGACGCCATGTTGCGGGACTGATCTCTGCGATGTACATCGGGGAGACGTTGGACGCTAGACCGATGGCGACACCACCGACGCTGCGCCACGCGATAAATGCGTGGAAGCTATAAGACCAGCCCGTAAGGATCGAGGAAGCCGTGAACAGGAGAGCCGAAAAGAGTAGCACCTTCTTGCGTCCCAAGCGATCGCTGAAGGTCCCTGCCAATGACATTGATCATGGGTAGATGCTTGTTGGCTCCGTGGTGCTGCTGACCAACATCGACGTGGGCTGGCTACAGAACCCTATCTTCTATACAGAGGCCACGTATCGCGAAGTGATTCGCTATTTGCCCGGCTACTTCCCTTCGCAGGTTGCCACGGTCGCGGCGTTCACGCCTGCATCGCTGAGTGCACCTATCCTGGGGGCGCTGGGCTATGCAGGTGGTCTGCTGCTGCTGGCTGCTGCAATGAGCGCGTACAAGCTGCGTACGTTTCAAGGCACACGCATGCAGAGCTAGAGTGCGTGCTGCAGGGCTCGTGACCAGGCGAAGATCTGCGCGGCTGCCAAGCGCAACAGCTTCGAACGCGCAAAAGGGCGAATCGCTCGCGTCGAAGACGGGCGCCAAATCCAAGAAGAAGCCCTCAACGCCGAAGAAAGCTGGACGCCCGCAGCAAAGAAAAATTACTGGCCTTGAAGCGCCCAGCCAAGGCTGCTGCCGAGCAGACGACCGCAACAGCCTAAGCCCTTAGCTGGGGCACATGCAGGTTTGGTAACGGTTAACTCCAGCGAAACAGCCGCAACCTACCACACCAAAGAACGTTCCTTACCTACGATAATGATACTTCTGTATAGTCGCCGTGTAGGAGCGAACCAATAATGTCGTGGCTCTGCAAGCCAAAGTGTCGCTGCCCATCACGACGAACTCGGGCTAGGCAGCCTGACTTGATCGCTCTACTGAGACACCAGGATCGGAGCGAGACTGCTATCGTCTTGCGGAGCGGGGAGCCTGCAGGTTCGAAGCGACCACCTTCAAACTGGGATCTCGGGCAAGTTGAGCGGGAATAAAAGCAAAGATTCTTTGAATGAAAGCCAGCAGGTGGCATATACTTCGGCTCCGAAACTACTCGCCCTTCTTTTCGAATTCCTGTTAGCGAGTCGCATCCATAACTCTCCTTGTCATGGTTGTGTCGTGTTGAGTGTGAGGTTCCATGAACCTGCAATGCCGATCTCTCCTTCGTGTTATAAGTCCTCTTCTTTTGATTTCCGGGTGGGGGGTTAGAGCGCAGACTCCGGCGCAAAGCACGTTTTTCGCAAACGCGGCAGAGGAGGCGTACTCCACCTACCAGGTGCCGGGCAATGGCGATCTCTGGCCGACTTGCTGGGCAGATGATGATAACGTGTACACGGCAAATGGGGACGGGACAGCGTTCTATGGAGCGAGGGCGACGCGTTCCATGGCGGTGAGCCAGTTGGCAGGCATGCCTCCCAATCTGGTCGGTACTTCGTTGGCCAAGAACCTGGGAACGAACTGGAACGGATCTGGTTTCAACGTCAAGCCGACCGGGATGCTGTGCAGGAACGGAAGTGTTTACCTCGCCTTTCAGAATCTCGATGCGGTCAACTTCAACAGCGCGCCAGCCGCATCGATTGCGCGGTCTGATGATCATGGGGCGAGTTGGACGTGGGACACAAAAACGCCAATGTTCGGGGGAACAACGAAGAGTCCACAGGCTCCACTGTTCACCACGATCTTCTTTCTGGACTTCGGAAAGAACTCGGTCAATGCGCTGGACGGGTATGTCTACGCCTACGGACTGGACAACAACTGGCGGTCGCAGAGCGCACTCTATCTGGCGCGCGTGCCGCCAAATTCCGTGCAGACGCGAAGTACCTGGCAGTTCTACAGCGGCTCCGACGCGAGCGGGGTGCCCCAGTGGACCAGCAATATCAGCCAGAAGGCGGCGGTGCTGACGGACACGCGAATATTGTATCCGGTGATGTTCGGAACACACTGCCCGGCGCAGGATGCAGTGGTCGCGCAGGGCGGCGTGGTGTACGACGCGCCGCTTCAGCGCTACCTGTTTACGGCATGGTCCTGTTCCACTCATGAGATCTACGAAGCCCCCGACCCGTGGGGACCTTGGAAGCATGTGCTCTCCAACGACTTCGGGCCCCTCCGGGGGACGCTGAACCGCGGGCAGTACGGGACTTCCATTCCTTCCAAGTACATCAGCGCGGATGGCAAGACGCTTTTGTTTCAAAGCAACGTGTGCTGCAGCGGAGACTCGTATACCTTTTCGCTTCGCAAACTCTATCTACGACTGCCAGCCGCAACCTACGCCACCAACGCGGTATCGAATGCCAATCTGGCGTTGGCGCCAGGAACGCGGGCGCTGAGCAAGAGTACGCATTTCGGGTCCCTGTGCGGCTTGAACTGCAGCGACCAGTTGAACACCGGCCCGCTGAACAAGAGCGAGGACGACTTCGATGAGGAATCGAAATCCTATGATTGGTGGGGATACACTTGGCCCCAGCCTTACAACTTGGACGAAGTGGTCTACCAGACCGGAAGCATGTTCAGCGGCGGGGGCTGGTTCAGCGGCAATCTGCAGGTGCAGGTCTACCAGAACGGCGCGTGGTTAAACGTCCCGGGCGGGGCGACGGTCACGCCGGCCTATCCGTACAGCAGAGCCACGCAGGCGCAAGCGACGTTTACGTTCGATTTTTTGCCGACGTGGGGCAGTGGGGTCCGAATCCTGGGCGTGCCGGGCGGAGCGTCTTTCTTCACCTCGATCGGGCAGCTTGGCGTCTACTATGGCGGACGAAACCTGGTACAGGATCCGAGCTTCGAGGCCCAGGGCAGTTCAACGATCTCGTCGCCGTGGAAAGGCCAAGGCCCGGGAAGGCAGCTGATCGACGTCGGCGGCGGCACGGCGCATACGGGCGCAAACGATGGCTATGTCAGCAGTTCCGCCACGGGCTTCAACGCCATTATCCAGATTGTTGCGGTGAAGCCGAATACAAGCTACACCCTGACCGGATGGGTGCAGGACAATTTCGGCGGCAGCATCGGCTCGTTTCGCGTCTATGGCGCGGACGGGGTGAAGGTAGTGGGGCAGACGAACTTTGGGGCGGAGTCGGTCTATGCGCCCTTGACGGTCACGTTCAACTCAGGGAGCGACTCCACCGTGACGGTGTTTACAGGCTTTGCGGGGCAAAACACGGCTGTCTGGATGCGCGTAGACGATGTAGCTCTGCGGTAGTTGAAATAGCTTAGCTCGCAGGCAAGACCATCGCCATCGTCGTGCCGTGACAGGGTTCCTCGAACTCACTCCGAATCTCAAGTCTCCCTTTGTGTTTGCGCATGATGGTCTCGCTTACCGCCAAGACTCCCCGGCAGACCTCTCCGTCACTGACGGCAGCACCTACAACGGCACCAACAGCGGCAGCAGCCCAGAAACCCTCTCTAGCGCAGGCGAGCGGAAGGCCATCCTTTTTGTGTCCGCTACGCTGGGCTCCAAGGGGGGAGACGCCCTGCCAATATCCGAAACCGCCAACAGCGGAACCGTAATCGCGAAACCTGCAAAAGGATGGACCGTAGATGATGCATCAGGAGTGGCCGTTGCTGCGATTAAGTATGCAGAGATCCCAGAGGAACTGGAAAGAGGGGACAGCAAGTCGATCCACCTCATCCTCACAGCCCACAGTGCCTGGATTTTTGCGGACGCTCTGACCAGGGCGGCGCGTAAGGTGCTGAGATCTCGTTAGCCGCTTGCGGCTAAGGCAGCTTTGGGTGCTTGCGGGTACGGGACACAACTCAGAATCTCTGTGGTCGGAGCTATGCGCCGACTGACAAGCATTGGTCGTATGCGACCAGCCATCTGGCAGAGCACTACGGTGAGCGAAGTCCTCTCGCATACGCCTGCTTCTTGGACTTGTGAATCACCCCTACGCCGAATCCGATCCGGTTGCCCTTGCCTTGGAGAGTGAACCTGTCGATCCCCGACTTCAAGATTTTCCAAGGGGCACAATTATGAACGGACGCAGAGGGGGATAAAACCATCGCTCGCTATGAGCTAGCTGGATGATCTGCGCCTTTCTTTGGAGTGCCGGCGGATGCGATCTGAAGTAGCCCTGAAGGGTAGCTAAAGAGAGCTGCGCAGCCTCGTCGACGGGAGAGCCAGGTTTAGAACCCTGGTCATAGCGCGTCTTGTGCTCCAGTTTCTGAAACTCGTTAAACAGGTCAAGTATCCCTTGGGGGGGAGTATCCAGCCTTCACTGCCAGAACAGTTCCGTTACGATCCGCCCGTAGTTCCTGATCTTTGCTATATCCGGCTTCGAAGATTGCGACGGGCAAGCCAAGCAGGTGTCCAAGCGGCCCGAGATTGCGCAGGTGAGCTTCGGTCTGCACTCGTTCGGCGCAGTGCTTCTGATCGATATGCTCAACCTCATGCCCCAGGACGGCGGCCAGCGCGTCCTCGCTCTTTAATAAGGACAGCAAGCCCTGGCCGGCGAAAACGTGCCCTCCGGGCAATGCGAAAGCGTTTATGAACGTTGGGTCTGGAATGTCGTGGAATCTATACAGCAGCTCCGCTGTGCTCCCGTGGCAGTTCGGTCCCCAACAGTCTAAATGTAGTGCTCGATCTGGGACGCGGCAGCTGTTTTCCCTGGACTCGGTTGCCACCGCGCATAGTACTGCGATGCCAACTGATCCCCAACGCGTATTTCGTCTTCGTCCGACATCCGATCGAATCGTCAGGCACACGCGTCAGCTCATGCTCAGCATCTGCGGTTGCTGTCAGCACTGCATCTGTGCTCGGCCGTGTATTGATCTTCTGCTTTTCAGCAAAGATGATTGCGCCGATTCCTGCGAGCACGATGCAGGCAAGGGGAACCCAGCGCTTCATAAGAATTTGATAATTGCTTCCCGGTACCGAGTGTAAAGGAAAGAGATCAGAAGAAGTGATGCTCCCATCACGATCAAAGTGATGTATCGATCAGACGGCGTTGCATGCCAGATGTCGACCAGGATGATCTTTACAACGCCCAAGAGCAGAAGACCCAAGCCGGCGAGCCGATAACTACGTTCTTTCACGACCAGTGCAAAGAGGAAGACCAGAACGCCGAGTGCGCTCCAACACACGGTAATCATGCCGGCCCACATCTGGACAGACAGAAACACTGGCGTTAGAAGGGAGAGGCACGAAGAACAATCCTTGTTCCGGATGCGCCAGAACTACTTGTAGAAAGTGCGCACGCGCAGTGTCTGGAGCGTCTTCGCTTCGCCTTCTGAAGCTAAAGGCAAGGGGAAGAGCCAACAAAAGCACAGCGCAGGTCGCCAGAACAGATGTCGTGCGAGTGCTCCAGAAGCTGGTGGAGAGTGGCGGAGAGAAAAAAATATTGAACGCGACAGCCCTTCCGCCCGCCGCGAGCAGGAGGACAAGCGCCTGTGCGATGAAAATGGTGCGGCCAAGCCACCAGGCAACCAACATCAAGACCAGAACAAGCGCCGCCCATGCGCTTGAGACCCACTCAGGGGTGATTTCGAAGTAGGCGAAGGCCGTGAGTGCGATCACAGCCGCCCAAATTACGCCAAGCCGAGCCACTCTATCGATCTCGGACGTTTCCTCTGAGTTTTGCAGTCTTTCATACACCCAAAGGTAGGCTGCGATCAGCGGAAGTACCGTATAACACGGGGGCTGGAAAGATGAGAATTACCCCCGATGTTGAGATTCACGAAGAAGATGCGCACAAAGCTGATGGCAAGAAGCCCATACCCCTGCTGTCTGAAGTAGAAGCGCCGAAAGAAAAATCCTATCTCAAACAAGACAAGGCCGAGGATTCCCCAGGCGACCGCAACACTGATAGGCCGCAGTTCATACCAGACCAACAACCCAAGCAATACCGACCCACTCCAGGAGTACGCAGCCGAGATATAGCCAGAGGGCCCAAATCTGACCTCAGTTCGACCCCTCATGCCCAGGTAGAACAGAATGGCGGCAAGGGCGACTGTAATCCCGCGTTGTGAAAATGCACCCCAATGAGAGGTTAGCTGCAGATTGATGAAGCCCAGGCGGATGAGGGCCGCTATGCCGAGAAGGTCCGCTTGGCTGGCAAGGTCTATGGAGCGGAGTTTGTCGGCCACAAATCCAAGTAGCAGAAGCAGAGTCATCCAGGCGACTGCAGTCCATCCAGCCGGAAAGAGTACGCAGAGCCCTAAACCGCGGCGACCAATCCAGCGTAGGAGGTCACCGTCAACGAAGCTGCGTCGATCTCCTGTTCCAGAAGCTCAGCCCAGTGAGGTGGTGCCAGATGAGCATTCGCCCAAAACATGACCGCCCCAGCTAAGAGTGCAATGGAAACCGGGAAATGATGTCCTGCGTCGGGGTAGCTTCGCCGGAAATCGAAAATGGGGTAAGCGTTGATGGCAAGAAGCTGTATGGCGGCGGCAAAACCAGACAGGAGCCCCAATCGCCAAAAAACGCTTTCGCGAAGACGCAGCCCGGCCAGAAATAGCACCTCCGCTTCGAGCAGCCAGAAGAGCGACCAGTTTGAACCGCTGAAGCGGAATGGGATGGCTGCGAGCAGCAGCAAGAAGGCGATGCTTGATAACACGACGAAGGCTGGCCCGATATCTTAGGACGCCCGTGAGCCCGATCGAGTTGAGAATGGCTGTTGCCGACGCCAGGATCTCATCACGCCTTGTAGGCGGAACCCGCAGCACGTAAGCACAGCGGAAGATGAACCAGTACAGAAGTTGAAGTCCAGCACTGGCCACAAACTCGGGGAAAGGATGGCCGGGCTGTCCTCCATTCGGAAGCACCCGCTGCAGCCACAGGAATGATTCACGTAGACGCCGACGAGACCTGCAAGCCCGAGTTCAAACCAGGATTCGCGAGCAGCAACGTAGACAAGGCCAGCGGCCAATAGCGCACCGGCGACGAGACTGAAGAGAGTGACTTGGCTAATTCCTACGGTGAGGAAGGCCAGGAGAAAGGCCAGCGAGGTCACGACCTGCGACTTGTAGCGTAGGGAATGCCATACCATCCCGACCGCCACGATCATCATCAGGAGGAGATCGACGAGTTGTGAAGAGATCACGTGCGTGGCCGGAACACGGTAAAGCGCGTAGGTGACAAAGAATGTCAGGGCCCAGCCGCCACCGATGCCTGCTCGTGCAAAGATGCGGTACTTGATTTGCCGTTCGAGGAGCAGGCCGCTAGCGAGAATGCCCAGACTGATAACACATCCAACGACCGCTTTACCTACAGGCCCCATCGTTCTTAGCTGATAGGCAGGAAGAGCGAAACGCCGATGACCAGAATGACGATCCCAACTTGTTCAGCCAATTTGCCCCAAGCCGCTCTTCCAAAGAAGGATAAGATTTCGTGACGAGCGGTTCAGCGTGCCACTGAGAAGGCTCTTCGTTCATTCGCCCGTTTAGTGGGGGAGGAGCCTCTGGTGAGCCCTGAGCTGTGACAGCTTGTACAAATGGCAGTGCCGAAGCTATCGGTGCAGCGATAGAGATCGGTTCTAAGAAAACCTGAACCGGCGTTTCAGCGGGGGGGCTTTTTGCTCGGTACGGAGATAAGTCAGGTGGAAAGGTTTTCTGAACGACCGGCCGCAGGACCTGTTCCGTAGATTTAGGCGGAAGCTGAGGCCCGCTTCGGGCCTGTGGTGCCGAAGCAGCTCTTTCAACTGCTGACATCCTTTGTTCTAAGCGATCGACAAGCCATTGCAGATTTTGTATCTGCTGTTGATCCTCGCTTCGACGGTTCTGCTTCACGACGAGCCAGACCACAGCGATGCCAATCAGTACCAACAAAAACACCATAAGGGTGTGCCGTTTTAATATCCCTTGGATGATCCAAGAGTCCCTTGCACAACAATAAACCTGCTCTATCGATATACGATACGGGACGTTATCAGATACGTTATGGCTCAGATAGTCGCAGTGCCTGAACCCGTGGCCGACATCTACCGGCGGCCGCTCGCCTAAAGCAGCTGTTTCGCTCGCGCAAGTTCACATCGGACGGTCACCTGATCCGCTCCATCGGCAGAGGTTATCGCCGCAGAAGCGCTTGGTCAGCCCGGTTCTGGTCGCCATCTATAAAGAAGCTCCTAGCTGACGGCACGGCCAAGTCCGCGGTGAAGCAAAACCTCGCCGCCATCCGCACGCTGTTCGACTACAACCTAGGGCGCTCCCCACGGCATTGCGTCCTTTTGACGTTTGGTGTAGATGACCCTTAAACGTCTAATCGGATAGACCACGCCGCTAGGGCGTCCCCTCCACTTTGTGCCGATTCCAATCTGGTGCGCCGTCCGTCCACCAGACCTGCCCTTTCTCCCTTAGCTGATGCTTTACCTGGTCCACAGCTTGTCTCGCTGTCTCCCCTAAAGCGGCATCACCTGTTCGAATTGCGACGCCCTTCTCCGGCGAGCTTGCATGAGATCGTTCACAAGGTCTTGTCTCACTTCATTAGGGATCGAGGGGTTTGTACAGCGCCATAAACCGGCGCTTCACGAGGAAGTACCGCCCATCGGGTGTCACAGGATAGACGGCTTTCACTCCCTGCTCCCTCTTCCTTGAACAGAGGGACGAGCGTGGCCGCCGGAGCTGTGGGTCATTTACGATAGAGGTCCTCAGATTACTTCATTTTATTTTGACTCTGACGTGGTCGCATTAGCGAAGCGGCACAGTTTAGGTCTCCTTTCAGCTCATCAATGCAACAGCAAGAACGCTCAGGCGGCCCAGAAGAAATGGACATGGATCCGACGCACGGCGTAGGCCGGGCTCTTTTCACCGCCATAGATCACTTTGCTCAGCAAAGCGGGTATCCGGAACTGTCCTCCTCTAAGCTCGTCTTGCTTGGTTTCTCCGGAACCGGGGCGCTCTTGCCCACTTTGAGGAATACGCACCCGCACGCGTTATTGCCGCAGTATTGATACATCCGGCGCATTACGAACCGATGGCACTCGATCATGTGAAACTAACAAACGAAGGGCGCGAGGTTCAGAATTGATCATCGCTGGAGGCATCGACAAGGTAGCCACTACTCAGGCGCCCTACGATCATTTCAGACGGCATCGAGAGCAAGGAGCTCCATGGACGTTTTGGTCCAACATCAGACCGGACACCTAGGTGCCAGCACAGCCAAGCCGATGATTTTAGCGTGGCTTGACAGTGTGCTGGATCAAAGAAGTTCTCATTCAAAGCGAGTGCTGCGCATGATACATGAAAGGAATTCATGGGCAGGGTATATTGCGAGATGTTCGCCGGATGAGCGTGCTACTTCGACCTGGAACGTCTGGTGGTCTGTTCTGGCCCACCCCCGTTTGTCGAGGATCAAGCCGGGTGTGAGTTTTGGCATCTGAAAGTTCCGATACCCGATGGTGGCATTCAGGTTGAAGGTTTAGAGGGTATCTGCGCGGGCGCGAGCGGCAAGGAGGAGGGGTAGAAGCGAGCAGGCGGATGTGGCGCATTTGGGATCACCTGAGGGTAGGCGGCCATCATGCACCGCTAATGGAAGTCGCGTCCAGCGGAAAGTGTCTCCGGACCAGGCGTTCGTGGCGACGGAGCTGACTCGTGAAGCCGCACTGTAAATTGCTACCGCCTATCCTGTCAAAAGCAACCGGCGCAGCAGCTTATGACTAATCTTGCCGTCGGGGCTGCTACTGGGGCCTGAAGCTGTTCATCATGGCCACAAACGTTGGCCGGAGCTGTGGGAAGTCCCGTTCCGGTGCAACGAACACGATGTAGTGAAGGTCCCCATCGCCGCTCGGCATGGCGATGAGCCAGTCATGTTCGGAACAGTCGTTCCGTTGAGCACCAGAGGTGAACGGCCGCGTAGTTCCAGGGTATCTGCTAGCTGCCCGTTCTGGTTCAACGTCTGGACCTGGCTGATCTGCCACAGACCTCCATTCTGCTGGCTGATTTTGCTGTGCCAATTGCTGGGTTGCATTCGCCGGAGAATCCTCATCCTTGACCGTCCGCCTGGGCTGTTCCAATCACCGCCCATAGACCATTCCGAACGTTCCCGATCCTCCAACAGGAGCAAGAGCGGCGCCTCCATCCGACCCCGTTTCGGTCTGCCAGTTCGCAGGTTTGTTGATCTGAAAGTTCTGCCCCCGAAAGGTGACCATGCGTGCCCCGACTCCAAGCTGCGCTCGATCGAGGGCCACCGGTCCCTCGGCACCATACTGCCCAGTGTTGGGATCCTGCTGCTGGCCATGCTCATCCGGCTGCTCGGCAGCCTAGAGTTTCGCTCCGGCAAGGACCTCCACCGGCCGGTTCTTGATGCGCTCGCCATCGTGAAGAAGTATGCCAGCAGTCGCCTGCAGGTCTATCCGTCCGAAGAGCGCGTTCCTGTCACCGGGATCGTGCGGGGTCCGTGGCTGGACACTGTCCTAGAGCAAAGCGAGAGCGGCGACCGAGTCAACCGTCTCGCCTATGAGGTATGCGTCCTGTTCGCGCTTCGGGAACGCTTGCGTTCAAAAGAGATATGGGTCAAGGGGCCAACCGCTATCGCAATCCCGAGGAAGACCTGCCAAGCGATTTCGAGCGCGAGCGTTCCACCTACTACGCCGCTCTGAAGCTGCCCTCGAACGCAGACAACTTCTTGGACGAGGTGAAACGGGAGATGCACGAAGCCCTTGCTGGCTTCCACGACGGTCTACCAGCCAACGAAAGCGTACGCATTCTTAACAAGGACGGTAGCCGGATTTCGCTGTCGCCCTTGCCGGTACAGCCGGAACCTGGAATCGGCTCGCCCTCAAAGCCCGGCTGCTGGAACGATGGCCAATGACCAGTCTGCTCGATGTCTTCAAGGAAGCGGACCTGCGGTCGGGTTCACGGACGTGTTCCGAAGCGCCACAGCATGGGAAAGCATGGATCGGGATGTGATCCAGAAGCGATTGCTGCTGACGCTCTACGGGCTGAGATCGAACGCCGGCATCAAGCGCATGAGCGCCGGTCAGCAACGAACTAACTACAAAGACCTCCTCTACGTCCGCCGCCGCTACGTCACCAAGCACCGGCTGCGAGCAGCCATCCGCGAGGTGGTGAACGCCACACTACGCGAGCGTTCGTCCGTGATCTGGGCGAGGGCACGACGGCCTGCGCTTCGGACTCGAAGAAGTTCGGCGCCTGGGACCAGAACCTGATGACCGAATGGCACGCCCGCTATGGCGGCCGCGGCGTGATGATCTATTGGCATGTGGATCGCAAATCAGCCTGCATCTACTCGCAGCTGAAGCGATGCTCCTCATCGGAAGTTGCGGCCATGGTGGAAGGCGTACTGCGCCACTGCACGGACGCGACCGTGGAACGTCAGTACACCGACAGCCATGGGCAGAGTGAAGTCGCCTTCGCCTTCTGCAAGCTGCTCGGCTTCGATTTGCTGCCGCGCCTAAAAGCCATCCACTCGCAGCGGCTCTACCGCCCGGACAACTCCGTGTCGTACCCGGCGCTTGCGCCTGTTCTGTCTAGAACCATCGACTGGGAGCTGATCGCCCAGCAATACGACCAGATGGTGAAGTACACCACAGCCTGCGAATCGGAACGGCGGACACCGAAGACATCCTCCGCCGCTTCAATCAAACCAACGTTCAGCACCCGGTTTACCGCGCTCGCCGAGCTGGGCAAGGCCGGTAAAACCATCTTCTTGTGCCGGTATCTCCATTCGATGAGCTGCGGCGCGAGACCAATGAGGGGCTGAACGTCATCGAGAGCTGGAACAGCGCGAATGACTTCATCTTCGGCAAAGGCGGGGAGATGGCCTCCAACCGTGCCGACGACCAGGAGATCAGCATGTTGTCCCTACATCTAGTCCAGCTCTCGCTCGTTTACGTCAACACGCTCATGATTCAGCAGGTGCTCGCTGAACCAGCTTGGCAGCATCGCTTGAATGTCCACGATCTCAGGGACCTCACACCGCTGATCTACGGCCATGTCAATCCTATGGCAGCTTCGGGCTGGACTTGGCTTTACGGCTGCCCATCGACCCGCCTCACTTCGGTCCCAAATCAGTTGGAACGCAACTCTTGCTCAGCTACGACCAGCAGACTGCCCCTGGTGACAGCAATGTTGGTTTACCCCTTCTAAGAGTCCGTTTGCCGGCGTCGGAGTGTCCTTAGCGTCAGCAGCCGTGGAAACGGGCGATATCCGCGGTTCGGTTATCCCCCGCCCGACGATACGCCGTTGCAGATGCCACATACGTCCGCGTCAACGGCCTTAGCGGCAACACCTCTATCGACAAGCGCGACGAGTTGAAGCACAAGTACTGTCACAGCGGCAGACGGATCCGCTCGACAACTTTGCGGCGAATGGCGACTACTCACAATTCACAACCGATCCATCCAGCCAATCTAAGAAGGACGGCATGTATTTACCTGCGGGCCTTCTGTTCGTTGAATTATGCTCCAGGCAGATCCGGTTATTTAAATGGGACACCATCAACAATAATACCCGTGCCATCTCCGGTAACGTCCAACTCCTTCAGAACTCCGGGTGCGGGATCGCCACCGAAGTTGGTGTAGTACACGTAAACCTGAAGGTCTGCCGTTGTTGTTACGGGAGCAAGGAAGCGAGTATCGACACCAAATTGATACGTTGTGCCCTTCGGGAGAAAAACGGTATCCCCTTCGACCGCAACTTTTGTCCAAGTCGTCGCAGGTGATTTGAATGGGACACCGTTGACAATAACGCCCGTACCATCTCCGGTAACATCCAACTCCTTCAGAACTCCGGGTGCGGGATCGCCACCGAAGTTGGTGTAATACACGTAAGCCTGAAGATCGGCCGTTGTTGTTACGGGAGCAAGGAAGCGAGTATCGACACCAAATTGATACGTTGTGCCCTTCGGGAGAAAGACTGTATCCCCTTCAACCGCAACTTTCGTCCAAGTCGTCGCAGGTGGTAGTGTGGGTGTCAGCCCGCAACCTGGAATGGCTTTGCAGACATTAAGTCTGCCCCCGGTAATCGTGCGTCCTGCAAGACCGGATATTGGATCCACGCTGCTCAGGATAGTGCTCTTGAGCTGTGCGGTAGTCATTGCTGATGTCGAAAGAATAAGGGCTGCGGCACCAGCAACTTGGGGTGCCGCCATGGAGGTTCCGCTCAGATAAGCGTAGGAGTTTCCGGGTTTGGTCGATAGGATCGACACGCCGGGGGCTCCTAGATGGACCGAGTTAGCACCATAATTCGAAAACGAAGCTAGGTGATCTCCGTTGTCTGTCGCAGCCACCGAAATAAGGTTGGGGGCGTTATAGCTGGCTGGATACGTCGGGACGTAATCATTGTTTGCACTGCCGTTGCCGGCCGCTGCTACGAACAAGATGTCATAACCATTGGCTTTATTGATCTCGTCCAGCAATGCTTGTGAGGAGCCTCCTCCTCCCCAGCTGTTCGAAAGAACTCTCACGTTTACTCCTGCGAGTTTCGCCTGGATTGCAAACTCGATTGCGGCAATCGCGTCGGAGGTCGTGCCGCTTCCTAACCCATCTAGAAATTTCAGCGCCATGATCGACGTCGTCCAGTTGATGCCAACCACGCCTGCGCTGTTATTGCCTACCGCACCAATCGTCCCGGAAACATGGGTTCCGTGATAGCTATCATCCATCGGATCGCAGCCCTTGGTGATTGCGTTGAATCCATGCGTGCCCGCCGCGCAGCCGCCAATGCCGCCGGGATTACTCCACACGTTACTGGCTAGGTCGGGGTGGTTGTAGTCGATTCCCGTATCTACTACACCCACAACAACATTGCTAGTTCCTGTCGTCACGTTCCATGCTGCTTCGGCACCAATATCCGCGCCACCCGTTCCTTGGTATCCAAGGATTGCTTGGCCGGTATTCTTCATAGCCCATAGTTGACCATACCCCGGATCATTCGGAGCGCTGATGGCATGGACGACATAGTCCGGCTCTGCAAAGACTACGTCCGAACGCCGCATAAGGTCACTCACAAGGGAGGCAGCACTTTTGTTTCGTGAATGGATCCTCACGACACCTTCAAGGTTGATAGTCTCGGAGCGATCGGTGTCTTCCGCCCATTCTGCCTGAGCCCGATTGGGTGAATGGGCCGACCCAAACTTCACCAGCACCTGATTCGCAGCTACTTGGTGACCTTGGAAGGTTTCTGTGGGCCTTTGTGCCAGTGCGGGAAAGACGGCGAAAAGCAGGGTAAGGAGCACCCAGCGGGCATTTCTTGGTGGCATGTCACATTCCTTTTGAAACGATGATTGAAGTTGAGGTGGACGCGTGCCGGGCCAGGATGTCCCGCCTATGAACCAGTAAAGCAGTTTCGGGTAGCCGGAAGGCGTTGGGCGTAAGTTCTCTCGCATTATATGAGGCGTATGCTTCAGCGTGAGTGACTTCGCGGCACTGCCTGCGGAAGCACGAGAACTGGCGCTTGGGCGCTATCGTTTACTCGCGCCGCACCTCAAAGTCGAGCGCACACTCCGGTCTGTTGCGGACGAATCCGGGCTTCCTTTTCCGCACAGACAGCGAGGTTCGAGCGCTACCGCAGGTTTGGGATAGCGGCACTGGCACGCAAGGGGCGGACCGATGACGGCGGAAGGTGGATCGTTTCGTCACGCGTGATCAAGGCCATCGAAGGGCTGGCGCTCGAGCGGCCGCCGCTTGTGGTCGCGTCGATTTACCGGCAGTCAAACTCTTCGCCTCTTCCGTCGGAGAGCCGATCCCAAGTTATCCGGTGGTCCATCGGATCGTCCGCAAGCTGCCCCTGGGCCTTCCAACACTCGCGCACAAAGCGAGCAAAGCATACAGCAAAAGTTGCGATTTGGTTCACCGTCGCGAGGCGGCGAAGCCGAACGCGATCTGGCAGGTCGATCATGCTCAGCTCGACCTATTGCTGCTGGGGGAGGATGGCTCGACCGCGAGGCCGTGGCTAACGATCTTGATCGACGACTACAGCCGTGCGGTCGCGGGCTGTTATCTCGGCTTCGATCCCACTCGCTTCGCACCTCTCTCGCCTTAGGCAAGGCATCTGGCGCACGGGAGGAGATCCGCACTGGCACAGACCGCCCGCCCGTCATGGACAAGGGCATGAGAGATATTTGCAGTTCAAATGCGCGACAACGGCCATCCCTATGCTGCGGACCGCCATCGTAGAGCGATCCGCCTATAAAGCTCCGTTTCGCTTGGGCGGTACCATCTATGAGTTGACGGAAAGGGAAGTCAACAACCCAGCCGCCGCCATAGACAACGCGGAACTTTTTGCTCAAGAGGTCCGCGACGTCTTGCTTCGCGCCCATTCCACCAGCGAGGTTCACTCTTATGCCTGAGGTTCGGCCAGCTGTCAAACTCGATTTCGCCAGTGGGCTGGAAGTGTTGCCGCCGCGGCCGAAGATGGACGCGGCTACAACAGAAGCGTCAGTCGTTGTGGGACGGCAGCTGGGTTTTTCGGGGAGAACCTCCGAAACCATTGTTGATGGCCGGCGGCTGAAGAGCCGGGGAGCGAACACTCCAGCTCAACCTGAAGGTCACAGCAAACGACAAAGCGACAATCCTTATGGAGGCGAGCAGGCTGATCCAAGATCCATGCGGGCGATTGCTACACCTCAGCTCGAGATCTCCACCCAACTGCGGAATTGCTCGGTCTACAGCCCTCGCCATCACAGCTGCGGCTTGAAACCCTGTATTTGTGTGTTTCGGCTCGCGTCTGGGGCCATTTCATGACTCTCCCAGCAACCAAAAGTTTCGCTCCGCAGCGGGTTGGAACGACGCCCGCACCTGGGTGGAACAAATCCCGCAGTTCGCTGGAATCCAGTCCGCAGACGGCAGGAAGCAAGCTCCGCAGCGCACTGGCAGGAGCTCCGCAGCGGGCTGGAAACTTTCCCGCAGTGGGCTGGAAAATTTTGCCACCTAACTCCCGATATCTTAGGCATTTGGTCGTCGTCATAGGTTTTAGCCTGCTTTACAGCTTTGTCCTCTAAAGCAAGATACAGACACCAAACAGTTCTGAGGAGTCCTTCATGGCACACGAGCGGTTATGACTCAACCAACGTTGCTCACCCAACCTGATGATGTTGATCTAATTCGATTTAAGAAGAACCTTCTTCAGATCGGATTTCGGTGCTCATGAGAGACGTGGCAAGCAACTGGCGTCAAGCCGCCGTATCGAACAATGGGTCAGTAGAGACGGTAAAAAGATAAAGGTGTCGGCGGAGTTCCGTTCCTCAGACGTTCTCGGTCTACCCTCCACTGCAGACCGCGACAAATACATGGGCTTCATGAAGTTGCTAAGGGAGATGAAGCTTAGAACCGGGGTAATAACCAATCCCATTCGATTCTCTGGCTACAGCCTGCTAAGAGTGCTTGGCCAATGCGGATTCTGGTGAGAACTATGAGGCGTTGAACAGTTGGGGCAAGCGGATGGCTGACACAACGATCACCTAGGAACAGGTAATTTACTCGTCGGTAAGGAAGCGCTACATGAACAAGACCGTGCATGTCTTTCGCAGCTTCACGCGGCTTGGCTCAAGCAATCTGAACAATACGGATAAGGTCGACACATTCGAGGTCGAGTTAGAGGACTGGTTACTAGAGAACCTCAATGAGTGTTTTGTTTTGCCAGAAAACTTCAACATGTACCGCAAACTCGTCAGGCCCACTGCAAAGGGAATCTTTGTTTATCTGTACCTTTGGTTCTTTGCAAGCCAGGGCAAAGAAGTAGAGAAGGACTACACCGAACTCTGTGCGCTTCTCAATGTCCGCGCCTACGATCATGTTTCCAAGATCCGCGAAACGATGGGACTCTCTCTTGCTGACCTTGTCCACATCGGTTATCTAAGAAGCTGAGATATCACATCGATGTCATCGAAGGCCGGCTACAAACTGGTCCTAACGCCAGGTCGTGCGATGAACGAAGTCTTAGTCCTGACGCAGCGTAAGCAGCTTGCCTTTGCCGCTGTGCATACCGAGTCCCCGATGTCGGGCTCAAGGAAATTAACTAGAACGGCGTTGATCGAGCAGTGTGTGAGCCGATCTAAGGCGACTTTCACCGTCTCGACTATGTCGCTTCTCAGGTGAGCGGCGATCACAAAAGGACAATCAAGAACCCGGCAGGATACCTCATCACATTATCTCGAGGGCATGCTGCCCCCCTGGCTTCCGATCTGCGGCACGCGCCCCTGCTCCATCCCCCGCCCCTGTTCCATCCTCCGCCCCTGTTCCATCCCAGGTCGCGTCTGATTGGGCACTCCTGCCTGCCCCGGTCGAAGCTCCGCCTGCCCTTGCCGTGCACCTCCCGGCAGTTGGGCCGGCAGCATCTGGCCCGTCGGTCGCGCATCAAACCCGCCCCGCCCTTGCACCGGCGCAACCACCCGGTCCGCAGCCAAAGGCCGCGGCGCCGCCGCAATCAGGGGACGACCGTGGTTCTGGTTGAAAAACTGCTGCCGGTTCGCCGCCGCTGCCTCCCTGATCTGCTGCTGCGCCGTCATCGGAGCAAGCCGCGGACTGTGGAACGCCACAATCTCCGCCGCGACAGGTCGCGCCTGGATCCCGCCCGGACCGTTGTAACTCACCCGGTTGATCGCCACGTTGCGAGTATTCCCGAAGGTGTTGTTGATCACCGTGTTGTTCACCACCACCGTCCGGTTGTACACATTGCGGACGTTGTTGACGTTGACCCGGTTCACGGCCTCGTTGTAGAAGAAGTCGTTTCCGCGCCAGTATCCGCCGTGGTATCCAGACCCGTAGTAGCCGCAGCCATAAGCCACGCCCCCGTAGAAGCCGACGTACCGTCCCCAGAACCCGGGGTGAAATCCATAATGCCGATGCCAGACCCCCCAGTACCCCGGCGTCCATAGAGCGCCCGCAAACGGCGCCGCGACCCACGCTCCAGGAACCCAGTAGTAGCCGCCGGGACCATAATTCCAATACCCCGGTGTCCACAGATAGTTCGGCGCAGGCGCTGGAGGCTGGTCGTAGACCGGCAGCGGCGGCGGAGCATCCTCGGCCTCCTCCGTCACCTGGTTGTACGCGCCCTGTTCGCCATCGCTCCAGGTAGGGTCGCCCTGGTCCGGGTAGCCCTGATCCGAATATCCCCGATCCGGATATCCCTGAACCGGGCCGCTCTGGTCCGTTTGGCCCTGGCCGGGATAGCTCTGGTTTGGAGCTCCACTCTGTACGCCATAGCTTTGGCTCTCGTTCGCGCGAACCGGCTCCGGAGCGGGTACCCCCTGCGGAGCCCGGCGCTCGATCGGTGCCCCGTTCTGCGCATACAACTCCGTCCGCTCCTGGCTCACATTGCTCATGTGCGCCCCCAGAACGCGTCCACTCGGCGACTCCAGAAGCCTCCTCGATCCCTGTGATCCCTGTCCCGGCACATACAACGCGTTGGCCGGAGACTGCTCCCCATCGCCGTATTCGGGTACGGAAGCCATGTTCGCGTCGGCTGGATCGGGACCGTTGCTGTCGACCGCCACCAGACCTCCCCGCTGATTCGTGCGGCACCCGCTCACGCCGGCCAGCAGAACAGCGGATCCTACCAGCGATCCGAGCACCATCTCTCTCCCAAACACCAGCCCGAAGCGTCGCATACCCCGTACCTCGATCTGTTCTAACTCGGCTTGCGCCACTTAGTTCCGCGGCCCAGACCCACGCCCGCCGTCTCGATACCTCCGGGGTTACGAGAGTCATCTGTGTCGATCACACCAGACCGGCGCCGCGTCTCGCGATTCGAGACCCCCCACAAGCCGGCGCCGGCGCGAGGCATCCCCGCCAGCTATCCCATCCACCCCACTGAACCTTCTGCTGCGAGCCGTACCCGCTACCCTTGGCTCGATACCGGTCGGTTCGCCGCCTGCTCCGCCGTCACCGCCGCGCCAATCACCCGGGTCTCCGGCAGGTCCGGCACAATCTCCACCGAGTACCCCTGCAGCGGGCTCATCTTCACCATCTCCTGCAGATACCCCTTCAGCATCGGCAGATCGACGAATCGCGCGTTGAAGCCGGTCAGGAAAAACTTTCCCGGTCCGCTCTGGTGCACCGAGGACGTCGTCGCTGCCGCCAGCGCCTTATGCCACAGCCGCTTGAACTCGAGGCATCGCTGGTCCGGAGCGTCACGGTCCTTCGCCGTCTCAAACACCTCCTCCGGCTCCATGTCTAGGAAGCGCAGGCGCATGGCGCGATGGCCCATGATGCCCTCCATGTGGCCGCGCCCGCCGCAGCCGCAGAAGCGCTCCTTGTCGTCGAGCGTCACCACCGTATGTCCGCCCTCCCACACGCCCGGTGCGTACGGGTATCGGCCAAAGCCTATCCCCACGCCCAGCGTCCAGACGCGAATCATGCTGTCGAGCTTCCCGTGCGCGCTCGCCAGCCCCGTCGCCACCCCGTCCGCATCGTTCAGGATCGTCACCGGAGCCGTGATGCCGTGAGTTCCCAGGTGGGTCGCGATCAGCTCCTGCATGCGCGCGCCTTTCAGCTGCGGCAAATTCGGAGCCTCTTCGACCACGCCGTTCTTGATCAGGCCAGGAAGCGCCACGCCCACGGCGCCGATGTCCTTCGCCCCTTCAGCCGCGCGGACCACCTCTTCGCAAATCGTCTGCACCAGCAGGTCGGTGTGGAGCTCGACCAGGCCGTGCTCGTCGTTCAGGTTCTCCGGATAGGCCTGGATCGGGCCCGCAAGCTTGTGGTCGATCACGAGACCTGTCAAAATCCGGTCGGAAAGCACCACTCCGATCGACTTTGCGGCGTTAAACTCTGCCATGCCTCTACCCCTCTCGGTTCGGTTCGCGCTCGTCCCGGTTATGCCCCTGCAGCTCTACTCGAACTTGCTCACGCGGTTCAACCCGTTGAACGCCGCTACCTTATAACATTCCGCCAGCGTTGGATAGTTGAACACCGTATCCACGAAATAATCGAGCTTTCCGCCCAGCGCCATCACCGCCTGTCCAATGTGCACCAGCTCGCTTGCCCCCTCGCCGATGATGTGCACGCCCAGCAGCGTATGGTTCGTGCGATGAAAGATCAGCTTCAGCCGGCCCGTCGTATCCCCGCGGATCTGTCCGCGGGCAATCTCGCGGTAGTACGCCACGCCCACCTCGTACGGCACGTCCTCCTCGGTCAGCTGCTCCTCCGTCTTGCCTAGGAAGCTGATCTCCGGAATGGTCCAGATACCGTACGGATAGAAGCTCGGATTCGACAGAATAGTCTCGTCTCCGAACGCCCGTGCCGCCGCCACCCTACCCTGCTCCATCGAAACCGAAGCCAGCGACGGAAATCCGATCACATCGCCGACCGCGAAGATCGTCGGACACTTCGTCCGGAAGTCCTTGTCGACAGGGATCCGGCCGCGATTGTCCGCCTCGATCCCCACCGCGCCCAGGTTTAGCTCGTCCACATTGCCCTGCCGGCCAACGGCGTATAGCAGCGCGTCTCCCTGCACCCGTTTCTTCGATTCGAGGTTCGCATTCACCGTTCCGTCCGGGTTCTCTTCGACCGACTCCACCTCTTCGTTCAGGCGCATCGTCACCCGCGAGTCGCGCAGATGGTAGCTGAGCGCCTCGATAATCTCCTGGTCGGCAAACTCCAGCAGCCGCGGCCGCCGTTCGATCAGCGTCACTCGCACCCCCAGCGCCGAGAACATGCACGTGTACTCCACCCCGATCACCCCGCCGCCCACCACGATCAGGGTCTTCGGCAGGTTCTTCAGGTCGAGCACCTGGTCCGAGTTGATGATCGTCGTCCCATTGATCGCCACCTTGGGCGAGCTCGCCGGCTTCGTCCCCGTCCCGATCAGAATGTTCTTCGCCTCATAAACACTGGATCCGCGCGAGTTCGTCACCTTTACGTGCGTCGCATCTTCAATGCTGGCCGTCCCCACCAGCATCTCGATGTTGTTGCGCGAAAGCTGCGCCTCCGTCACGTCGACCTCGGTCTTGATCACATGCTGAACGCGAAAGGCAAGGTCCGCCATCGTGATGCGTTCCTTCACCCGGTAGTTCATCCCGTAGATCGATTTGAAGTTGTACCCGGAAAGGTGCAGAACCGCCTCGCGCATCGTCTTCGAGGGGATCGTGCCCGTGTTGATGCAGGCTCCCCCAACTACCTCGCGCATCTCCACTAAAGCAACCTTCTTGCCAAGCTTCGCGCCATAGATCGCGGCGCGCTGGCCTGCGGGACCGGAGCCGATAACAATCAAATCGTAAACGCTGCTCATGCGCGGTGGGCTTCTTCCTCTTTGTTGCAATAACTCCGGTTAGCGTGCCGCGTCCGTCTCTGCTGCGGCACGGTGATCTGTCTGTATCCGGCTGCTGTGTGTGCCGAACGGCACACATCCGTGACCCATCCGTCACTATGATACTGCCGAGCGCAATCCCGGGGGGAATAGACTGCCCCCATGCTGCGGTACGCCATCACCGACCGGCGCCTGTTTCCAGGAGATGAACGGGAGCGATGCGATGCCGTCGTCGCCCAAACCCGCCATCTCGCGATCGGGGGCGTCGACATCATCCAGCTGCGCGAAAAGGATCTCCCCGAAGCAGATCTTCAGCAGCTCGCATCCCGCGTGGCCGAAGCCGTTCGGAGCTCCGCGCCCACCCCAGTCAGCTCCGCGCCCACAAAGGTCCTCGTCAACGGACCGGCCCACATCGCCATCGCCGCCCGCGCCCATGGGGTGCACCTGCGCAGCGGAGCCGGCCCCGACGATCTGGCCAACGTCCGTCTGGCCTTCCACGTCGCGGGGCTGCCGGCTCCGCTCGTGAGCCTCTCCTGTCACTCGCTCGACGAGGTCCGCTCGGCTGCCTCCGCCCCCTTCGACTTGCTCCTCTTCGGCCCAGTCTTCGAAAAACGCGTGCGCGGAGATCTGGCCGCACCCGGCCTCGGTCTGGATCAACTCCGCCAAGCCTGCACCCTGACCTCGCCTTCCCGCATCCTCGCTCTGGGCGGCATCGTCACGGAGATCCACGCCCGGCAATGCCTCCAGGCCGGAGCTCTCGGCATCGCTGCAATTCGGATGTTTCTCTAACCCGCGACTCACCCGCCTTCCCCGGCAGCCCTCCCCCGGCCCACCCCCTTGATTCGTGAGAAAATAAGGGAAGCACCATGCTCATCAAACCCATCGATTTACAGGACGAGCCACTCGCTCTGAATCAGTCCATTCTAGCCGAGTCCATGGAGTACACCCTCGACGTTCGGCAGGTCGGGCCCCTCTCCGTCAGGGGCGAGGCAGACCTCATTATCGAGAACCGCGGACACAAGGAAACGGTGGAAGATATCCGTCTGCGCGCCGGCTACGACGGCCAATTCGAACTGCTGTGCGCCCGCTGCCTCGATCCTGTCCCCCAGCGGCTGACCGGCGACTTCGACCTGATCTTCCGCCCCGAAAGCGTCGACGGAGACGGCAAGGAGCGCGCCATTTCCGAAGAAGAGACCGAGATCGGGTACTATAGCAAGAGTGGGCTCCTGCTTGAGGACGTCGTACGCGAACAGGTGCTCCTCTCCCTGCCCGCGCGTACGCTCTGCGGGCCGGAGTGCAAAGGACTCTGCCAGCACTGCGGACAGAACCTGAACCAGGCAAAGTGCAGCTGCGACGAGGCCCCGGCCGACCCGCGGTGGAATGCGCTCGCAGGCCTGGCCCAGGAGTTGACCGGAAAATCCGAGCGGTAGCTTCCAGACCGGCTCCTGCAAAACCAGGCTTTCGCCGGGTCGCGTGTGCGTTCAGGCGCAAACCGCAACCCGGCCTATCGAAAGGGATAACAGCAATGCCTAATCCAAAACGGCGTCACTCCAAACGACGGACTGCCCTGCGCCGCAGCCACGACTTCCTCACGCCCACCGGAACCTCCGTTTGCCCCAACTGCCAGGAGCGCAAGCTGCCCCACCATGTCTGCCGCAAATGCGGTGAGTACAAAGGTCGTTCCGTTCTTACGGTAAAGGAAGCCAGCTAAACGCAATAACATCGTCCCAAAGAACGCCTCAGATGCCGATCGACATCGTTGTAGACGGGATGGGTTCTGACCGGGCTCCCGAATCCGAGATCCACGGGGCCATCGCCGCCTGTCGGCAACTCGATGTCCGCGTCCTCCTGACCGGCCCGGAAGATCGCCTGCGTCCAGTGCTGGAGGCGGCGCTGTCTGGCGATCGTCTCCCCATAGAAATCGTCCATGCAGCCGAGTGGATCAGCATGGACGACAAGGCCGCCCAGGCCGTGCGCTCCAAGCGCGACTCCAGCATGCGCGTCGGCCTCAAGCTGGTTCGCGAAGGCAAAGCCGCGGGCTTCCTCACCGCCGGCAACACCGGCGCCGCCATGGCTACCGCCAAGATGGTTCTCGGCATGTTGGCCGGCGTGGACCGCCCCGCCCTCGCCACCATCCTCCCAACCATGAACGGCAACCCGTCCCTCCTTCTGGACGTCGGGGCCAACGTCGACTCCGACCCCGAACACCTGCTGCAGTTTGCCCTGATGGGCGATCTCTACGCCCGCCACGTGCTCCGCATCCCCAGGCCCCGGGTCGGCCTGCTTTCGATCGGCGAAGAAGACTCCAAAGGCAACGCCCAGACCCGGGCGACACTTCCCCTCCTGCGCGCCTCTTCCATGCACTTCATCGGCAACGTCGAAGGCCGCGACCTCTTCAACGGTCACGCCGATGTCGTCGTCTGCGACGGCTTCGTCGGCAACGTCGCGTTGAAGGCCAGCGAAGGCCTCGCCAAGCTGGTCAGCTCCTCTCTCAAGGAGAGCCTGCGCTCCACCGTTACCTCGCAGATCGGGGCCCTGCTCTCCCAGAACGCCTTCAAATCCTTCAAGAAGCGGCTCGACTATACCGAGTACGGCGGAGCTCCGCTGCTCGGCGTCCGCGGCGTCTGCATCGTCGGCCACGGCTCCTCCAACGAAAAGGCGATCCTCAACGGCATTCGCGTCACCGCCGAGTTCGCCCAGGCCCGCGTCAACGCCGGTATCGAAGCCGCCGTCGCCCGCTCGGTCGCACCCGGCAACAGCTAGAGCCATCAGAGCTTTCCCTTGAGCCATTCTCCTGCTGCTGCGAGGCAGTTAGAGCCCGAGACGTCGGCGTGCAAAGGTCGGGCACACTGAGCCTCGTCGACCGCGATCAAAAGCAGCTCGCACCCCATATTGAGCCAGGGCCAACGGCCCGCCCCATACCAGCCTGTGGCGGAGCCCAGGTCCTCAGGCAAGCGGAATATCAGGGCTGAAGGCCCGGCGTATTCGCCTTCTACACACGCTCCGGTGCTCTCTAACCCGCGGCGGCGACCCTCACCCTAGCCAGAACAAGCCCACCAGCAGAATCGCCAGCACCGCCACGCTGATCCCCACATACAATCGGTCGCGCTGCATCGTAAACGCAACCGCCGCAAATACCACGCGGGCCACTGGTGTCGCAATCAGAAGCAACACCCCCACCTGAATGATCGCCGCCGGGTCCCCTTGCCCGATCGCCCGCATCACCTGAGCCCAGTGGCGCAGGCTTCCCGGCTCGCTTCGGAAGCTCCCGTAATCCGCCAACCCCGCGCCCTTCGCCCGCAGATACAACACCCCACCCACCAGCACCATCGCCGACGCCAGCAGCACACCCACCTGCAGCAGCCGCCCCATCACCGCATCCATGCTCGCATCGCTCAGCCCCTGCCGACGCTCCGGCCCCTCCTGCTCCGATCTCGTCATCCGATCCGCCCCGCCCATCCGCTCACGATCATCTCGACCCCCAGCGCCAGGATCACAACGGTGAAGATGGTGCGGAGCAGCTTGACCTCCGCTCTCAACAGGTACCGCGCTCCCAGCAACGATCCCGCAAGCACGCCCAGCATCACCGGAAGCGCCAGCCCCGGATCGATATACCCGCGATGGAGATAGATCCCCGCCGAGGCCGCCGCCGTCACCCCGATCATGAAGTTCGACGTGGTCGTCGAGACCTTGAACGGAATCCTCATGATCCGGTCCATCGCCAGCACCTTCACCGCGCCCGATCCAATCCCCAGCAGCCCCGAAAGCGTCCCCGCCCCAAACATCGTCGCAAACCCACCCGGGATCCGATCCACCTTGTAACTCTGGCGCACACCGCCCTCGCCAGGGAAAGACCCCGACAGCCGCAGCCGGTCCGACCACCCGCTCGCCGCCTCGCTCAGCTCCGGAGCGGCGTCCGACCTCCGGCTCTGCTGCCACGAGAGATACGCCGAGTAGAGCAGCACCGCCCCGAAGATCACCGTCAGCGCCCGCGTCGGAACCCGGGTCGCGAGATAGGCCCCGAACAGCGCTCCCAGCGTCGTCGCAACCTCGAGAAACATGCCGATCCTCACATTCGAGTAGCCCTCCCGCACATAAGCCGACGCCGCCCCGGAGCTCGTCGCAATCACGGAGATCAGCGACGCTCCGATCGCGTAGCGGATGTCGACATGGAAGACGACCGTCAGCAGCGGCGTCAGCACCACGCCTCCCCCCAGGCCCGTCAGAGCGCCAAGCAGCCCCGCCGTGATCGATCCCAGAAACACCAGCGCCGTAAACAGCGGAACATGCATTGCTGAGACACTCCACCTCGCGCAGACCCGCCGCCAACGTTAGTGTAGAGGCCCATCCCGCAAGGAGCCACAACGGCTAAGGAGAAAGACTGGCGCAACCAGCCACACCAACCACGTACCATCAAGATGTACCATCAGTTCCGAGTCACGGCTGGAGCGCCTCTTCAGGTCTTTCAAGTCCGAGGCTAAGTCCAATCGTTGGAAGAGTTTGACACTTTGGTAGGGGGAGGGGGCCACCATGCACGACCGCATCGAAAACCGTATGCCCAACCGCTGGACGGCCGCCGGCATCCCCGATCAGACCGGCCGCCGCGCCATCATCACCGGAGCGAACAGCGGCATCGGCTTCCCCGCGGCCCTCGAGCTCGCCCGCCACGGAGCCTCCGTCGTTATCGCCTCCCGTGACCGCACCCGGGGTGAAGCCGCCGTTGCCCGGATCGCGAATGCCGTACCCGGCGCCCAGGTGGAGTTCAGTCAGCTCGACCTGGCGTCGTTAGCCTCCATCCGCGACTTTGCCGAGCGTGAACTCGCCCGCAATGCCCCCTCGACCTCCTGATCAATAACGCCGGCGTCATGGCACCACCCCGCCGTCTCGAAACCAAAGACGGCTTCGAGCTCCAGTTCGGCACCAACGTCCTCGGCCACTTCGCTCTCACCGGCCTGCTTCTGCCGGCACTCCGGCGAGCCGCCTCCAGCAGCCCGGAGCCGCCTCGTATCGTCATGATCGCCTCCATCGCCCACCGGCGGGGCAAGCTCAACTTCAGCGATCTCCAGCACCGCAGCGGCTACTCGCCCATGCAAGTCTACGGCCAATCCAAGCTCGCCGACCTCATGCTGTCCTTCGAGCTCGACCGCCGCCTCCGGGCGGGAGACGACACGACCAGCCGCATCCTAAGCGTGGCCGCGCATCCCGGCGTCGCCAACACCAACCTCTTCCAGGTAGGCGACTTCAACGCCGTCGAGAAGGCCATCCGCGGCTGGGCCAGACACGCCATCGGCCTGCTTCTCAACTCCGCCGCCGAAGGCGCTCTGCCCACCCTCTTTGCCGCCACCGCGCCCGAGGCCCAGGGCGGTGGCTACTACGGCCCGCAGGGCTTTCTCGAAATGCGCGGCGGCGACGTCGGTCCAGCCAAAGTCGCCGATCAGGCCCGTGACCGGCAGGCCGCGGCGCGGTTGTGGCAGATCTGCGAGGACCTCACCGGCATCCCCATGCCCTGACCCGTACTGCGCCGCCAGCTGCACGAAACCACCCGCACCGGCGATACTGAACTCCATGCGTGTACACAGTTTGCCCCAAATCCGCACCGCGCTTGCCATCACGCTCGCCGCCGCGCTCGCCCTGGGTTCTCCCGCGGCAGCCCACGCCCAGATCCCGCCCGAACTCAAGCAAAGCATCGACACCGCCGCGCAAAAGGTCCTCGGCGAAACCGGCGTTCCCAGTGCGCAGCTCGGCATCGTACGCGGGGGCCGCATCGTCTACACCGCCGCCTACGGCAAAGCCCGGCTGGAACCCGCACTTCCCGCCAGCGTCGACATGCACTACCCCGTCGGCTCCATCTCCAAGCAGTTCACCGCCGCCTGCGTCCTCCTCCTCGTCGAAGACGGCAAGATGTCTCTCGACGATCCCGTCTCCCGCTGGTATCCAGGCCTCACCCGCGCCTCCGAGGTCACCGTGCGCATGCTCCTCTCGCACACCAGCGGATACTCGGACTACGCCCCGCAGGACTACACCATCCCCGCCTGGACCAGGCCCGTCGACCCCCTCACGGTCGTCCAGGAGTGGGCCGGCAAGCCGCTCGACTTCGAGCCCGGAACCAAATGGCAGTACAGCAACACCAACTTCGTGCTCGCCGCGCTCATCGTCCAAAAGGTAAGCGGCGTGCCCTTCTGGCGTTTCCTTGAAGACCGCGTGCTCCATCCGCTCAAGCTCAATGCCGTCCTCAACCTCGATACCGACCGCGGCCGCGTCGAGCCGCAGGGTTATATGCGCAACGCCCTCGGCCCCCCGCGCCCCGCCATCCTGGAGGCCCCCGGCTGGTACTTCGGCGACGCCACCCTCGCCATGCCCATCGCCGATCTGCTCGCCTGGGATATCAGCATCATCGCCGGGACCCTCCTCAAGCCTGCTAGCTACGCCGCGATGGAGACCGAGGTCAAGCTCAAGGATGGCTCCGGCAGTCACTACGGCCTCGCCGTCGACGTCCGCACGCGTGACGGCCACCGTGAGATCTCTCACTCGGGCGAGGTCGGCGGATTCGTCGCCCAGAACACCCTCTATCCCGACGACAGGATCGCCGTCGCCGTCCTCACCAATCAGGAGGCCAGCTCCGCCGCCGCCGCCATCGCCCGAGCGATCGAGCCCATGCTCCTCGGCGCCTCCGCCGTATCGGGAAGCGCCGCCGACACCGCCGCCTCTGCTCGGGCCAAAGCTATGCTCTCCGATCTCGCGCGAGGCAGGCTCGACCGGAGCGCCCTTACCTCCGATTGCAGCTTCTACTTCTCGGCTCAAACCCTCGCGGACTTCGCCGGCAGCCTAGCCCCGCTCGGCCCGGTCACCGGCTTCACCCAGACTCAGAAGTCCCTCCGCGGAGGCATGACGGCACGCGGCTACACCGTCACCTACGCCAAAGGCAAGAGCCTCTTCCTCTCCACCTACACCATGCCCGATGGCAAGCTCGAGCAGTTCCTCGTGGAGGCGGTCGGCGGATGATCCTCTTCGACGTAGCCGTCGTCGGTGCGGGTCCAGCCGGCGCAACCGCGGCCCTCAAGCTCGGCCAGGCCGGCCTGCGGGTCCTCCTGCTCGATAAAGCCAAGTCCTTCCCCCGGGAAAAACCCTGCGGCGGCGGCATCACCGCCCGCGCCCTCACCCGCCTCCCTCACCTCCGCGACATCCTCGCCGGCATCTCCGTCAACAACATCAGCAAGATGTACCTTGAGAGCCCCGACGGCACCGGCATGGAGTACGCCGATCCCGCCGGCGATCCCCTCCTCTACCTCGTCCGCCGCATCGAGTTCGACGCCGCCCTCTTCCATCGCGCCTCGGCGGTTGCGGAGATCGCCCTGGGCGCAACTGTAACCACGATGGTCACAGAACCCCAGGCTGTCCATCTCTCCACCGCCGACGGCCGCGACTTCCATGCCCGCCTCGTCATCGGCGCCGATAGCGCCAACTCCGTCATCGCCCGCCTTAGCGGTCTCCGTACCGGCGAGGTCCACGGCCAGTTCGCCGTCGACATGATGGAGGAGACCCCCTACGCGCAGCTCGACACCAAATACAGGGACCGCGTCACCCTCCTCCTCACCCTCCAGACAAGCTACGGTTACGGTTACATATTTCCCAAGGAGACCCACATCAACCTGGGCTTCGGCTCCGGCCCCGAGTACTTCGTCGAACACGTCCGCGGCCGGGCCCGGGAGCACCACCTCGCCTTCGTCGAACAGATGAAGCAGCGAGGCTTCGCCGCCGGCGAGAGCCACCCCGAAAACTACCGCGCCTTCCCCATCCCTATCAGTGGCCCCCTCGAAAAGACCTACGCCGATCGCGTCCTGCTCGCCGGAGACGCCGCCGGCATGGTCAACGCCTTCTCCGCCGAAGGCATCTACTTTGCCATGGTCAGCGGAGATCTAGCCGCCGATGCCGCCATCGCCGCAATGGAGGCAGATCGCTTCGACGCCCGCCAGTTCAGTCGCTATCAGGCATCGTGGGAGCGCGAGATCGGCGGTGAACTCCGTCATTCCGTTGCCATCCAGCGCCGTCTCTTCACCCAGCCCGGCCGCGTCGACTCCCTCATGCGCCGAGCGCAGGCCGATCCCGAGCTGCTGCGGCTCCTCTGCGGCTACGCCATGGGCTTCGCCACCTACGAGGAGCTCCGCCGTCACATGGCCCGCGTCGTCATGCCGCAATGGGTCTGGGGCAAGGTCCGTAGCTTCGTCGGCGCCTGACCGCCCTCCACCGTCCGCTGGCACAAGGAGAAGGCGCGCGCTCCCAGTCTGGCTCTGCCCGCCGCCTCTACCTGCCGCCGACGCGAATCAGCGCCAGTGCATTCGGCTCAAGCGTCAGCGTAATCTCGCCGTGAGCCAGGTGGCTGACTTCGGGCGCCGGAAGCGCCGTCTTATGGTTCAGTGCCTCTACCTGCTGGGCGTAGGTACTGAGGCTTCCCATGCCCGCGTAAACAGGCAGCACATTGCCATGCTCATCGTGGACCCGCTCGATCGTGACACGAGCATTTCAGCCCCCGAAAAATTGCCTACGCCTTACCCGCCAGCTGCCGCAACACATACTGCAAGATCCCGCCGTGCTGGTAATACAGAATCTCCTGCGGCGTATCGATCCGCACCGTCGCGTTGAACTCCGTCGTCCTTCCCAGGTCCGACTCCGCCACCACCGTAATCATCCTCCCGCCCGCGAACTTCGAGTCGAGCATCGCTTTCAGCTCGCCCTGCCCATTGCCGCCCGCCGCTTTGCCGACCGCGTACACCTCCTCGCCCGAAAGCTGCAGCGACTCCGCGTTCTGCCCCGGCAGGAACTGCAGGGGCAAAATCCCCATCCCGACCAGGTTCGAGCGATGGATCCGCTCATAGCTCTCCGCGATCACAAACCGTATCCCCAGCAGCCGCGGCCCCTTCGCCGCCCAGTCCCGCGACGACCCCGACCCATACTCCTTGCCCGCCAGGATCGCCAGCGGAGTTCCCCGCTTCGCATACTCCACCGACGCCTCATAAATCGACATCGGCACATCGTCCGGCAGCAGCCGCGTCACCCCGCCCTCCGTCCATGGAGCCAGCCGGTTGCGCAGCCGCACGTTTGCAAACGTTCCCCGCACCATCACCTCGTGGTTGCCGCGCCGGCTCCCGTAGCTGTTGAACTCCGCCGGCTGCACCCCATGCTCGGCAAGGTATTTGCCCGCCGGCCCATTCAGCTTGATCGATCCCGCCGGCGAGATATGGTCCGTCGTCACCGAGTCGCCCAGCACCGCCAGCACCCGCGCTCCGTGGATCTCCTGCACCTCAGTAGGCTGCGCCGGCATGCCGTCGAAGTACGGCGCCTTCCGGATATAGGTCGAGTCAGGCTCCCATCCATAAGTCTTGCCGGATGGAAACTTCAGCTGCTGCCAGTTCTGGTCGCCGTCCGAAACCGTCGCGTACTGCAGCCGGAACATCTCCGAGTCGATCGACGAGGTCACCGCCTCCGTCACCTCCTGCTGCGTCGGCCAGATGTCCCGCAGGTAGACCAGGCCCCCGTCTCTCCCACGCCCGATCGGGTCCGTATCGAAATTGTGCTGGATATGCCCAGCCAGCGCATACGCCACCACCAGCGGTGGACTCATCAGGTAGTTCGCCCGAACCTCCGGCGAAATCCGGCCCTCGAAGTTGCGGTTACCGCTCAGCACGCTTACCGCCACCAGCGAGTGGTCCTCGATCGCCTTCGAAACATCCGTCGGCAGCGGGCCCGAATTGCCAATGCACGTCGTGCATCCATAGCCCACCACCTGGAACCGAAGCTGGTCCAGGTAGGGCAGCAGGCCCGCCCGCGTGTAGTAGTCCGTCACCACGCGCGACCCTGGAGCCAGCGACGTCTTCACCCACGGCGGCGTCCGCAGACCCTTCTCCACCGCCTTCTTGGCCAGCAGACCCGCCGCCATCATCACGTAAGGATTCGACGTATTCGTGCACGACGTGATCGCCGCGATCACGATCGATCCATCGCGCAGGTAGGGCTCCGGGTCGATCCCGAAGCGCTGTTGCACGCTGGTCATCGGCTCGCGCAGGATCGCCCTCTGGATCGCTGGCGGCGAGTCGTCATGGGTCGTCGTAATCACCCGCACCGTGTTCGGTATGGCGGGCGCCGGAGCTCCGGCGCCGCTCGTCACATCGCCCGTCGCGCTCGCATGTCCGCCCTCGCCCTCCCACCGCACCATCTGCCGCGCAGCGCCCCCGTTCGCATGCAGCCCCTGGAGCGATGGCAGCTGCCTCGCAAAGCTTTCCGGCGTCCCCGACAGGGGTACCCGGTCCTGCGGACGCTTCGGTCCGGCCACGCTCGGCTCCACCGTCGCCAGGTCCAGCGAAAGCGTCGCCGTGTACTCGGCCTCCGGCGACTCCGGCGTATGGAACAGCCCCTGCTCGCGGAAGTAAGCCTCCGTCAACGCCAAGTGCTCCTCGGTCCGGCCCGTCAGCCGCAGGTACGCCAGCGTCTCCTTGTCCACCGGAAAGATCCCGCACGTCGCCCCATACTCCGGCGCCATGTTCGCAATCGTTGCCCGATCCGCCAGCGGCAGCTCCGCGATCCCCGGTCCGTAAAACTCCACGAACTTGCCCACCACGCCGAAGCTCCGCAGCATCTCCGTCACGGTCAGCACCAGATCCGTGGCCGTCGTTCCCTCTTTCAGCTTGCCCGTCAGCCGGAACCCGACCACCTGCGGCACCAGCATGCTCACCGGCTGCCCCAGCATCGCCGCCTCCGCTTCGATCCCGCCCACGCCCCATCCCAGAACGCCCAGCCCGTTCACCATCGTCGTGTGCGAGTCCGTCCCCACCAGTGTGTCCGGATACGCCATCACCCGGCCATCCAATCCGTCTTCGGGATTGGGCTGCGTCGTAAACACAACCCGCGCCAGGTACTCCAGGTTTACCTGGTGACAGATCCCCATGCCCGGCGGAACCGCGGAGAAATTGCGGAACGCCGTCTGTCCCCACTTCAGAAACGCGTACCGCTCGCGGTTCCGCTGGAACTCAAGCGCCGCATTTAGGTCATACGCCTGCGCCGTCCCAAACTCGTCCACCTGCACCGAATGGTCGATCACCAGCTCCGCCGGCTGCAGTGGATTGATCTTCTCCGGGTCCCCGCCCAACGCGCGCATCGCGTCCCGCATTGCCGCCAGATCCACAATCGCAGGCACACCCGTAAAGTCCTGCATCAGCACCCGCGCCGGCATGTACGCGATCTCCCGCGAGGGCTCCGCCTTCGAATCCCACCGCGCCAGAAAACGTATATCGTCCGCCGTCACCGTCCGGCCATCCTCGTTGCGCAGCAGGTTCTCCAACAGAACCCGCAGCGAGAACGGCAGCCGCGATACATCGATTCCCTCAGCCTTCAATGCATCCAGCCGAAAGAGGTTGACAGTCTGGTCGCCGGAGGTCAGGGTCGCGGCGCTATGGAACGAATCGGGATGCGGGGTAACTTCGGCAGGCATTTCGGTCTATCTCCGGAAGGCGCTCCAGAAAACGACTGGAGCGGCAAGTGCTCAACCCGCGTCAACACGCACAGGCAGGCGAAAGAAAGCGTAACAAACTTTAGGGAGCAGCGAGAGGCAGGATTTCAGGGACGTCCGCGGTCACGGCGCCCGCGACGAAAGCGCTTTGAGTGTGCCGTCACTCCCATAGAACTTCATTCTACGACCTCGCACGCCGGCTCCGAACCTCCAACCCGTCGCTAGACCGCCAGGCGCATCCCGTCCGCGGTAACTCGATCAACACACCACCGGTAAGCACTTACCTAAACTATTGAGATCTATCGAAAGCTCTTCTCCGCCGATACCATCGTCAGGTTCCATCTCATGGTTGAATCAACTCGCATCCCTGCGCTGGTTCTGTACTGAAGGTCTTGTCTCTCGTGAAAACTCTGCTCTGTGTCCTGCTTCTCACTGCCAACCTCACCGCCGTCGCCGCCGCGCCGCCGCGCCATTTGCAATACACCTTTGATCTCCACGATCCCGCCCAGATCCATGTGACGCTGGACCTGACCCTCGACCCCGCAACCCGTCGGCCCGGCTCCGAGCTGCTCCTTCTCCTCCCGTCGCAGTGGGCCGGTCAAACCGAGCTCTTCCAAGCCATCTCCGACCTCCATGCCACCACTCCCGGAGCCACCCTCACCCCAACCCCCAACCCTGCGCGCTGGCTCCTTCAGGTCAGCCGCCCCGGTCCCGTCACCATCGCCTACGACCTTCGCCAGGACTGGTCCGGCCCGCTCCGGCATCCCCTCGAACACCGCGTCATCCTCGGTCCCACCCTGTTCGAATTCAACGGCGAAAACGGCCTCGTCGCCCCCTCCATTCCCGCCGCCGACCCCGTCGAAGTCACCTTCGACTTCACCGGCCTCCCCCCGTCCCACTCCCTGCTCACCAGCTTCGGCAGCGGCGACCATCAGCACTTCGCCGGTCCCTGGACCGAGGTCCGCAACGCCCTCTTCACCGGCGGCAGCATGAACATACGCACCCTCGACGTCGACGGTTACCCCGTTCTGCTCGCCATGCATGGCGATTGGGCGTTCGGGCCCGAGCACATCGTCTCCGCCGTTACGAAAATCCTCTCGACCGAGCGCCACCTCTGGAACGACACCGCCATCCCTTACTCCGCCATCGTGATTGCCCCCTACGACGACACCTCCTCCGGCGGCGGCGGCAGCGGCTTCACCAACGCCTTCAACCTCTTCCTCGCGGACCGCAAAACCTTCAGCGCCAACACCGCCTCCCTGCTCGCTCACGAGGCCTTCCACCACTGGAATCCCAGCGGTCTCGGCAGCGTCGAAGATACCGCGCAGATCGCCTGGTTCGGCGAAGGCTTCACCAGCTTTTACGCGGACACCGTCCTCCAGCGCGCCGGCCTCATCGGCAAGGCCGACCTCCTCAACCGTCTCAACCTCACCATCCGCGACTACCTCCTCTCCCCCCGCCTCCACGCCACCAACGCCGACCTCCAGCGCATGCCCGCCTCCGATCGCTTCGCCTACCAGGAGCCCTACCTACGCGGCTCCATGATCGCCCTTTGGCTCGGCTCCGAGATCGACCGGCAGAGCTCCGGCCGCCACACCCTCACCGACCTCATGCTCGCCCTCCGCTCCGGCCGCTCCGAGCCACTCACCCCCGACCATATCTTTTCGACCGCCGGCCACTTCGTCGATGCCGCCACCGTCGCCCATCTCCGCGCCCTCGCCCTCGACGGCGCCACCGTCCCCATCGCCCCCGGCAGCCTCGGCGAGTGCGTCGCCTTCTCCAACCGGCCCGCCTGGACCTTCGATCTCGGCTTCGACAGCGCCTCCCTCCGTCCCGAGGGCATCGTCCAGGGCGTCCAGCAGGGAAGCAACGCCTACCACGCCGGCGTCCGCGACGGCCAGCTGCTCGGCGGCTTCTCCCTCTGGAACGGCAACGCCGAACGCGAAGTCACGCTTACCCTCCGCGAACAGGACGGCAAACGCGAAAAGCTCAGCTTCCTCCCGCGCGGCAATCTCCTCTATATCCCCCAGGCCGAGCAGCTCCCAGGCTGCCGCAGTGGATTACGCATCCCCCAGTAGCCCTTTCGCTCCGATCGAGCTCTTAACGCTGACATCTCGGGCAGAAGTGCGTCCCCCGCCCCCCCACCACGATCTTCCGTATCTCTGTCCCGCACACCCGGCACGGCTCGCCGCCCCGCCCGTACACCCGGTGCTCCAGCTGAAAGAACCCCCGCACCCCATCCGCATCCACATAGTCCGACACCGACGATCCCCCCAATTCGATCGCCCGCGTCAGCACCTCCTTCAACGCCGCATGCAGTCGCCCATACTCCGCCCGCGTCAGCCGTCCCGCCTGTCGCCTCGGCCGCACTCCCGCCCGCGCCAGCGCCTCATCCGCATAGATATTCCCCACCCCATGCAGCAGCGACTGGTTCAGCAGCGCCGCCTTGATCGCCACCGTCCGCCGCCCACCTTTTTTATCCCGGAACAACCCCCGAAACGCCTCCTCCGAGATCGTCAGCGGCTCCATCCCCGGCCCCGCATACCCATCCTCCACCGCCTCAATCACCCGCACCGAGAGCCGTCCAAACCGCCGCGGGTCCACAAACCGCACCTCCCGCCCGTCTCCCAGCCGCAGCACCGCATGCGTGTGCGGCGGCGCCGGCGCCTCCGCCGCGCTCACCAGCAGCCGCCCCGTCATCCCCAGATGCACCAGAAACTCCGCGGAGACCCTGGTCGGCGCAACTACACTTCCGCTCTCTCCCTGGTTCTCTCCCTGCGCTTTGCCCTTTTGGTCGTCATTCCGTAGCGCAGCGGAGGAATCTGCTTCTCGACCCATCCTTTCCGCCCGCTCTTTCCCGCCGTCATCTCGACCGCCGGCATCCTCCACCCCTTGCCTCCGCCCCAACGTCATCACAATCGTCTTCCCCACCCGCCGCACCCGCTCGATGCGCGCCCCCGTCAGCACCTCCCCAATCTCACTCTCCGCGCTCTTGAACGTCTGCGCCTTCCCGCTCGTCCAGACCTCCTCAATCCGCTGCCCGCGCACCCGCGCATCCACCCCGTTCGCAACCGTCTCCACCTCTGGCAACTCCGGCACAGCCCGACCCTCCCGTTTCAGTCTCTCAACTCCGTCTCGAACAGTATGGCCTTTGTCCGTGATCTCGATCCACAGACGTGTTAGAACTGGGGCGAGCCATCGGGCCATTAGTCCCATAGGGCCAGTCGGGGCATCGGAGTATTTTCGCCCTCCAGGCTCCAAGCCGTCCGGCAGGCGGCCACCCCGAAGCACCCCCGGAAGGATTCTCTTGCCAGCTCTCCAGCTCCTCCACAGCCAGGCTCGGTCGCCCCGCCTCGCCAGCCGCATCCTCTCTCCCCGCTCCACCCCCGCCTCCCTGGCCTGCATGGTCGCCGTCGCGCTTGCCCTCCGCCTTGTCGTCGCAGCCTTCGCCGTCTCTGCCCTCCCCGACCCCACCCGCAACTTCGAGCAGTTCGGCTGGGAGATGGGCTGGGTCGCCCGCTCGGTCGCCACCGGACACGGCTTCGGCTCGCCCTTCTTCCCGCTCACCGGCCCCACTGCTCTCGTTCCCCCGGTCTTTCCCTACCTGCTCGCCGCCATCTTCCGCCTCTTCGGCCTCTATACACTGTCATCCGGCCTCGCCATCCTGTCCCTCAACGCCCTCTTCTCTGCGCTCACCTGTATCCCCATCTACCTCCTCGCCCGGCAGGCCGCCAACCCCCGCATCGCCTCCCTCGCCGCCTGGCTCTGGGTCGTCTATCCCTTCTCCATCTACTTCTCCACGCAGGTGTGGGAGTACGCTCTCACCGCCCTGCTCTTCACCACCTGCCTCTTCCTCCTCCAGCGCCTTCCCTCCCTCCACCGCACCTCCGCCTGGATCGGCTTCGGTCTGCTGTACGGCGTCACCGCCCTTTGCAATCCCGCCGTCCTCACTGTCCTCCCGTTCCTCTTCCCGATCACCCTCTTCCGCTACGCCCAGGCCGGCTTTCGCTGGAAACGCAAAGCTGTCCTCACCACCCTCACCGTCCTCGCCGTCCTCCTCCCCTGGAGCGTCCGCACCTACCGCACCCTGCACGTCGTCGCGCCCGTTCGCGATAACTTCTGGCTCGAGCTCTGGGCCGGCAACACCGGCGACACCTTCGAGTCCAACCCCGCCTGGACCCACCCCGCCAGCAACCCCGTCGAGATGTCGCTCTTCCGGTCCCTCGGCGAGCCCGCCTACCTCGCCTCCAAGCACCGGCTCGCCGTCGACCGCATCGCCCGCCACCCCCTCTCCTTCGCCGCCACCTCCCTTCGCCGCGCCCTCCGCTACTGGACCGGCCTCTGGAGCTTCGACCGCCGCTACCTCAAAAAGGAGCGCTTCGACATCCCCAACCTCTTCTTCTGCTCCGCCATCACCCTTTTCATGCTCCGCGGCGCTCGCCGCCTCTGGCGCCACAACCGCTCCCTCGCCCTCCCCTTCCTCGCCCTGCCGCCATCTTCCCAGTCACCTACTACCTCTCGCACTCCTCTATGGACTACCGTCAGCCCATCGAACCCGTGATCCTCATCCTCGCCACCGTCGGCATCGCCGGTCTCAAGCCCTCCAGACCGTCACCCACGCAGAACTCCGGTCGCCGCATGCCCCTGCCAGACGCCTCAGCACGCAATCTCGTCTAGCCCCAAACTCCGGATGAGTCGCGATCACCCACCAACCGCAAGGGAAGCAAAGCGTCCTCGGGCGAGTTAGTGGGCCCGTTTGACAGGATGACGGCAGTTTCGTAAACGTGACTTTCAGGAAGGTCAGCTATCAGACAGAGGGTAGTGTCCTAAGAGTGCGTTGTTGGATTCACTCGGAATAGCCAAGGGCGGCTCTCAAACGAGCGAGGTCAGCTACGACGACAGAAGCGGTATAGCGAACTTCTGGAACGACTCTGCGCCAATCCACCGAATCGAAGTCGCCTATCTCGTCTTCCAAGTTGTTTATGGATGCGGATAGGAGTTCGATGGCGTGCTGAATCTGATCGTTGTTGATCAATGTAGCCGTTTGAGCGGGCTTAGGATCAGAGTCGCACCCCAGAACAGCAGTGCTCAGGCAGGCAGCGGCAAACGAAAACTGACGGCGATTCATGAGCCACCATCCTCTTAGATAAAGCAAGACGGGCCGCCTTAGTTGGCGGCCTCTGGTTCATCGAACGATTCCTCTAGAAACTCCACTTGTTTTCGCAGTCGAGTAATGTAGTGCTTCCGCTGCAATCAGTGCCGTAAGACTTTCACTGCAGATCACGAGCGCCAGCAAGACCCAACACCTCCATACCGAGTGTTACATTCTCACGCCAGCCGGATTCTTTGGCGGATTTGTTGTAGGCGTCTGGGTTTCATACCCTTGCGGTAGTTGTAGCGGAATGTCTGCTCGTCTAAGTAGCGAAACAGGTGGAACGGCTCGCAGCCGGAAATACCTCTCCGAGAGATCCATTGGAACGTTCAACAGCCTCACTCGGAAGCACCACAGACCCTCCTTCCGCGATTATCCCCACCATCCAGCCACCGCCCTCCCCCTGGTGGGATAATCGTCTTGGGCCTGCGCTCTCCAGACACGCCCCGCAATCACCACCAACGGAGCGATACTCACCTGTGACCCAACGCAAATCAGCGGTAATCCTCGGTGCCCAGTGGGGCGATGAAGGCAAAGGCAAGATCGTCGACGTCCTCTCCGAGCAGTTCGACGTCGTCGCCCGCTACGCCGGAGGCCACAACGCCGGCCACACCGTCATTATCCAAGGCAAAAAGTTCGTCTTGCAGCTCATCCCCTGCGGCGTCCTCCGCCCGGAGTGCAAAGGCGTCATCGGCAACGGCGTCGTCCTCGATCCCATGGCCTTCCTCTCCGAGGTCAAGAAACTCAGGGACGCCGGCCTCCCCATCGAATCCGGCACCAACGGCCAGCTCTTCGTCTCCAACCGCGCCCAGGTCATCCTCCCCTACCACCGCATGATCGAGCTCGCCGCCGAAAACGCCCCCGGCCGCACCAAGATCGGAACCACCTCCCGCGGTATCGGCCCCGCCTACGAGGACAAGATGCACCGCAGCGGTCTGCGCGTCGTAGACCTCCTCAACTCGCACCTCCTCCGCACCCACATCCAGAACGCCTGCCACGAAAAAAACACCATCGCCAACGCCCTCTTCGGCACCGAGCCCCTCGATCCCAAGCAGATGTATGAGGATTACGCCCGCGCCGCCGAGCAGCTCGCCCCCTTCGTCACTGACACCGCCGTCCTCCTCAACGAGGCATTCAAAAACGGCCGGAAAATCATGTTCGAAGGCGCCCAGGGAGCCCTGCTCGACATCGACCACGGCACCTACCCTTTCGTCACAAGTTCATCGGCGACAGCAGGAGGCGCCGTCACCGGAACCGGCGTCGGCCCGACAAAGATCGGCACCGTCATCGGCGTCACCAAAGCCTACGTCACCCGGGTCGGCGAAGGTCCCTTTCCCACCGAGATCAACGACTCTTCCGCCGACCTCCTCCGCGCCCGCGGCCAGGAGTACGGCGCCGTCACCGGCCGCCCCCGCCGCTGCGGCTGGCTCGACCTTCCCCTCCTCCGCTACTCCAACATGATCAACGGCACCGAGTGGCTCGTCGTCACCAAGCTGGACGTCATGGACGAGTGCACCGACATCCCCATCTGCACCCACTACCGCATCAATGGCAAACTCACCGACACCATCCCCGCCGATATGCGCGGCTTCAGCTCCATCGAACCCGTCTACACCACCCTCAAGGGCTGGAACAGCTCGACCGAAGGCATCACCCAGTTCGACAAGCTCCCCCGGCCCGCCCAGGAGTACATCGACTTCCTCGAACGGGAGTCCGGCGCAACCGTCGGCATGATCTCCACCGGCCCCGATCGCGATCAGACCATGACCCTGCCCGCCTTCTCCGATCTCCTCCGCGCTTGACCAGCGAAACTCCACGCGGCCACCACCGGATCACCACAGCGTCACCAGGCAAAAAGGCCATAAATAAATGGTTAGTTTCACGGTCCGCATGCGCTTCAATCCAAACGATCACGACCAGATCCGCCAACTCCTCGCCGAGCTCGCCGCCGCCTCCCGCCAGGAGCCCGGCTGCGTCACCTACATCCCCCACTTCATCGACGGCGATCCCTCAACAGCGCTTATATATGAACAATATAGGGACGAAGCCGCAGCGGAATTCCATCGCGCAACCCCTCACTTCAAAAAGTTTGCAATCGGCGGCCTCTACCAGCAAATGCTCGACCGGCAGGTCGAAATCCTCTCCACCATCGCCTAGCCGGCTCCGCCCCTCAGGCCGATCCATCACCCCCGCAAGCCAACCTCTCACCCCTCCAGGCTCACCGACTATCCCTTCAGGCCCACCGGCCACCCCTCCCGGCCACGACCTATGTTTCTAGCATCAAATGACTTGTGCGCCGTTCGAGGCGGCTAACACGAAAGTTGTTTTGACTCCTCCTCCCGAACCGTTCTAACATCCGCGATACGTCATGGCTCTTCGTGCTCTCAATTCGCGCACCTCTGCCACCGGAGCCATTCTTCTCCTTACCCTGCTTGTCGCCGCCTGGCCCCCACATCTCGCAGGGATGGGCTTCGGGAGCCAACGCCAAAAACACGACTACAAACGTGAGGTCGAGCTTCTCGAAGAGCAGTGGCGTGCCGCTCAACTCGCCGGAGATGTCAACGCCATGGACAAGCTCCTGTCCGACGATTATGTCGGTATCTCCATGACAGGACAGGTAAATACCAAGGCACAGCAGCTTAGCCGGATCCGCAGTCACAGCTTTGTACTCACCCGAATCGAGCTTGGAGAGATGAAGATCAAACTCGTCGGTGAGGTCGCGATTGTCACGGTCCGCGCCTCCGTCGAGGGCACAAACGAAGGCGTCCCCATCAACGGGGTCTTTCGCTACACCCGCATCTACCAGCACCTGCCGGACGGCGGTTGGAAGATCACAAACTTTGAAGCTACCCGTATTCCGTCGCGACACCTCGTCGGCCAGGTCAACCCCGATCCGGAACGCAAGCCCTCTTGACCGCTCCATATTGATCGACCGCTGAAATCGCTACCCGTGATCGAGAAAGTTGGGTTGCGACCGCACCATTGCATCGATGCGCACCTCACAACCGGCAGTGCGCTTACGCGCTCTTCGCATCTGTCAGTGGCCGTGCCCCCGCGACTCCAACCGCCTCGCGTTTTGGCAGGGAACCCTCCACATTCAGCGCCAGCAGGCGCCGGATCAGTGATCTCGTTCCCCCCGTAATGCGTGAGTCTTCATCCTCATGCGGGAGAGAGGTGAAGCTGAATCTGGACACCCCGGATGGACGTGAAAGTTCCACCAGGTAGGGCCTGCTGCGAGGTTTCAGAACCTCGGATCGCAGTGTCGTGAATGCAGGCTGATCGGCTGGCAATCGGTTCGAAGTGGGTGCGCTACTCATCGTTCTATGCTCCCTGTCCTGCACTCTGGTTGCGATCTTACCCCTAACCATGCACTTTGGTAAGTGTAATTCGTAACCTATCCCATGTGACTCCCAGCGCTTCAGGCATGACGCGCGTATCTCCCGTGACCGTCATGAAGTTTGTGTCACCAGCCCATCGCGGCAAAACATGTAGATGCAGGTGTTCTGCAATACCCGCTCCCGCCGCCTCGCCAAGGTTGATTCCCATATTCAAACCATTGGGCCGGTACACGTCGCGAAGCACCGTCTCCATCCTCTGAGCCAGTCTGATCAGCTCTTCCGCCACGCCATCCGGAAGCCCGGCGAGCGACGCTAAGTGCATGTAAGGCACCACCATCACATGTCCGGTTGAGTAAGGATAACGGTTCAGACAGACGAAACACGATGGCCCGCGCTCGAGAATGAGAGCCGCCCGATCTGCCTCTTCCGGGGACATACCCGAGCTCACCGCCCACTTCGTCGCAGCAAGCATGTTGCAGAAAACACATCGCCTGTCTTCTTCCGGCGGCCACGCCGACAGTTCCACCGGAACCCCCTTGCGTTGCCCATTGTCCGTCTCTGAGATATAGGAGGCCCTCCATGGTGCCCATATTTGCTCCATCGGCCCAGTATATCGGGCCCGGTCCCGTGGCTTCACTTCTCCCACTATTGACGTATTGTCCCAAGAAGCCTATGCTTTTCTCTGAGCTTCTGCGTGTGGGATCCAAGTGCAGCCGCTCCTCTGCAACATGTATTTCATTCCGTCCGCCGATTTACGCTTCTGAAGCTTGCGCCAGCCTCATTGCTCTCCGGCTAAGCTTGGCCTTTCGAGGAAGCACTGACGATAGAATGAGCCTTGGGTCCCGGAGTCCGTATCATCATGGTCGACCACCATCATCCTGACTACACCGAGAGCAAACCCCTGAACACCGAACTCGAAACCCTCGCGCCCGAAATGACCGCGCAACATGACGCGCCGTCTCCTGAATCCACCTCCAACGAGCATGCCGGCGTGACCTTGAATGAGCACACCCCGGCTGCCGACAACCAGCATGAGAACGCGTCCTCGCCCGTATCTCAGGAGGCCCAGGACCAGCAGCACGGGCAGGTTGAGAGTATGAGCGCCTCCGCCGAGGATGAGGGTGACTTCGACTCCGACTTCGCCGCAGCCCTCGCCAGCTTTGACCGCGAGCAAGCCGCCGAGAGTGCTGCCGCGCAAAACCTCACCCAAGAAGAGAGCGTCGTCCACGGTACGGTCGTCAAAATCACCGACAAGCACGTGGTCGTCGACATCGGACTCAAGTCCGAAGGTCTTATCCCGCTGGACCAGGTCGTGGATGTCAACGGAGTCCCCAAGTTCAAGCCGGGCGACGCCGTCGAGGTCGTTGTCGAACGCGAGGAGTCGGAAGGCGGGTACCTCGTCAGCTATGAAAAAGCTCTGCGACACAAGGTCTGGGACAAGCTGGAAGCCGCCGCAAACGATAAAACTCCGGTCAAGGGGATGGTGCTCAGCCGCGTCAAGGGTGGGCTTACCGTCGATATCGGCATCAAGGCCTTCTTGCCCGGATCCCAGGTTGAAGTTCGGCCGGTTCGCAATCTCGACGGTTACATCGGCACCGAGATTGAAGTCCGTGTCATCAAGCTCAACAAGAAGCGCGGAAATGTTGTCATTTCCCGCAAGGAGCTTCTGGAGGAGGAACAGAACGCGAAGAAGGGCGTTACCCTCTCGACCCTTGAAGAGGGCACCATTCTCACCGGTACCGTGAAGAACCTCACGGACTACGGCGCGTTCGTCGACCTCGGCGGCCTGGACGGTCTCCTCCACATCACCGATATGAGTTGGGGGCGGCTTACGCATCCGCGTGACCTCGTCAATGTCGGCGATGAGATCCAGGTCAAAGTTCTCAAATTCGACAAGGAGAAACAGCGCGTCTCGCTCGGCTTCAAGCAACTCACCCCCGATCCTTGGCTCGACGCCACCGAGCGCTACCCGATCGGAGCCCAGGTCCGAGGCCGTATCCTTTCTGTAACCGATTATGGCGCGTTTGTAGAACTCGAGCAGGGCATCGAAGGCCTGGTGCATGTCTCGGAGATGACCTGGTCGAAGCGGATGAAGCACCCATCCAAGATGGTCAAGCCCGGCGACGAGGTGGACACCATCATTCTTTCGGTAAATCCGAACGATCGCCGTATCTCACTCGGGATGAAGCAGCTTCAGGACAATCCCTGGGAGGCGCTCGAAGATAAGTACCCGATCGGGGCTGTGATTGAGGGTCGCGTCCGCAATCTTACCGACTTCGGAGCTTTCATCGAGATTGAGGATGGCATCGACGGCCTGGTGCACGTCTCCAACCTGAGCTGGACCAAGCGCATTAAGCATCCTTCCGAAGTGCTCAAAAAGGGAGAGAAGGTCAAAGCCATCGTACTCGGGGTCGAGCCCGAAAACCGGCGTCTCTCGCTAGGCGTGAAGCAGCTTCAACCGGATGTCTGGGATACTTTCTTCGCTCAGCATAGGGTTGGGGACGTGATCAAGGGCAAGGTGCTTCGCACGGCGCAGTTCGGAGCGTTCATTGAGATTGCCGAGGGAGTCGAGGGCCTGTGCCATGTCTCGGAAGCAGTCAATGAGCACAATCAGCCGGTCAAACTTGAGGTTGGTGATGAGCACGAGTTCAAGATTGTCAAGATGAACCCGGAAGAAAAGAAGGTCGGTCTTTCGATCAAAGCCGTCGGTGAAGAGGCGAGCCGGGCCGAGGTCGAGAGCTATAAGGAACGCGATCGGGACCGGGATCGAGACATCGGCAAACAGAGCAGCAATTCCTCATCCAGCAGCACGACCTTGGGTGACCTTCTGAACTGGAAGCGTGCCGAGCGTGAAGACTCGTAACATTGCGGAAGCAGGATAGGAGAGGCTGCCGATTATTGGCAGCCTCTCTTTTTGTTCGGACGCTCTCGTTTAGGCAAGGTGGAACTGCCATGTCAAAGGATTTGCGATATCAACAAACGGGTGTCGACAGGAGCGGAGCTTAGTTGAGAGACCCCTGCATCTGTTGTTGCCGATTTTGACATACCCCTGCAGGGTAACGGTCATGGTTGCGTCTCACAGAGAAAAACGCCTCCCAGCAAGGAGACGTTTTATCATCGAAGCAGTGTCCTTGTAAGCTGAAATCTAGGCAATAAGCGATCTCAAAGCCGCCGCGCTCTCCATGGAAACAGGTGCCTCATTCATGTTCGGCATCTTGGCCGAAGCCCGCCGCATTACCTCAAGCTCCGCCGGAGCAAACACTTCGGGGGGGATGCCAGCGATCGCAACGAAGCCTGGAGCATCTCCCAGAACTTCGGAAATCTGATTCCAGCGCAGAAACGGCGATGTAGTCGGAAGCATGATGATACGGCGCTTCTCCTCAGGAAAAGCAAAGTACGCGGACCACAACAGCAGGGTCGCGCATCCTGTGACCCCTGAAATCACGTTCACCGAGGAATCGAGGCGAGAAAACTGGCTGAACCAGGCGGAGGTCACCAGGCTGGAGGTTGCCATGATTCCCAGGCCGAGGCTAACTCCGAATACGCGACTCCGATACGATAGCCCCATAGGCCGAATCGCGAAGCACACGAATAGCAGGAGACAGAGCACCAAGATACTCGAGGTCTGCTGCAGCTGCGTAAACATGGCTACCATGAAATCAGTGCCGGACTGATGGGGAGCCAAGGAGATGCCGATTGCAATCGCAACCGATATCGCGGCCGCCCAGCGAAACACCAGCATACCCAACGTCTGCAAACCCTTGAGCGGCGCCATGGCCAGCTTGAAGATCCCCAGCATGACGAGGAGCTGGAGAATCGCCTCAACTGCATAGGAGATCCAGTAAACGAGGAAATAAGATTTATAAGCGAGGTGCCGCTCGATCCCGCGTGAAGAGAGCTGCATAAGAAGGAAAAGAACAGCGTCTGAGGTGATTCGGAGAGCAAGAAGTGCTGACAGAAAACCGAAGGTCTTGCCTGCGCGCGCCCTCACAAGAGTTATAAGCACTAATGCGCAGAATAAAGGTTCCAAGTATGACAAGAGTTGAATCGTTGACATCGGCCGCCCTCGTACTTCAAATAGCCTAGATCACCGCGAGGGCGGACACAAGCAATTCTTTGCAAGCTCTATCGTTTAGAGACTTTTGGTAACACTGCTTCTACCGCATGCCACATGCGTTAGGATCGTTCATCGGGCACATGGGCGTGGGCATCGAGCTTACCTTGGACAACACGGTCTTGCTCGGAGTGGAGGCGTTGATCTGGGTATAGGCAACGGAACCGGCAAGGGTGAGGGCGACGACGAAAGCGCGGATGACATTCTTCATGGGGTGGTACTCCTTAAGTGGTAGGTAAGCTCTAAAAGTGGTAGGTAAGCTCTAAAAGTGGTAGGTAAGCTCTAAACTTTTAGCTGGACAACTCAGCTGCAGCAACCATAAGATATAGACTGATCTAAGTCCAATGGTTTGAACAACATAAGCTCATAGATAACAGTTCTTATTACTAAGGTAACGAAACCAAAGTCTTAATACTGGCGTGACAGGTCCCGAAGAAGCATCTGAGTACGCCCTCATCGACTATTTAGCGCACGCGTGCAGTAGCTGCGATGCCATTACCCCGCGTAAAGCGCAAATTCGCTCAACCGGCACAACTTTACGGGATGGGAGCCACCCGCTCCCTTTCGCTTCATGAGGCCACTCGCCTCGCTATCCGTCTAAACCGAGACGTTATCCATGATGGCAGACTCTGCAGGTGCGGTCGCCTCTGGAGCGCTTATAGCCGCCGGTTCCACCTTGGGTGCAACCTTCTTTGGCGCCGGCTCCGCCTTCTTCGAAGGCGCAAGGATGGCGTGCAGGGTCGTCCCCTCCATCCGCGGCATGAACTCCACCAGTCCGGCGTCGCCGATGTCGAGGATCAGGCGGTTGATGATCTTATAACCCAGGTCACGATGCGCCATCTGCCGTCCTTTAAACCGCAGCGACGCCTTTACCTTGTCTCCTTCACCCAGAAACCGGACTGCCTGATTCTTCTTCGTCTGATAATCATGCTCGTCGACCGTGACCGAAAACTTCACTTCCTTGATCACAATGACCTTCTGCTTCTTGCGAGCGGCGCGGTCGCTCTTATCCTTTTCGTACAGAAATTTCCCGTAATCCTGGATCTTGCAGACAGGGGGAACAGCATTCGGCGAGATCTCCACCAGATCCAGCGATCGTTCCCGCGCCATCTTCAGTGCTTCGAACGGAACCATCACGCCCAATTGCTCGCCGTTCTCATCGATCACGCGAACCTCTCGCGCTCGGATTCGTTCATTCGTTCGGATAAAGGATTTGGCGGAACGCTTATCAATCGGGGGAATAGTCAACCTCCACAGCATGCTTTGCGCGATGCCATGTCTTTAGTTTAGTTTTCATGCAGGACCTTCGCCGCCGCACCTCTAAGCATACCATCGGCGGCAGCGCTGTTATCCTACACACGCGTCACGTGTCGTTGCAAGCAGGCGCGCGTCACGGCTTCCATCTATAGTGTTGCTTACCCGCATGAGCGGCACCCACAGCGGTTGAAGATACGCCGTGGCTTCGGAAAGGTTTTCAACGGATGAAACGCCGTATCCTCCTCGTCGACGACGACGTCGCCGTCCTACTCACCTTCAAGGCCGTACTCGAGATCAGCGGCTTCGATGTCGATACCGCAGCCTCTGCGCGGGAGGGCAAATCTCGCATCCGTTCGCGCGAGTATCACATGGTCATCTCCGACATGCGCATGGAAAGCGACGTCGCTGGGCGCGAGGTCATCCAGGTTGCGCGCACCGCGCCCTATCATCCCGCGGTCGCTCTCCTCACCGCTTTCCCTGATGATGAGACTGGGTGGGATGGTGCCGGTCCTGACAAGATCCTGGTCAAAGCGACCCACACCCGGGTGCTTCTCCGACACATCGAAAAGCTGTTCCACTCGCACGCCGCGAAGCTCTCCCGTCTCGCCTCGCAGGCAGCAGGTCCCTCATTGTCTCTCGCCGCCAACGTTGACAACACGAAGCCGTCCGTTCCAATCACTTCGCCCAAGCCGAAATCTACCCGAACGGCTTCCGCTCGAACCTCTGCGCCGGCTGCTTCCTCCAAGAAGATATCAGAGCAGCCCCCTCCGAAACGGGGGCGCATGCAGCCCGGCGAAGCATAACTCGGCCTCACGCACCCTCCGGAGCTCGCGTCGGCCTACTTCGCCGTGTGATCCCGGATGTAGGTCCGAAGCGCGCTGTTCAGATCCAAAGCCTTGGTCACCCCGCCGTCCAGCATCCTCAGCCAATCGGAGGCAGGTGCTTTCAACTCGGTCGTGCTCAGCAGATAACTGGTCTGGACCACAATCTCGAGCGCATTCGAAAGATCATGCGCAAGCGTGCGGATCTGGATCGCCAATTCCTCCGGAATGACCTGCCTGTCCGTGCTGCCGCTCTGCCCATCACTCATCGGTTGGTTCTCCGCGCCTCGGTTGCGCCTGCTGCCTGTCCGCTTGCGTTCTCCATCATACGTCCGGTCGCCGCATCTCATGGGGGGGCGACCGTTTGACAGCCGCCGCCGCCTTTGCGACACTGGCTTCTCGCGGTTGCAAGCGCCCTGCCACTCCCATGTCGGCAGCACCGTGATGATGTGCCGAAGTGGCGGAATTGGCAGACGCGCATGGTTCAGGTCCATGTACTCGCAAGGGTGTGGAGGTTCGAGTCCTCTCTTCGGCACCAAACGATTTCAAAAGTCTCCGTCAACTTTCAGCGGATCCCTCGACTCAGACCGCCTGAGTACCTCGTGACCATCCCCGCTGTTTTCTGGCGCCCAGCACCGCGGCCTCTCCCCTAGAATAGACAGGAATGCCCACACAACTCGATCAGATCCTGGCCCACACCCTGCTCGAAGTGACCCGCCGTAAAGCCGAGGCCGACCTCCCCGCCTTGGAACGTCAGGCCATCGAACACACGCCACGTGGCTTCTCAAAAGTTCTCCGCCGCGCTGCCGCGACCGGACCCGCGATCATCGCCGAGATCAAAAAGGCCTCACCCTCTCGCGGCATCATCCGCGCGGACTTCCGTCCATCCGACCTCGCTCCCGCCCTCGAGTTTGCTGGCGCCGCTGCTCTCTCCGTGCTGACCGATACGGAATTCTTCCAGGGATCCCTCGCCGACCTCCGGGTCGTCTCCGCCACCACCACGATTCCATGTCTTCGCAAAGACTTCATCCTCGATCCATTTCAGATCCTGGAGGCGCGCGCCGTCGGTGCCGATGCCGTCCTTCTCATCGTCGCCGCCCTTCCCGACCATAAGCTGCAGCTCCTGCATGACTTCGCCACCGATCTGGATCTCGATGTGCTCGTCGAGGCTCACGATCACACCGAGATCGAGCGCGCCGTCGATCTCGGCGCCAGCATCATCGGCGTAAACAGCCGCGACCTCCGCAGCTTCAACGTCAAACCGGAGTCCCTGCACCTCATGGCGGGAGCGCTTCCCTACAACGTTCTTCGCGTCGCGGAGAGCGGCATCCGCAGCGCGGGGGATATCGCCAGTCTCACTGCCGCTGGATACCAGGCATTTTTAGTCGGGGAAGCCCTCATGCGCCAGCCAGATCCGGCCGCCGCTCTCGCCCTTCTCCTGAACCGCGACTACTCGCAGACCATCTAAACCGTTCTGCTGCACCGCCAGTTTCGCGAAGGGTCCCCCATGTGGATCAAGGTCTGCGCCAATACGAGTCTTGAGGACGCCCGGCTGGCAGCGAGCTCCGGCGCCGACGCGGTCGGCTTCGTCTTCGCTCCCAGCGCACGCCGTGTCACGCATGCTCAGGCCGAAGCCATCGCGCGCCATCTGCCCGCTCAGGTGGAACGCATCGGCGTCTTCGACTCACAGGATCATCTGGAAATCTTTCGCGGCATCGAGCAGGCGGCGCTCACCGGTGCTCAACTTCACCGGCAGTTCGATCCCGATCTCGTCCGCTCTCTGCACGGCATGTTGCCCCGCATCACTCTGACCCAGACCATTCATTGGGATCGAAGCCCCGGTGCGACCTCCCCCGCTGATTCCCTTCGAAGCCAGCTTCGTCAGATCCGGACCGAGCCCGCCATCGAACGCGTCCTGATCGATTCAAGAGTCGGCGCGCTTACCGGGGGAACAGGCATCACCTTCGATTGGGTTGCGGCGGCTGAAGTCCTTCGCGCCGAGTTGGGCGACCTGAAGCTGATCGTGGCTGGAGGCTTGCACTCCGGCAATGTCGCGGAGGCCATCCAGCAACTCGCGCCCTGGGGCGTCGACGTCGCAACAGGAGTCGAATCCGTACCCGGAAAAAAGGACCCTGAAAAGCTGAAGGCCTTCATCGCGAAGGCCTCTACCTAGCCGGGGGAGACTATGTCCCCAGTCGGTGGACTGGGTGGACTTAGGTGCGGCCGCTCAGGCTGCCAAGGTGAGGGCGCGCCGAACGATCGTGAAGCCGCGGAGAGCGATCGTGAGAGAGCTGCTGCCGTATGTGAACTCCCATTGTGCGCGGCTGCGCAAGCAAGCCGGCGGGCATAATCAAAACCAGAACCAGGAACGCAAAAGTCAATTTCATTCTCATCGTCGATATCCTTCCGTACTCATCTGACGCACGGAGGCACGCAACGGATTCAGAGATCGCCGACCAGGTTGCCCTGCTTCTACGAAACGCCATGGCACTTATGTGCCATGTCTCGTCCTGAAAGCGGCATTACCTTGGCCCAGCCGGTACGCAGGCCCAAACTGACCGGCAAACCTCGCAGCTGCCGGCGCAGCCTACGGCAGGTCGACGCGCATTCCCAGCTCCTTCACTAAAAAAGCGTACTGATCCACCGTCAACTCCACCCGTTTCGAGAGCGGCATCCCCCCGCCGTGCCCGGCTCGGGTCTCCACACGGATCAGCACCGGAGGCCCGTCCTTCGCCTGGTCCGCCTGCAAGGCCGCCGCGAACTTGAAGCTATGCGCCGGAAACACCCGGTCGTCATGGTCCGCCGTCATGATCAGCGTCGGCGGGTACGTCACCCCCGGCCGGACCCGGTGCAGCGGCGAATACTTGTAGATCGCCTGGAACTCCGCCTCGTTCTCGCTCGGAGCTCCGTAGTCCGCCTTCCACGCCCAGCCGATCGTGAACTTGTCGAAGCGCAGCATATCCATCACGCCCACCTGCGCCAGAACCGCTCCGAACAGCTCCGGTCTCTGCGTCTCGACCGCTCCCACCAGCAGGCCGCCGTTGCTTCCGCCGTTGATCGCCAGCCTCTCCTTCGACGTGTACTTGTTCTCCACCAGCCACTTGGCGGCTGCCAGAAAGTCGTCAAAGACATTCTGCTTCTTCAGTTTCGTTCCTGCCTCATGCCACGCCTCCCCGTACTCCCCGCCGCCGCGCAGGTTCGGCTGCGCATACACCCCTCCCATCTCCATCCACAGCAGCCGCGCCGCGCTGAACTCCGGCATCAACGAGATGTTGAACCCGCCATACGCATACAGCAGCGTCGGATTCCGCCCATCCAGCTTCAGCCCCTTCCTCGCCGTCACAAACATCGGCACCCGCGTTCCATCCTTGCTCTGGTAAAAGACCTGCTTCGTCTCATACCCGGATGGATCGAACTTGAGCTTCGGCGCACGGTACAGCTCCACCTTGCGCGATGGGATGTCCAGCCGGTAGATCGTTCCCGGCGTCACAAAATTCGTGAACTGGAAGAACGTCTCTTTGTCCCTCCGCAGCCCGCCAAATCCCGCCGCGGTCCCGATCGCCGGCAGCGCCAGCCGTTCGATCAAGCCTCCATCCGGCCGATGGAGCTCCACCATCGTCTGCGCATCTTCCAGGTAGGTCGCGATCAACGTCTCGTCGATCATGGTCACCGCCTCAAGATGGTTCTTCGTCTCCGGGATCACCGTCTTCCAGTTCGCCCGCTCAGGGTGTTCGAGATCGATCGCGATCACCCTTCCATTCTTCGCGTCCAGCGTCGTCAAAACCCAGAACTTGGTCCCGTCATTCGCGATCGGGTGGTATACCGCATCGGGCGTGGTCACAACCTTCACCACCGGCATCTCCGGGTGCTTCAGGTCCTTCACCGCCAGTTCATTGTTCGGGCTCGTCCCCTTCGTCGAGTGCAGCACCAGATACCGGCCATCCTCCGTCACCCCGCCGCCGACGTTCAGCTCCTTGTCGTCCGGACGTTCGAACACCAGCGTGTCCGCGGTCTGCGCCGTCCCCAGCCTGTGAAAGAAAACCTTGTGGAAGTAGTTCGCCTCCTTCAGCGACGGCGCATCCTTCGCACCGGCGTTCTTCGGCACGCCATATCCCTCGTAGAAGAATCCCGAACCGTCCTTCATCCAGGAAGCCCCGCTGAACTTCGACCACTCCACCACATCCGTCAGGTCCTTGCCGGTCGCAACCTCGCGCACATGCCACTTCACCCAATCGCTTCCCGCATCCGCGATCGAGTAGGCCGCCATCCGCCCGTCCTCCGTGATGCTCAACCCGCTCAGCGCAACCGTCCCGTCCTTCGACATCGTATTCGGGTCCAGCAAAACCTTCGGCTCGCCCTTCAATCCCTCCTGCCAGAACACCACGTTCTGGTTCTGCAGTCCCGTGTTGTGCGCGTAGAAGTACCTCGACCCGCGTCGCTCCGGCGCCGTATACCGCTCGAAATTCGTCAGATCCATCAGCCGCGCGTGCATCTTCGCCCGCCCCGGCACGTCGTCCAGGTAGCCCCGCGTAAGCTGGTTCTCCGCATCCACCCAGTTCTTCACCTCGCCCGAGTCCACGTCCTCCATCCACCGGTAAGGATCCCGCACCTTGGTGCCAAAATAGTCGTCCGCCTGGTCGCTCACCCGAGCCTTTGGATACTCCATCACTCTCCCTTTATCCCTCGATACGTCTTCCGCGGCGGCGCCGCAAACCGCCGCCGCACTCGCACCCACCAGCGCCACCGCACACATCCGCCTCGCAAACCGCATGTCGCACATCCTTGATGGCCCGGCTCTCAAAACCGCAGTCGGCCTAAGACCAGTTATACCAATCCGCCTCACCCATGCAGAACCCCGCTCGCAGAGCCTCCCGCTTAGGGCTGAAGGCCCGCGCTATCCACTCCCCCAGGAACAAGCCGCTCAGGGACGCTGCCCATGGGTCCCGGGCGCAATCGGCGTAATCGTCGGTGCCGCCACCCCCAGGAACTCCGTCACCGAGTTCCCGGTAAAGTTCGCGATCCACACATTGCCCGACGCATCCACCGCGATTCCCCGGGGATTGCTGATTCCCGCCGCCTGGTACCCCCCAGCCGGCGAAATCGCAACCCCGCCGTTCGAGAATGCCGATATCGAGTTGCCGTCACGGTTCGCCACCCACACCGTATTCGCCCCATCGATCGCGATGCCCGCAGGCCCCCTCAGCCCGCCTCCCACATACCCGCCTGCCGGCGAGATCGCGACCCCGTTCAGGTCATGCTTGCCCAGCGCATTCGTCCTGCTGCCCGCAAACCAGATATTGTCCCCGCCATCGACGGCAACCGGCGAGACCTCCGTTCCCGACGCCGCCGTCACGCTCTCGCTGAACTGCTCCGCCTTGCCCGGCAGCGTAAGCCGGAAGAGGTTGCGTCCCTGGCCCACTACCCAGCCGTGCCCGTGGCTGTCCACCGCAATCCCCGACGCAAAGGTGTTCGTCGAAAAGCTGGAGACCGGCGTCCCCGAACTCCGCAGCGTCTCCACCTGGGGGCTCCCCGAAACCCAGAGATTCTGCGCCGTGTCGATCGCCAGAAAGGCGCATCCCGCGCCGCAGGGCAACCCGTTCGTCATCACCGCCTGCCCCGACGCTCCAAACTCCGAAACCGATGGCCCCCCAGCCGTCCCCACCCCGTAATTTGTCACCCAGGCGTTATCCTTCGCGTCGATCGCCACCGCGATCGGCTGGCTCAGACCCCCGCCCGTAAATCCGGATCTGCCCGAGAGAATATTCCCCAGAGGATCGAACTCCGTCAGCGTATTGTTCGCATACCCCGGCACCCACAGGTTCCCGGCCGAATCGATCGCAGGGTAGTAGGCTCCCGCCATGTTCTCCGCGAAAAAGGTGATCGCCACCGTCCAGTCGTTCGGCGCGGCCCCGAGCGCAGGCCCAAAAGCCTCCACCTTCGCCAGCCCGAACAACGCCGCCACATTCGCTCCCGGGTTCTTCGCAAGATTCAACATCGCCGCGACCGTGTCCGTCGGCGCCACCCCCGCGCCACTCTTCGTACTCCCAAACAGAGCTCCGCAAGCGGCATACGTATTCGCGCAAGGCGCCAGCATGTTCGCCAGCGTATTGATCTCGGACTGCGGCACAATCCCGCTGCCGGCCGGCGTCTCCGCCAGTGTCGTTCCAGTCGCGGCGTCGAAGATGCTCGAAGCCGTCGCAAACGCGTTCGCCAACCCCCGGAACGACCTCTCCGTAGCCCCCGAACTCAGGTGCGCCCCATCCGTCATAAACCCCGCCAGTGCATACACGCTCGCCACCGTCGAGACCTCGCTGATATTAATGAACCCAACCACACCGGACAAATTGCCCGCCGCCGGACATGCCCCCAACAGAGAGATCAACGCCAACCCTGGATTATCAGCCTCTGCTCCAGCCGCGCGTCCGCCCTTGGCCAGGATATAAACCAGCTGGTGCGGAACGCAGCGGTACGCCCCGCCAAAGTCGAAGCCCCCGTTTGCGTCCGTCGTCACATAGCCGCCGATCCCATCCGTCGCAATGCCCGCGCTCCAGTATCCAGCAGCGAAAGACTCGGCGCGCCATACCCAGCCGTGTTGGCGGCCAAAACATACACGCGAGATCCCGTCACCGCCGAAGGTCCAGACTGGGCCCGGCCATGCACCCCTGTCCCGCGAGCCTCGCTCCCCGTACTTCCATTCGCCGAGGTCGCATCTACCGGAACTCCGCTGGTCGCCTTTGACCCGCAGCCCGAAATCAACACCGCCCCCAACCCTAAGGGAAGGAGGTACCCACATCGTTCCAACCAGCAGCTCAAGGCAAACTCCCAAGAAATACAGCTCACACGGCTCTCAGCCTAGCATCCGCTAACTAGCGGCAGCACCACCACTTGCCTCACTCCGCCTACAACTTCTGCTCCCTTCCTGCCCCCTTGTTTCACACAATCCCTTAAGATGAGCCCACTACGCTCACATTTCCTGCAACTTCAGACTACGATCATGCGTCTTATCTGCAGGCCGGGTGAAAGAGCCCCGGTCCCAAACTTACGCACTAGGAGATAGAAGGCCATGACCATTACTCGTTTGTCCCCATTCCGCAGCGGACTTCAGGACGTCTCCGTTCTCCAGAACCGTCTCAACTCCATCTTCCACGACTTCGCCCAGCCCCAGGTCTCCGGCAGCACCGAAAGCCTCGCCGTCGGCAGCTTCATCCCGGCCGTCGACATCTATGAGGATGCCCAGCGCCTCGTGCTCAAACTCGAGATCCCCGGCATCCCTCAGGAGGACCTCGATATACGTGTCGAGAACCAGACCCTAACCGTCAAAGGCGAACGAAAGTTCGAGGCCGAGGAGAAGGAAGAGAACTTCCACCGCATCGAACGCCGCTTCGGCAGCTTTGTCCGCAGCTTCACCCTGCCTCAGACGGTCGACGTGGATTCCATTCAGGCAAACTACGAAAACGGCGTTCTGAAGCTCTCGATCTCGAAGAAGGCCGAAGCCAAGCCCAAGCAGATCAAGGTTGAGATTGGTAACGCGACCGCCCCCAAACAGGTCGAAGCAAGTAAGACCGCATAAGCCCGGTAACACCGCACAACATAGTCGCTGACGTCCTCGCAGCGGGAGGCTATCCAAAAGAGATAGCCTTCCGCTGCTTATAGAAGATTTGTGACATAGAAACGCTACGAAACGAGATCCAATGGCCATCAAGTGGGAAAAGTTCACCGTAAAAAGTCAGGAGGCCGTCCAGGCGGCCGTCGGCCTCGCCGGCGAGAATGGCAACCCCGAGGTCCTTCCCCTGCACCTCCTGTCCGCCCTCCTGCAGGACCGTGAAGGCGTCGTCTTGCCCGTGCTGGAGCGCGTAGGCGTCAGCATCCCGCAGCTCCAGACCAATCTGCAAGCCGCCATCGCCAAGCTGCCCAAGGTCCAGGGCGGAGCTCAGCCCAACCTCTCCAGCTCCACCCAGAAAGTGCTCGATCAGGCCTTCAAGGAGGCCGAGAACTTCAAAGATGACTTCGTCTCCACCGAGCACCTCCTGCTCGCGCTCACCGACGCCAAAAAGGATCCCGTCCAACTCGCACTCGCTGCTCTCGGCGGCACTCGCGAGGCCATCCTCCAGGCCCTCACCGCGGTCCGCGGCTCCCAGCGCGTCACCGACCAGAGCCCCGAGGGCAAGTTCCAGGCACTCGAGAAGTACGCGAAAGACCTCACCGACCTCGCCCGCCGCGGCAAGCTTGATCCCGTCATCGGCCGCGATGAGGAGATCCGCCGCGTTATCCAGGTCCTCGCCCGTCGCACGAAGAACAACCCCGTCCTCATCGGCGAGCCCGGCGTCGGCAAGACCGCCATCGTCGAAGGCCTCGCCCGCCGCATCTTCCTCGGCGACGTCCCCGAGATCCTGCGCAACAAGCGCGTCTGCGCCCTCGATCTCGCCGCCATGATCGCTGGCGCCAAGTTCCGCGGAGAGTTTGAAGAACGCCTCAAAGCCGTCCTCAAGGAGATCGAAGAGTCCAGCGGCGAGGTCATCCTGTTTATCGACGAGCTCCACACCCTCGTTGGCGCAGGCGCGGCCGAAGGCGCCATGGACGCCTCCAACATGCTCAAGCCCGCGCTCGCCCGCGGCGGCCTGCGTGCCATCGGAGCCACCACCCTCAACGAGTACCGCAAGTACATCGAGAAGGATGCCGCCCTCGAACGCCGCTTTCAGATCGTCTATGTCGGCGAGCCCAACGTCGAAGACACCGTCAACATCCTCCGCGGTCTCAAGGAAAAGTACGAGGCCCACCACAAGGTCCGCATCAAGGACGCCGCCATCGTCGCCGCCGCCACCCTCTCGCACCGCTATATCTCCGACCGCTTCCTCCCCGACAAGGCCATCGATCTCGTCGACGAAGCCGCCGCCGCCCTCGCCATCCAGATCGGCTCCGTGCCCGTCGAGATCGACGACCTGGAGCGCGAGGCCACATCACTCGAGATCGAACGCGCCGCCCTCGGTCGCGAACAGGATCCCAACTCCCAGGCCCGCCTCGCCGACGTCGAACAGGAACTCGCCGGGATCAAGGAACGAGCCACCGCCCTCCGCGCCCGCTGGCAGGCCGAACGTGGCGCCATCGGCCGCATCGCCGAGCTTAAGGAGCAGCTCGAATCCCTCCGCTTCCAGGCCCTCGAAGAGACCCGCAAAGGCAATCTCCAACGCGCCGCCGAGCTCCAATACGGCGAAATTCCCAAGGCCGAGGCCGAGCTCCGCGATCTCAACGCCCAGCAGGACGCCGCCGTCGCGCAAGACACAGCGAACGCCGTCCCCGATGCTGCATCCGGCGTCGCCCCACGACCCAGCCGCATGCTTAAGGAGGAGGTCGACGAAGAAGACATCGCCGCCATCGTCTCCAAGTGGACCGGCATTCCCGTCTCCAAAATGCTCGAAGGCGAGATGCAGAAGCTCGTCCAAATGGAGGGCCGCCTCGAAGAGCGAGTCGTCGGCCAGAACGAGGCCATCGAGGCCGTCGCCAACGCCATCCGCCGCTCGCGCGCCGGGCTCTCGGACCCCAAGCGTCCGATCGGGAGCTTCATCTTCCTCGGCCCCACCGGCGTCGGCAAAACCGAGACCGCCCGCGCCCTCGCCGAGTTCCTCTTCGACGACGAGGCCGCCATGGTCCGCATCGACATGTCCGAATACATGGAGAAGCACGCCGTCTCCCGCCTCATCGGTGCTCCCCCGGGCTATGTCGGCTACGACGAGGGCGGCCAGCTCACCGAGGCCGTCCGTCGCCGTCCCTACGCAGTCGTCCTCTTCGACGAGATCGAAAAGGCCCACCCGGACGTCTTCAACATCCTCCTCCAGGTGCTCGATGACGGCCGCCTCACCGACTCCAAAGGCCGCACCGTGGACTTCAAGAACACCGTCCTCATCATGACCTCAAACGTCGGCGCCGCGGCCCTCTCCACCGCGTGGGCCGAGGGCGAGGAGGGCTTCGAGGATGCGAAGCAACGCGTTATGGAGGCGCTCCGTCAGCACTTCCGCCCCGAGTTCCTCAACCGCGTCGACGACATCGTCATCTTCCATCCGCTCGGCGAAGAGCAGCTCACCCACATCGTCGACCTGCGCCTGAAAGACCTCCAGAACCTCCTTTCGGACCGCCGCATCACACTCGATCTCACCGACGCCGCCCGCCACGCAATCTTCCAGGCCGGCTACGATCGCGCCTACGGAGCCCGCCCCCTCAAACGAGCCATCCAACGCATGATCCAGGACAAACTAGCCCTCAAAATCCTCGACGGCACCGTCCTCCACGGCGATCACGTCAAGGTCGACGCTAGCCCCACCGGGCTCACCTTCACCGTCGAGAGCCGCGCCTGACTCCGTAGCAATACCTAAACCGCTCCTTCAGTCGAAGGAACGGCGCTTCGAAAAATCGAAAGCTCAGGTAGCCAAGGCCAACGACCGCCGGGAGGCACTCGCCGCCTCAGGCGTTGCTCCCCGCCATCAGACGACCTAAAATCTGGACCATTCATCTCCGATCCTGGGTGCGCCTGCAGCAGATTGCCGCACCCATCGTGGCGCAACTCCCTACCCGCAACCGATACACTGTTAACAGCGAAGGTTTAACCAGCCGAAGGGTAAAGAATCCGACCGCCCATGGTCCAGACCTAACCCGCTTTATTAGAATGCTTTGAGATCAAAGTAGGGGGGAGGGGGTTACCTCCACTTCCTGCACTCGATTGGGACGATGCGTAGGCGAGCCATCATCATCGGCGCGGGGCCGGCAGGCCTCACCGCCGCCCTCGAACTCCTGCGCCGCACCGACATCCTCCCCGTCATCCTCGAAGCCTCCGGCGAGATCGGCGGCATCTCTCGTACTGTCCGCTACAAGGGCAACCGCATGGACATCGGCGGCCACCGCTTCTTCTCCAAAAGCGACCGCGTCATGCAGTGGTGGTTGGATCTCATGCCCCCCGAGGTCCTCCCCGGCGAATCCGCAAACATCACCTACCAGGGCCTGCAGCGCCTCGTCGCCGTCCCCGCCCGCCTGCCCGAGGAGCCCGTCCTCCGCGGCGCCGGCCCCCTTAACCCCCCACCCCGGGCAGCCGGCCTCGAGGCCCCGCCCAGCCGGCCCGCCAACGCCGTGGCCGTACCCCCTCCGCCAGAGGCCGACCCCGACCTCGTCATGCTCATCCGCCCCCGAAAAAGCCGCATCTACTACCTCCGCCGCTTCTTCGACTACCCCATCCGCCTCACCGCCGCCACCCTCAAAAATCTCGGCCTCACCCGCACCGTCCGCGTAGCCCTCAGCTGTCTGCGCTCCCGTCTCTTCAAAATCGCTCCCGAAAAGAGCCTCGAAGACTTCCTCATCAATCGCTTCGGCCGCGAACTCTACCTCACCTTCTTCAAGAGCTACACGGAAAAGGTCTGGGGTACACCCTGCAATCGCATCTCCGCCGAGTGGGGTGCCCAGCGGATCAAGGGCCTGAGCCTCACCACCGCCGTCAAGCATTTTCTCCGCCACGCCTTCTCCCGGCAACGCCCATCCGATCTCTCACAGAAGAACACCGACACCAGCCTCATCGAGCGCTTCCTCTACCCCAAGTTCGGCCCCGGCCAGCTCTGGGAGCACGTCGCCGACTGCATCCGTGCCGGCGGAGGAGAGATCCACCTCAACACCAAGGTCGTCGGCATCGCTTGCGAAACTGCTTCCCGCTCACAGATCGCAACCTCTGCCTCAGAGGCCGGACGCCGGGTCGCCTCAGTAACCGTCGCCAACGAATCGGGCGAGCGTCAGACCTTCGCCGGCGAGATCTTCTTCTCCACCATGCCCATCAAGGATCTCCTCTCCGCCATGGACCCTCCCATCCCGCCGGAGATCCGCGTGATCGGTGACGGCCTTGAGTACCGCGATTTCATCACCGTCGGTCTCCTCGCACATCGCCTCAAGGTAAAGGAACCAGACGGCAGCCGCCTCAAGGACACTTGGATCTACGTACAGGAGCCCGATGTACTCCTGGGCCGGTTACAAATTTTCAACAACTGGAGCCCCCACCTGGTCGCCGACCCCTCCACAGTCTGGCTCGGCCTCGAGTACTTCTGCTACGAGACCGACGACCTCTGGAGGATGTCCGACGACGACCTCAAACGCTTCGCCATCGCCGAGGTCGAAAAGATCGGTATCCTCGACTCCGCCAGTGTCCTCGACGGACACGTCGTCCGCGTGCCCAAAACCTACCCCGCCTACTTCGGCACCTACGACCGCTTCGACGAACTCCGCGAGTTCACCGACACCTTCGAGAACCTCATCCTTATCGGTCGCAATGGCATGCACAAGTACAACAACCAGGACCACAGCATGCTCACCGCCATGACCGCCGTCGACGGCATCATCGCAGGCCACATCGACAAGGCCGCCCTCTGGGCCATCAACACCGAACAGGACTACCACGAGGATAAAAAGTAAGCCATGAGAAAGTTCATTCTTCTGACCATCGTCGTCCTCGTCGCTCTCGCCGTCATGTATCACGACCGCATCTTCCTTCGTGATCCACTCGGCAAGCTCGAACGCAACGGCGTCGCCGTTCCGGATGCTCGCGTCTTCATCAACTACTCGAATGACATCCTGGTCCAGGAGGATAGCGGCCGCCGCATGTTCGTCGTGCAGAACTACAACAAGCTGCCCGGCTCCCCCACCGGCCTCACCTGCATCCAGGGAATGCTGTGCGTCACACCGTCCGATCAAGCCGCTCCCGGCGCTGCCGAATCCGGAAAGCAGGCCGACATGTCCGACCGTGAGGTCTCCTTCACCGATTCCCTCGGCTCCCGCGTCCACGTCCAGATCCGCTGACCGGCTGCCCGGATCCTCTGCTCTGAGTCTTGTCGTAAGCTGGTGAGCACAGGCCCGCGGTGTCACCGTCACCTCTATGGACCATCCGATGCGAGCACGATCTCAGGACTTCGCTCAGTACGTTCCTTACCACGTGACTAAAAGCAGCCATCACCTGGGCTGGCGAGGCTTTCGCGGCGAGATCGTTCGAGGCCACTCCGCCGGCGAGATCACCCTCCCTCCACTCGATCATCACCTCCTCAACCTGATCGTGTCCGTGCCTACTCTTCACGAGCACAGGTGGGGTGGCGTCCAGCGCGAGGAGGTCGGACGGGAGGGCGCCGCATCCCTCGTTCCCGCAGGTCATCAAAGTTATTGGCGTTGGAGGTACGTCGAAGAGGGCGTTCCCTGCGACTTCCACCTCCACCTCGATCCCGCCTTCGTTCGCCGGATCGCAGTCGTCAACCTTGACGATCTCCCGCAAGACGTGGAGTTCCGCGCAAACCTCTGCTTCTACAACCCGGCCCTGCGAGTGCTCGCCCAACTCCTGCTCGAGGAGGTGGAGCACGATGGCGCCCATGGATCGCTCTATGCGGAATCGCTCACCACCTCCCTTGTGGCGTTGCTCCTCAAGTCCCAGCGATCATGGCCCAAAAGCCAAGCGCCGCCGCCCCGGTCGCATGGGAGGCACCGCCTCCACCTCGTCTGCGAGTACATCGACGCGAACCTGGGCGCCCACCTCCACCTCGAGCAGCTCGGCGCGATCATCAGCCTCGGTCCAGATCGCTTCGGCGAGGTCTTTCGAGCAGCTCTTGGCGTAAGCCCCTACCGCTATGTCCTACAGCGTAAACTCGACCGTGCCAAAGCCATGTTGAGCAAGGAGAAACTCTCCATCACCGAAATCGCCGTGCACCTCGGATTCGCCGATCACGCGCACTTCTCCGCTACCTTTCGCAGAGCCACTGGCCTAACCCCATCCCGCTTTCGTACCGAGTCCCGCCGCTGATCAGCCCGCCTTCCGTCTCGTCATCCTTATAGCTCCACGCAGTGTTTCTTACATCCGTCCAGCCGGCGTTCGGCTAAACTCTGGCCATTACGTAAGGGGCACGAGATGGATCAATCGACATCGCTGCAAGGTAACCCGGTACAAGCTTCCGCCGCAGGGGCTCCCCTACCCGGGAGTCCCACCTTTCGCCTCGATCGCAAGCATCCACTCGCGATCCGCTGGATGCACTGGGTTAACTTCCCGGTACTCTTCATCATGATCTGGAGCGGTCTGCTCATCTACTGGAACGACTCCGACAACGCCTACCGCCACCCACACGCTGTCTACCGCATCGGCCTCGGCGAGCTCACGCTCCTGCGCTTCTTTCCAGAGTGGTTTTACAAGCTGGTCAACGCGCCCTACCACGTCACGCAGGGGCTCGGAAATCACTTCTTCTTTATGTGGATCTTCGCTCTGAACGGCCTGGCGTACGTCTTGTACACCGCCATCTCTGGCGAGTGGCGCTTCCTGGTTCCGAACCGCAGCAGCCTCGTCGAGGCCATCCAGGTCACACTCGTCGATCTCCACCTCCGCAAGAGCCTGCCGCCCCAGAAGAAGTACAACGGCGCGCAAAAAATCGCGTACACCAGCGTGATCGCCATGGGCGCGGCCTCCCTCCTGACAGGTCTCGCCATCTACAAACCCACGTAGACCCATTGGCTCACCACCCTCCTGGGCGGCTACGAGATGGCCCGGTGGGAACACTTCTGGCTCACCCTGGCCTTCGTCGCCTTCTTCCTCCTGCACGTCGGGCAGGTCATCCTCGCCGGTTGGAATAACTTCCGCAGCATGGTCAGCGGAATCGAGGTCAAACACGTCAACGAGCCCTCCGTTGAGGCTGAACGGAGGTCCTGGTCATGACCGAGCACGATGACCTTCAACCCCAGCCGGGAAAGCCTCCCGCGCAATCCGCATCTCCGCTAGACGTCATCGCCACAGGGACAGCCAGCCGGCCTGCTGATCCGATCGGCGCGGACGAGCCCATAGCCGAGAGCACGCCCGGGCACGTGGCCGCCGACGCTGCCGTTCTGGCCGATTCGCGCCGGCACACTCGCCGCTCCTTCGTCATCGCGGCCGCCGGCGCCGCAGCCGGCTATGGCTTCTGGCGCTGGGTGGAAGGCAGTCCGAGCGACGACATGCAACCGGCCCCGATCCGCCGTGCCTTCGAGATCAACGCCGCCATCTCACGTGGCGTCTTTCAGGAGCACGCGCTCGCGCCCACCTACCCTCTCGGCAAGGCCGAAAACCTCCGCGTCAACGGCGTCTACGGCCTCAAGCAGGCTCTGGTGCCGGAAAGCTGGCGCCTGCAGCTCGTCGGCATGCATGACGATGCCAAGCATCAGCGCTACGCCAAGGATGTCACCGCTTGGGACTACAAATACACCGATGCCGGCGGCCAGGAAGACCAGGGCCACGATACCAAGGTCGCCCCCTCCGCGGATACCGCGGAGAAGATGGCTCCCGCGCCCATGGTAGCCGGCGAAAAACAGCATCAGGGGGCGCGCCCGTCGCATGCCCCGCGGTCAGGAAGAGGCCGGAGAAAGCGATTCAACTCTCAAACCGGGCACACCCGGACTTCTGCTTACCATGGAGGATGTGCTCAAGCTTCCGCGTCAAGAACTGGTCACACAGTTCAAATGCATCGAAGGCTGGAGCCAGATCGTGCACTGGACCGGTGTCCGCATGGCCGACTTTCTCGACGCCTATCCGCCCACCCTTATCGACGGTCAGCAGCCGAAGTACGTCTACATGGAAACCCCCAATGGCGATTACTTCACCGGCTACGATATGCAGGTCTGCCGTCATCCGCAGACTCTGCTCGTCACCGGGATGATGGGCCAGCCCCTGACACAGTTCCACGGAGCTCCGCTGCGTCTGCACATGCCTTCAAAATACGGGTATAAACAGATCAAGCGCATCGGCCTTATCAGCTATACCAATAACAAGCCGGACGACTACTGGACCAAACTAGGATATGACTGGTACGCCGGGCTTTAGGCTAGTGCCCGCTGTTTGGTAAAGTCTGAAGAACAGCTTATGCGTGATCCCGTAGCACTCGCACGCAATGCTCTCCAGCCCCGGCCGGTCTAGGACCTTCACATGCCCCCGCTTGTACTCGATCAAACCGCTGCGCTGCATCGTCCCCGCGATGATCGTCACCGTTGATCGTCGCGTACCCAGCATATTGGCGAGGAACTCCTGTGTGAGGGGGATATGCGGATCGCCAATCCGGTCCTGGACCATTAGCAGCCATCGCGCCAGCCGTTCTTCAACCTCGTGCAGCCGGTTGCACGCCGCCAACTGCCCCAGAGTCAGACTCTGGTATTGAACGAGTCTCAGGATCAGGCGCGAGAGCGACTCCTGCTCCAGGAACTGCTGTTCAAAGGCCTTGAAGCTCATCCGCAGACCGGTCCCCGCAATCTGCATGAATCCCCGCGTGTGCACATGTGCCGGGCCCAGAAGATGAAGCGCCTCGGGAAAGCCCTCACGCGTGACGATTCCCACCTCCGCCAGCTCCCCCGTCCCCATCGCCGTGATGATCGAGGTCATGCCTGACGTCAAAAAATGAACATGACGCGGAGTCTCCTCCGGCTCGTACATCGGGGTATTCACTGGTAAAGACACCGGTTCCAGCTGCCGCAACAGAGCAGCACGGGGCGCCGGTGGAAGCGAATCCAGCATAAGATTTGATAGGGGAAGAGGCAAAGTACCCGTCCTTAACAAACGAGCAAAGGGCGGCCGCCACCATTAGCGAGCAGGATTGCGTCGAGGGCGGGAAGACCCGCCTTATCCGAACCTACGCTGTATGTTCTGCTAAGGAGGTTCGCTAGCGAACATAGCAGTAATAGCCGCTATGGCCGCCATCGGCCCGACGATCCCACCGCACAAACCGGCGAGGATCAAGCGGTAACATCCCTATCAAGGTGCCAGACCCTTCGCCCCACCTCGATACACGACTTGAACCGTCAGAATCTCATATCGCTTGATCGGCACCGTCACGACCTCGCCACTCATGGGCAGATGCTCGCCCTCCGTCTTCTCCATCAGGTTGCTCCCGGTCGCAAAGCTTGCACCCGGCGGCACACGCAGCTTCACCTCGCTCGCCGTCCCCGCCCACTCGTACATCCGGAACACCAGCCCATCCGCATCTTCAGCCTTCTTCACCGCCGTCAGCGTCACATTTGCGTTCTCGACCGCGCCCCACGAGTGCTCCGCCGGCAGACTCCCGCTATGCGCCGAAACCTGTTCGACCGTCAGCGGGTAATTCAACTCATACCCCCGCCGAACCGTCTGCGCCTGTTTCCATCCACCCGCATGCGGGTAGATCGCGTACCGGAACCTCTGCCGTCCACGGTCCGCGTCCGGATCCGGCCACGTCGGCGACCGCAGCAGCGTGATGCGCAGCGTATTGCCCTCCGCGTCATACCCGTACTTCGAGTCGTTCAGCACCGAAAGCCCATGCTGCGCATCGCCAAGGTCGGCCCATCGCATCGCCGGCACCTCGAACTGAGCCTTCTCCCAGCTGTTATTCCGCGTCGTCGGGCGCTCGATCGACCCATAGGGAATCTCATACGTCGCCTTGGGTCCGGAGGCCGCCAGCGAAAACGCAGCCTTCAGCAGCACGTGGGTCTCATGCCAGTCCACATCGTTCGCCACCCCCACCGCATCGGCGCCGGCATCGAGCGAGATATCCTGCACAAACTTCGAAGCCTGCCAGCTTCTCGCCACCCGCACCGTCGCCCGCAGCGGCCCGCGATCCAGAATGGTTACAGAATCCGCCGCCTCGATCGGTGTCATGTGGTCTAGCGTTCCCGGATCAATATTCCAGGCATCGTAGTTCGACGGCGTGTCCTTGAACGTTTGGAGTTGGTTCCCGCACGCCCCCGGAGCCAGCGACTCCACGCCGCTCTTCCGATCCGCGCCCACTGACATCAGGCTCGTGATACACCCGTTCTTCCGGTCGATCGCAACCTTTAAGTGCGCGTTCGTCAGCACAAAGGCCGCCGGCTGGTCCTCGACTCGGAGATCTGTAGCGGAATCCGTTACAGACTGTATCTTTCCTCGTTCAGAATGCAGGACCGTGTATCCGAGCGCCGGGACATCGCTCACCAGCGCCATGACCTCAAACTGGTGCGTCGCCGCATCCCCCGAGATCACCTGCGACAGCACCGGCTTCTCATGCGCATCCAGGATACGCACTCCCTCGGCCGCCTCCGGCAGCTGCACTGAAATCTTGACCGTCTCACTGCGCGCCCAGCCCATGGGGTTGAAGACCAGCAGCGGCGCGTCCCCCTTCGCTCGCGTATCGATTCCGGCAGCCAGCGTCTTCAGCGAAGCGTCCGCGATCTCCCGGTCCGACTGGAACACCTCCGTATAATCTCTCTGCGCATCTTTGTAGATCACGCCAATCCCAGAGCCTGCCGCCAGGTCATGAAACTGATTGAACGTAATCTTCTTCCAGTTCTCGGTCAGCTCGTCTCCCGGATACGCCCTCCCATTCAGCCACGCAAATGAGGCCAGCTTCTCCGCATTCAGCGTCGCCACCTCGCTCGCGCGCATGTTCCGCTTGTGCGCCGCCTGCGTCGTAAAGATGCCGCGGTGATACTCGAAATAGAGCTCGTCCTTCCAGGTCGGCACCCCGACCTGTCCAGCTGAACCCGCAGCCGGAGCCGTGTAACCCTTCGCAATCCGGTCGTAGTCCCACGTTGGCGACTCCGCGTTCAGCTTCCCCTCCACATCCGAGAAATAGCTCTGCGCCGTGTGATATCGCATCGTCGGCGCCACCTCCTTCGACCCCGGCTTACCCGCGCCGATCCAGTGATCCGCCTGGTCCAGCATCGCCCGTGTCGGCCCCCCACCATGATCCCCAATACCGTACAGATCCAACATCTCGGTCGTTCCCGGGTTCCTCTCCGCCGACTCCGCGAAGTCCGCCGAGACCCGCGTCGGATTCACATTGTCATGAACATAGTCCGTCGGAAAATAAGTCAGCACCTTGCTCCCGTCCGGCGACTCCCACCAGAACAGCCGGAACGGCAGCACATTCGTGTCATTCCAGTGCATTTTCTGCGTGACAAAGTAATCCATTCCGGATCGTTTGTAGATCTGCGGAAGCTGCCAATTGTAACCAAATGAGTCCGGGTTCCAACCGATCCGCGCCGTCACCCCATACTGCTGCTTGAAGTACCTTTGGCCCACGAGCAGCTGCCGCACCAGGCTCTCTCCATCCGGCAGATTCAGGTCCGGCTCCACCCACATCCCGCCCACGATCTCCCACCGCCCCTGTTTCACCCGATCCCGGATCTGGTCGTTCAGCTTCGGATACTTCTCCGCCATCCACTCCGTGTATTGCGCCGCGGATTGGGTAAACGTGTAATCCGGATACTCATCCATCAGCTGCAGCGCCGTCGTAAACGTACGCTTCACCACGTCGACCGTCTCGGTTCGCGGCCACAGCCACGCCGCATCAATGTGAGCGTTGCCCGCAAGATCGATGGTCACCTTCGACAGCTCCGGTTGCAGCGTCGCCAGGATCTCCTGAGACCGCCGCAGCGAGGCGTCGAAGCCTCTCTGGTCACCCGCTCCCAAGGCCTTCATGTCGATCGCCGCTACCGCGTCTTCCACCTTCGGCAACAAATCTCTTCGAGGCGTGGGCAGCGCCGGCAGCAGGTTCGCAGCCGTGATGCATTGCACCCGGATATCTTCAGGACTGGGGCGCGCGCTCGCACCCGCGGCCTCCCTATCCATCTCCACCCGCATGTTCACGCCCGAGAAGGTCTTCTCATCGACTGTTCGCAGCAGCTTCACCGCCACCAGCACCTTGTCGCCCGGCTTTGCCGGCTCAAACAGCACGATTGGCTCCAAGTCGTCGCCCAGCGCCACACGCCGCCCGTTGAAGTAGATGATCTCCGGCATCGGCCCATTCGCGCCCGCCCTGAACTGAAACCACACCCGTGCCCCGGTGATGTCATACCCATGCAGCGTCTTCGGCACCTCGATCACACGCCGGTACCACACCGCATCCTGCGGAGCCTTGGCGCCCGGCGCCACCACCGGCCACCCCGAATCGTCCAGAGTCGGCGACTCGCCATGCGGGAGGTCGCCTGCATGGAAGCGCCACTCCCCTGCCGGCAGCGCATTCAGCGTCTCCAACGTGTGCAGCCTCTCCACCGCGCCCGGCGAAAGGTTCTTCTGTTCACGAACAGGCGTGAACGATTGGGAGAGAGCAGGGACCGACAGTGCAGCCAAAACAAGCGCGGCAAACCTTATATGCATGCGGGCCAGACTACCAAAATTCACCGCATCTATGAAATCGCCCTTTATTGAGAGGGCCAGGCTGTCGGCGCTATGAAGACTCTGCCCAGGCGGCATCCACGACCACCTACGACGAAAAGCTAGACCCACACCCGCAGCTCTTAGTCGAGTTCGGATTAATGAAGTTGAACCCCTGCCGCATCAATGTCTCCTCATAGTCGAGGATCATCCCAGCAAGGTAGATGAAGCTCTTTGGATCGACAAAAATCCGCACCTCATCGCCTTCCTCGCCAAAGCGGTACACCCGGTCACGCTCTCGTGGCTGAGTATCGAACCGGATGCTGTAGCTCAGACCACTGCAGCCTCCGCCCAGAATACCTACCCGAAGCCCACCCTGCTCGGGCGAGACGTTCTCCTTCGCCATCGCCATGCGGATCCGCTTCAGCGCCTTCTCGGTCAGCTGAATGACCTTCTTTCCAGGCTCCACCCCGGCCGGGTTTAAGATCGCCCCGCCGGCAGTCTTGACCGCGGAAGCCTGAGGCTCCGCAGTTTGTGCCGCGGAGCCCCCGGTTTGAATCGTCACCATGCTCATAAGGTCTAGTGAGCCGCAACCGCGGTCGCAGCGCCCTCAGCAACATTGTTCTTCTTCTTCCAGTCGCCGATCGCCGCTCGGATCGCATCCTCGGCCAGAACCGAGCAGTGGATCTTCACTGGCGGCAGCGCCAGCTCCTTCACAATGTCCGTGTTCTTGATCTCGAGTGCCTCGGAGACTGTCTTGCCCTTCACCCACTCCGTCGCCAGCGACGAAGAGGCGATAGCCGAACCGCAACCGAACGTCTTGAACTTCGCGTCCTCGATTACCTGCGTCTCGGGGTTCACCTTGATCTGCAGCCGCATCACGTCGCCGCACTCCGGCGCTCCTACCAGACCCGTTCCAACCTCATCCGAGCTCTTGTCCATCGAGCCCACATTGCGCGGGTTCTCGTAGTGATCTACCACTTTGTCGCTGTATGCCATATCCGTATCCTCTCGGTCTCTTACATTAGAGTATGCGCCAACCCGGAAAGTTTCGCCTCAAACCGGGCTGGTTGTTCCTCGTCCCTAGTGCGCCGTCCCTAGTGCGCCGCCCACTCGATCTTCGTCAGGTCAATGCCTTCCTTCACCATCTCGTACAAAGGCGAAAGCTCGCGCAGCTTGCTCACCACGTCGATCAGCTTGTCCGACACATAGTCCACCTCAGCCTTGTTGTTGAAGCGCCCCAGCCCAAACCGGATAGAACTGTGCGCCACATCGTCTCCCAACCCAAGTGCCTTCAAGACATAACTGGGCTCAAGCGTCGCCGACGTGCACGCCGATCCCGAACTCACCGCGATGTCGTTGATGCCCATCAGCAGGCTCTCGCCTTCCACATACACAAAGCTCATATTCAGGTTGCCCGGCAGATGATGCTCCATATTGCCGTTCACGTGGACATAGTCCAGCGCCTTCTCGAACTTTTCCTTCATGTAATCGCGGAGCTCCCGCTGCCGAGCCGCCTCCGCCGCCATCTCCTGCCCGGCGATCTCGCACGCCTTGCCCAGACCCACAATCCCTGGAACATTCAGCGTTCCCGAACGCATCCCGCGCTCGTGCCCACCCCCGTCGATCTGCGCCTGAATCTGCACCCGAGGATTGCGCCGGCGAACATATAAAGCTCCGCAGCCTTTCGGCCCATACAGCTTGTGCCCCGTTAGGCTCAGCACATCGATGTTGTCCGTCATCACATTGACCGGGATCTTCCCGACCGCCTGAACCGCGTCCGTGTGGAAGAGCACACCCTTCTCGTGGCAGATCTTCCCGATCTCCGCGATCGGCTGCACCACGCCAATCTCATTGTTCGCGTACATGATCGAGACCAGGATCGTCTTGTCCGGACCCTCGGTCACAATCGCCCGTTTCAAATCCTCGACGTCTATCAGGCCGTCTGCCTGAACCGGCAGGTAGGTGACCCGGTAGCCCTGCTTCTCCAGTCGCTTGCACGTATCCAGAACCGCCTTATGCTCGGTCACCTGCGTGATGACGTGGTTGCCGCGCTCCCGATACATCTCGGCAATCCCCTTGATTGCCAGATTATTCGATTCGGTCGCCCCCGAGGTGAAGATGACCTCCTTCGCCGTCGCCCCGATCAGCTTCGCGATCTGCTCCCGCGCCCTCTCGACCCCATGCTCCGCCTCCCACCCAAATGCGTGGTTACGGCTGGCCGCATTCCCAAACGTCCCGGTGAAGTACGGCAGCATCGCCTCCAGAACCCGCGGATCCATCGGCGTCGTCGCATGGTTGTCCATATAGATCGGCAGCTTCACGCCCGCAGGCAGCGGCTTGCTGCTCTCCGTAATCACCACTCCGTTATTCGCCATCTCGTTGCTCATCATCTCGCTCCTGAACTCAAATACTTCGCTGATCAGCTACTCGCTGTCGTACCGCTAAACCGCAATCGTCACCAGTCCACCTCCAACCGGCGCTCCCGAGCCCGCCTGCTCTGGCTCTCCCGTCTCCACCAGGTCGCCGATGCGGATTCCGCTCAGCAGGTCCTTGATGCTGTCGTTCACCTTGCGTAGTGGCTCTTTGATGGTGCAGTGACCCGCCAGGTCGCAAGTTCCGTGAATCGTGATGCAGCTGGTGATGAAAAGCGGCCCGTCGATCGCCCGTATCACTTCAAAAGCGCTGATCTCGGTCGCCGGCCGCGCCAGCGCATATCCGCCATGGGTCCCGGCATGCGATACCAGCAGACCCGCCTTCGCCAGCGTCTGCAGAATCTTCGCCAGCAGCTGCGCAGGAATGTGGTACGCCTCGGCAATATCCTTCGCGCTCTGCGCTCCACTGCCCGCCTGCTCCGCCAGATACTTCAGAGCCATGAGACCGTAGTCCGCTTTTTTGGTCAGTCTCAGCATGAGGAGGTCACTTGGGGCCGCCGTGAGGGCACCATCGGATGCCTATATGGCTCACTCGTCCGCAAATTCAAGTCTACGTCGGGGCAACACGCTGCGCAAGCGATATCGGACATCTCGGTCGTATAGCTAAACCCCCTGGTATTCTTCCCAGGATCACGAAATCACGCATTGACAACGCGTCGAGAGGGAGGCAAAATCCAAGCATTCCCTCCAACCCCGACCCGTGGCTACCCCCTGCAAACATCCGATCGTCAAAATCGTCGCCCGCGAGGAAGACGCCGAGTTCGTCGAGTGCCAGAGCTGCGGCGAGGTCTTCGACTCGGCGGAGTTTGAAGACATGGCGGTCGAAGAGATGGATGAGATGCAACACCGCCAGCGGGATGACGCCGACAAGATCTAGCTCCTACCTGGGCCGCCTAGCTCGCCGCTGGGCCCGGAGCATTCATCCGCCGAATGACGATCCAGGCATACTGGGCCGCAGACACCGGCGCCAGAACCGCGATACCCCGCAACAGCCCATCCCGCAGCAACACCAGCCCGGATGAGTTCGCCGTCGCCGCAAACACCCGCTCCATCATCACCGCGATCAGAGTCAGGATCTGCATCACCGTATTCAGCTTCCCAAACAGGCTTGGCCTGAAATCCCGCAGCGTCCCCGTCGCAAAAAGCAGCGTCGCAATCAACAGAATGCCAAGATCCCGGCTGAACACCAGAACCGTGACGTACCGGGGAATCAACCCGACATGGGTCAACGTCACAAACAGCGTACTCAGCATCAACTTGTCGGCGATCGGGTCCAGGTACTGCCCCAGCCGCGTATGCTGCCCCAGCCACCGGGCGAGCAGACCATCCAGCCCGTCACTGATCCCCGCTAGCAGAAACAACCCAAATGCTATCCCGTACTGGCCATCCGTGATCTCAATCACGAGAAATGGAATGATAAACAGCCGCAGCAGCGTCAGCAGATTGGGTGCCGCACGAAACTGACTCAGAAAGGGCACTTGATCGATAACCAGTTCTCACAGAGGACACAGCTCGGAGGCTGTCAGCATCCTAGCTCATCCCCTTCGCCGCATCTGGACCAATCAGCCGGCCCAAGCCAGATTCGCACCACCACAACTCTTCCTCATCCCTCAGTGGTAAAGATCATCGCAAGCCAACCCACCCAAATCTGACCGGAAAGCCTGCGCTGTCCTGAGGGAACACCGAGGCCCAGCATCGCCTGCTCGCCACGACAGGCATTGCCCTCCACACTCTCTCCAAGTACACTAAGCACACGCTCGTAGGCGCGTAGCTCAGTTGGTTAGAGCGCTACCTTGACACGGTAGAGGTCAGCGGTTCGAATCCGCTCGTGCCTACCACCTCCGCCCCAGGATCTCTGCTTCGCCCACTGGTCGCCGGAACGCTGCAGCGAAAGGATTGGAGTCAGTCATGGCACAGAAATGTGAACTTTGCGGCAAAGGCCCGCAGTTCGGAAACAACATCTCGCACGCGCACAACACCACCCGTCGTCGATGGAGCCCGAATCTGCAGGCCGTCAAGGCCAAGGTTTTGGGTGGCAGCAAGCGCATGCGCGTCTGCACCAGCTGCATCAAAGCCGGCAAAATCGTCAAAACATAGCAAACTCTCGGGAACAGCATTAGCGTAGCTGTCATCCGGCAGCCAGACTCTCTGTGCCGTTAGGAGAGCTTACTTCCCGAAGGCTGCTCCGTCGGTTCCCCCGCCGCCTGCCTCCTGAATCCCAACGAAGCGCTATTAATGCAATACCGCATCCCCGTTGGCTTCGGTCCATCTGGAAACAAGTGCCCGAGGTGCGCCCCGCAGGTCGCGCACGTGACCTCGACCCGCCGCATTCCCATCGACCGGTCCTCGTGAGCCTCGACCGCATCCGGCGATACTGGCAGCCAGAAACTCGGCCATCCCGAACCCGATTCAAACTTCTTGTCCGAGGTAAACAACGGAGCGTCACACGCCCCGCAGTGATAAACCCCGTCACCATGGCTCTCATTCAAAGCGCCTGAAAACGGCTGCTCCGTCCCTTTTTCCCGCATGACATGAAACTGTTCCGGACTCAGCAGCTCACGCCACTCCGCTTCCGTCTTCGTCACCTTGGTCTTGCTTGCAGTCGTTGTGTCGGCCATCAGACGTTCTCCTCTGTATTCGATGCGCGACACCCCTCCCTCGCATCTCCTCAAGCCCAGCACTTCAGCCGGCAGCGGTTGGAGCGCCCTCGCCCGCATGGGCGTTCCCGCTGCCCGTCACCCCCGGGCCACAAACTCGATCTCCACCAGCGCATCCTTCGGCAGGCGCGCCACCTCAACCGTCGATCGCGCCGGCGGAACCACACCCTCAGGCGCCAGATACTTTCCATACACCGCATTCATCGCCGCGAAATGGTCGAAGTTCTTCAGAAACACCGTCGCCTTCACCACATGCGACATGTCCAGCCCCGCCTCGGCCAGCACCGCCTTCAAGTTCTCGAGCACCCGCGTAGTCTGCTCGGAGATGTCCCCCGTGCTCATCGCGCCCGTATTCGGGTCCAGCGCCACCTGCCCCGAGGTAAACAGAAACTCCCCCACTCGTATCGCCTGGGTGTAGGGCCCAATGGCCGCCGGCGCATCCTTCGTCGCAATTGCTGTCTTGGTCTCTTGTGCCATCCCTTGATTCTCCGCTCACCACTCTCTGGGGGCAAGCCGGGTCCACCAGGCAGCCAGGTCCAGGCACACGCCCGAGCTCAGCCGACCCCTTGCTACGGGAGCTACCGTCCGCCCGAGTTCGCCCGGATAAACGCCGACGCATACTCATGCAAGCCCTTCAGCCCGTCCTCGTTCACGTACACCATGTGCCCGGTCGGAAAGAAGTGATAGCTGATGTTGTTCTGGAGATACTTTGGCATCGGCAGATGCTTCATCTCGTACTCCGACCCGAAGTACAGCGTCCCGAGGTCGAAGTATCCGCCCATCAGCATCACCTTCATCTTCGGGTTTCGCTTCATCGCCGCCGCCAGATCGTGCATCACGTTCACGCTCGCGTCCGGCCATCCATTCTGGCCGGGCAGCTTGTGCCGCAGCTCCCAGTCGAATCCCGGCTCCCCATACGCGCTCGGCTTGTACGTCATCTGCTGGCCGAACTTCAATTCATCCCGCATGTAGCTGTTGATCGCCGCCGTAAACGCCGATCCGATCGAGTTCGTGAACGGATCGTAGTCCGCATCCGAGTTCAGCGGATCTATCGCCGGCCCCTGGTACCGCGAGTCCAGCCGTCCCGTCGTCAGCCCCTCGCCCTCCTGCACCTGTCGCGCAAACTGCGACCCGCTCACCCGCAGGTCCGCCTTTGCCCAGAACGCCGCCGGAACTCCCGTAAAGCTGTAGAGCTTTTCCGCAACCTCCTGCTTGCGCGCATCTGGTAAGTCCGAACCCTGCAGCAGAGCTCCCGCATACTCGCCCAGGGCGTACTCCTCCGCCTGCTTCAGCACTGCCTGCAGGTCGCTCGCCCCTCCCCCGCCTTGGCCGGGAATCTTGTGGTGATACCACGCCGTCGCCGTAAAGCTTGGCAGACTCGTGATATACCCCAGGTCCGTCCCCGGATTCGCCCCCGGCCCGTCCGCTGTGTTGTCGAAGCTCAAAATCTGGCTCAGCAGCATCACACCGTTCAGGTCGGTCTGGTTCTCCAGCAAGTTTGAGAGCACCGCCGACCGCGTCGTCCCGTAGCTCTCTCCAAACAGGTACTTCGGCGAGTTCCACCGGTTGTACTTGGTCAGAAAACGACGAATGAATCGCGCAAACGCATGGGCATCCTGGTCCGTCCCCCAGAAAGCCTTGGCCGCGTCCTTGCCGGTAATCCGGCTAAACCCCGTTCCCGGCGCATCGATAAACACCAGATCCGAAACATCCAGCAGACTGTACTGATTCTCGATCACCCGGTAGGGCGCGCCCTCGTCATGCTGCGCATCGGTCGTCACCACGCGCTTCGGCCCAAAACTCCCCATGTGCAGCCACATCGTGCTCGACCCCGGGCCGCCGTTATACAGAAACGTTACCGGCCTCACCTCGCCCGGCGCCGCCTTCTTGAAGTACGCCGCATAAAACATCCGCGCCGTGGCCGGAGCCTCCTCAGGTTTGTCCTTATCCGGCGCCTTCACACCAGCATCGGGCAGCAGCTTGCCGTCCAGGCCCAGCATCGCGTCATAGCTATCCGTCGCACCCACCGTCAACGTCCCCGCAACAGCTCGGTAAGCGACCGCCTGCCCACCCACATGCACCACACCCTCCGTCGTCGCGTCCGGCTCCGGAGCACCCATCGCCGGCCTCTCCGGCGTGCCCTGCACAACCACCTTCTCTTCCTTCTTCTCCTCCCGCCCTTTCGCATCCTGCGCCACAGCCGCAACCTGCATCACCACAAGACACACCACCATACCGGCACCCAACCGCGACATCATCCTCAAACCAAACTCCTCCCACTGACCCGAATACGATATCTGGGCAGTATAGCCACATCTCCTTCTGCCTCTCTCCTATCGGCCTCGCGACCGGAAACATGAGCCGACGCAGGAAGAGGGCGCGCCCGTTCAGAAGAGGGCGACCTGATCGACGCCCCGAGGATGCCCCGGGGTCTACACCTTCCCGCCCTGGTGCATGATCGTCCGTCGTACCCACCCACCTCTTCAGGAGATAGCCCCCGGGGCGTCAAACCACCCTGCAGATCACGCACTTCAGGTAATTCGTCTCCGGAAGCGTCAACACCGCCGGGTGATCCGGTGCCGCTCCCCGGGTCTCCAGCACCTGCACTCGCCGCCCCGCATCCACCGCCGCAGCCGTCAGCACGCCCAGAAATTCATCGAGTGGGACATGGTGCGAACACGAGCACGTCACCAGCATCCCCCCCGGCTCTAGCATCCGCAGCGCCCGCAAATTCAGCTCTTTGTACCCACGCATCGCGCCTTCCGTCGCCCGCTTCGTCTTCGCGAACGCAGGTGGATCCAGCACGATTGTTTCGAACCGCTCCCCCGCCTCCTGATACGCCCGCATCAGCTCAAACGCATCCGCCTCAATCCAATCGACTGCCGCGCTCACCTGGTCCCGGTTCAGCTCCAGATTTTTATCCGCGACCTCCAGCGCCGTCCGGCTGGCATCCACGCCAGTGACCCGCTCACAGCGGGCTGCCAGGTGCAGCGCAAATCCGCCCTGGTACGTGCAGATGTCGAGCGCACGGCCGCGCGCATACGCCGCCGCCGCCGCATAGTTGAGCCGCTGATCCAGAAACGCCCCGGTCTTCTGCCCCGTTCTCACGTCGTAGTGGAAACGCAGCCCATTGATCCTGAACACCGACTCGCTTCCCGTCTCTCCGCCCGCCGCCCAGATCGGCCCCTCCGGCCCTGGCTCCAGACCCTCGATCTCCCGTATGCGGCTGTCCGTTCGCTCCCAGATCGTTCCCGTCCCCTTCGGAAACACTCCGGAAAGCGCCTCCCCGATCACCTCACGAACATCCGGTCGAGCCGTCCCTTGCACCAGCAGTTGGACGACACAGATATCGCCATACTGGTCCGCCACAATTCCCGGCAAACCGTCCGCCTCGCTGAACAGGAGCCGCCGCGCATCGTTCCCCTCGCAGATCGGGGCAAGCTCATCCCTTAGGCCAACCGCCTCAGCAACCCGCCGCCGAAGATCCTCAAGGTATCCCTCTCGCCCGAGCCCTGGCGAACGCGAGACCATCCGCAGCGCAATCTCCGACCTCGTGCTGGACAAAGCCGTTCCGATTGGGATCGCACGCCCATCGGCCACGGTCACCAGATCCCCTTCGCCCTCTTTGTTCCCTTCGCCCCCTTCGCCCGGCTTGCCCACACCCCCGCTTCGCCCACCTGCAACGCTGCTCTGCCCTTGCAGATCCGACCGGTACACCCACAGGTGACCCGCCCGAAGCCGGTCCGCCGCCCGCCGCGTCACAGTTACAACCTTCGCCGAACCTCGGCTCTCAATGCTCCGTTCCGTCACCATCTCCCCATCCTAAAACGTCTACGCCCATGCGCTCACCGTTATCCTGAAAAGCAGGTATCTGACACACCGGAGAGGTCCTGGTGAACCCACACGAGGTCGACGTAGTCATTATCGGAGCGGGAGCAGCAGGTCTGCTGTGCGCCATGGAAGCAGGGCGACGCGGTCGGCGGGTTGCCCTGCTCGACCATGCCGACCGCCCAGGCAAAAAGATCCTTATCTCCGGCGGAGGCAGGTGCAACTTCACCAATCTCGACACCCGGCCAGAAAACTTCCTCTCCGATAACCCCCACTTCGCAAAGTCCGCCCTCGCAAGCTACACGCCCGCTGATTTCATCGCCCTCATCGAGAGCCACCACATCCCCTATCACGAGAAGTCGGTCGGCCAGCTCTTCTGCGATCACTCCGCGCAGCAGGTCGTCACCATGCTCCAGAAGGAGTGCGATGCCGCACACGTCCAGACCGTTCTCAGCGCCAGCATCTCGTCGATCCGCAAGACAGACGCCTTCCTCATCGAGAGCTCCCGTGGAACCTGGCACAGCTCCGCTCTCGTGATCGCAACCGGCGGCCTTTCGATCCCGAAGATGGGCGCCACAGCCTTCGGCTATCAGGTCGCCAGGAACTTCGGTCTCAACATCGTCGCGTGCCGTCCCGCTCTCGTCCCGTTCGTTCTGAGCGAGCAGGATCAGCAACGGTGGTGCGATCTCACCGGCCTCTCAACGGAGGTGATCGCCGCCACCGGAGCCGGCAAGCAGCGTTGCAGCTTCCGTGAAAAACTCCTCATCACCCACCGCGGCTTCAGCGGTCCCGTTGCCCTCCAGAGCTCCTCCTATTGGAGACCCAGCGCCTCCATCACCCTCGATCTCGCGCCCCAGACAAATCCGCTATCTCCTCTGCGTGTCGAAAACGCGCTCCGTAACCCATCGTCCGCGCTGGGAGCCTTGCGCCAGGCTCTGCCTGCCCGCTTCGCCGAACGTTGGTTGACCCACAACATGCCTCCCGGCTGGACCAACACCTCCCTCAATCGCCTCGAGCACACGCTCCACAACTGGCAGATCACACCTCAGGGAACCGAGGGCTACGCCAAAGCCGAAGTGACCGCGGGCGGAGTCGACACCGCCGATCTGGATGCCCGGACCATGCAGGCCCGGCGAGTCCCCGGTCTCTACTTCATCGGAGAGGTCGTCGACTTCACAGGCTGGCTCGGCGGCTACAACTTCCAGTGGGCCTGGGCCTCGGGCGCCGCTGCGGGACGAGCTGCCTGAAGCTGGTCGATCTGCCTGAAGCTGGCCAACGCTTTCTAACCGGCAAATCTCACTTCACCGTGAGGTTCAGGTTCATCGTCCGCGTCAGCCCGGAGCTAGTCGCAGTCACCGTCAGCGTGTAGTTACCCGCTGGAGTCACTGCCCCGGCAATCGGATTCGCATCGCCGGTTGCTGGAATCTTTCGACCCCAACCTCCTCCTGCAACGACGCTGAGAACGACCAGCATTCCCGCTAACCGGGCTGCCCGTCTCCTGCGCAGCGCGAGAACTCCGAAAGGAAGCATTCCGGCCAGAAAGATCGAGGACGCGTTCGAGAGCGGACGGAGGCTCTCGCGCTCGAACGCGGTGGAACCCACGCCCGTAGAAACGGTCACCGTGATCAGAATCGCCGATCCCAAGGGCGCGCTCCCCGGAGAGACGACGCACGTTGAGTTGGCGGGTGCACCCGTGCAGCTAAGGCTCGCGCTGCCGCTCATCGCGACGGCAGAGCTCAGCAGCAAAGGAAATGTCGCGCTTGTTCCGCTTGAAATGTTTGCCGCCGTGCTCCCGTCGGAGACAAGAGTGAAGTCGATCCCGGCTCCCGTCAAGGTGAGCGCGTGCGGTGAGTTGGGGGCGTTATCCGTAATCACCAGCGCTCCGGACTTCGCTCCACCCGAGGTCGGCGCAAACACCAGCAGAACGGTGCATGCCGCGGAAGGCGCGAGAGTCGTTCCACAGCTCCCTCCAGCCGTGATCGCGAACTCGCCCACGGTCGATACGTTCTCGATACTGAGCGGCAGGTCGCCGTTGTTCGTCAGTGTCACTGCCTGCCCCGCAGACCGTACACCGGCCGCGGTAGCCGGAAAGCTCATCGAAACGGAAGGCGACAGCGAGACGCCCGGCGGCGCCACCCCAGTGCCACTAAGGCTCACGACCTGCGAGCGAAACTGGTCTGTCACCACCAGCGAACCCGACGACGCGCCCACACTCTTCGGCGTGTACACGACCCGGATCGAACAGCTCGAGTGCGGGTTCAGAGAGCTCCCGCATCCGTTCACCGCACTGTAGTCCCCGTTCGCCGCACTGAAATTACCGATCGCCGCACTGAAGCTCCCGGAGCCTACCTGCGCTGCAATCAGGCTCAGAGCCACATCCCCGGCGTTTGTCAGCGTTACCTGCTGCGCCGAACTCGCCGTTCCAAGCTCCTGTGGTCCGAACGTAATCGCTGCCGGGGCCAGGGAGTCGGTTGCGGGCGACGTCGCCGTCCCGGTCAGAGATGCGGTTTGCGTACCCGAGCTCCCCGTAACCGAGAAGCTTCCGTTTCGTGTGCCGGCCTGAACAGGAGCAAACTCGACGGCCACCGTGCATCCCGTACTGGCGCCGAGAGACGACCCGCAGGTATTCGCGCTGACCCGGAAATCGCCCGTGATCGTCGGTAGTCCGAGCGCTGCGGGTGATCCTCCGGTGTTTGAGATGGTGATGTTCTGCGCAGCGCTCGTCCCGTTGACGGTAGTCGTCGGGAAGCTCAAGGAGATCGGCGTTAGCAGGATGTCTCCCGGCGCCGTACCCTCTCCGGAGAGGGCCGCGGTTGCTTGGCCGCCGCTGACATTGGCATAAATGGTGAGGACACCGGAGCGCATGCCTTGGGCAGATGGCAGAAACTGTACCCGGATCGGGCATGATGCATTCGCCGGAAGCGCCGTTCCACTGCAGCTGTCGCTCAGCGTAAAATCTCCCCTTGCCGAAATCCGGGTGATCACAAGCGTCGCGTTCCCCGTATTTGTAACTAATAGCGTCTGCGCCGGGCTGATCATTCCCACCGCCTGATCCGCGAAGGTGAGGTTCTTCGGCGACAGGCCGATCGATGGTTGCATCACGTTCGCCGCGCTAAGCAGCGGGATCTGCCATATGCCGCGACCATAGGTCCCCGCCCGCAGCATCCCCGTCCGCCCATCGCCCGTGGGCATGCGAGCAGCCGCGGAAAGCTGGATAACAGGCGCATTCGGGAGAGACACCCCAAACACGCTCCAGCAGTTCGCGGCAGGACAGCTTGTAACCTGCGTGGTCACATACACCCCGGTGTCCAGGGCAACATACAGCGTGTTCGCATCGTTCGGATCCACCACGATGCTGTTCGCCGGAGCGTTCGGCAGATTGCTGGTCAGGTTCAACCAATGCACACCGCCATCCGTGGACCCATACACATGCGGAGCAGAAATGCCGTTTCCGCTGAATCCCATCACCGCCGCATAGATCGTCCGTCAGTAGCATCATGCGGATCAGCCGCAAGGGAAGCAACATCGAACCGGCCGGGGTTGAAGCGCCCCGAGTTGCTGAAATCGTTGGTCACCGGCGAAGCCGCTAAGTCCGTCCACTTCGTCGTAGCCGAGGCGACATCGGCGCTCGCTGTCGTGAACACATGTCCGGCGAACACCCCTCCCCCGTCGAGCGCGCCTGCCGTCCCCGCGTAGAGCACCTTCGATCCGGAGTTCTGCACCGTTCCCGCATTCACCGCCGATCCTGCGGCAGCAAGCGACCGTACAAAAGGATTCGTGGTTGGATCGCATGCGCTGTTCTGCGGTCCGCCTAACGTTGTGCTCAGCTGATTTGCACTCGACCACAGAATGCCCGAGGCCGCAGCCCCCCTCCAGACGCGGCAGGTCCCGATCAGCACGTTCGCGCTCATCGCCGGATCGAGTATCCAGGGGGGATCGATCACCGACGCGTCCACGCCGGTCTGCGCCGCGCCAATGGTCGGCGGCCCCGCAAAATCAGCGGCGCTGCAGTCCTCTCCGCGCGAGCACTCCCGTATGCTGACCCCTCCCGCCGTCGAGAGATACCAGAGCAGTGGGTTGTTTGGATCGATCGCAACAGTTCCCCCTTCGCCTGCAGACACCTGCGGCCACGACGTCGTCGGATTCCCGGATGAGCTCGCACTTCCATTTGTTCCCAGCCCGGCAATCAGGGCGGAAGGATTCTCGGGATCCTGCGCGAAGCTGACAATCTCCGCCAATGAGCCCAGGCCGGCATTCAAATTCTCAAAGTGGCTCGCATCATCGGCGGAGCAGGGTGAGCCCTGCTCATGCACCCCATCCGTCGATCTCCATAGCCCGCTGTCGTTGCCGAGGAACAGCAGCGACGGCGCGCTCAGAGTCGCAATCGCATGCTGGGCCGGAGCGACCCCCGCCGGCGCGCCGCAGGCGTTCGTCGCATTGGTGGTATTACGCAGCAGGCATCCCGCGGCAACGGAGCACCGGTAAAGGTCGTTCGTGCCGATGAACAGCAGCGTGTCGCTTCCCGAAGATACGGCCGCAAGGCTGAGGTTGTAATCTGCCTGCGGAATCGCCGCGCTCCCGCTGCCCGCCTCCAGAGCCGTGGAGGCAAGCCGGTTTACAAAGCTCGCCTCCGCTGAAGTGCATCTGCCTGCGCTAAGCCCGCATCTGTCCTGCCACAGACCCTGGTCCACGTTGTCGCGGTCCGTCGTGATCGCAAAGGTGTCGCCGCTGTTCGGATCCACTGCCAGTGCGCCTCGAAACACCGGGCAAGACGAGCTGCCGCCTGCTCCGAACGACGGGGGACATCGCTGCAGCGTCATCGCCGTACCGGGCTGGCCTGCCATCCGTGTCCACGACACACCATCCCTCGATTCGTAGTACCCGTGAGCTCGCACGGCCGCATAAAAGCGCTGCCGCACCGGGTTCCAGACCACCGCCGTTGCAGCAACCCCTCCGGCGTTTCCCCCCAATCCAATCGGTGTCTGCACCACCTGGGAGCCATCGGAGATCGTCGCCATGCGCCAGGTTAGACCCGCGTCGTTCGAGACATACAGCCCCATCACGCTGCTCTGGATCGGGTCGTTGACGATCACACCCTCTGCCGATTGGCTTACCGCCGCCACGACCAGGCTCGGATTCGTCGTGCTCCAGGCGAATCCCGCAAATCCCAGCCCGGTAAAGGAGTGTAATCCAGTGGCCCCATCTTGCGAGTTTTGGATCAGCGTCCACGTAAGCCCGCCGTCCGGCGACCGCAGGATCCCGCTCCCGTAGTACGAGTCGGACGCATCGTTCGGGTCGCCCGTCCCGGCGAGCACGATCCCGCCAGTCTGCACGCTGATTGCCCCGATGCTCAAGGAAGCAGTTCCGGAGCTACCCGCATTTCCGCTGAAGACCGGTAGGTTGTCCGTGAGCGGGGTGAAACTGACACTGCCCGCGGGTCCTGCCGCGTTGCTCGATCGCCAGACCCCGCCGCCTGTCGTTCCGAGATAGACGGTGTTGCCGGTCACGTCTTCCGGGTCGATCGCGATGCTCGAGACCCTGCCGCTGATCTTTCCGTACGCGAGACTAGCGACCTGCCCGGGTCCCACCGCCTGCCATGCCGCGCTCAAGGACGAGAGTTGCGGCCGGGCACTGTCTGCCTCCACCATCGCCGCATGTTCCGCACGCGCCCTGGCCAGACTCGCCGCGCCCCCACCGCCCAGCAAGGGCGTTCGTCCACGCAGAAAGCCATTCGAACTATTGGAACCATGGGAACTATTGAAGCCATGGTAGCCAGGTGGTCGCAAATGAGAGACCGCGCGGTTCCCGCCCACCGCGTCCCCAGCGCTCGACGAACCGCGAGACACATCCCGTATCGGGCCCTCCAGACCCTGCGCCAATCCCGTTCGCCACACCGGCCCTATCGTCATAAGCAGGGCGAGACACAGCCGGGAGGCCCGCCTCCGCTCCCGCCTGCTGCTCGATCTCTGTTCCATGACTGGCCTATCGGCCCGCCGTAATAAAACTTTAGCTCGCATCCAGAAAATTCTCGGGGAGGACGGAAGTGGCGGCCAACTACCAGGAAAGGGCCAGCCTGCCTCCGGTCTTCAGGAAGCATGGCATCCCTCAAGCTATTGCCTCGTCCGCCTGAGCTCAATCCGCTCAAAGTTGTAGAAGCACAACGCCCGCAACCCACCGGCTAAACCGCACACCAGGAAATCGGCCGACTTCGACGCTTGACCGATCGTTACACCGCCGGCGCTTGCGCCAACTCTCGCATCTGCCGGATATACCGCTTCGAATCGAACTTCCGCCCCGTCGACGCACCCGACATGTAACGTATCTTCCCGAACACCGGCCTTGATCCCCATGCGCGATCGAACTTACCTACAATCGCCCACGCAATCCCGCCGTACCCACTCGGATCTCGCCCATCCAGAAAATATTTGTCGTTCAGGTACACGCAGTACCGGAACGCGGTTGCGGCGTCCGGCGTCCACTCCAGAATCTTCTTCCCCCAATACATCCGCATGTAGTTGTGCATCCATCCATGGCGCACCATCTGGATCTGCGCAGCGTTCCACAACTCGTCGTACGTCTCGGCCCGCTCCATCTGCTCCAGCGTATATAGGCGCTCGCGTTCATCGCCCGCGTGCTCCGCGATCGTCTTCTTGGCCCATGCCTCCGCACACTCCGCATTGTCATAGTTCGGCTGGTACTTCACAAAGTTGATGGTGAGCTCCCGCCACGCAATCAGTTCGTTGAAGTAGCTGTCCCGCGCCGTCTTCAGCGCCGGGTCAGCCTTCGCCGCTGCGTCCACAGCCAGCGCGATGGTCTGCGGTCCAAGGTGCCCGTAATGCAGGTATGGAGACATGCAGCTGGTCCCGTCGGCCTCCGGCTTGTTGCGCTGAACCTCGTAATCGCGCAGCAGTTTGCCCGTGAACAGCTTAAGTCGTTCCAGACCGGCATGGGTCCCGCCCGTCCACGCCGCCACCGGCCGCACGCTGCGGTCGAAATCCTTCCACCCGCGCGTCATATCCTCGTGCACCGAGTCGGCCTGAAACCCCGCCGGTCGTCTCCACGCATGCTCCACCCTGGGGTTTTCATAGGGAACCAGGTACTGCGGCAGAAGCCGGTACAGCCTCGGCCGGATCGTATACGCGCCGAACTGAGCCTTCTCAATCAGCTTCGACGGAACCACCACGTCCGTGTCCACCGTCCAGAACGGGATCGAGATCTCCTTCGTCAACTGCTTGCGCCAGCGCTCCGGCTCCCGCATCGGATTCTCGTCTCCAATCACCATCGCCGCACGCACATCCGCCAGCAACCGCGTATGCGACTCGTGCGGTGCTCGACGCATCACAAAGGTAATATTTCGCTCCGCAAGATCGTGCTCCACATCCGGGAGACCCTGGTTCAGAAACACATAATGCCGGAGATTGGCATGCGGAAAATTCGAGATCCCCGCAAAATAGACAATCAGCGGCAGCCCCAGCGCATTCGCCACATGCACCGCCAGGTTGACCGCATGGTTATCCATCCCGCGTTGCGCCCGCTGCATCCAGTACACGATGCACATCCCCCTCGGATCCGGTGCACCGCCTCGCCGGATCGTCACGCGCGGATCGTCGGCCAGCTTCGCCAGCGCGGCAGAGGCCTCCACCCCCACTGAAACCGGGGCCGCAGGGCTCTCGGCATCCAAAAGCTCTTCACCCCCGCTCGATCGTCGGCCGCCGTCAGAGTAGGCTGGCCACCCTGCCCCTTCCATGTCATCCGTCGCAGTCCGCTTCGTGCGTGGCATAGTGCTACGTTAATGGATTCAGACCCTCATTCCCCCCGGAGGAAGCCTTCCCTCATGAACGCTGTTGATCAGGTCGTACTTCGGCCCTGCGAGCTTGGAGACGCGGAAGCTCTCGCATTGGTCGGCGCTGCAACCTGGCTCGAGGCCTTCGCCGGCGTCCTCCCAGGTCCGGCCATCGTGCAGCACTGCGCACGGCACCATACCCCCGCCGCCTATGCAAAGTATCTCTCGGACGATCAAGTTCAGATCTGGATGGCGGTCATGCGAGAGGGGGGTGCCCCTGTGGGCTACTCGATGCTGACCCCGCCCGACCTCTCGATCGAGGATCTCCATCCCGAGGACCTGGAGCTGAAACGCATCTACCTTTTCTCTAAATTCCAAGGTTCCGGCATCGGCCAGCAACTTATGGACGTTGTGATCGACCAAGCCAGGCTCAGGGGAGCTCCCCGGCTTCTGCTCGGCGTCTACGCCAGCAACTTCCGCGCCCTCCGCTTCTACGCACGAAACGGCTTCAACCAGGTCGGTGTCCGGACCTTTCTTGTTGGAACACTGGTCTGCGACGACTTCGTTCTCGGCCGCGATCTCTAGTGCCCGGGCAAACCAAAGACGGCCCGAGAACCGCCTCCCGCACAGTGTCGCAACGAACTACCAGCGTCCCCAGGCCCGGCTGATGTAATCGCTGAGCGTCATCGTGATCAACACCAGAAACGTAAAGAATCCAGCACTGACTGTCATCTTGATCAGCCGCGACTGGAACTTCACATGCATGAAGAACAAAATCACAACGACCGCCTTAAACGTCGCGATCCCCAGCGCGATGATGGGGTTGAACACCTTCAGATCCACATACGCCGCACCCACCGTGATCGCCGTCCCCAACAGCAAGGTCCCAAACACCAGACCGTACTGGAAAGGGGTGACGATGTGGTGTTCCACGTGTTGCGGATTTGTCATGTTCGATGGATCGTGTCTGTCTGCCATGATCTGTGATCCTTCTTCTCAGGGGTTCAGCGGCACAGGCGCTGATACAGCCGTTATCCTCAGGTCTCAATGCACCGGATGCCGGTTGATGAGATAAAGCAGCGGAAATAGGAATAGCCACACAATATCGACGAAATGCCAATACAGGCCGAAGTTCTCGATCGGCGCGACATACCCGGTACTGAACTGCCCTCGGTAGGCGCGATACGTCAGCCAGAACAAAATGCAGATGCCGATAATCATGTGCAGCGCGTGCATGCCGGTCATCGCGAAGTAAAGCGAGAAGAACACCTGGGTCTTCTGCGCCATGTCCGGAGCAAGCGGCTGCTCGTCCTTGATGCCATGCGCCGCCGGATTGACGAATTCGGAGATGTCGAAGTGCGGACCAGGAATATGATGCTTCTCCCATTTCTCGTGGTATTCGTCATACTTCACCCCGAGAAACGCCAGGCCGAACACGGTGGTAAGCACCAGCATCAGCACCAGCAGGCTCCGCTTTCGAACCTCCGCCGCCCATACTCCGAGCGCCATAAAGAAGCCCGAGGTAATCAGGATAGCCGTGTTCGCCGCCCCCAGTGGAACGCTCAGTTGGTTCGAAGCCACCGCAAACGCCGGGTAATACCAGTTTCGATACAGTAGGTACGCGAAAAACAGCCCCCCGAAAAACATGATCTCGGTCAGCAGGAACAGCCACATACCAAACGTTCCCGCCTCGCGCTGCTGCTCCTCCGTCTCAAAATGATGACGGTGCTGCGGCAGAACGACATGTTCATGCTCGGAGAGATCCGCCGTCTCATGCGTCTGCGGATGCGTGGCTACGATGGTGTTATCCAACGGTCGTCACCTCTTGCTTCGTCTTGTGAGCCAGCCACTCATAGTCGTACGCCTCGTGATCCACCACCGGCGTTTCAAGGAAGTTTTCGGTCAGCGGCGGCGATTGAATCTGCCACTCAAGTCCCGTCGCCTGCCACGGATTGTTCCCCGCGATCGCACCATACTTCAGCGACCACCCGAGATACAGCAGCGGCAGCATATACCCAACGCCGAGCACCGTCGCTCCCGCCGTCGAAAGCACGTTCAACACCTGGAACTCTGGCGGGTACGAGTGATATCGGCGCGGCATACCCAGGTAACCGAGAATAAACTGGGGCAGAAAGGTCAGATTGAAACCGATAAATGTCGTAACCGCGGCCAACTTCGAAAGCGACTCGGGATACATGCGCCCCGTCATCTTCGGCCACCAGAAATGCACCCCCGCGAGAAACGCCATAAGCATTCCCCCCACCATCACGAAATGAAAATGCGCCACGATGAAGTAGGTCTCCGTCAGGTGAATGTCCATCCCGAGCGCGCCCAGAAAAACTCCCGTCATCCCGCCGATCGTGAACAGCCCCAGAAAGCCGAAGGCGTATAGCATTGGCGTCTCAAAGGTGATCGACCCCTTCTGCAGCGTAAAGGCCCAGTTAAACACCTTGATGGCCGACGGAACGGCAACCAGCATCGTAAGCAGCGAAAACACCAGCGCCGAGTAGTTCGACACGCCCATGATGAACATGTGGTGCGCCCAGACGAAGAATCCAAACAGCGCAATCGCCACGGAAGAGAACGCGACCGCCGTATACCCGAACACGCGCTTCCGGCTGAAGGTGCTGATCACCTCCGAGATGACGCCCATTCCCGGCAGAATCATGATGTACACCGCCGGGTGGGAGTAAAACCAGAAGAGATGCTGGAACAGCAGGGGATCGCCCCCCTTAGCCGGATCGAAGACACCGATTCCGATCGTGCGCTCGAGCGCCACCAACACCAGCGTAATCGCCAGAACAGGCGTTCCCAGCACCATCAGCAAGGAAGCGGCATAGTGCGACCAGACGAATAGTGGCATCCGGAACCAGGTCATACCCGGCGCTCGCATCCGGTGGATCGTGACAATGAAGTTCAGCCCCGTAAAGATCGAAGAGAACCCGGCGATAAAGACAGCCGTCGCCGCTGTCACCACATGCGTGTTCAGGTAGTGGGTCGAGAGCGGAGTCGTAAAGGTCCAGCCCGTATCCACGCCACCCAGCACCAGCGCAGCTAGCGTCAGGATGCCGCCAATCACATACAGGTACCAGCTCAGAAGATTGATCTTCGGAAACGCCAGGTCCTTGGCGCCCAGCATGATCGGCATCAGAAAGTTCCCCAGTGTCGCCGGCACCGACGGCACCAGAAACAGGAACACCATGATAATCCCGTGCATGGAGAAGAACTTGTTATATGTGTCCGACGCCACCAGGTCGGCCTGGGGCGTCAGCAGTTCCAGTCGGATCAGGCCGGCAAACGCTCCCCCGACAAAAAAGAAGAAGGTGATCGAGATCAGGTACAGGATCGCGATTCGTTTGTGGTCGCCCGTCAGCAACCAGCTCATAAGCCCGTGCTCGTTATTGATGTAGTTGCGCTTCGGCAGCGCGGCTGTGCTCTGGTCGGGGAGAGTGACGATCGTGGAACTCATTGTGCTCATTGCTTCACCATTTGTGGCGGGTTCGGTTCCATTGCCGGTGTGTTCGGCGCCGCCTGGGTAGACTGCTGGGTATTCTGGGTCTGTTGATTGCGGTAGTTGGTCTCTAACGTCTTGATGTACTCCACCAGGTCGATCAGGCCGTCTTCGCTCACCTGACCCTGGTACGTCGGCATGATCGGTGCATATCCGGCGGTCACGTGCTGCGAAGGGTTCAGGATCGAGTCGCGGAGATACGCATCGTTCACCTGCACCTCGGAGCCGTTCGCCAGTTGCAGCTTCGATCCATACACGCCCGCGAGATTCGGCCCACGCGCCGCCGCAGTTCCATTATGGCAGGCATTGCATCCCAGGCTGGAAAACAGCCGCTCGCCATTCTGCGCCAGCGACATCCCGCTCGTCGACTGCTGCGTCCACTTCTGGTAATCCTCCGGCGTCAGCACCGTTACCTCGCCAATCATCCCCGAATGCAGCGTCCCGCAGTATTGGGTACAGAACAGGTGGTAGCTGCCAGGCTCCGTCGCCTGGAACCACACCGTCGTGTATCGACCCGGAATCACCTCGCGCTTGACCCGGAAGTCCGGGATCGAGTAGCTGTGGAAGACGTCCTGCGAAATCATCGTCAACTGCACCGGACGCCCCATCGGGACGTGCAGCGCGTTGATCTCGTGCTGTCCGCCCGGGTGCTCCGCCTTCCACATCCACTGCTTACCAATGATGTAGATATTCATCGAGTTCGTCGGCGGTGTGTAAATACGGAAGTACAACAGCGCTCCCCAGACAAACGTCACAAGGAACAGCGCCAGCGGGATGATGGTCCAGGTTGCCTCCAGCAGCGTCGACCCCTCGATATGTTCGGCCACCGGATTCCGCTCTCTGCGATATCGGAGCGAAAACCCGAAGATCAGCCCGGCCACCAGCACGACCCCGATCACGGTAATCAGAATAAGGAAGAAAAAGAGCGCATCGGTGTACGGCGCAATCGTCGACCCCTCGCGCGGAAAGAGCGCGGAAGCGTTAAGCCACTTCACCAGAAACTGCCACAGAACTGGACTGATATGCATCGTTACCTTTATCCATTCTCTTTCTTCGTCAGGTCGTGGTCGCGTCCGAGACGGAGGTCCCGGCGAAACATCAGAAACATGAAGCCGCCAAGCCCGGCCATCGTTACCATGCCGCCAAACTGCACCACCCGCGCAACGATCAAAGAGTGTTTGTTGGTCTGCGGATCGTAGTGGTAGCAGTACGTGAGAATGTTCGCGACGGGTGATCCAATCCTGTTGCCCGAAGCCTCAATCAGCCCGAGGAGCATGTCCTTGGGCGAGTACTCCACGCCTAGGTAGTACTGCGCCAGCTTCCCCTGCGGCGTAACAATCTCGATGGAGCTGGCATGCGCGAACTGCGTGAGCCTCCCGTCAGGTCCCGGAACCCGAACATACCCGAAACCAACCGCGTTCGTCACCGCATCGATCGCCGGCCGCTGCCCCGTCAGAAAATGCCATCCGGCCGACGTCTCCGGCCGGCCGTACCGTTTCATGTAAAGCGCCTTGTTCTTCGCCGCCAGCTCCGGGGTTTCGCTCGGGTCGATGCTGATCACAACCACGTCGAAATCCTTGCCCGGCGTCAGCTTCACCATCTCAAGCGCGCCCGTCAATCCGTCCAGCTCCTCCGAACACAGCATCGGGCAGTTGTAATACACCATCGCCAAAATCGCCGGGTGTCTGCCGAAGTAGCTGCCTAGAACCACCGGCTTGCCGGTCTCGTCCACAAACGCCGCATCCATCGGAAGCTGCTGATTCAAATGCTGAGAGACGCCCACCTTCTGTAGAACCTGCGGCAGCTGGTCGCCGCGGTTCTCCCCGCCCTGCTTCTCGCCATAGCTCGAGACCTGACCGAAGCCGGTCGCGGCCGACAGGCAGCCGGCCAGCAGACAGCCCGCCGCCAACCTCCCCAGCCCTCGTCCTGTCCATCCCTGCATCATCTCGTCTCGGCCCCTTTACCCTTCTCTAATCGTATTCCCTTTGCTACCGGGCAGGCTTCCGCTGGGCCTGCGATCCGGCTTCTGCTTTGCCGTAACTCAGCTTCTCGGCCCGCGCTTCCATCACATCGAGCTCATATCCAGTGCGCGCAAATCCGTTCGTCAGCGGAGGTGTGATCACCGCCGCCGGATCGCCTATCATGCGCTGCCCTCCATCCCCCATAGCCTGCACCACGGGGAGTCCCCGCTGCGCCACCAGCTCCATTGCCCGCTCGATCGGGATCCGGGTCGTCCCGTTGTCGGAGCTGTAATTCTCGAGCAGAAGATCCTCGCGTGCATGGAGGTCGGCAAGGTCCTGGTTGCCGTCGTCCATCTGCAGCCGGGGGCTCGGAAACACATCCGTAAGCTGCTGCAATTCCCTCTGTTGCATCGCCGAGTTACTCGCCAGGTTCTCGCGCCTTCCGCCCGCGCTTGGCGGCGCGATCTTGCTCTGCAAGATATGCCACTTGTCGGCCTGTCCGTCCTCCTTCAGGAAAGCGCTGTTGATCACCTTGCCCATCACAAAGCAGAAGACAAAGAAGATCACCAGAAATCCGCTCAGGCCCGCCAGAAAGACAACAACTCCGCCGACGTTGACATCCGTCGTCTCGTATCCGGGCGTGGCTTCGGAAAGCTCCGTTGACGGGGTTGTGTCGCCGACGGAGTCTCTTCCGAGATCGTGGTTATCAGTGGGCATGTTCGGGCTCCAGCATCTCCTCAAGGTGAGGATCGTTTACGTTGACGAGCGGACGCGTCTGCAGCTGGCCAAGGTAGTACCAGGCCCAGAAGCTCAAAACGGCGATCGGCACGGTAATGTAGGCCAGAATGCCGACGTTGTTGGCAAGATGAAGATTGCCCGCGGCATCCGGAAAGTTTGGCTCGACCAGCCAGAACATGTCGACGCACCGGGCAAAGATCATCCAGCTCGTCAGCCAGATCATCTTGGTCTTGTTCCTCTTCAGATCGCGCGACAGCAGAAGCGTGAAAGGGATCACCCAGTGACAGATAAAGTCGAGACTGCAGATCGTCCACCAGCCCCCGTTGATGCGGTTCAAATACCACGGGATCTCGTCCGGCACGTTGCCCGACCAGATGATCAGGAACTCGGCAAACGTCAGGTAAATGTTCAACATCACAAACGCCAGCGCCAGCTTGCCCAGATCGTGCTGCTCAGTCACCCGCAGCAGCGTCTTCATCGGCTCATAGCGCGACAGCGTCACCACCGTCAGAATGCCAACCGCCAGGACGGCGAAGCCCTGCGCCACCAGGAACTGAAGCCCCCAGATCGAGGAGTACCAGGTCACATCGAGCGACTTGATCCAGTCGATCGCACCAGCCGTCAGCAGGATCACGTAAATCAAGATTCCGATCCCGCACAGATTCTCGAACTTCGTCTGCCAGCGGCTAAAGCTCTGCTCGGTTCCCGCCGCCGGGTCGGCCTCCCTCTGGACCGACCATCTATTGAGCAGGTACGTGAACGTCAGCAGCACGCCGAAGATAATCGCCGTCTGGATCCAGACGCTGACCGGGTTCAGCATCGCGTGTTTGGCATTGGCCGTCAGCTGCTGCTCCTTCGTCATCAGCCCCTGCCCAAACGCCCTCGCCGTAGCCTCCGCGTTCGGGAACCGCGCCCACTGATACAGATGCTTCATCAGGAAGCCGATCGGCAGAAACATCACCGCAACCAGCCACAGGGTTCGGCTCATCGCCTCGAGCGACGAGCGCATCACCAGCCCCCATTTGCCCCCCGAGACATACTGCAGCATCAGCATCGCCAAGCCGCCGCCCGCGAATCCGAAGCACGTCATGTACGCCATCAGGTACGCGCGCAGAAGGTGGTTCCGGCCTTCGTGCGTCCAGACAAACGCCACGATCGAAACAACCGCAAACGCCGCGGAGATCAGCAGAAGTCGCATCCGCCAGGCCTGGACGACCGCCGGAGCAGCCAGCGTCGCAGGCAGAACGCGCGGTCCGTGGTGGTCGTGTTGTTCGTGTGCCGATGACATGCGTTTCAAACTCCTGTTTCGGTGCTTGGGCGTTCGTATGCTTCCGCGTTACTGCTTGCTCGTTGCGTTACCCAGTCCGGTGTTCGGGGAGGCAGGCTGACGCGCCGGTGCAGCCTGCGTCGCCCCCGCGCCGGCTCCTGTCGATGGCGCATTGTTGACCGATATCGGGATGTTGTAATCCTCGCCGTTCGGCGTTCCTTTCACAGCAGTCGGCGGAAGTCCCCACTCGTGCACAAACCCCGGCGCAAATCCATTCCGGTCGGCAATCGCCGATAGCGGCTCCACATGCGATCCGTTCGCCACATCCGCCGCAGCCGCCTTTTGACTCAGCTGCAGCGCTCTCACATAGGCCACCACCGCCCACCGGTCCTCCGGCGTCAGCTGCGCGGAGTAGTCCGGCATCGCTCCAAATCCATTCGAAATCACATTGAAGAAGTGGCCCAACGGCGCCGCCTGTAAGCGCGCCGTGTGGAAGTTGCCGGCCGCCGCATATCCGCGCTGCACAATCATCCCCGCTCCATTGCCCACACGAGAGTGGCATGGCGTGCAGTACACGTTGAACCTCTCCTGCCCGCGCTGCATCATCTGCATCGTCACGGGGAAGGGAAGTCCATCGCCCTCTTTGCCGTTGACGAACCCCGTATAGAAGTAGGCGTTCTCATGCATCTGGTTACGGGAGACCGTGTTCTCCACCTGCGGCCGGACCGACCGGCCGTCCGTATAAAAACTGGTCCCACGCTGCGGATAGAACTTCGGCTGGTTGTGCATGTCCTGCCGGCAGCCCGCGATCAGCGGAAGCACCGCCGCGAACCCCGCAAGCACGGCCCTTCGTCGCAGCTTCTGCGCGCTGTTCGCTCGTCCCGGTACGCTGTTCCTTGCAGTCCGCATTAGAGCTCCACCTCCACCACCGAGACGGCAGAGAACTGCTCGAGGAACGACCGCGTCCCGGCCAGGGAAAACTGCGGGTCTGCTGCCTCGAGACACAGAAAGAATTTGTCGGTCGTCGCGCCGTTGCGGAAGTTCGGCGCATTGAACAGCGGATGATACAGCTGCGGCATCCCGTTCAGCGCAATCATCCCAAATGCCGCCGACAACCCGGAAAACAGAATCGTCCACTCATACGCCGGAATAATGAACGCCGGCCACGACAACAGCGGACGTCCCGCGATGTTCAGCGGATATCCCCATACATTGATCCACACCTGCATCAGAAACGCCGTCGCCAGACCCATGATCCCGCCTAGAAGACAGACCAGGGGAACGCGCGTCTTGTGAAAATGCAGCGCCTCTGCCGCCTCCTCGACGGGGTACGGCGTGTAGCACTCCATCCGGCGATACCCCGCCTCGCGCGCCCGCTCCGTCGCAATCACCAACTCGGTCGGCGTGTTGAACTCCGCTAACAAACCGTAGGTACCTTCGCGCGGCGGCATCAGACAGCCTCCTGAATATGCTTTTCCGCATCCTCGCCACCGCGGCGGATCTTGGTCTGCGGCAGCATCATCCGGATCTCCGACATCGGAATCATCGGGAGGAAGCGGACGAACAACAGGAACAGGCACGTAAACAGGCCCATCGTTCCCACATAAATCATGTAGTCCCACTTGGTCGCGCGATACGTCCCCCAGCTCGATGGCAGGTAGTCGCGATACAGGCTGGTCACGACAATGACGAACCGCTCAAACCACATCCCCGTGTTGATGATCAGCGACAGGATAAACAGCCACGCCACGTTGACTCGCAGCTTCCGCGACCACAGCGTCATCTGCGGGATCGCAATGTTCGTCAGGATCAGAACCCAGTACGCCCAGCCCATCGGCCCGAACATCCGGTTCCACATCATGAAGAACTCCCAGTGGCTTGCCGAATACCACGACATGAAGATCTCCATGCCGTACCCATACGCAACAATCGATCCCGTCGCGAGCATCACCTTGGCCATGTTGTCCAGGTGGCGCAGCGTCACCAGATCTTCCAGGTGGTAGAACTTCCGCAGCGGAATCGCCAGCGTAAGCACCATCGCGAAGCCCGAGTACACCGCGCCTGCGACAAAGTACGGTGGAAAGATCGTCGTATGCCAGCCCGCCAGCGCGGCCACCGCGAAGTCGAAGCTGATAACCGTATGCACCGACAGCACCAGCGGCGTCGACAGACCGGCCAGCAGCAGCGAGGCCGACTCATACCTGATCCAGTGCCGCGTCGATCCTCTCCACCCCAGGCTCAGAAGCCCGTACATATACTTCGCGGACGGCATCGTCGCCCGGTCGCGAAGCGTCCCAAAATCCGGGATCATCCCCACATACCAGAACACGATTGAGATCGTGGCATACGTCGAAACCGCAAAGACGTCCCACGCCAGCGGACTCCGAAACTGCGGCCACACGTTCATGGTATTCGGGTAAGGGAACAGCCAGTACGCCAGCCACGGCCTGCCGACGTGAATCAGCGGAAATGTACCCGCGCACACCACTGCGAAGATCGTCATCGCCTCCGCGAACCGGTTGATCGAATTACGCCAGGTCTGCTTGAACAGCAGAAGAATCGCCGAAATCAACGTGCCCGCGTGGCCGATACCGATCCACCACACAAAGTTGATGATCGCAAATCCCCAAGCGCCCGGAATCGTCACACCCCAGATCCCAACGCCCTTCAAAAACAGCCACGTGCATCCGATCACCACGCCCTGCGCTACGCCGGCCGCAACGATCAGGCCAAAGAACCAGCCTAACGGAGTGTTCGACGTCAGCACGATGCCCGCAATCTTCTGCGTGACCGACTTGAAGTTGTGCCCCGGCGCAATCACCGCGTACTCGCCAGTGCGGGGATCGATCATCGGGTCCACGACCTTGTTCCTGCTCGGATCGGGAATGGGTTTCGTCGCCATGTTATGCGAGCTCCAGCTCTGGGTTCGGGTTGATAACGCCAGCCGTGTACGTCGTTCGCGGCCGGTAGTTCAGGTCGGCCAGCACCTGGTACTCGCGCTCTTCCGCCTTGCGCCTCCCGACCTTGCTCTCGGGATCATTAATGTTGCCGAACACAATCGCATCGGTCGGGCAGCTCTGCTGGCACGCTGTCACCACCTCGCCATCCCGCACCGCCCGGTTCTCCTTGTCGGCCGTAATCTTCGCCGCTTCGATCCGCTGCACGCAGTAGCTGCACTTCTCCATCACGCCGCGCGACCGGACCGTCACGTCCGGATTGCGCATGAACTTCAAACTCTCCGTGTCATAGTCCGCATACAGCATGAAGTTGAACCGGCGCACCTTGTACGGGCAGTTGTTCGAGCAATACCGGGTTCCCACGCAGCGGTTGTACACCATCGTGTTCAGCCCCTCGGGCGTGTGCACCGTCGCTCCCACCGGGCACACCAGCTCGCATCCGGCGTTCTCGCAATGCTGACACGTCATCGGCTGGAAGTGCGCCTTGGGCGCGTGGAGATCGCCCTCGAAATAGGTGTCAATCCGGATCCACTGCATGATGCGGCCGATCTTTACCTGCTCGCGCCCCACCACCGCGATATTGTTCTCCGCATAGCACGCCACCACGCAGGCATTGCAGCCGACGCAGCTGTTCAGATCGATCGACATCCCCCAGGCGTTCTGGATCTTCTTCGACGACACGTCGACGTTGTCATAGGTCCATTCACCGGTTGACAGCTGGTCATGCTTCCCGGGCGACTCGCCCTGCGGCATGTAGCCGACCTTGTTCACCAGGGTCGTCTGGCCCGCGCCCTTATGCGCGAAGTCCGGATGCGTCTTTGCCTCGGAGACGGTCGCATACCGGATGATCGAGCGCTCCATTGCCTCATGGCCGGCCAGCGAGTACGTCCCCTGCTTGTCCGAGAGCGGCTTCTCAAGATCATGCTGCGCAAAGCGGCCGCGATGCTCGATATTGTGGACCTTGGTCACGCATAGGTCCCACGTTCCCGGAGACTTCGTAATCTTCACGCCCGTCGCGAACTGCGCCGTATCCGTCGTTCGCAGCTGGTACGCGTTGAACCCGACGCCCGCCGCCACCCGTCCGCCCGCCGCCTGCCGGCCAAACCCGAGATCCACCGTCACCGCGCCGTCCGGATGCCCAGGAACCATCAATACCGGCGCAATCATCTTGCGGCCGCCAACCTCGATCGACACAATGTCCGATTCGTCGAGCTTCAGCTGCTCCATGGTGCTCAAGCTCATCAGCGCCGCGTTGTCCCAGCTCATGTTCGTGACCTGCTTAGGCAGCTCCTGCAGCCATCCGACGTTTGCAAACCGTCCGTCGTAGAGCGACGTGTCCGGCCGGAACAACAGCTCGAACCCAGCCTCGCCTGTTCCGACCATCCCCGCCGGGGCCATGCCGCCGTTCGCCCCCGCGCCGGTCCCAGCCGTTCGCGCCGGTCCTCCCCCACGCGGTGTAAACGCCGTTCCCTCCACCCATCCGTCGTGCAGCGCCTTCTTCCAACCCTGCGCGAAATCACCCTTGATGTACGTCCTGGCATTCGCCTGCACCGCATCAAACGCACTCGCGTCAGGGTTCGGAAGCATCGTCTGCAGAACGTCATGCGCCGTGCGCCCGCCGTACATCGGATCGATCATCGGCTGCACAATCGTGATCGAGCCGTCATACGATCGCGCGTCCGACCAACTCTCAAGATAGTGCCCCTTGTTGATGTGCCAGTTCGATATGCTGCCCGTCTCGTCAACGTGCGTTCCCAGGTGAACCGTGCTCGGCACCTTGTTGAACGCCTCCGGGAAGTTCAGATCGGCCGGGGCCGAGTAGATCGGATTCACCCCCAGCATCACCAGCCACTCAACCTTGCCCGCGTTCATGTCCGCGACCAGCGACTTCATCTCCGCCGCCTGCTCGCTCGGCATCGGGTTCACCGTCTGCGTGTACACCACCGTGCTGCCCACTGCGCCGCAGCTCTGGTTCAGCGCGTACGCCGCCGCGTGAACCGCGGGCGAGGCCTGCTCCCCGGGAATCACAACCGCCCTTCCGTGGCTCGCCTGAAGATCCTTCATCAGCGACTTGAAAAACACATCCTGCTCAGGCGTCCACCTCCCCTGCGCCTGTCCGCCGCCAGCCGCGGCCAGCCCGGTCGCGATCGCTTCGATCTGGCTCGGCTTCACCGCCAGCCGGTGTTCCGCCTTGAACCCCGTCACCGTCGGCATCGTCTCAATCACGTACATCCGGTTCATCGGCTTGTCTTTGTCGAACCGGTGCCGCTCCGCATACGCCGCCGCCATTGGCAGGAACCCGGGATAATGGATTCCGCCCAGGAAGTCCGCACCCAGCGACACAATCACATCGGCGTTCTCGAGCTTGTACTGCGCGTCCACGTACTCGCCAAACGCCGCCTTCGACGCCGCCCGCGAGCTGTCCCCGTTTACCGGCTCCCACTGCACCAGCTTCGCCTGCGGATACGCCGCCTGCACCTGCTTCCATTGCGCCGCGAGCGTCGGCGAGGTGATCGTCTCACTCAGGAAGTACACTCCCTGCCCAGTCCCCGACTTCCTCAGCGCGCCCGAAAACTCGTTCCGGAAGAACCCCCATTCGGAGTTCTGCCCATTCCTCAGGCAGTGCTGCGACCGGTCCGGATCGTACATGTCCAGCAGCGTCGCCTGCGTGATCGCGTCCAGCCTGCCCCGCGACATCGGGTGCTCGGGATTTCCCTCAAGCTTCGTCGGTCGAAACTCGTTCGACTTCACCAGCACCGGAACCGCGCCCGTCGGAAACGGGTGCGCCGTCGCAAAGTACATCGCCTTTCCAAGAACCAGATCTTCCGGCTGCCGGATATACGGATAGATCGGCTCGTCCGGCTGCTTCGTGCATCCCGCCAGGCCCGCCAACGCAAGCGACGCGCCCATCACCTTCATGAACCCGCGCCGGCTCACCGGGTCGACCCACTCCGACACCCCAGAAGCCTGCCGCGGAAACTCCTCCTGCATCAACTCGTGAAACTCCGGCGTCTCCGCCAGCTCGTCAAGGTTCTTCCAGAACCTGCGGCCCGTCTTTCCGTCGAGCTTCGCGCGCACCTGACCCAGCGTCATCTTGGCCGGCGCAATCGCGGTCACAACCTGCGCCTCCGCAGCCGGAGCAGTCACCGAACGCATCGTCTCATCCATCGTCTCGTCGTTTCCTGTCGTCTTCATCGGTGGCACGTCTCGCAGCTCGATAGCTCGTTCGCGGTACGGATGTGGTACTGCCCCATCAGGTAATGGCCAAGTTCGATCTGGCTCGTGAACTTCTGGTAGCTCGCCGGCATAATCACTCCCGAGGGCCGCACATCGCTGTATGTCTTGTTGTCGCCCTCCGTCGGTCGCGGGTTCAACTGGGTTCCCGACTGCATCTTGCCATCGCCCCCAGGCGTACGCTCCACCTGCTGCATCATCGCAATCTCAGGACTCTCGCCGGTCGGGCTCTTCGTCGTGCAAGTCACCTGTTCGGCCGTCGCCGATCCCTGGCCCGTGGGCGCGCACCACACCGGCTTGTCGCCCGACGGTCCCGCCCACGCCATGTTGTAGATCTCCGTCGTCGGCCGCAGGTTCACCGCCGGATTGCGATGGCAATTCAGGCACCACTCCATCTGCAGCGTGTTCTGCTGATACATCAGCGGCATCTCGTCCACTCGCCCATGACAGCTCGCGCAGCCAATGCCCTTGTTCACATGAATGTCGTGATTGAAGTACACATAGTCCGGAAGATCATGCACCCGGATCCACTGGATCGATGCCCCCGTCGCCCAGCTCTGCCGCACCGGCTCCAGCAGCACCGCGTTGGTCCAGATCTGCGCATGGCAGTTGATACAGGTTTTGGTCGGCGGGATCCCCGCGTACGCCGCCCGCTCCACCTGCGTGTGGCAGTACTGGCACTGCAACCCAAGACCCTCAACGTGATGCTTGTGGCTGAAGGGCACCGGCTGCTCCGGACGCTGCCCCTGGCGCGTCACCCACGGGGAGCGCTGCAGCGAGTTCAACGCCACGCCCAGTCCAATCACGATGAGACCGGTCAGTACCAGACTTGCCCGAGCCAGCGCATTCGAACTGCGGTCAAATACTTGCGCCATGGATGCGTTCCTGCTTCCTCTGCGTCAAAAGTGGGGGGTTAGGTCGCTTCGCGTGCCGGGGGCGTTCGCCGTGCATGAGTTGGATGTGGTAAAGCGACAACATCGGCCTAAAAGAAATATAGCAGTCAGGGCTTCCATATCCCCGCCCGGTACGGTTAGCGGACAACTTTCCTCAGCGAGCCTTCGATTATCGAACCAACAGCTTCGCCTGCCTCAAAAAACGTGCGTCCGCAATCCAGACCCTCTACCCTCCCGCATCCACCCACGCGTTGTAAAGGGCGTCCGATCAGTCTTGGTTCAAACCACCTTGACCCCACCAATCCTTCCCTCCCGTCCTCCTTCCGAAATCCCCGCGGGGACGTTGTCTTTCTGAGTGGACCTATGGCATCTTCTCCTTCCGTTGCGCAGTGGAGAGACCCTCGCATCGACCTGCCCCTGCCCTACTCCCTACTCCCCCACCTCCTGAGCAACTAAACTCTCCCCCATGCCAAGTCCGCACACCGCCCGCACCCGGCGTCCAACCTATGACGTCGCTGCCGCCCTCCAGGCGCTGAGCGCCGCCGACCCAAAACTCGGCCGCCTCATCGCCCGCGCCGGCCCCTTCACCCTCAAACTAGCCGGCTCGCAATCCCCCTTCGAGGCCCTTACTGAGTCCATCATCTATCAGCAGCTCCACGGCAAAGCCGCCGCCACCATCCACCGCCGCCTGATCGAAGGCTTCCACCCCATCTGCGGCATTGGCGGCCACCCCTCCCCCCAACACCTCCTCGATTGTCCCAATGAGCAGCTCCGCGCCGCCGGCCTCTCCGGCAACAAGGCCCTCGCCCTCCGCGACCTCGCCGCCAAAACCCTCGACGGCACCGTCCCCACCCTCGCCCGCATCCGCCGCATGTCCGACGACGACATCGTCGAGCACCTGATCCAGGTGCGCGGCATCGGCCGCTGGACCGTCGAGATGCTCCTCATCTTCCGCCTCGGCCGCCCCGACGTCCTCCCCGTCGACGACTACGCCGTCCGCAAAGGCTTCGCTCTCACCTTCCAATCCCTCAAGCCCACCGCCAAGGTCACCCCCGCCGCCCTCCCCAAGCCCGACATCATGCGCAAACGCGCCCAACGCTGGCGCCCCTTCCGCTCCGTCGCAAGCTGGTACATGTGGCGAGCCTGCGACCTCGCCGCCGGCAAACTCACCCAGCCGAAATAACGGACCGCCCCAGACCTCTTCTGGTTGTCCCTCCCGGACTTGTACTTCTTGGCTTGTGCCTTGTTGTCTTGTGTCTGCCTTGCCTCTTGTGTGTCTTGTTGTCTTGTTGGCTCGTGCCTTATGCCTTATTGGCATCGTGCAAGGCGCGACCGCTCCCGCCAGGCCGGCCGCCGAGACCCTCCCAAAAAACGCCTTAGCCCGTGATGATTCCCACACTCCGCACCACCCACCCCGTCCACTCCTCTTCCCCAATCTCACTTGCCGCCGCCCGCAGCACCATCGCCGTCTCCTCCACCTCCGAGCAGGTCAGCCGATACCCGTTCAGCCGGAGAAAGGTGACGACCGCAGCCAGAGCCACGCGTTTGTTTCCGTCCACAAACGCGTGGTTCTTCACCAAACCCCAACCCAGCAGAGCAGCCAGCCGCCCAATCTCCACATCCGGCTCATACGCCTGCAGGTGCTGCGGCCGGGCAAGCGCGGACTCGAGCAAACCGCGATCGCGAAGCCCGTAGCTCCCGCCATACCGCTGCACCAGGTCCGAGTGAATCGCCTGCGTCATGACACTATCTAGAAACCGCATCCCTACTTCGCCAGCTCACGGTAGCTATTCTGGTGCTCCGGCTCCGTATCCCGAAACGCCTTCAACGCCGCCGCAAACTCAGGATCATACGGAAAGATCTGGTACACCCCGTCAACCTTCGCGACGTTCAACACCGAGTTCTCCGTCACCCGCATCTCCTCCATCAACTGCTTCGGAAACAACACCCCATACCCATTCCCAATCTTCCTCACCTTGAGTTCCATCGCCCACCTCCACCCTAAATTATAACTCAAGTTATAACTCCACCCCAGCATCCTCCCCATCCCTCCGACAACACTTCGAACCCCATCCACTACCATGGCAGACAATACCTATGCCGAAGCAGACCCTCCCCCCAGCAGATCCCAACGTTCCCGTCCACAATCGCTTTGTCTGCATCCACGGCCACTTCTACCAGCCGCCCCGTGAAAACCCCTGGCTCGAAGCCGTCGAACTCCAGGAATCCGCCGCCCCCTTCCACGACTGGAACGAGCGCATCACCTCCGAGTGCTACGCCCCCAACGGCGCCTCTCGCATCACCGACTCCAGCAACAACATCATCCGCATTCTCAACAACTACGCCCGGATGAGCTTTAACTTCGGCCCCACCCTGCTCTCCTGGCTGCTGGAAAAGGCCCCCCGCACCTACCGCATGGTCCTCGACGCCGACCTCGCCTCCGCCGCCCGCTACAGCGGCCACGGCTCCGCCATCGCGCAGGTCTACAACCACATCATCATGCCGCTCGCCAGCGAACGCGACGCCCGCACCCAGATCCGCTGGGGCATCGCCGACTTCGAACACCGCTTCGGCCGCAAACCCGAAGGCATGTGGCTCGCCGAGACCGCCGTCAACCGCCACGTTCTCGACCTCATGGCCCAGGAAGGTATCCAGTTCACCATCCTCGCCCCCATCCAGTGCCGGCACGTCCGCCCCATCGCGGCCCCTCAACCGGGTGCCCGAGCCGCCAACCCGGGTGCCCCATCTTCGGCTCAGCCCGGCGTCAGCCGGGATGAGGCTAAGGGGGGTTCAGCCACGGAACCCACCGTTTCCGCTACCTGGATCCCAACCCCCAACGCCACCGTAGACCCCACCCATCCCTACCGCATCCCCCTCGACGACGGCCGCTCCATCGCCGTCTTCTTCTACGACGGCCCCGGCTCCCGCGCCATCGCCTTCGAAGGCCTCCTCAACAGCGGCGAAGCTTTCGGCCGGCGTCTCCTCGGCGGCCTCCCACGCCATCCCGATCCATCCGCCCCCGCCCATCTCTCTCACGTCGCCACCGACGGCGAAAGCTACGGCCACCACCACAAACACGGCGAGATGGCCCTCAGCTACGCCATGCACTGGATCGAGGAGAGCGGGGAGGCAAAGCTCACCAACTATGCCGAGTTCCTGTCCCGCTTCCCACCGGAGTGGGAGGCCGAGGTCGTTGAGAACACCTCCTGGTCCTGCGCCCATGGCATCGAACGCTGGCGCTCCGACTGCGGCTGCAACGGCGGCAAGCCCGGCTGCAACCAGCAATGGCGTGGCCCCCTCCGCGACGCCCTCGACCTCCTCCGCGACCGCACCGCTCCCCTGGCAGAAGAGCGGGCCAAAGGCCTGTTGAAAGACCTCTGGGACGCCCGCGACGCCTACATCCAGGTCGTCCTCGATAGTTCGCCAGCCAGCAAAGACCGTTTCCTCTCCACCCACGCCACCCACCAGCTCTCGCAGGCCGAGCGCACCGCCGTCTGGGAGCTCATGGAGCTCCAACGCCACGCCCAGCTCATGTACACCTCCTGCGGCTGGTTCTTCGACGAGATCTCCGGCATCGAGACCGTCCAGATCATCGCCTACGCCGGCCGCGTCCTCCAGCTCGCCGCCCGGCTCTTCGGCCCCGCCGGCGAAGCGCTCGAGCCCGCCTTCCTAGAAATCCTCGCCCAGGCTCGGAGCAACGTCACCGACCTCGGCACCGGGGCCGAGGTCTACCGCCGCTTCGTCACCGGCCTCCGTGTCGGCCTCGAACAGGTCGGCGCCCACTACGCCATCAGCTCCACCTTTCGCCAGTACCCCGAAGTCGGCGAACTCTTTTGCTTCAACATTCGCCGCGAAGCCCACGAGGTCTTCGCCTCCGGTCGCGGACGTCTCGCCATCGGTCGCGCCCAGCTCCGCTCCCAGATCACCGAAGAGCTCGAAGAGATCGCCTACGCCGTCCTTCACCTCGGCGACCAGAACCTCTCCGCCGCCATCCGCAAGTTCGATCCCGACGATCCCCACGAGCTCTCCCTCTTCAGCGTCTTCGCCACGGAAGTCGGCCTTGCCATCCGCCGCGCGGACCTCCCCGGAGTCATCCACCTCATCGATCGCTTCTTCGGCGGCATCGGCTACTCGCTCAGCTCCCTCTTCGCCGACGAGCAGCACCGCATCCTCCGCTCCATCCTCGATCGCACCCTCTCCGAGATGGAAGACTCCCTCCGCAAGATCTACGACGACCACGCCTCCCTCCTGCACTTCCTCACCGCGTCCGGCATGATCGTTCCTCCCGCCCTCGCCCTCGCCGCCGGATACGCCCTCAGCGCCGATCTCCGCCGCGCCATCGAAGCCGAAGAGTTCAAGGCCGATGAGTTCCATGCCCTGCTCTCCCGCGCCCTCGCCGATCAGATCGCCCTCGATACCCCCCAGCTCAGCTACGCCGCCAGCCAGCGCATGAAACGCGCCATGGTCCGCCTCCAGGCCGCGGCCGCCAACGACGGAGCCGCCGGCCCCGCCCTCCACATCGCCCTCACCGTTGCCGAAGCCCTCCGCTCCGTCCCGTTCGAGGTCAACCTCTGGCAGGCCCAGAACATGTGGAACGACCTTCTCCAACACTCCGGCGTCGGTTCGCGCTCCGTCTTCTGGTCGAACGAGCGGCGCGAAGGCTTCCGCCAACTAGGCATCGCCCTCCACATCGCCGTCGACCGCCTCGTGGTTGAAGAAGCCGCTTCCACTTTTTAGCCATCGCCGCGCTTCAGTCTGCACTCTGCACGGAAATGTCAATTTGCAGCATTCTGCAGGGAGGACGGATCTCTTCCCATTGAACCGGGACCTCGGCGAATGAGCGAACTTCCCTGACAGCATGACTTACAGAAGTAGAAGGGCGAAAAATAACACCTAAGTGGCAAAATCTTTCACATCTCCTATGCCTAAAATATGCGCGTAAACATTTCCGACAAGCACGTACAAAAATTCGACGTTTGTCGAAGATGGCAATTAAGCCACGTTTTCACAATTTTGACGCCCGCACCTCAGCTTGGCCGTCAAGATGCACTACATCACGGCGTAGATCGAACGTCACCCCAGAGTTCGATACTCCCCGGAGATTGAAATGAACTTCAAGAACCTCGCAGCAACTCTCATCCTTGGCATCACTTCCGCCGTCGCCGCTCATGCCACCCCCATCACCGGCCAGTTCTCCATTACAGGCTCTTCCGTCTCCGATACGGGCAGCATGTTGATCTTCCAGCCCAACACCATCAACGTGGGTGCATCGAACACCCTCTACGGCTCCTTCACGACCCTGCTCACAGCCGGTGAGAACGGCACCATCACCTCGCCCATCAACTATGCCAGCTTCGTCCCGGGCAGCTCCTCCCTGATGTTCGCCAACAGCGCCTCCTCGGTGACCTTTACGCTCTCCACCATCTCCGAAGTGACAAACGGCATCTTCGGCAACTTCACCGGCACCGGCATCATCAGCACCAACGTTGCCGGCTTCGATCCGACCATGGCCAACCTGTACTTCACCACGCAGGGCAATGGCGTCACCACCTTCTCGGCCACCGCGATCACACCGTCTGCTGTTCCCGAGCCCTCCACCCTGGCTCTCATGGGCACGGGCATCCTCGGCCTCGCCGGAGCCCTGAAGCGCCGCTTCGTGGCATAACCGCTGTTCCCCAGCACTCGCTGCGACAAAAGTCTGATCTCAATTCGAACATGACTCCCTCGAAGCTAGGGGCAACACAAAGGAGATGGGCCGCGCAGTTAGCGCGGCCCATCTCCTTTGCCCTCCCTCCGGGGGACGAATCAGTGTTTATGGTGCTTCAGCGCCTCGCGAATCTTCGTCACATGCGTCCATGCACACGGATGGCCTCGTGCAGCTGCTGGCCGGTCACATGCAACTCCCCCGCCCAGTAGTGGATGTCGGAGGCAAGCTTGGGGTTGATCTCGTTCGGGTCATGTGGACCCTTTTGCTTTGCAGCTGTCTGTTCTTCCGGAACTTCGATCGGGTCTGCCACAGTTAGGTTCCTCTTTCCTCGTCCGAGCGGCTGGTGGGGGTTAATTCTGCGCCGGTCGGCCTCTCTGCATCGTATCGCTTCATGCCCATCGCATGCCTGCACGCAAACCTGAATTAGTTCTCACCGCACCGCGGGCGTGATCCCAAAAGATGTCGCCGAACTCCCTACATCGAAACCGAAGGCCTCGGCATTGACTGCTGGGCATTCTTCAGGTATCTCACCTTGGCTTCCAGCAGCTGACTCACCGCATGCTCCTTCAGCGGACGCGCCGAGCCCAGCTGGTGAGCCACCAGGCAGATGTTGGCGAAGTGTTCCAGCGTCTCCATCTTCAGAAACGCATTGGGAAGATCCTCCGCATACGTCACCGCTCCGTGATTCTCCATCAGGATCGCGCTGTGCCCTGGAATCAGCGAAAACATGCTCGCCGCCAGCTCATCGCTTCCCGTCGTCGCATACGGCGCCAGTGGAACCGACCCCAGCGCGATCACCGCCTCCGCGCACAGCGGCTCATCGAGTGCTCGCCCCGCACAAGCAAACCCGGTCGCGATCGGAGGATGGGCGTGCACCACTGCATTGACCTCCAGTCTGGTTCGGTAAATCGCCAGATGGACGCCGATCTCGCTCGTCACCTTGCGTGTGCCCGAAAGGTGTCGCCCCTCTAAGTCCACAATCACCATGTCGCCCGGCCGCAACAGGTACTTGCTGCATCCGGTAGGCGTGGCTAACACCCGGTTTCCATCCAGCCGCACCGACAGGTTCCCCGATGTCCCTGGCATAAAGCCAAGCCGGTAGAGCCACCGTCCATAGGTGACAAGGCTGCGCCTAAGCTCGTCTTCGGTTACGCATCCATCGTCCACCACGGCCTCACTTACCCCGGATTCCCGTCGGGAAAGAACGGTCTTACTGTACCACCGCCGAAGCGAGAAACGATCCTCTCCTCCGCCAGGCTTCCCGTCAAGCCCCCTTCCAGCTAACCCCTGCGGACCGCCTGCCTCGCGCCTCTGACGCAGACCCGATCGCACCTCTGGCAAGGCAGGAACGCGCCCACGGCGGAAACAGAAAGCAGGTAAAGCTCCATCCACTCAGCCAACGAACCCTGCTCAGACAGCCCCAGTCCGCACACCCCGGCCTCTTCGGATAGGAGCCATTGACCGCATGGATTATAGTGACCTCCTGTCGCGCCTGCGGGCTCGCCATGTAGCGAAAAACCCATCAGATCCGTACATTCGGAGATCCATGCCCCAGCCGCTGACCGAAAGCCTCCCCCAGGGTTCCATCCATGCCGCCGCCGAGCGCCCATTGCCTCCACTCGGAACCGCCCTCAACGTCCTCATGGTCTGGCCCCGCTTCCCGCCCTCCTTCTGGGGCTTTGAAGGCGTCCTCGACATGCTCCCCGAGGCCGCCATGACGCCCCCGCTCGGGCTCATCACCGTCGCCGCTCTCTGTCCTCCGTCGTGGACCATCCGCCTCATCGACCACTGCTTCGAAGAGGTCCGAAAGGAAGACCTGCTCTGGGCCGACCTCGTAATGGTCAGCGCCATGCACGCCCAGCGGCTCGATGCCCGCGCCATTCTCGCCCGGGCCCGCGCCCTCGGACGCCGCACCTTTGTCGGAGGTCCGTGGGCCAGCACCGAGCCCGAAGTCGTCTTGCAGGATGCCGACCACGTCCTCGTCGGCGAGGCCGAGGAAGCCTTCGCCTCCATCGCCATCGCTCTCGAAAATGGATCCGCGCAGCGCCTCTACACCATCACCGACAAGCCCGACATGACCTCCAGTCCGGTCCCCCGCTTCGACCTGCTCCACCTCGACAAGTACACCTCCATGCCCGTGCAGTTCTCGCGCGGGTGCCCCTTTCAGTGCGAGTTCTGCGACATCATCACCATCTACGGTCGCAAACCCCGCGCAAAAACCCCCGATCAGCTGATCGGCGAACTCGATACCTTGCGAGCGCTCGGCTGGCGCAACGAAGTCTTCATCGTCGACGACAACTTCATCGGCAATCACCACAAGGCTCTCGCCCTCTCCCTCGAGCTGGCCGCCTGGCAGCTCCGCCACGACCACCCCTTCTCCTTCTACACCGAGGCCTCAATCGATCTCGCGGATAAAACCGATCTGCTCTCCGCCATGGTCGAAGCCAATTTCATGTACGTCTTCATCGGCATCGAAACACCCTCCTCGGAAGCTCTCAAGGAGTCGCGAAAGTTCCAGAACCTGCGCAAGGACAACGTCAAGCAGGTCCGCGTCATCCAGGAGGCTGGCCTCTGGGTGCTGGCCGGTTTCATCGTCGGCTTCGACTCCGACGAGCCCAACATCTTCGCTCGGCAGCTGGAATTTATCGAGCTCACCAACATCACCTGGGCCATGGCCGGCGTCCTCCAGGCCCCGCCCACCACCGCGCTCTTCGACCGCATGAAGCGCGAAGGCCGTCTCATCGAGAACAGCGAGGCCATCACCAACTTCAGCCCGCCCAACTTTGAAACCGTTCTTCCCCACCCGGTCCTGCTGCGCGGCCTCAGCACCCTGCTCTCCGGCCTCTATGAAGCCAGGCCCTTCTTCAAACGGGCTCTGCGCTCGCTCGAGGTCTGGCAGCCCCGCGCCTCTCAGGTCCCGCCCAAACTTCCCCTCTCCTATAACCTGCGCGTCCTTGTGGGCTCAATGTGGGGACAGGGAATGCGCTCGTCCTACAAACTCCAGTACTGGCAGTTCCTCTACCAACTCCTCCGCAGGTTCGGCCGCCAGCCTGCCAAATTCTGGCTCGGGTTCATGGTCCTGATGTCGGCGAATCACTTCCTCATCTACTCGCGCGAAGTCGCCGAACAGCTGGAGCAGGAATGCCTTGCCATCGAGGCTCGCGAGGCCATCTCGCCCAAACCCGTTCGCGCCGTCAGCGCCGCCCTCAAGCTCGCCGCCAGGGCCTGACCCTCCCGAAGCCATCCCAGTCCATCCAGCCCCATGCCCGTACATCCAGACCTCACCTGCGCGCAGACCAGCAGACGTTACTTCACAGCACCAGTGAGCAGAGGACTACAACCTTTGGTTCATAGCCGTCGCGTTGATTCTTGATAAAATCGTGCCAGCAAGGAAACAATGCTAATTGTTTCCATACCTACACTCTGACGGACCCAGCATCGCCCATCGGCATCGCGACCCATCAAACTCGTTCGGCACGCACCCATCAACGTTTCCGGGCCTCATTGGGTGGCTCGCACAGGTTAGCTTATCCCCTCCTCAGGCCAATCGCCGTTTGTCCCTCATATCGCCTCTGAAGAGATCGCCTTCGCCCTCTCTCTCTTCGTTGGATTCGCCGAAGGCCGACTCACCCCCACCCACTCGCGCCACCTCCCGTCAGAGTCGCGCTGCTCCCTCTGCTCCGAGCAGACCCGGTCTTGGACCGACGCACATTCCCGGAGTCCCGCGCTCCTCGCCGCCCTCTCGGCCGTCTGGGACTTCTATGGAGATGACCCCAGAAAAGCCGACATCTGCGCTCGCATCGCCGCCTTCTACGCGGTTGTCAGCAAAAGCGAGGGCGCCATCATCTCCGAGTGGGTCACCGTGTCGCCCGACAATCCCGATGAGTCCTTGCTCGACCCGGCAATCATCCAGGCCATCGCAACAACTCCGCTCAACCGCCAGACTCCCTACACCGACGCCTCGTTCCTGGCTTCGGTCCGGGATTGTTCCTCGCCAGAGTAGAGCACTGGTTCAGCTCCGCCCCGCAGCCCAGCTCCCCAGCTCCCGAAACAACCAATCGCTCCAAACGGCGCGATCCCACTCCAGCGGCGGGGCATCCGCTAAGTCGCCCGCCGAGGCAAAGGCAAGCGCACCCGGATGGTCGTCCCCGCTCCCACCTCCGACTCCACCAGGAGGTGTCCGCCGTGCGTCTCCACGATCTCCTTCGAGATGTACAGCCCCAGGCCGTTCCCAAGATCGCCCTTCGTGCTGAAGTAAGGCTGGAAGATCCGCTTCTGCACATCCGGGCTCATCCCGCACCCCGCATCGGAGACGATCAGCTCCGATCCACCCCCCGTCTCTCTCCCTTCCAGCCGGATCCGCCCTCCCACCGGCACCGCATCCAGCGCATTTGAGAACAGGTTCGTAAGCACCTGCCGCAGCTGGCCCACCGCGCCATACACCTGCACCTCCGTCCCTCCTGAAATCTCCACCGTCACCTCGCGATTCCGCACCTTGCCTGCGAACAGGCTTATCGCGTCCTCGAACAGATAGCCGGCGGAGGTCCACTCCGCCCGGTGCACGTCCTCGCGGTTCCATCGCAGCGTCCGCTTCGTGATCCCCGAGATCCGCTGCAGCTCGCTCTCCGCCATGCCCAGATACTCCTGCGCGGCGTGGTCTTCCGCCGTGATCTCCTTGAGCAGGTACATGACGTTCATGATCGCCTCCAGCGGATTGTTAATCTCATGCGCAATCACGCTGGTCATCCTTCCCGTAATCGCCAGCTTCTCCGTCATCTGCGAAGCCAGCTCGCGTTCACGCCGGTCCGTCAGGTCCGTGCACGTCCCCAGCCAGCCCGCCCGGCTTCCATCCGCTCTCTCAAACGGAACCGCCCGCACCAGGTACCACCGTCCGTCGCCGCCTGCTTCCCCTCTCCCAAGCCGCACCTCCTCCTCGAAAATAACCGCGTCCAATATCGCCCGTGCCCAGCGTGCCCCACAGATCGGTACGTCCGCCTCCGCCGCGATCGCGACCTCGAACCACCGTCCCTGCTCCCCAAATCCCTGATCTCGCCAGCGCTGGTTCACGTACGTCAGGTTCCCCTCATCGTCAGCGGTCCACACCAGTGTAGGAATCGCATGGGTCAGCTGCTCGAAGCGCGCTTCGCTCAAATGCTCCGCCTCCTCCGCACGCTTCAGAAAAATGTTCAAAATAGCGACGCGGAACACCCGCGCCGACTCCATCTCCATCTCCGTCCACGGCAGGCTCTTCCCCAGCACCGTCTCCTGCCAGCTCGAGAACGATACCCTCGGGTGAAGCCGGTGCTGCGCATCCTCCAGCTTCACCGGCTCACCCGCCCACTTCACCGTGCTCTCCACCTCCGGCCGGAACCAGAGAATATAGCTCGGCTTCACGTCCGAGATCCGCACCGCGAGCAGGCCGCTCGCGGTCTCCGCCATCGCCTCCGCACCCTCGAAATCCTTGCCTAACTGCCGGCTCTCGAACAGCTCCATCGCCGGCCGTTTGTCCAGCCATTCCATAATCCGGTAAAGATCCGCATCCTCCGGCGTCTTACCCGCCCGCCCCAGGCGCCCGCCAATCAGCAGCGCCGCGCCGTCCGCATTCGTCACCTTCATCAGCTCGTCCATCTCCAGTTCCATGGCGGCGACATAGTTGTTCTTCGCCGCCATCTGCGTCAAAATCCGGCTATGGACAGCCTGGAACTGAACCCTCAGCTCCAGCTCCGCCGCCGTCCTAAACGCCTTCAGCTGCGTCGCCGCCATCTTGGTCAGCAGGTCGCATACGCTGCGGATCGCGAACGGCGCCGTTCGAGGCTCGCTGTTGTGGGCGCTGATCAATCCCCATAACTGCCCGTCCAAAACAATCGAGAACGACATCGACGCCAGCGTGCCCATGTTCCGCATATATTCCAGATGGATCGGCGAAACGCTTCTCAGCACGCTCTGCGACAGGTCCAGCCGCGCCGCCGCGACGTTGGGCATGCCCACCAGCTGGGATGGAATATAGCTGGCATTCGGAATGCACCGCATCGTGTTCGAGACGTACAGCGCCCGTGCCTGCGGCGGGATGTCACTCGCCGGAAATCGTAGATCCAGGTAGCTCGGCAGCGGCCCGCCGTTCTCCTCCGTAAGCACCGTCCCGTGCCCCTCCCGGTCGAAGCTGTACAGGAAAACACGGTCGAACCCCGTCAGGCTCTTGATCCGGCTGGTGATCGTCTCGTACAGCTCCTGCTCTGAAACCACCACGCCCAGCCTTTCGACAAAGTGAGCGATCTCCGCATTCACCTCCTCCGGCCGCACCATCCGGTCCAGTCGCTCGAACTCGAGCACATGCCGTCCCTCCAGCCGGTGCGTCATCACGCTGAAGAGTTCCCCCAAAATTCGAAACGCGCCCAGATAGCGCACCGGGCCAGAGCGGTCCGCTGAACTCGATCCTGCCTTGACCGCCGACAGGATCTCCCCATCCAGCAGCGTCTCGATCGGCGTCCCCAGCAGGGCCTTCGCCGCCACGCCGAGAAACTCCTCCGTGTTCTCGCTTGCCGCGACCACGCGTTCAGCTTGCTCATCGAGCAGAAGAAGAAATCCGTGGACCTGGATGCTTCCCGGTATTCGGATCTCTTCGTCCGCGCACCGCAACAGCTCCAGCCCCGCTGGGTCTAAGGGGATCTTTCGCATCCCTGCCGGCATCTCCATCTGGCTGTTCGTCATCCCTGCATGTCCTTCCGGTCTTCTTGCGCAAACTCGACCCCATCGCCCCGCATCCATGCCCCGAACAGACCGAACATTCGGCGCGCGCCACGGATGACCTCCTCTGTCTCCTCGTCCGGAACTTGCGTCCGAAGGACCTCCAGGAACTCCCTCCACATCGCTCGGGTCTCCCCGCCATCCCCGCGGAAATATGCGTCTCCCCGGCCAGCCTCGATCCGCAGAACCGCCTCCACATGCTTCGCAATCAAGAGTCCGCCCATCCGCGATCCCTCCATCACGTACATGGCTCCCAGAAACTCCGCATCGCTCCCGAATACCGGCATAGCCGGAGCATCCAGAGCTTGATCGGGAGAATCCAGAGCTGGGTCGTCAAGATCCGGAGCTGAGCTTCGCCGCAGGAAACGCAGATCCCTCTCGATCAGCGCCCGCCTCTTCCGTCGTTGCAGCATCGGCTGCATCCATACTGGCGCCGCGCTCTCACCCATCCGCTCCCAGGCCGCCACCACCCCATGCATCCGTTCCAGCACGGCAACGTAGCATTCGGGAGTCAGCCGTTCACTCATCAGCGGCACCGCGCCCTCAATCGCGTCGTGGTCGGCTGCCGTCGAACGCCTCAACACCTCAATATCCATTGCGATCCACGGGCTTTCACTCTTCCGTTTTGAAGCCGTGCTTCGATGACGACCGGTATCGACGACGCGAGAGGGTGCGGGTTGGAGATGAGTATAGCCCCCGCAAGCCAGGTCTACGCGGCACTCCATCTCGGAGGGGCGTTCCTCTCCGCTTCTGTCCCCGTTGGAGTCACCAGCCTCTCCCGTTAGGCCACCACTCCCAAAGCAGGCAAGCGCTTCCGCAGCGCCGGGATCACACGGCTGCCCAGCAGCTCGATCGCATGCATCAGCCGCGCATGGGGAAGGGCCGCCACGCTCATCTGGAAGCTCAGGCGCGCCATGCCTCCGAGCGCCTCGTGGAAATGCAGAATCTTCTCCACCGCCGCCTCCGGATCGCCGACCAGCAGCGCACCGGACGGCCCACGCACGGCTTCAAACTGCGATCGCGTCACCGGCGGCCAGCCGCGCTCCTTCCCGATCTTGGTGAAAGCTTCGGCATAGCCCGGAAAGAACTCGTCTGCCGCCCGCGCCTCCGTGTCAGCCACATATCCCAGCGCATGGACGCCCACCTTGAGCCGATCGGGGCTGTGGCCCGCGCGTCGGCCGGCCTCACGATAGAGATCGACCAGCGGGCGGAAGCGGTGCGGTTCCCCACCAATAATCGCCACCATCAGCGGCAGCCCCAGCGCCCCGGCCCGCGCGAACGACTGCGGCGTCCCACCCACACCCAGCCAGATCGGCAATGGGCTCTGGAGCGGACGCGGAAACACCCCCTGGCCCGTCAGCGCCGGCCGGTGCTGCCCCGACCAGTGCACATGCGTCTTCTCGCGAATCTGCAGCAGCAGGTCCAGCTTCTCCGCGAACAGCGAGTCATAGTCCTCTAAATCGGGACCGAACAGCGGAAACGACTCCACAAACGAACCCCGGCCCACCACCATCTCCGCACGGCCGCCCGAAAGCAGATCCAGCGTCGCAAAGCTCTGAAACACCCGCACCGGGTCAGCCGCGCTCAGCACCGTCACCGCGCTCGTCAGGCGTATCCGCCTGGTCCGGGCAGCCCCCGCCGCCAGGATCACCACCGGCGCCGAGTCCAGATACTCCTCCCGGTGGTGCTCCCCCAGCCCAAACACATCCACCCCCGCCTGGTCGGCAAGCTCGATCTCTTCCAGTAGATGACCGAGGCGCTCAGCGCCACTCGGTGTCACGCCCGTGGTTGGATCCGGCACCGCCGCCGCGAAACTGTCGATCCCAATCTGCATGGCGCAAACCTCCCGGCACAAATCTCATCTTCGACCCATTACTTCGCTTCACTACTTCCGGTCACTACTTCGATGACGCAATCTCCACCCGGATGCAGCGGCGGTCGCAAGCCCTCGCCCACCTCGCGTCCAGCTAGGTCCCGCGACCACAAACCGCTGCCGGGTGCCCCATCCTTTCCAGCCTCATCGGAAAGGGTGGGTTCCGAACCGCCACGCCATTATTTCGTCCTCAAGCGATTCGACCCGTTTCCAGTGCCCCTCCACTTCGCCCCGATCCCCCATACCCACCCGCGCCCTAAAATAACTCCATGCCAGCGCACTTCTCCGCCGCCGCCCTCCGCTTCCTTCGCGGCCTCAAACGCAACAACGACCGCACCTGGTTCGAAGAGCGCCGCGAGATCTACCAGCGCGAGCTGAAAGCCCCCATGCTCGCCGTCATCGGCGAAGTCAACGAGGCCATGCTCTCCTTTGCTCCCAACCACGTCCGCCCCCCGCAAAAAGCGATGATGCGCATCTACCGCGATATCCGCTTCTCGAAAGACAAACGCCCATACAAAATCCACGCCGCCGCCTGGTGGTCCCGCTCCGGCCTCGAAAAAACCTCCGGCGGCGGCTTCTATTTCGACGTCAACCCCGTCGAGATCACCGTCGCCGCCGGCTGCTACATGCCCGAGCGAGATCAGCTCCTCGCCATCCGCCGTCACCTCGCCCACTCCGGCGCCGCCCGCCACGTCGAACTCCGCCGGCTGCTGGCCAGCCCACGGCTCCGCAAGCACATGCAGCCCATCGAGGGCCATCCACTCACCCGTGCCCCCAAGGGCTTCCTCCCCGACGACCCCGCCATCGACCTCATCCTCTGCCGCCAGTGGGGCGTCACCTCCACCCTTCCCGCGGAACACGCCACCCGCCCCGGCCTCGTTCAGGAGATCGTCGACCGCTTCCGCCTGGCCGCCCCCATCGTCGACCTCCTCAATCAGCCCCTCACCCACGCCACCAAGCGCCCGATCTTCTAGGCGCGCCCGCCCAGCCCGCGCCTACAATCCGCGCCCACGTTCCCACCAGCCGGCGCCACGTCAATCACCGCAGATCCTCCACGTCTTCCGGCTGCGTTTGTACTCCCAACCCGCCTCTGCGTCCTCCCAACTCGATGCGATTGTGTCAACTAGGAGACAAAACCCATAAAACCGGCAATTATCTGTGGAAACCACCAAAAACCGGTTGACAAACTCCCGGAAAGAGCCGAAGGTGGACCTCGGAAACACCTCCAGACCCGCGTAAACACTGCCAATTTCGTTCAGCAGAGGAGGTGGCGCCAGCCAAACTTCGCAGAAACAAAGGAGATTTACATGGCAAAGGGAATCACGAAGACCGCACTGATCCGCCAAATGGCTGAAAAGATTGAACTTCCAAGCAAACAGGTGGCCGTATTCTTTGACCTGCTCGCTGAAACCGCCGTCAAGGAAACCAAGAAGAACGGCGAGTTTACCATCCCAGGCATCGGTAAGTTAGTGAAAGCAGAGAGGAAAGCTCGCCTCGGAAGAAATCCCCAGACCGGCGAAGCCATCAAAATCAAAGCGAAAACGGTCGTCAAATTCCGCGTCGCCAAAGTCGCCAAAGACACCATCGCCCCCGTTAAGAAATAGCCCGCAAGCACCGCACCCCCGATAAGCCCTGCTTGTTCAATAACTTGCAGAAGAGCCGCATAGCGGAAGCCCGCGGTCCAACCACACTAAAGGCGGACGAGCGGGCTTTCCCGCTTCGGCATTAAGCCGCGCGCTACGATTGCTACACCAAGAGACACTAGCACCCCCTGCATCACCAGCATTGCATCGTAGCTCCATCCCATAGCCGCAAAGCTGATCGCAACTCCCCACCCAAAAATCTCCTCGCCTACAGCGCGACCCCACCTGGCCGCTGCAAGTGAACCTCCAGCCTGCAGGCGTGTGCGGTGTGAGTCTTGGCTATCACTGATCCGGGAAGAATTGTCCGGATAATGAGACTCTGGAAACCGCCGCCGTTCCCCCGCCTGCAGCCCAAACTGCAAAAGAGCGATCGCAACGATGGCGAAGCAGGCTGCCGGCCATGAAAGCAGGACACAAAGGGCCAACGTTTGGAGAATCGCGCCTACCGAAGCAGATGTTCTGCTCCCCTTCTCCGAGCCAGCACTGTGTTCAGCCTGTATAGCTCCCCAGGTCCGAAGGCATGCGCCCGCGAGAGCGAACACAATCGCTGATGCGACCACTGCACGGATTGCGGTACCGAGGTCCATTCCGAGATGGGCGGACGCAGCCTCCGGAAGCGCCAGCCATATACGCTTTCCGCCGCCGCCCTGCGCCGACCGCCAAGCGATCGCGAACGCGATCCCATAGACGAGGACATGAAGCGCGTAGTGGAATCGCACGATCAACCTCAAGACTCGCCTGGGCACGGTCTCTTCCATCTTGCATCTGCCTACGGTTAACACCTTTAGCGGACCTCCCCCGCTGGGCAACTCTTCGACATTTCGGATCCTGACTAAAACGTGACTTGCCTGATGCTAAGCCTGCGAAACTCCCAACTGTGAAAGCAGCGCATCGAAATCTTCCAGCCCGGAGTACTCAATGATGACCTGGCCTCGACCCTTTCGATCCGTAATCGAAACCTTTAAACCGAGCTTACGTTGCAGCAAGTCCTGAGCCTCCCGCACATTTGGATCCTGATAAGCCGGTCCCGAAGCCGGTTTCTTCTGCTTTTGCTCTGGATCCAGTAGCCGTTGAACGTATGATTCGGTCTGCCTCACGGACATACTCAGTGCCATCACCTTTGAAGCCGCTGCTCGGATGCGCTCCGATGACTCTAGCGCCAGCAGAGTTTTCGCATGGCCGAAGCTCAGGTTCCCCGCCTCAACGCTGGCCTGGATCTCCTCCGGCAAGCGCAGCAATCTGAGGAAGTTAGCGACGCTTGCGCGGTCCTTGCCAGTCCTCTGGGCCATCTGCTCCTGCGTCATCTTGAACTCCTGACTAAGTCGTTGGTAAGCGCGAGCCTGCTCCATCGGATTAAGATCCGCCCGTTGGAGGTTCTCGACCACTGTCATCTCCATCGCCTGTTCATCGGAGGCTTGCCGCACCACGGAAGGAATCGTGAGCTTTTGGGCAATCCTGGAAGCAAGCAGGCGGCGTTCCCCCGCGATCAGCTGATAGCGCCCGCCCTCGAGCGCACGAACCAGGATCGGCTGCACGACTCCAGTCGCGGCAACGGAGCGCGCTAACTCTTCCAATCGGGCCTGATCAAAATGCGTACGGGTCTGGAACGGGTTCGGATCGATCAGATCGCAGGCAATCTCGAGCGGCTGACCTGTAGAATCTGCGGGGGTGGCCGCCGCAGATTGCCTTCGAGGTAGAAGTGTCTCGAGTCCCCTGCCAAGAGCTCTGTTTTTAGGATCGTTTCCTGTCATTGCTTGCTCCTCATATCGACTCACTTGGAATACGGCCAGAAACGCACACTCTTTTCGCTCGGAATCCGCTCACTCTCGTGCGCGCCCCTCTTCTTCAGCGGTGGAGCCATCCCATTGCGAGTTAGGAGTTCCAAAGCGAGCTCCCGATAAGCCTCTGCGCCTCGCGACCGGGCATCGTAGAGAGCCACTGGCTTCCCGTGGCTTGGGGCTTCAGCCAAACGAATATTCCGTGGAATAACGGTTTTCAGGAGTTTGTCGCCAAAGAACTCGCGTAGGTTGGCGGTGACCTGCTGCGAGAGATTGGTTCGGTCGTCGTACATGGTCAGGAGTACCCCTTCCAGGGCCAGGTCTGGGTTAAAAGCCTGCGAGACTCGGTCCAGGGTGCTCATCAGCTCTGCAATACCCTCCAGGGCGAAGTACTCGGCCTGCATAGGAACCAGCAGGCCCTGGGCGGCAACAAGGGAGTTCAACGTAAGTAGATCCAGCGCAGGAGGGCAGTCCAAGATTACGAAGGTGTAGCTGTCGAGGACCTCGGCAAGAGCACCTTTCAGCCGAAATTCGCGACGCTCCTGAGCCACAAGCTCGAGATTCGCCCCGATCAGGTTCTTGCTGCCTGGAATAACGAAAAGATTGCCAATCTCCGTCGCGAGCGTCGCGTCCTTCGCACTCACCTCCATGGTGAGCAGGTCATACACGCTCAACCGGTCCGGGTCTCGTGAGATCCCTAACCCCCCGGTCGTGTTCGACTGTGGATCGCAGTCGACTAGCAGCGTGCGGAAGCCTTCCAGGGCGAATGCCGCACTCAGGTTGATAGCCGTCGTGGTCTTTCCGACGCCCCCCTTTTGGTTCACGACCGCGATGACCTTGGCTGTCCGTTGCGTTTTCTTATCAGGGTTCTTGGAGATCATCGCTCGCTGAAGCCTAACTGCTCCGACGCGCATCTGCAAATCTACTCGGGCGCGAGCCAAACTGTTCCACGTGGAACTACCCGTCTCTGCCATGTTGCTGTTCCACGTAGAACAAAATTCGACGCATCTGGACCAAAACAGTCGATCGAGCTAGCGGTACCGCCATAGTCCTAACCACGGTCAGCCCAGCCCGGCCTACGTCCACCTGCCCCTCAATCCCAAAAAGCCACACGTCTGACGCGCTCAAGAGGCTCGCCGTCTTGAGCGAATGCTCCATCCCGTCAACAGCTCTCAGAATCACAGCATCGAAGGCCCGCTCCGGGGGAAACTCTTCCGCCCGACGGGCCCACACCTCTACCTCGACCGAAAGTGACCGGGCCACCTCCCGCAGGAAACTCGCCTTCTTCCCCTGCGACTCCGCAAGCGTAACCCTCAGCCCCGGGTGCCAGAGCTGAATCGGCAACCCGGGAAATCCGGCGCCAGACCCAAGATCAAGGAGAGTTCCTGCCCCACGCACATGCCGCGCAGCAAAAAGACTCTCCCCAAAATGACGCTGCACCACCTCCCGCGGACTGCGTATGGAAGTCAGATTCATGCGCTGGTTCCAGGTCATCAGCAGCTCAAGATAGGTCGAGAGCTGCTCCAGCAGCTTCGGAGGGCTCTCACCCTCCGCTCCCCCTGAAACGCCCGCCAGATATGGGCTCAGAAGCTCCCCAATCTCGCTCAGCGAAAGCGTCGGCACAGGTCAGCGTTCCCGCCGCGGAACCCCGTTCCGCCCCGCCTTCGCAGCCGCCGCCATAAGAGCCTCGAAGATCGCTCGTGAGGTCGCGCTAATGTCAACGCTACGCTCCGGATGCCACTGAACCCCCACCACGAACTCGGGCGAGTTAGCGTCACCCGTCGCTTCGATCGCCTCAACGACACCGTCCTGCGACGAGACCGCCACTACATGTAGACCATCTCCCGGAAGCTCCACCGCCTGATGGTGGCTAGAGTTGACTAGCAGTCGTGGCTCGTCCCCGCTAAGTATCTCTTCACCCGCCTCCGCCAGCCCGCTCAGAATGCCTCCCGCCTGCAAGCTGATCGCGTGAGCAACCGCAACACCAGCTCCGGCCGAGTGATTTACGGCGGTACGCGACAGATCCTGCACCAGCGATCCCCCGCGCCACACATTCAGAGACTGAACCCCATAGCAGATCGCGAGCACCGGCTTCTTGGCGGCGTACGCCTCTTCCAGCAGCAGACGATCCGCCACCTCGCGCGCCGGATCGCTCGGTGCGCACGCAGCAGTAGGTTGCTGCCCATACCTCTCCGGATTCACATCCGCTGGGCTTCCAGGCAGGAGAACGCCGTCGCACGCTCTCGCGAGCTCCATCAGTTCGGTCTCACTCAGCGTTAAACCGATCTCGACCGGAGTCCCGCCCGCCTGGCGCACTGCTTCGGCGTAATTTGGCCAGGATCTACGGTTGTAGTCCAGATCCTTGCTCGTCGGAACAGATATCGCGATCCTGCACTTACCGCTCACTCTCGCCTCCACAGGTCCTCTCATCATAGCGGCGCATGGTTGTCTCCAAGGTCAACCCAGTGGTCCTCAGACTGCGTAACGCAGGTACGTTTGCGTAATCGCGTCGTAGGCTCGTTGCGTCAGGGCCTCTGCATCGCGAGTCGTCATCCCAATCGTCGGAATCGGCTCACCCACGATTACCAGCAAAGGCCGTGGGCGAAGGTGATACGTATGGATGGGCAACAGTTCAAAGGTCCCGACCAGCGTAACCGGCACCAGCGGCACCTGCGCACGGATCGCCATGAACGCTCCTCCCGCCAAAAAGGTCTGCGTCTCCCCCGTCGCCGACCGCCCGCCCTCCGGAAAGATTACGAGGGGCAGTCCTGCCTTCAGAGCCGCCACGCCTACGCTCAGACTCGCGATAGACGATCGCGCACTCGACTGATCCACGGGCACTTGTCCCGATCGGTGAAGGTGCCAGCCGATGAAAGGAACCCGCCACAGACCCGTCTTCGCCAGAATCCGAAACTGAAACGGCAGCTTCGCAAACAGCACCGGCGTATCCATGTAGCTCAAATGGTTCGAGGCATACACGGCAGTCTCCGGATGGGGAATGTTTTCATGGCCGATCAGCGTCACCGGGGACAGGCTTAGCGTGAGCATCACATCTGCCCACATCCGGGCAACAGCGTGCTGCTGCCTCCCGGAACGATCCCACAGAGAGATAAGCAGCGACACGCAGCCAAACGCCGCAGTAGCCGCAGCCATCAGCGGAATCAATATCAGGTAGTTCAGCCAGCGCAAGGCCGGCCCTGTCCTAACCTGTAAATCGGTCTCCGCTGTCGTCAGGTCCACGCTCGCTCCTGTGCCAGCCTCAGGACCTCGCCCACCAGGTACACCGATCCCGTTGCCACGATCACGCCGCCCCGTGGCGTAAGTTCCCGTGCCTGTGCGAAGGCAGCAGCCACATGCGGCGCTGCATGGGCCGGGATGTCGAGAGCCTGGGCGGCCCGTAACAGATCGCTCACAGCTGTCGCCCGGGGGTTATCGAGCGTCGCGAGAACGATATGGTCCTGGCCTCGCCCCTCTTCGCCGGAGGTCGAGTCGAATAGAGGAAACAGGATCTGCGTCATCTCGGCGATATTCTTGTCACGCAGGCAGCTGAAGAGAAGCGTGCGAACCAGAGGCTGCGGCAGCTGCGAAAGCGCCGACCGCAGCGCCCACGCGCCTGCAGGATTATGGGCTACATCCAGCAGCAGCGTCCCGCCATCCCCGAGCAAAAGAATCTGCAGGCGGCCGGGCCACATCGTCTCACGAACTCCGCGTTCCATCGCATCGTTCGATATTATGTAACTATTTCTGTTACGTAATTCGCTCGCCGCCGCAATCGCCAGGGCAATGTTTCTCTGTTGATGCTGGCCGCGCAGCGGAGACTCCACCGTCAACGGCTGGCCGTCCACGTTGACGGTGTAGTGATTCGAAGGCAAAATGCCGCTGGCACGGTCCGCTTCGAAATCGCTCGCGAGCCCTGTACTGGGGAAAGCCTCAGTTACCTGGCGCTTGGACGCATGACCCACAATATCCTCAGGAAAGGGCATGTAGGGTACTGCTGATACCGCTCGCAGGTCCGAAAGCTCAGCCGCGACCTCACCCAATACCCGGTTCGCTTCAGGGTGCTGCGGCAGCGTGATCAGCGTTCCGCCAGAGCGAAGGATGCCTGCCTTTTCGCGGGCGATCTCAGCCAGTGTGGAGCCGAGATAGTCCTGGTGATCGAGCGCGACATCCGTAATGATGGAGAGCAGCGGGTCGACGATGTTGGTCGCATCCAGCCGGCCGCCCAGGCCCACTTCGAGAACGGCGATGTCCACATACCGTTCCGCGAAATAGACGAACGCCATCATCGTGATCATCTCGAAAAAACTGGGCGGATAGGGAAGCGCTCCACTCTCAACCAGCCTCTTTGCCGTGGTCGCGACATGGAAGTAGTGCCGCGCGAAGTCCTCATCGGAGATGGGCATCACATTTGAGGGTCCGGCGCTCACCGGCGCGTCCGAGGACGCATACTCCGACGGCAGCTGCGGGACGCTGAGCTGAATCCGCTCATTCACTTTCATCAGGTGGGGAGAGGTATACAGTCCCGTACGATGTCCCGCCGACGCAAGGATCGCCGCGAGCGTAGCAGCCGTGGACCCCTTCCCATTCGTTCCGGCGATGAGAATGGAAGAGAAGCTTCGCTGCGGGTCGCCAAGCGAGGCGGCAAGCATTCGCATGTGCGCCAGGTCGAACTTGCGCCGGGGCGCGGAAGGGCCGGCCGGCGCCAGCTCGTGGCCGAGGGCATAGAGCTGCTCAACCGCCGCTGCGTAAGACATGAGGACATTCTAGGCGAAGTCCAACCTGTCTGACCGAAGCGGACAGGAGCGCCATCCCACAATCGTTGTAGTGGGTTTATGCGATGTGGGATTCAGGCCTCCATTGGCCTGGCGGATAGTTAGGGAGTGCCAGAGGAGATCACCTAAGATCGTCTCCATCTGAGCCAAGAGCCCGGGGCGGAACCGTCTACGGGCATCGAGGAGAAAAGAATGCATGTTGCACTGGCGGTAGCATTTGGTTCGATCATGGTTGCCCCGTTCGTGGGCCGGTGGCGCGCAAACGTCTGGCTCAGGACAAACTCTCCGGTACGCCGTCAGCTGCCGAAGAACGTCATAGAAATCGCATAGCTCTCCTGCACTGTATCGAAGTACAGTTGGGCCGCGCCGCGTCTGGTGCGGCCCGTTCTTTCGGTGCCGGCCAGATCCTTTCCACTTCGGCGGGCTTCGGCCATGTAGCGCCGAACGGATATGCTTGAGAGCGTGAGCAAAGATACGATTTCGATACAGCTTCCCGATGGCAGCCTCCGCGAGGTCGCAAAGGGAACAACTCCTTTTGATGTAGCGATGAGCATCTCCCCCCGCTTGGCGGCAGCGGCGATCGTGGCGCGTATCAAACCGCTGACGCCAGCCTCGAGCGATGGTGCCGGGGAGGTGGATGCGGGCGCGAGCGAACAGGCGATGTATTCGAACACGGGCGGTTCTGGGGACGGCGCACGGCTAGTCGACCTCTCTGCTCCCGTCCAAGAGGACGTCGCCCTGGAGCTGCTCAAAGAGAACGATGAGTCATCGCTTAAGGTGATGCGGCACTCGGCCGCGCATGTCATGGCGACTGCCATCCTGGAGCTCTTTCCGGAGACCAGGCTCGGTCACGGCCCGGCCACCGATCAGGGCTTCTTCTACGATGTCTACCGCGAGACGCCGTTCACCGACGAGGACCTCGCCGCAATCGAGCGGCAAATGGCCGAGGTCGTCGCTCGCGATGAGCCCTTCCTCCACGAGGAGGAGCCGCGCGAGAGGGGTCTCGATGAGTACGCAAAACACGGCGACTTCATGAAAGTTCACTTCATCGAGCGCTTCACCCATCCCGGCGAAGAGATCTCGCTCTACCGCAACGGAAGATTCAGCGACTTCTGTCGCGGTCCGCACGTCCCCTCCACCGGCCGGGTCAAGGCGTTCAAGGTAACCAGCGTTGCCGGAGCGTACTGGCTTGGCGATGAAAACAATCAGCAGCTTCAACGAATCTACGGCACCGCCTTCTTCAACGCGAAAGATCTGGACGCCCACTTCAAGCGCCTGGAGGAGATCAAGGCCCGCGACCATCGCGTTCTAGGCAAACAGCTCGACCTGTTCTCTATCCAGGAGGTCGCGGGCGCGGGCCTCATCTTCTGGCATCCCAGGGGCGCCCTCATCCGCAAGATCATGGAAGACTGGATGCGCGAAGAATGTATCCGTCGTGGTTACAGCCTGGTGTACACACCGCACGTGATGCGTAGCGAGCTGTGGCGCATCAGCGGACACGAAGGTTTCTACGGGCAGAATATGTATGCTCCGATGGAGCTCGACGACGCCGAGTACCGGCTTAAGCCGATGAACTGTCCGGGGCACATCCTTATCTACAAGAACTCTCCCAAGAGCTACCGCGATCTTCCGGTTCGTTACGCGGAGCTTGGAAATGTCTACCGCTATGAGCGCTCGGGAACCATGCACGGTCTGCTCCGGGTCCGCGGCTTCACCCAGGATGACGCGCACATCTTCTGCACGCCGCAACAGATCGAGGATGAGGTTGTCGCCTGCATCGACTTCGCGCAGAGCGTCCTCCAGACCTTCGGCTTCACCGACTTCAGAGTGGAGCTCTCGACATGGGATCCCAACGACCGCAAGAGCTACACCGGCACCGAGGAGAACTGGAACCTTGCGGTCGACAGCCTCAAGAGTGCGCTCCTGAGAAAGGCCATCCCGTATAAGGAGATCCCCGGCGAAGCGGCCTTTTACGGCCCCAAGATCGACATAAAACTTGTCGACGTCCTCGGCCGCCTGTGGCAGCTTTCGACCGTGCAGTTCGACTTCAACCTGCCGGCCCGCTTCGAGCTCGAATACACCGGGGAGGATGGCGAAAAGCATCAGCCTGTCATGGTGCACCGCGCTCTCTTCGGCTCGGTGGAGCGCTTCTTCGGCGTCCTGATCGAGCACTACGCCGGAGCCTTTCCCCTGTGGCTGGCTCCCGTGCAGGTCGGCCTCGTCCCAATCTCCGAAAAGCATCTTCCCTACGCCGAGACCGTCAAGGCAAAGCTCGAAGCCGCCGGTCTGCGAGTGGATCTGGACGCTCGCAACGAAAAAATGAACGCCAAGATTCGCGAGTTCACTATGCAGAAGCTCCCATTCGTCCTCGTCGTCGGAGACAAGGAAGCCGCCAGCGATTCCGTAAGCGTCAGGACCAGGGGCAAGGGCGATCAGGGCAGCATCGACCTGCCCGCATTCATCCAGCGCGCCACCGCCCTGGTGAAAAATCACGCCATGGGCTTGTGATCGCACGCGGATACCGCAAGCTTCCCAGCCTTTTCGGCTCCGCCACATGCATCACAGCTGGGGATGTTCACCCTTCGAGATCAGATCCTTGTGCATGCTCCCCAGCGACGCTGCTTCCTTCTCTCCACAAGTGTGGCGATCGTCCAGAAAGAGTTGCGCATGCGCCCGACCGCTGGCCGGACCACGGGCCTTGTCGTCGGGGGAGACACCGTGACGTGGCAGGGCTGGCAGCTCGGGCTGCCCCAGCTTCACCAAAGCCTCATCAGCCGCTTCGAGCCATGTCACTTCTTTCAGGACACCATGATCGCCGGGCGATTCGCCTTCTTCCAGCACGACCACGCGTTCACCGACAACAGCGACGGAGCCGTCACCCTCGCCGATGAGCTCCGCTTCTCCATGCCCTTCGGCCGGTTCGGAAGCCTCGTCGGCCGCTTTGTCTTGGTGCCTCACATCCGGCGTCTTCTGCGGCGGCGTTTTGCTCTGCTCAAGCGCATCGCCGAGTCCGACGAGTGGCGCGACTACCTACCCCCGGACCAGACGCATCTTACCCCCTGAGGTCCACCATGAAGGCGATTGTGCTGCATGAGTACGGCGGCCCCGGCAAGTTGAAGTTCGAGGACGTCCCCGACCCAAAACCTGGCGAAGGCGAGGTCCTCGTTCGATTGGCGGCAACCAGCGTCAATCCCGTCGACTTCAAGCTGCGATCCGGCGCGCTGCAGTCCTACATGCCCCTCGATCTGCCCGCCATCCTCGGCCGCGACATCGCTGGCGTCGTCCGTGAGGTTGGACCCGGTGTAACCGGCTTCGCGGAGGGCGATCGCGTCATGGCCCTGGGCGACAAGGCCTACGCAGAGCTCGTCCTGGTCAAGGCCTCGGATCTGGCTTTCGCTCCGCCCCGTCTCGGTCTCGTCGAGGCTGCCGCCCTTCCGCTCGTCACCCTCACCGGCGAGCAACTCATCTCGCGCGGCACAAAGATCCAGGCCGGCCAGACCGTCCTCGTCGCGGGCGCGGTTGGAGGCGTCGGACGCGCCGCTGTCATGACCGCGAAGAAGGCTGGAGCCATCGTGATCGCCGGCGTCCGCAAAGCTCAGCTCGAGGCGGCAAAGGAGCTCAAGGCCCATGAAGTCCTCGCGCTCGATGACGAGCAGCAGATGGATAGGCTTGGCTTCATCGATGCCGTAGCCGATACCGTCGGGCACGAGACCGCCGAGCATCTAATCGCAAAGGTCAGGCAGGGCGGCATCTTTGCCTCGGTGCTTGGGCCTCCCGCCAACGCCAGGCTGCACCCGACCATCCGTATCGAGTCGGTCCGCGTCGTCCCGGACGCGGCCATGCTGCGCACCCTCGCGGATGCCGTCGTCGCGAAGCGCTTAAAGATCCCCATCGACAGAATGGTCCCGCTCTCCGACGCGGCGGAGGCCCAGGCCGCCGCTGAAAAGGGTGGCCTCGGCAAGGTGTTGCTTCTCGCCTGACCTCCCCTGCCCCTGACGCGCGAGGAACTTGTTGCAAACTCTACGGCTGACGACCTTGATCGATGCTCCTACCCAGCGTTGCTTTCTGCTCTCACTCAGCATCGACCTTCAACGCCGCGCAGCGCAGCGGACGCCGTATAGAGTCGTCGCGGGCAAGACCTCCGGCCTCCTCCGCGTGGGCGAGACAGTCACTTGGTCAGGCCGCTACCTCCGTCTCAATTTCAATCACACCAGTCTCGTCGACGCTTGGCGGCCCTTCTCCTTCTTCCGCGAGGTCGAAATCCAGGGACGCTTCACCCAGTTCGAACACGAACATCACTTCGCCCCCATGGACGACGGAACACGCATGCGCGACGAACTGCGCTTTGCGGCGCCCTTCCCCCTCTTCCGAGGCCCGCTTGAGGAAATGCTTCGCGACCACCTCAGAAACTTCCTGGCGGAGAGAAACGCCCTTGTCAAGCAGGTCGCAGAGTCGGACGAGTGGCATCGTTACCTCGATGGGCAGTCACCCTGGACCACATCCTAGACCACGCCCAGACCCACACGCCTAAACCTATACGACCAGTCCTGAGCCCTCAGAATCTGCCCTGAGCCCTCCGATTCAGGACTCAAGCCCTCGCATATCGCCGCGTCCGCTAAGAAACCCCTTCAGCCTATCGCGGTCGAAACGCATTCCGAACCGTATGGGCTCGATTCGCACCACCCTCGGCCGGCGTCTCCTCTGGGTTCTCCGGGTCGTCCGGAGGATACAAAACGACGAAGCGGCGGGACGCCTCCCCCGACGAGGCAGTTCGCAGCCCGGAATCTTTCAGCTGCAGGTGGAGCATGCGCCGCTCTCGCGAGTTCATTGGACGAAAAGCATAGGGCCGGCCAGTCGTCTTCACCGTGGCGACCGCAATCTCCGCCAACCTGCGCATCTGCTGCGCGCGCCCCTCCTTGTAGCCCTCCGCATCGAAGGAGAGGAGGTCGTGCTCCTCCGGAGCCAGCCGAAGAATGCTCGTCGCCATCACCTCCAGGGCATGGAGGAGCTCGGCGTTGCGAGCGGTCAACAACTGCGCGTCGCCGCCCGCGAAGTTCACCCCGAGCCGGATACCGTCTCGCTCGGAGCCGGTCGTGAGCTCGTAGGTAAGCTGCAAATTGCAGGTCTCGACCAGCACCTTCAGAAATCGGTCGATCCTCTCTGAGGCCGACGCCCAGTGAGTACTAGGGGGCTGGGGCTCATCCACGTCCATAACGAATCAGCGTCTCCCTTGTATCATCGGCGCCTTGCGTCGTGCGCGCCGCGCGGCAATCTCCCGCATCTCGCGGCCAATGGAGGTTCTGTTCATCACCGCCTGCTGCGCGATGCCGATCAGATTCCCCACCGACCAGTAGAGCGCCAGGCCAGAGGCGTAGTTCCAGGTCATGTACCCCGAGACCGCCGGCATCATGAACGCCATCATCTTCTGCTGCTGCGGGTCGACGCCCGGCGATGGCGTGTAGTACTGCACCAGGAACTGGCTGATCACCATCAGAATCGGCAGGATATGGTACGGGTCCGCGGCGGTCAGGTCCGGCAGCCAGAACCAGTGCGCCTGCCGCAGCTCCACCACCTTCGGCAGCATGCCGAAGAACGCGAACAGCAGCGGCATCTGAATCAACGTGGGGATGCATCCCCCAAACATATTCACACCGTTGTCCTTCTGCAGTTGCATGATCTCGGCGTTCATCTCGTTCTTCTTCGGGTCCGTCACCTTGTACTTCTTGTACTTCTCCTTGATTGCGTCCATCTGCGGCTGAATGCGCTGCATCTTCAGGCCGCTCTGCATGGTCTTCACCCGCAACGGAAGAATGATCAAATTGATTAAGACCGTCAGGATGACAATTGCCCAGCCCCAGTTCGAGGCGACGTGAGCATGGATGAACTGCAGCGCCAGAAACAGGTACTTGCCGATAATGCCGAAGAAGCCAAACTCCAGCAGCGGCTCCAGGGTCACATTCGGATTCGCCGCGTGGATGTTCTTGAGGATGTTGACTGCCTTCGGACCCGCATAGATGCGCGTCACCGTATGCCCGCTTGCATCGCCCAGCGCAGCCCCCAGGATAGGCACATTGATCGCGCCCTTCGCCGGAGATCCGCTTCCCAGCCCCGTTCGCCTGATCGTCTTCGCCACATCCAGCTCGTTATGGAGCGTCGCCAGCGTGGCGGTCGAAGCTTGGTCCGGAAGGAAAATAGCCGCAAAGTACTTGTCGCTCACACCCGCCCAATCAAAGGGGCCGTTCAGCGTCTGCCCGCCCGAGACCTTCTTAGGAGCCTCGTGCTGTTCCTTCCCGTTCGACATCGAATCCAGCTGTGCGCTCGTGTACAGATCCGCATTGTCCTGGTCGCCAAATCCGCCCGGCCAGCTCAACAGCGTTCGAACCGGCGCACCGTTGCGCGTCACCAGTACATCCGCGTGGAGCACGTACGTCTCGTCAAAAGAGAACGTCTTGCGAACCTCCGTCATGCCGTCGGAATAGGTAAAGGTGAGAGACCCCGGAATCGCAAGAGTCCCCGTAGCTGACGGAACATACAGCGCCTGCTGCAGACCAGCCGTCAATGACGGGTCATACGTATACAGCGAGAGCGGATATCCGAACTTATTAGCCGCCTCCCAGTGCACCAGGTCCAGCGGCTTGCCGTCACTATCCTTGAACGTTGAGTTCGGCGCATCCGGACGCCGCTTCAACTGCCAGCTGATCGCCTGCGCGCCGCGGTTCGAGAACGTGATCTTGTACAGCTCGTTCTCGACCACCGTGGTCGCCTCGGCGGCAGCCTGCACGGTTGGCTTCGCGGAGGCGCCCGCCTGGGCTCCGGCTTGCGCTCCTTGCGCTCCAACTTGCGCTCCAAGTTGGGTGCCAGGCTGCGCTCCAGTCGAAGCCGTTCCCGCCCCTGCAAGCAGCCCGGGCGACGGTTGGCTCACGCCCGCCGCCGTCTGAACCCCCGAAGCATTCGCATTCGGCGATACCGTCTGCGGATTCTTCTTCGCGCGAAACACCTGCATACCGAAGAAAACGGCTGCCATGACCAGCAGCATCACGAGCAGAGACCTGTTGTCCTGCCCGCCTTGTTGATTTGGATTCTTGAACTCTGCCAAGCGAGGCTTCCTATCCTGTTGCGAAGGCGCGTGACGCGCCTCCTTATGGTAAACGGTTTGCCTCTGCCGGTGCGGGCGGCACCGGGTCCAACCCACCCCTCCCGAACGGTTGGCATCGCGCCAAGCGTCCCAGCGCCATCAGGCCGCCTCGCACCAGCCCAAAGCGCGCCACCGCCACATACGCATACTCCGAGCAGGTCGGCAGATACAAACATCGTGATGGACTAAGCACATGGATCGCCGGAGACAGCCCTCGATAGAACGAAAAGAAGGCGCGCACCAGCAGCGGCGGTTGCAGCTCGCTCACAGCGCCTTGCTCCCCGGCGGAAGGATGTGGATCGACGACTCGACCTCCGCGGGCTCCCGCTGTCGCTGCTCCCGCCGGACCAATCGTTCCACCGTTCGAAAGACGCCGGCGACCTCGCGGTCGAGCGCCGCAAACTTCAGTTCCATCACGCTGCGCCGCGGATGCAGAACCACATCGACCGACTGCGGCAGCAGCCCGAGATTACGCCGCACCGCCTCCCGCATCCGCCGCTTGATCCGGTTGCGGTCGACCGCCTTCCCCATCACCTTCCCGACCGTCAGCCCAACCCGGGGGCTCATCGGGTCGGCAACTCGAAGCGGCTTCCCATCCGCTCCAGTCGTCGGCCGCAGGCTGAAAAAATAACTCATCTGCTTCGCAAACTGCTTGCGAGCGCTCCCGTAAACGCGCTGGAAGTCCGCATGCTTTCGCAGTCGAGTGGCTTTGGTCAGCATCGTTAGGTCGACTCTTGATCCTGAAGCCACGCTCCGTGCGCCGGGGTAAGCCTCGATGGCGTCAACCCCGTCATCCGATCTGCTCCGCCAGCGATCGCGTCATCGCAGTCTGCTCGTCGCCCGTGTGAAGCGTCGTCACGCTCTCCACCAGCGCGATCAAAGTCTCCGCCGTCGACGAGGTGTTATGCCGAACGCCGTGCGGCACCACGAAAAACTCGCCCGGCCCCACCACCACCGGTCCGCCATCCGCCTCAGACCGCCCAATGCACAACTCTCCCCGCAGCACCAGGAACATCTCGTCCTCGTGCTCATGCGCGTGCCAGGGGAACTTCCCTTGCACCCTCGCCACCTTGATGTACTGGTTGTTGACCTGACCGACCACTCGCGGTGACCAAAGCTCCGGCAGAGCAGAACACGCGACTTCCAACGAGATGGGCTTCTGTTGTGACATCTGGACTGAAAGAGATCGAACTGCTGCTGCTCGGAGTTGCTAGTCGCGGAATCCGGCGCTGACCGCAATCTTGTGGCGGCCCTTGGCGCGGCGACGGTTCAGCACGGCGGATCCCGCCTTCGTCTTCATGCGCGTCAGAAATCCATGGGTCTTCGCCCGGTGGCGGCGGTTCGGTTGAAAGGTACGCTTCGGCATGGTGCTCTTCTCCTGACCGGGGCTCTTCTCCCGGTCTAATCTTTCCGCTGTTGCAGCGATCTCTGAGTATACAAGATCGCTGCCCGGCTCCCTACTCCATACAACCCACGACCCTGCTATTCAGCAGTCCGATCGCCTCCAAACCCCAGCGTGGCTCGCACTCTTAAACCGGTCTTCACAAGGAATGGTGCAACTCGGTTTTATTCAGATTGAGCCCTGAAACCGTCCCAGTTTTCCGTGCTACTATCAAACCCGCTTCGCAAGACTTTACCTCGATGTTTCCAGCTGTCCAGAGGCCTGAACTGCACTGAATAATATTGCTCCCCCGGACGCCCCTTGCGCCCGGCTGAGACTTCCTCGAACCTAGAAAGTCCCCACTCGCACGCAACAGCGAGGTGGACGTCTGTTTGCTTTTTCCGCAGCGCTTTACGCCGCGGATTCGCCTCACGCTCTGCTGGTTCTCAGGACTGCACGCGCACGACAAGGAAGTACAGAATGTCCTTCGTTCCATCCGCCACCACCGTCCTGAATCAATGGGTCCGCATCTTGGCGGCGCTCGAAAAAAAGATCAACCGGCAGTCCTTCGAGACCTGGTTGAAGCCCACCCGGTTCTCGCACATCACCGGCAAGACCCTCTTCGTCCGCATCCCCTCCTCCGACTTCCAGCACGTCGGCGATCGCTACGCCGATCTCATCCAGGAGGCCATCGACAAGCTCGAGCTCGACATCGACGAGGTCACCTTCACGCTTCCCCAAAGAGACCCCGCCACGCCCCGTCTGCGCGAAGACGGTGGATTCGCCCCGCTCCCCAGCCACAGCCCCAATGCCCCGCGCTCCGGAGCCTCCCTCAACCAGCCCGGCCGCCCTCCCCTCCCAGCCAGCCAAAACCCCGGCCCCGAGCAGGCGCGCTTCGACTGGAGCTCCGCCTCGCAACTCAATCCGCGCTACCAGTTCGACGCCTTCGTCATCGGCAGCGGCAACCAGTTCGCCATGGCCGCGGCACAGGCCGTCGCCGAACGTCCCTCCAAGGCCTACAACCCCCTCTTCCTCTACGGCGGCGTCGGCATGGGCAAGACCCACCTCATGCATGCCGTCGGCCACGACGTGAAACGCCGCCAGCCGCAAGCCTCCATCTCCTACGTCTCCGGCGAAAAGTTCACCAACGAGATGATCAACTCCGTCCGCTACGACAAGATGACCGGCTTCCGCGATAAGTTCCGCAATGTCGACGTCCTCCTCATCGACGACATCCAGTTCCTCGCCGGCAAAGAGCGCACCCAGGAAGAGTTCTTCCATACCTTCAACACCCTCCACGAGAGTATGAAGCAGATCGTCATCGCCTCCGACCGCCCTCCCAAAGAGCTCGCGGATTTCGAAGACCGCCTCCGCTCCCGCTTCGAGTGGGGCCTCATCGCTGATATCCAGCCGCCCGACCTCGAAACCAAGGTCGCCATCCTCCAGAAAAAGGCCGAGACCGAGAACACCTCCCTCCCCACCGATGTCGCTCTCTTCATGGCCTCCAACGTCCGCACCAACGTCCGCGAGCTCGAGGGTGCGCTCGTTCGGCTCATCGCCTGGTGCAGCATGCATCGCGTCGAGATCACCCTCCCCACCGCCCAGCAATGCCTCAAGCAGTTCATCGATACCCAGGTCCGCAAAGTCACCATCGAGACCATCCAGCGCACCGTCGCCGAACAGTTCGGCATGCGCGTTCCCGAGCTCAAGCAGAAGAACAACTCGCGCCAGATCGTCGTCCCGCGCCAGATCGCCATGTACCTCGCCAAGCAGCTCACCGAGGCCAGCCTCCCCGAGATCGGCCGCCAGTTCGGTGGCAAACACCACACCACCGTCATGCATTCCATCTCCAAAATCGACGAGCAGCGCCGCACCGACAAAGACCTCAACCGCACTCTCAGCAAGCTCATGGAGACCCTGAGCTAAGTCCAGCTGATCCCGGCCCTCCGGTCAGCCTTTTCTGTCAACAGAGAGCTTGCCCGTGCTGAACAGCATGGCCTTTGCTGTTGCCTGCCCCTTTGCTTGTCATTCAGGGAGCGTAGCGAAGAAATCTGCTGTTCGCCCACGTCGTCATCCTGAGCAAAGGCGGACAGACCCGATCGCATCTGCCCCTCCACCCCGTCCCTGTGCTTGTCATTCCCGCCGCACTCCCGGTGCTTGTCATTCGCCGTTGCTTGCCCCTTTGCTTGTCATTCAGGAGCGCAGCGAAGCAATCTGCTGTTCGCCCACGTCGTCATCCTGAGCAAAGCGGAAAGTCCTCTACGCATCTGCCCCTCCACCGCCCGCCCCTTTGCTTGTCATTCGCCGTTGCTTGCTCCTTTGCTTGTCATTCAGGAGCGCAGCGGAGGAATCTGCTTCTGGCCCCTCTACCTCACCTGGGCAGAGCAGGCGTAGCAGAGACGCCCCGCTGGCAAACCCCGCTTATCCTCCGCCTCTCGCTCTAGCTGTTGAAAGAATGCCCACCGCAACCCCAATCCGCCTAGCCACATAGCCCCAAACCTCACACGTGGGGACAGATCTCTCAGCCGCCAATCGACTCGGCTGTGCAGAAGCAGAAAAACACCCTCCCAGCACCTTCCCCGAACCCCCGCGATCCGCACTATGCCACCCTGCTGGAACCCTTTTCCTAAATCAGGACATACACCCAAATCGCGTCATTCGAACACATACGCCGCTTCTCCACTTTTCCAGCGCAAACGACTACGGCTACTGCTCTTTCTCTCTTTTAATAGCTTTTCTTAGAAGAAGTATTCGCATCGCAGCTCTCAGATCCAGCCAGCTTCCCCTTCACACATCCGTCCCTCTTTCCCACAAACAAATCTCCGCGCACCTCACTGGACATCGCTAGAATCGGAGTGCGGCAGCCGGCCTCCCACGGATCTTTCGGTGTAAAGTTTGGCCAGCCCACACGAACTATCCGGAGACAATCCACCGTGACGAGTGCGACCCAGGAACCCGAAATGACCGCCGTAGCCGCAGCACCTACCGGCAACCTCGATATCACCGTCTCCCGCGCCGAGCTGCTGCGCGAACTCACCGCCGCCCAAAGCGTCGTCGAGCGCAAAACCACCATCCCCATCCTCTCGAACTTCCTCTTCGAGGCAGTGGACGATGGCGACGGGGGACGCCTCACCATCACCGCCACCGACCTCGACCAGAGCCTCCGCACCTCCTGCGCGGCCAGGGTCAAAAAGCCCGGCGCCTGCACCATCCCCGCCCGCAAGCTCTACGATTACATCAAGCTGCTGCCCGAAGGCGACATCAGCCTCAAGCTGATGGATAACCACTGGGTCCAGATCCGCGCCGGCCGCTCCAACACCAAAATGGTCGGCATGGCCCGCGCCAACTTCCCCCAGGTCGCCGAGTTCCCCGCCTCCGGAGCCTTCAAGCTCTCCGTCGCCTCCCTCCGCAACATGGTCGCCAAGACCATCTTCGCCATCTCCAACGAGGAGAGCCGCTACACCCTCAACGGCGCTCTCCTGGTCCTCAAGGCGGAGTCCATGGCCATGGTCGCCACCGACGGGCACCGCCTCGCACACATCGAAAAGACCGGCGAGGCTCTTGATGGCATCTCCGGCGAAAAAAAGACCCTCATCCCCCGCAAGGCGCTCAGCGAGCTCTCCGGCCTGCTTTCAAGTACCGACGCCGAGACCCTCGACTTCGCCGACGACGAACAAACCCTCTTCTTCCGCGTCGGCGGTCGCGTCCTCACCAGCCGCAAACTCACCGGGCAGTTCCCCAACTACGAGGCCGTCCTTCCCCGCGACAACAACAAATTCGTCATCGTTCGATCGGAAGACCTCATGGGCTCCATCCAGCGCGTGGCTCAGTTCGCCGACGAACGCTCCGGCGCCATCAAAATTCGCTTGGAGCAGAACGAGCTCAAACTCTCCAGCTCCTCCACCGACTCGGGCGAGTCCGAGGACAGCATCGAGACCCCCTACAACTACGACCCGCTCGTCGTCGGCTTCAACAGCGCCTACCTCATCGACTTCCTCAAAGCCATCGGCAACACCGGCGAGGTCCGCCTGGAGTTCAAGGACGCCCAGAGCGCCGGCCAGATGCGCCCAGAAGACGGCAACGAGGACGTCAAGTACCGCTACATCCTCATGCCCATGCGCATCTGACTCTGGTTACCGCCCCGCTTCTCTTTCTGTCTGTCACCTTTGCTTTTCTCTCTGTCATTCCCGCAGGGAACTTGCCGTTGCCTGTTCTTTTGCTTGTCATTCAGGAGCGAAGCGGAGGAACCTGCTGCTGCCTTCGCTTCTCTTTCTTTCATGGCCGTAGCTCTGGCCTCTAGGTAGGCCGAGGCTTTAGCCTCGGCATTTACGCCCGCCACAACCGGGCTTCAGCCCCTGGGGTATGCCCCTCTCTCTGTACCCGTCGGCCGTTGCGCCTCCGGACCTCCGCTCTGGCCTTTAGGTAGGCCGAGGCTTCAGCCTCGGCATTTACGCCCGCCACAAACCGGGCTTCAGCCCCTGGGGTATGCCCTCTCTACCGGGCCCACACCCCACTCTGACCCCAATTCCCATGTCAACCCATGAATCGTGAATCCCCACGATCCACGCGGGTAAATACGTGGCGCAACCACCCTTGCAACAGGGGTATCCTGGAATACAGAGGCGATCTCAAACATCTCGCAACCGCAACGAAACTCTTCTGGAATGAATACTTTACCTATAACTTACTTGCTTTGAATACTTGGCCGTTCAGGTACCAGCGTAAACCCTTTCGCTCGAAGACTTTGCACCCAAAGTAGGGGGAGGGGAGGGTACCTCCGGAGGCCCTACTGCCGCAGCTCCACCATCGTCGCACCCTGTCCGCCCTCGTAGTGCGGCGGTTCGGTCACACCAGTCACGTGCGGATGCTTCTTCAGGTACTCGCGTAGTGTCCGGCGCAGAACCCCCATGCCGGTCCCATGCACGATCCGGACCCGCGGCAGACCAGCCAGAAACGCCTGGTCGAGGTATCGCTCCACCTCGCCCTCCGCCTCATCCGCCGTTCGCCCGATCACATTGATCTCGGACGGGACGTAGTCGGAGGCCTGCGTTGTCCCCACGGTCACCCCGCCGCGACCCCGTCGGACCTCAGCCGGCGAGATCGTGGGAGCCGAGGTCACCTCCGCAATGTCGCTCCGCGGAACCCGCATCTTCATCTGTCCCATCGAGATTTCAAACATCTTCGCATCCAGCACGCGATTGACCCGAGCCTCTCGTCCCAGCGACCTGATCTTCACCAGGTCGCCCACTCCAATCTCGACCTCGCCCTTCGCCCGCTTCGGAGCGTCCGTCTTATCCGATCCAGAGACATGCGCCACCACCGTCGAATTGAACTGCTCCGAGAACTCCCGCTTGAGCCGCGCAATTCGGGTCGCGGAGTCGCGCGCGATCTTCTGCGCAATCGTCCTGTCCTCGATCGACCTCACCGTCTCCTTCAACTGGGCCGTGAAGTCCTCGAGCAGCAGGTTCAGCTTGCCCTCGAGCTCCCGTGTCCTCTGCTTCTGCTCGGCTCGCCCCTCCATCTCCAGCCGCGACCGTTCGCGCGCTAACTCCTGCTCTCGCCGCCGCAGATCGTCACGCTCGTCCTTGGCTGCGGCGAGCTGATCGTGCAACTGGTCCAGGAACTCGCCGATGTCTGCGGTCTGCGTGGTCATCTGCGCTCGCGCCTCGGCGATGATCGCCGGCGCGAGCCCCAGGCGCTCGGCGATGTTCAGCCCCGCGGACGCGCCCGGCACCCCCAGACGCAGCTCATAGGTCGGCGTCAGCGTCTCCCGGTCGAACCCCACTGCAGCGTTCAGTACACCAGGGTGGTTCGCCGCGTACACCTTCAACGAGGTTAGGTGAGTCGTCACACAGCACCAGGCCCCAGCCCGCAGGAAGTGGGAGGCAACCGCCACCGCCAGCGCCGCACCCTCCTCCGGATCCGTCGCCGACCCCAACTCGTCCAGCAGCACCAGGGAGCTCTTGTCTGCGGCTCTCGAGATCCGGTCCACGTTGACCACATGGGCGGAGAAGCTCGACAGGTTGCGCTCGATCGACTGCGCGTCCCCAATGTCCGCATACACGCTCGAGAACAACGGCAGTGTTGCCACCTCCGCCGGTACCGGCACCCCCGCCTGCGCCATCAGCGCCATCAATCCCAGCGTCTTCAGCGAAACCGTCTTCCCTCCCGTATTCGGCCCGCTGATGATGAGCTGCCGCGCACTCGAAGGCAGCACGATGGTGAGAGGTACTGGCCTGGCACCCTCGCCAGACCCGCCTCCCACCCTCAACGCCGATCTCATCCGCAGCTCCAGCAACGGATGCCGCGCGGCAACCAGAGTCAACTCACCAAGCTCTCCGCTACCCTCCGCCGCAAAAAAGGTTGGCCGGACGCAGTCCATCCGGATCGCGAAACGCGCCCGGGCATAGTGAGCCTCGGCCTCTGCAAGCACACAAGCGCCAAGGTGAATCGCATCCGCGTTTTGCGCGATCGATCTGGTAAGCACGACCAGGATCCGGTGAACCTCGGCTTGCTCCTCATCCAGCAGCCGCACCAGTTCATTGTTCTGCTCGATCGTATCGAGCGGTTCGACGAACACAGTCTGCCCCGTGGAGCTGGATCCGTGAACCACCCCCGGAACCCGCCTCTTGAACTCCGCCTTCACCGGGATAACGAAGCGCTCCCCCCGCACCGTGATGACATCTTCCTGCGTAGCCCCCTCGTCCCGCAACCGTCTCGCGGCACGCCGCAGACTCTCTTCGATTGCGCGGTGCTGCCGCTCCATCCCCCGGCGTATACGGCGCAATTCCGGCGAAGCATCGTCCCCCAAGCTCCCGTCCGGTTCAACCTTCCCTCTCAGTATCCTCAGCAGCGGCGCGAGATCCGTCTCCAGCATGGAGCTCGAAAGCTCCGCAATACCCGGCCAGATATACCGGCCGCCAGCCCTGCTGCTGTCGAACAGATTCACCCAGGCCGCAAGCCTCTCAATCAACGTCAGCAGCTTCAGGATGTCGAGTCCGCCCAGGGCTACGCCCTCCACCCGAGCCTCATCCAGCAAGGCCGTGGGATCGAACAGGCCGTGAAAGTCGAAGCTGCCGCCCGAAGAGATCATCCCCCGCATCTCCTCCGTGCGCTGCTGCTGCCGCTCAATCCAGGCGAGGTCGGACGATGGCTCCAGAGCCAGCAGCCACGCATGTCCGAGCGGCGAGACCGTGGCTCCCGCAAGGTGTTTCCGCAACCTCGGCCATTCCAGAGAGACCGCGCCTGTTTCAAGCAGCGGCGAAGCAATCACGGGCAATAGTTCCAAGCTCATCACCTGATATGGTAGACCGCACATAGGAACCAGCCTCCCCATCTATGCGTATCAAAGTTTGATGTGGCTGAGCTTGCTGCCGAAGCTCCACCCAGGAGGTGTGCCGTGGTCTGTCAAGCATGCAATGCGGTCATCGGTCCGGATGTCCGGTTTTGTCCCCGGTGCGGCGCACCGGCGGTTCACGCCCCCGCCCCTCCCCAGCAACCCGCTCCAGCCGGGTACGTTCCTGCGTGTACGCCCGCATTCGTCCCGCGGCTCCGGGTTACGCGTAATCTGCAGGCCTTGGGCGTGCTCTGGTGTGTCTTCGGCGCGTACCGCATCGTCGGCGGTCTCATTGGCATGTTCTTCCTCCAAGCTGTTGCGAGACACGCCTTTGGAGGCTGGCCATTCCCCCGGCCACATACCCCCTCAGCTCCCACAGACTTGGATGGCCTTTCTCGTTCCGGTGATCGCCACCTTGACGATTGTCTCGGCTGCGCTCGCGTTCCTAACCGGGTACAGCCTTCTGAGCCGGCGCCCATGGGGCAGAACGCTGGCCATCGTCGCCGCCGTCCTTGCGCTTTTCAAGTTCCCGCTCGGCACTGCACTGGGTATCTACACGCTCTGGGTGTTGGCGCCGGGAGAGTCTGGCGTCGAATACGATTCGATCACCGCACTCAGCCCCGGTACCTGATCTCCCGCCCGCTCTCCGGCCGTATCCTTGGAGGATGAACTTCCCTGCGACAAGGCTACGACGCCTCCGCCGAACCGAAGCGCTTCGATCGTTGGTCCGCGAGACCAGCATCGTCCCCAGCACCCTGGTCTACCCGCTCTTCCTCTGCCCTGGAGAGGGCGTCCGCCGCGAGATCAGCTCCATGCCTGGTGTCTTCAATCTGTCCATCGACGAAGCGCTCAAAGAGGCGGAGTCATGCGCGGCTCTCGGCATTGGTGGCCTTCTACTCTTCGGCCTTCCATCGGAGAAAGATGACCAGGCAACCGGCGCATGGGACGCGAACGGCATCGTGCAGCAGGCTCTTCGAGCACTCAAGTCGAACCGGAAGCTGGACTCTCTGGTGCAGATCGCCGACGTCTGCCTGTGCGAATACACCTCCCACGGCCACTGCGGCATCGTCACACGCGATGGCGAACTCTACCGGATCGAAAACGATGCCAGCGTCGAACTCATCGCCAGGGCTGCCGCATCGCTCGCCCTGGCAGGTGCCGACATTGTCGCTCCCAGCGACATGATGGACGGCCGCGTAGCCGCCATTCGCGTCGCGCTCGATGCTGCGGGCCAACACCAGACACCTATCCTCAGCTATGCGTCGAAGTTCGCCTCCGCCTTCTACGGTCCTTTCCGCGAGGCCGCCGACTCCGCCCCGCAGTTCGGCGATCGTCGCAGCTACCAGATGGACGGCGCCAACCGGCGCGAGGCGATGCGGGAGATCGAACAAGACCTCGCCGAGGGTGCCGATATGCTGTTGATGAAGCCGGCGATGCCCTACCTCGACGTCTTGAGTGAAGCCCGCCAGCGGTTCGAAGTCCCCATTGGCGCCTACCAGGTCTCGGGCGAGTACAGCATGCTTCACGCCGCCTTTCAGCGCGGCTGGCTCGAGCCCGACCGCGCCATGCTGGAATCGCTGCTCTCAATCCGTCGCGCTGGCGCGGACTTCATCGTCACCTACTTCGCGAAAGACGCGGCAAAGCTCTTGGGCTGATCCTTACCCATCCGACTATCCGGCGGGCTGCACCGTCCGCCCTGTCCGGGACATCAAAACACCGGGCTAAAATAAAGGCTCTGGCACCGACACGAACGGAGTATCTCCTTGGCAGACACAATCTTTGATCTTGTAGTGGTGGGCGGCGGTCCCGCCGGGTATACCTGCGCGATTCGCGCGGCGCAGTACGGGCTCAAGGTCGCCCTCATCGAAAAGACCGATAAGTTAGGCGGAACCTGCCTCCATTGGGGATGCATTCCGACCAAATCGATGCTCTTCTCGGCGGAGATCTGGGATCACCTGAAGCACGCCAGCCGTTACGGCATCGAGGTCACAGATCCCAAGCTGAACTGGAAGGGTGTCCTCGACCGTAAGAACGAGGTCATCACGAAACATACCAAGGGCCTTGAGTTCCTGATGAAAAAGAACAAGATCACTACCTTCCAGGGCTACGGTCGCCTCACCGGCCCGGCCAAGGATGGTGTTCATTCCATCGATGTCGACCGGGATGGAAAAAAGGAGGTCGTAAGGGCGAAGAAGGTCGCCCTTGCAACCGGCTCTGACGCCCGTATGCTCCCCGGCTACAAGCCCGACGACACGATCCTCACAAATATGGAGATCCTCACGATCGACCATGTGCCGAAATCGCTTGTCGTCATCGGTTCGGGCGCCGTCGGCGTCGAGTTCGCCTCCGTCTTCAACAGCTTCGGCTGCCAGGTCACGATCATCGAGGCGCTTCCTCGCGTCGTTCCGGTCGAGGATGAAGATGTCAGTAAGGAGCTTCTTCGCGCCTACAAGAAGCGTGGAATAGACGTCCACGTCTCCGCAAAGGTCGACAAGATCGAGAAAACGGAAAACGGGGTCAACGTCCACTTCACCAAATCCGACGGCAAAGGAGAGATCAAATCTGCCGAAAAGGTCCTCGTCGCCGTAGGCCGTGCACCTCGCACGACCGACCTCGGCATCGAGAAGACAAAGATCAGCCTCGATCGCGGCTTTGTCACCACGAACGAGTGGATGGAGACCACGGAGCCTGGCATCTACGCCATTGGAGATGTCGTCGCAGGCCTCCCTCAGCTCGCGCATGTCGGTGCCATGTCCGGCCTCGTTGTCGCGGCCAAGCTCGCTGGCAAGTACGCTCGGGCTGTACGCCGCGATCGCATTCCCGGCTGCACCTATTGCGACCCGCAGATCGGGTCTGTTGGCCTGACGGAAGCGCAAGCCAAAGAGAAAGGTTTCCAGGTCAAAGTCGGCAAGTTTCCCTTCGCCGGCAACTCCAAAGCAACGATTCTTGATTCCCATGATGGCTTTGTGAAGGTTGTCTCTGATGCCAAGTATGGCGAAGTCCTCGGCGTACACATCATCGGTCCGAACGCGACCGAGCTGATCGCGGAGAGCGTCACCGCCATGGAGCTCGAGGCCACGGTTGAAGAGATGATGTTCACCATCCACGCCCACCCCACCCTCGCAGAAAGCATGCTCGATGGTTTCTCGAGTGTCGAAGGCATGGCTATCAACGTCTAGGATCGTGCATGCTGGTTCACCTCCTCCATCTCGGTCGCGTCCCCTTTGTCGAGGCGCTCGAGATTCAGCGGCGTGTCGTCGAAGCTCGCAAACAGCAGCTCATTGGCGACACGCTTCTCCTTTTGGAGCACCCCCCCGTACTCACCCTGGGTCGAAACGCCTCTCGCTCCAACATCCTCGCTACAGACGAATTCTTGGCCCGGCAGGGCGTTGAAGTGCACGAGATTAACCGTGGAGGCGATGTCACCTATCACGGACCCGGCCAGCTCATCGGCTATCCCATTGTCGACCTTCGGGGCGACCTGCCCGGAAAACGGGGCCCACACCTCGGGCCCGTCGACTTCGTCCGCCTCCTCGAAGAGGTGCTCATCCGAACTTGCGGCGACTTCGGCGTCCTCACCAGGCGCGTCTGTCGTCGCACCGGCGTCTGGACGATCGCGGGCGGCAGCATCCCTGAAAAAAAGATTGCCGCCATCGGCGTTCACGTCTCGCAAGGCGTCACCTCGCACGGCTTCGCGCTCAATGTCTCAACCGACCTCCGCGATTTCGAATGGATCGTCCCCTGCGGAATCTCCGATCGGCGGGTGACCAGCCTTGATCTCGAGGTGCCGGAACACCTCTCGTCCGATCGTCAGCCGACCATGGGCAACGCCTTCAATGTCACCGCGAGAAACTTCGGGCGCATCTTCGGGCGCCAGATGCTGTTGATACCGTCGCTCGAAGACCTCCTGGCGCCGGCCACGTCACACGCCGGAGCCGTATAATCCAGTGTTGCGCGGCACACCGCACACTCAGCCAGAACGACTCAAGGATACTCATGCCGACCGACGTAGTCATGCCCCAGATGGGCGAGTCCATCACCGAAGGCACCATCACGAAGTGGCTTAAGCAGCCCGGCGACACCGTCGAGCGCGATGAACCGCTCTTTGAAATCTCCACGGATAAGGTCGATGCCGAGATTCCTTCTCCGGCCGCCGGAACTCTCCAGGAGATCAAGACGCCTGAAGGGTCTACCGTTCAGATCAACACCGTCGTTGCCGTAATCGGAGAGGCCGGCGCTACCCCGGCTGCAGTCTCCCAGCCCGCAGCCTCCCAGCCTGCAGCTTCCCCGAATGTGCCCGAAAGCGCTGCCACCCCGGCCGCGGACTCCGCCACTCCCGCCGCCGCCGTCGCCCCGGCAACCGATTTGGTTAATCCCCCCGCAGCCCCCGGCACCGAGTCCGGGAGCCCTTTCGGTGCGCAGCCCGAGCAAGCCTCCGCGGGCACCGAAGTCCTCATGCCCCAGATGGGGGAGTCCATCACCGAAGGAACGATCACGAAGTGGCTCAAAAAGCTCGGCGACACCGTTCAACGCGATGAGCCGATCTTTGAAATCTCAACCGACAAGGTCGACGCTGAGATCCCCTCACCCGTAGCTGGCAAGCTCTCGGAGATCAAGGTGCAGGAAGGTCAGACGGTGACCATCAATACCGTCGTCGCTGTGATCGGTGGCGGCAGTGCAGCTCCCGCCGCGAAGCCCGCCCCGTCTGCCTCAGCATCTGTTCCCGCGGCTGCGCCTGCACAGCAGCAGAACGGGAAGCCATCGGCTGCTCCGTCAGCCGCACAGGTAGACAACGTCCGCTCCTCACCGCTTGTTCGCAAGATCGCCAAAGACAACAACGTCGACCTCGGCCACATCTCAGGCTCGGGTGCGTCCGGACGCATCACCAAAACCGACATCCTCGGCCACCTGGAGGGTCACGCGGCAGCTTCGGCTTCGGCTCCGGCGATTCCGGCCCCCACCCAGTCGGCGCCTGCCGCCGCTGCCCAGCCAAACTATACGCAAGCCGAGTCCGCAAAGGCCACCACCGCTCCCGCCAAGGCGGCAAGCGCCGCTCCACCCATGCCCGGCGAGCTCGTCCCGATGTCCAGAATGCGTTCCATCATCGCGCAACGCATGGTCGAGTCCAAGCGCACCAGCGCCCACGTCCACACCGTCTTCAAGGTGGATATGACCCGTATCGTGAAGCTGCGCGAGAAAGAAAAAAACAAGTACGAGCAGCGCAATGGCGTCAAGCTGACCTACATGCCGTTCATCACGCGCGCCGCCGTCGCCGCTCTCCGCAAGCACCCCATCGTCAACTCCGCGACCGAAGGCGACGCGGTCCGTTACAACAAGAACATCAACATCGGCATCGCCGTAGCCCTGGAGTGGGGCCTCATCGTTCCCGTCATCAAACAGGCGGAGGAGAAAAGCTTCCTCGGCATCGCGCGTTCTATTGTCGACGTTGCCGATCGCGCCCGAAACAAGAAGCTCGCCCCCGACGAGGTCGCCGGTGGCACCTTCACCCTCACCAACTCCGGTATCTTCGGCGAGCAGTTCGGCACACCCATCATCGCGCAGCCGCAGTCCGCCATCCTCGGCATCGGCGGCCTTAACAAGGAAGCCCTCGTCCTCACCGACAAGGACGGCCAGGACACCATCGCGATCCGCAGTATCCAGCGCTTCACTCTCGGCTTCGACCACCGCATCATCGACGGCGCCGATGCCGGCAAGTTCATGTCCGATTTCAAGGCCTATCTCGAGAACTGGTCCGAAGACATCGGCTAACACCCGCGAACGAGAGAAAACCAGTAAGCGGCAGACCCAATCCCGAGTCTGCCGCTTACTGGTTTGTCCCTCAATCCGTTACGAAAGCAGAGCCTGCGCTCGCAGCACCCGCTCCACCGCTTGATCCGCCGTTTCGCCCACCGCGGACAAATGTCCCATCTTGCGTCCCGTCCTCGGCCGCAGCTTCTCGTACAGGTGCAGCCGCACCCCTGGCACGGTCAGCGCCTGGTCAAATCTCGGCTCGTTCGCATGTCCGTCCTTCAGCCAAAGATCCCCAAGCAGATTAGCAATCGCCGCCGGCTGCACAATCTCCGTCCCTCCCAGCGGCAGATCGCATACCGCCCGCACTAATTGTTCAAACTGGCTCGTCACACAGCCTCGCTCGCTCGCGTGATAGCTGTTGTGCGGCCTCGGCGCAAGCTCATTAACGAGCAGCTTCGCATCCGTCGTCACAAACATCTCTACTGCCAGGATGCCCTCGAGTTGAAAGGTCTCAGCCATCTCCTGCGCCATCGCCTGCGCCTCCCCGCGCAGCCGATCGGAGATCGGCGCGGGCAGCACGCTCCACGCAAGAATCTGCTGCTGGTGATGATTCCACGCCACGGGATATACCTTCACCTCACCGCGTGGAGATCGCGCCACCAGCACTGAGATCTCGCGCTCGAGCTCGACCGCCTTCTCCACCACGCCCGGACCCTCCCCCAGGGCCTCCCACGCGCCGCGCACCTCCGCCTCAAACTCTGCGCTGGCGGCAAACCCCACCTTCCCCTGGCCTCTCCCGTCGTATCCGCCCTGTGCGCTCTTGCAGAAACACCGCCCACCTAGCTCAGAAATCGCCTCCCGCAGTTCATCCAGAGATCTCACCCCGCGGTACTCCCCCACGGGAAACCCATTCCGTCGCAACCAGTTCTTCTGCTCAATCCTGTCCTGGATGATCGCCAGCACCGCTGCTCCCGGCCGCACCGGGGCAAAGCTCGCCGCCGCTTGCATACTTTCTGACGAGATTTGCTCGATCTCGAGCGTCACCACATCGCACCCGCGCGCCAGATTTGCAGCCTCGCGGCTGTCATCCCATCCGGCCTCGATACAGCCATCCACGACAAACCGAGCCGGGCAAGCCGGATCGGGATCGAGCACCAGGATTCGGTAGCCCATCCCACGCGCCGCCATCGCCGTCATCCGGCCCAGCTGCCCACCCCCGAAGATCCCGATCGTAGCGCCCGGCAGTATCGGTTTTGCTAAGGCAGATCCCACAAATCCCACAGATCCCAAGGAACTCAAGACGCCTCACCTTCGAGCTCCTGCCGCAAAACCTCATCCGTCCGCGCTGCCCGCCACGCAATCAATCGCCCCTGCAACTCAGCATCGGTTGTCGCCAACATCGCGATCGCCAAAAGACCAGCGTTCATCGCGCCCGCAGCTCCAATCGCAAGCGTTCCCACCGGAATGCCCTTTGGCATCTGCACCATCGAGAGCAGCGAATCCATTCCCTGCAACGACGTTGCCGACACCGGTACACCCAGCACCGGAACCACAGTCTTGGCCGCGATCATTCCCGGCAAATGCGCCGCCCCGCCCGCACCGGCAATGATCACGCGCAGCCCTCGTTCCACAGCCGTCCCCGCGTACTCGAACAGCAGGTCCGGCGTCCTGTGCGCCGAGACAACTCGAACCTCGTGCGCGATTCCAAACTCCTTTAGCACCTCGACCGCACTGCGCATCACCGCGAAGTCACTGCGGCTTCCCATCACCACTCCAACCAGGGGCTCGGCGTCCATCGCCCGATTATACGAGCGCCTGGATCGCCGAGCTCCGCCCCGCTCGGCCGTGCCTCGCACCTGCCGGCATCAAAGCCCGCTCGACCACGGGATGTTAGTGCCGCCGAAAGTAATCGATCGCCAGGTGCACGATCGTCAACGCCCCTCCGGCGGCGCCCGCCATTCCTTTCATGCGCTGCATTCCCTTGTCATGCATCTCCACCCGCTTCTCCAGCTGGATAATGCGCCCGGGCTGTCCAATGCCCATCAGTGACTCATCTGGCTCTTCAGCACACTCAAATCCGCTAATACCTGCCCTTCGAACTCAGTCATCTCATCACCTCCTCTCCCTCCCGAAATCAACCGACCGGAATATTCGTGAAAATCGCGCTGGAGAGGCGCGAGTACACCGGAGGCGTGGATCCGTCATACGCCCGCACATAGTAGCGCTCAACCTGCGCCTCCCGCGGTATCGAAAAGCTGCGAACGGGACTCCGCAGCACCAGGTCCTGATCCACCCCCGCTCCAAACGCACCATCTCTCCGTCGCACCTCGAAGCCGCCTCCCGCCGGTGGCGCTCCGCCAGCGTCGACCTGCAGCGCTGTCCCGCTCGCCCCCGCCAGCGTCAACGCCAGCAGATTCGGCAGCGGCTTTGCTGCAGCCGTCTGCGCAACCCGCGGCAGATCTATGTCTGTCGCTACCGCGTCCGAGACCTTGATTCCCAGGTCCTCCGCCCACTCGCTCGCAAATGTAACGTGGTAAGTTACAAGCTCCGGTGTAGCCATCCCGTCCTGAATCGCCACGCTCCGCGCCAGTGTGCTGACCGGTAGACCGCCAACCATCAGGGACAACACGTCTCCCGGCCATATGTCGTCGCCGTTCACCGCATCATAAGTTCCCCCCATCGCCGCCCCCCGGTCCGACGCCACGCTCAGCAGGGCCTCCGCCGCGCTCTCGCAATCTTCCGTGGATCGCGCCGCTGGGCGGACGACTTTTCCTCTCCACTGCGCCATACCCGAAACTCCGCCCGCAGCTTCCACCACCACGCTCGCCGGATCTTCCATCCGGACGATCGCCCTCTGGCTCGACCGATAGCTTACCGTCACCAACTCGCCCGCCTGCGGTATCCGGCCCGCAAAAAAGGTCACCCGCCCCTGCGAGCCAATCGTGCAGTCCACGCCCTCGCCCGGGCTGCCTGCAAGCTGGGTCGTCCTCACGCCGCCTGCGGAGGTCTTCGTCACCCACGCCGATCCCGTCTGGATCGCTCTGCAGTAACCCGCCGAGCCAATCAGCTGAATGCTGTTCACTGGCACAAAGTTGCAGCTCGCCGGCGAACCTTGCGCCATTCCGTCGTACAGAATCGTCGCCGGTGTATTCGAGGAGGCGCCGGTGTCTACGAGATCGAACACCAGGCCCATCGGGGCCTCTATCACGCCGCCGCCGAAGGTTCTCACCAGACCGTTCACCATCGCGTAAAAGATCTGCCGAACCCTCTGCACCTCCACGCAATGCACCCGCAGCCGCAAGGTGTAGGTGTGCCCACTCAGGAGCGTGTACCCCGTGCCCATCTCTACCCCATTCACCAGCGGCGTCACAATCGTCGCCCCATTGCTCTGCCGCACGTTGTACCCCGCAAAGCAGCCGCTTCGGCTCACCATGCCCTCGTAAAGCCCGCACAGGACTCCATCGCTCGTAGACTCCATCCGTACCGCGCCCATCTCCAGAACGATGGCTCCCCCCATCTCCACCGCCGTGATCGCCTCGATTGTCGTTTGACCATCGATCCCGTTTCCTCCACTGAAGTTGAGACCCGCTGCGGTGAAGCTGAAGTGAGATCCCGGATCGCTCACGTTCCACACCCTTCCATCGAACACTCCCCCATCGAAGCTGTCCGAGAGCAACGCCGCAGACGCCCCCGATTGGCCGCCGCGAAATGGCGTCTTCGCCAACGTGAAAACATTCGTCGTCCCGTCCCCGGCGAAGCTCTCCGAGATGTAAGCCGCGGGCTCCCGCTCCCCCGACACCGTCACATCATTCGCCAGTTCCCTCCTCTGCGATACGCGCAACCCCGACATCTGCAGGCTTCCGTCGCCATCGCTCAGGATGTGCGTCACCTTTCCAGCAGGCTGCAGGCCCACAACTCCGCCCACCACGCGATAGGCGGCATACACGCTGCCCGCGAGCGCACCTGCATTGATCGACCAGCTCCTGGCCTGTTCCGGCTGGAACACCCCGACACCCCGAACGCCGTTGCCCCCCGCACTCGTGAACCCAACCGCGCCAACGCGGTTTGTCAGGGCCGCCAACGTCTCGGCGCCGTTCTGCCGCAGCCCTGTCCCGCTTCCCGGCACGCTCTGCCGGTCCAGCAACCACTCGTCACTGATCGCATGCACCGCGATCCGGTACGCAGCACCCATGGTTCCGGCGCCCGCATACAGCAGCTCAGGCTCGGTCGCGATATATCCGGTAAACACCACGGAGTCGTCCACCCGCGAGACGATCACCCGGGCCTTTCTTGAGGGCGTCCGCAGCGTCGCGCTGTTCAGGTCCAAAACGCACCCGCACGTCGAGGGTGCGTTCAGCCTCCGCTCCACCTTCAGCGGACCAGCGGCCGAGATCCATTCGCTGTACTCCAGTGCTCCCATCCCGTCGAGATTGTCGATGGTGATCTTCACTGCGGCACCCCCGGCGATACATCTTCGAGACCTCGCATCGACCTCACCTCCGCAACCGTCAACACCCCAGCCTTCAGCAGCTCCATCTGCATCTGCACCTCCTGCATCTCGTCCCTGGTCGCCAGGTCGTTGAAGCAGAACTCAAACTCCCGCCATCCCAGCTTCTTCGCGAATAGGTCCCGCGTGATGTGTTCCGCCAGCAGCTTCGCTACCGGCACGATCGCACTCTGAAACGCCTCATCCGCAAGCTCGCCCGCCGTCGACCGGTTCACATCGTGTTGCAGGCCAAGCAGCATGGGCGGCAGGTCGAACGCATTCGCGATCATCCGCAACAGAAACTCCTGCCACTGAATCCGCAGATCCGCATCCGTCCCTCCCGCGAAGCGCAACACCTCGGGCTTGTTCTCGCAGCTCAACAGGGGAACGCGTCCCGTTCCCTCAATCTCGTCCTGCCACCAGCGGATCAGCCGGTCATGCTGCTCGGGCGTCGCCTCGTTCAGCCACAACGCATACTGCACCACGGAGTTCGAGGCCAGCCTCCCCGCATACCGGTTCGCGCTCAGGTACTGGTTTACCGTCTCAAACGCCACTTCCAGCTTGCCGAGCCCGAACGGTGTATGCGTCCGCGGATTCAGTCGCAGGTACATCAGTTCGTCATCCCGCAAAGGCACCGGCCCATCTTTGCCCAACCTCCCCGTAGCCTGCGCATACCGCGCCTTCTCCGGGTCGCCGTTCCAGGTGTTGTCGATCTGAATCGTCGCTCCATCGACCGCCCAAAGGTGGAACGGCCGAAGCTCATCTCCCGTCGCCTCCATCTCCACCGCGCCAAATCCGCCCACCAGCAGATCCTCGAGCACCTGCTCCCACATCACGCGAAAGCTGTCCGAAACGTTCGGCTCCTCCAGGCATCGCCGCAACACCGCGATCCTCTCCGCCGCGTTCTCGACCACCGCTCCCGCATACCCTCTCCGAACCCTCACCTGCCAATCCATGCTCGCGATGCGATCCTTCACCACGTTGATCGCCCGTCGGATGACTGGCGTCTCCGCAAACTTCCGCAGGTTCGCCGGCGTCGGCTTCGGCAGCGAGTTTCCCCCCGCTCGTCCCCCCATGTTGTAAGGACTCAGAATCGACGGCAGCATGACAGTCTTTCTTTCGCCCTTGGTCGCATCTCCGATAGCCGCGTCCACTCTCGTGACCCGTTGCCACATACCCTTTACCGTCTCCTGAACGCTCATCGCACTTCCTTTCGAAATTCGTCGCCCGCCAAAAAAGAAACGGCATGGCGCAATGCCATGCCTCTCGACCCAACCCGCTCTCCGCAGCTCTAACTCACACGCGCAGCTCCGTACGCGCCGTCGCAGCGATGCGCGGCAGGTCCGTCACTGTCATCACGCGGATCTCCGCGCGTTCCATCGCCTCTACCCCAAATCGGTACCGCTCCATCTGCTCGTCCATCTCGCGCAGGCTCCGCAACGGTTCTACCACCGCCGTCATCTCCAGCTCCGCCATATCGACCCGCCGCACACCCTCCGCCAACTGCGGCGCCGAATACGCCAGCACCTTCGCCGGCTCCACATCCCCCTCGAGCGATACCGCCTGAAACATCCGGATCACGCCATTCGGCCGATACCCGCAATCGATCTTCATCGGATCGCCGCTCCGGGTGTATTGCGATACCGCGATCCGCTTGCGCATCAGCCCCCACACCCCGGCTCGTTCGAACTCGCGCCGCATCGCGCCCGCAATCGTCGCTCGCCCACTCAACTTGCGCTCTCGCCTCACCTGCATCGGCTCCACATACATCCGCATCAGCTGCTCGATCTCTGCCGGAACGCTCTCGGCCAGGCACGCCCTCGCAGGCGTAAGCTGGATCGAATTCGAAAGGCTGTCCTCGAGCACCTCCATCAGCAGCTTGGGATCTCCCGCCTCCGGCCTCAGGCTGACTCCCAGCTCACCCTCAAGCGCCTCCAGCAGCTCGACGTCGGCATTCGCATCCACACACCGAACCCGGCCCCAGTCGCGGGTAAAGCGCACCTCCACCCTCTCAGTGCGATCCACCTCGCGAAGCACAACGCCGATGTTCACGAACTCGCCCTTCACCACATCCGGCACATATCGGACGACGAAGAACTCGCAGGCCAATCTCTCCCTCAACTCCCAACCCTCCACCTACATAATCAAGTTTGACGCATCCCGCCCAGCCTCCATCCGCCCCGGCACAACAATCCTCTTCTCCCCCGCCCACTTTGGGAAAGGCCGTCGCTCCGAATCCCGGAACGACGAGATCAACTCTCGCAGCCGCCCGCGCCGCTCCAGCATCCGTTCCACCAAACGCTCGATCGCCGCCGTATCACCGCCATACCACTCCGGTGGAACCGCCTCCGCGATCGCCCACAGCCTCCCGGCATCCATCGTCTCCACCCTGCTGATCCAGGGCTCGAAGCTCGACCATCCCGTCACATTCGCATACACCAGGTTTCGCGGATACACGCCCCGCAGCGGCGAGTCCGGAAACGTCCATTCCCCCGCATTGAAGCAGAACCCCTGGTCGATAAAGATCGCCCTGTACTTCCGCTCCCTCGGCCTGCGCTCGAACACCGCCTGCCGGCCATTGCAGTTACCCGCCCACTTGTCCACCACCAGCATCCCGGCAAACTCCGCGAGGTTCCGTACCTCCTCCATCTGCTGCTCCGGCAAGTAGTCCACTACCTGGCCTGGCATCAGCCCACCCGCGAACTGGCTCCCAAACTGCAGCCCTGCCGCACACGCATTGCGCCTCCCGCGCCCCAGCTCCACATACATCTCTGCCGTGTTTCGAATCAGCCACTCCGTCACCTCCACCACATCCGTGACCGGCACTGTCAACCCGATCGCCGCCGCGAGCCGCGTTGCGATCAGCTCATTCGCCAGCACCCGAAGATGCTGCGGATTGTTTTGAAACTTCACCACCCACAGCTTCCCATCGGCTCCCAGCATCAGCTGGCTCTGCGCGCCACCCCGCATCCTGCGTATCGCCTGAACCGCCAACACCGCCAAACTCAACACCTCGCAACAGCAGCATACTGCAACCGCAACGCCCGACTCCGCACAGCCAATCAGCTCGCTCCCGGCGCGCCGCGTCACCTCGTCCTGCACCCATCCATCTCGGCCCGGACAGCCTGTGCCACCGCCATCGCCATCAGGCAATCATCGTGCGCCCCATAAGCCGCTCCCATTCGCCCCCCGGCATGGCTCACAAAGGTTCTGCACTCCTCCAGCAGACGCCGGCTCCGGAACATCCATGGCGCCTCGATCAGCAGCACGCCGATCCGGCTGATCATCGCCGCCTTGTTTCCCGCCGTCGTCAACCATCCGGCAACTCCGGCGTACTCGTATACCTTGGCGTAGCGCTCACTGCTGTCCAGGTAGGCCAGCACCCCGGCCCCATGGTTGTTCCGCTCCACCGCGATCAGCGCCCCTCCATACTCCCTCGCCAGGTTGGCCGCCGCCCGCGCCAACTCCAGCGTCCCCAGCCTCTGCCGCAACTCCGCGCATTGCGCTCCCGTCGTCAGCTCCACCACCTGGATGGCAGCGAAGTCGCCATCCGCTCCGCCACCTGCTGTATCCACCGCCACCACATACGCCTTGCCCGGCAGAGCCGGCAGCCAGATCTCCACGGCTCCGCCACTCCTGCTCTCGATCGCCTGCGTCAACTCCCGCATGCGCGCCTCAATCGCCTCCACCTCGAAGCAGCACTCGCCCGTTGCCCTGAAGCAGATCTCCGCGTCTTCGGCGAAATCCTGCGTCCGCAACCCTCGATACCGCCCCTCAAGCTCGCGGCGAAACCCGATCTGCTCCGCCGACAGCCCACGCGTCGCCATCAGCGCCAGCTCATCCGGCTTCGGATCCGTCACCGCGCCCGACACATACGCCTCCTCCATCCACCACGGGAAGAAGTGCCGCACCGTGCCTCGCTCCCTCGCCTCCATCCACTCCTGGTAAAAGCACCCATACGCTCCATTCGGTGTCGATTCCAGCACCACCTCACCTCGCGGAGCGACCGCGCCCCGCAACCCCGCCAGCACCGCCGCCGCATCTCCAGGCCACCGGCTCACCTCGCTGCAATGCAGATAGCTCACCGTCAGACCGCGCCCGGCCCCCTCATCGCCTGCGCTCAGAACCCGAAACTCGCTGTCCAGCTCCCCGAAACGCATCTGCCCCGCGTTCGCTTTACTCCGTCGCAGCGGCCCCTCCCGCAAGTCCACCGGCAGACATTCCCAGAACCGCTGCACCATCCGGAAGATCCCCTCCGCCGCCTCCTGCGTCTGCGCCACCTGCACCGTCAGCACGCCCCGCCGCGTAATCGTCTTCAGAAAGAACCGTCCCGCGATCCAGGTCGTCATGCCCATCTGGCGTGCCTTGAGAACGATATTGCTCTGCCCCCTGTTTGCTTCAAACTCTCTCTGTGACGCATTCGCCTTCAGCGCTCTCTCCGCACCTTCGCGATCGCGTATCCGCAGCAGCGACTCCGCCATCCACATCGCCACCGTATCGCCCTGCAACCCCGCTGGCCGGTCATCCAGTATCTTGCCCAGAGCCAGCAGCTCCTCAACCTCCCATCCACGATCCTCTGTCGACATTCACCCCACCGCGCTTACCCTCGACACCGCCAACCTGCTATCGCACAATAAAATCGAAGCTCACCTATGAACATTTACTTGGCCCCCCTCAATGAGAGCGAACTCATCGGTCTCCTTCGTAACCGCGCGCAAAGTAGCCAGCATGCGCTCACCGAAGACCCGGCTCAAGCGGATCTCATCCTCCTCGCCGGCAGCTTCGGAACCGAGCCCGGCACTCTCGTCGAACATCCGCTCTACCTCGAATATTCCGACCGCTGCGCCGTCTATACCGAGGACGACAACTATCTCCCCCTCGCTCCAGGCGTCTATTGCTCGGCTCAGGTCGATAGCCACAGCCGCGTCGGCCGTACCTTCAGCTACTCCTACATCTCGCGCGACGGCCAGTACTCGAACCCCTTCGTCGCCGCCTCGGGGCAGCCGCCGGAAAAGTCGCTCCTCTTCTCCTTCCAGGGCGGCAGCACCTCGCTCCTCCGCAAACGCCTCTTCAATCTCCGCTTCGATCGCCCCGATGTCCTCATCGAAAACACCAGTACCTATTTTCACTGGGATCTGAACCAGCCCGGCCGTGAAGACCGTCAGCAACGCTACGCCCGCACCCTTGCCTCCTCACGCTTCGTCCTCTGTCCCCGCGGCGCCGGCACCGGCAGTATCCGTCTCTTCGAGGTCATGAGCGCCGGTGTCGCTCCCGTGCTCATCTCCGACCGCTACCTGCTTCCGCCCGGCCCCGACTGGAACGCCTTCCTCCTTCGCATTCCCGAAAAGGACATCGCCCGTTTGCCGGAGCTGCTGGCCCCGCACACCGCTTCCAGCCTCGATCGCGGCCGCCTCGCCCGGCAGGCCTACCTCGAACACTTCTCTCCCGAGCGTGAGTTCGACGCCATCGTCGCCCTCTGCTGGGCCGCGCTCCATCACTCCCCGCCAGCGGAGCGAATCTTCCGCAAGCAGCAGGCCCGCATCATCCAGCGCGCAAGCTCTCGCCGGGCTCTCCGCGCGTTCGGTCGATCCGCCATCCTGAAGGCTCTCAAGTTCCTGCACCTCAGGTCCCCCTTCCAGATGAATCGCTGATCCGGCGTCTGCCCTTGCGCGCCTACTGCAGCACCCGCACGTTATACGTCTTCGCCGTCAGCGTCATCGGCCCCACCGCGCACACCTGGACCGTCACAATCCCCGGCGCAGTCACCCCGGCGCTCAATAGGCTTGTCCCATTCGGCAGCGTCCCATCGCTCGCGCTTACGGCCACAGGCGCTCCAACCGTCGCGTTCGCAACCGGTACACCTCCGCTTGCGCAGCCTCCGCCAGCCAGAGCCGCCCCGCCGATACTTCCTGTCGTTCCCGCCAGAACGCCTGCAAAGTTCGCCGCCTTCACATTGCCGCTTGCATCCACCTGGAACTGCGCGCTTGATCCCACATTCAACAGCGCCGGCAAGCTCGCTCCGACCGTCCCGGAGTTCCCGATCGCCACCGGTCCGCCATTCAGCCATACCGAAGATCCCTTCAGCTGCAAAGGATCGCCGCCTGCATACGTCTCAAGCGAAGCATAGGGTATCGCCGTGTTCCACCAGCAGTAGAACGTGCTGCTGTGCAGCGCCACGCTCGTTCCAAACCCTTGGCAGAACTGTGCATTCGCACTCAAATGCGGAGCCATGAAGCTGAGCGTCTGCGGCCCTGTCGTGTCCGACGTCACATTCAATGTCGTCGCATTCAAAGCTCCAGCCGTCACGCTCGGCGCCGAGAAGGTCCTGGGCGTGAAGCTGTAGTTGATTCGGCCCATCCCCACCGTAAACGCGTCCGTCGCCGGGTCGAAGCTCACCTGATCCTCGCCACTTGCGCTGTCCAGCTCAAACAGCTTGTAGCCGGAGTTCCATCGCCCGCAGCCGTGCGAGTTGCAATGGATCTGGAAGACGCCAATCTCCCCCGCCTGAGCCTCCAGCGTTCGGTTCCACACACCGATCGATTCGTACGCCACATCGGGCGCATTATGCGTCCCCCCGCTTCCCAGGTAGCTGCTCGCTGGCGCCGCATTCTGGATCGTCCACCCCCGCATTCCCGGTCCGACATTGAGTTGATACTGCAGCCCAGCTCTCGAGAACACCGTTGGTCGAGGTGTCGTCTGGCCGATAAACTCGGTATCCGCCTGCACCGCCTCCTGGAAATAATGGGGCTCCTCCAACGCATCGTTCTGCCCCCACGGCGCCGTGTTCGCCGCCAGCGTCAGCTGGCCATCCAGACTCTTGGTCGTCGCGTTGAAGACCCCCAGCACCTCCGCCATCGGGTACAGCACAAACCCTCCCGTCACAGCCCCGACCGTTCCACCTGAACTTGCTCCGTCGGCCGCGGCTTGCGTATACGTCAGGCTGTTCGGCCCCGTCGATGTAACCGCGAAGCTTCCATTGAAGCTCTGGTCCACAACCCCGCTCACCGTCAGCGTCAGTCCATTCACATCCACCGGCAGCGATCCCGCAATCGTCAGCGTGACCGTGTGATTGCTGCGCGTCATCGAAGCGATTGGTCGGCTTACATTCAGGTACGAGCTCGTCAGCCCGCTTATGCCTAGGATCGGTGTCTGGTGGGCCGCATAGAACAGCGCCGTCCCTGAGTACGATCCAATCACCGGAAACACCTGTCGAATTCCAATCGAGGTGTCCACCGTCTGCTCCACGCCGTACCCGCACAGCCCGCCCACTGCGATCGTCGCACCCGCCGCATGCACCTTGTTCAGGTCCATCTGCAGATGTGTCGCGTCCGTCACGGTGTAGGTGGCCATCTCATAGTTCGTCGGATTGAAGGCGTTCGGAACATCCGTAACGCAAGCCACACCCGAAGGATTCGGCAGCGCTGCCGTGCTCGTTGCAAATCCGGCATACACTCCGCTCGTCGCGATAGCGACGTTCACGCTGCCAGGCGCCATATTGTTTACCTGTGATCGCATGATCTGGGCAGTTGCTAGGAATACGCTCACTGGAAAACTTGTCCCGCTGAAACTGGCCGTCGGTCCAGGCGAGCCCGGAGCTGCGATCGCACCGCCCGTAAGCAGCCCCGTCGATAAATTCTTCGCCGGGTTTTTGTCGATCAGGAATCGTCCTTCCCCCTGTGTTCCCGCGGCAGAAGTCACGGCCACCTGTACCACCCTCGATCCGGCTGTGCAGCCCGCCGCACAGGTCCCTTGGAACACCCTCGTGTCCTCCTCGATCTGCAGGTCGAATGGGTGTGCTCCCTCATCCGCCTCATCCCGAAATCCGCCCGAAGCCCGCATAAACTGGGATCCGATCAAGCAATCCCCTACCCCGAAACAATCAATGTCTCGCGGGTCCAGGACGTGTTGCCCTGGCGTGTTATATATGCCAGCGACCGCCAGCGCGGAATAGGTGCTCTTGAAGTAGGGAACCGGGCTTTCGATCGTCGCGGGAAACTGATTCGATCCGCCCGTCAGACCCTTGTGGGTGATCATCAGCCCCAGCGAAGCCGGCTCCTGCGAGTGCGTCTGGCTCGAAACGCTCGTTGCGCTGCGGGTCGAAACTACATCAATCAGCTGCCCGGGATCCGTCCCAGGGTTCGTCCATCCAAACGGATTGAAATAGCTGTCATGCCGCTGCCCTCCGCGATCGTCTTCCACGTGCGTCCCGCTCGTCGGTCCGCTGTTCCAGCTCGCAGGTGTATAGCCCTCCTTCGAGCTGTAGCTCTGCTCCGCCTTCACCTCGCATCCCAGCGCACAATCCGGCGCACTCGTTGCATTGGCGATCCCGTTGCCGCCGAACCCGCTCACGTATTGGCTGGCGTACTCCACGCCATTCAGCAGGTTCGTCTGCAGCTGTGTCCCGCTCGGCTGTGAGATCGCCTGCGATGTCTGCGGTGCTGTCGAGATCTTCTGGATCAGACCGCTCGTCACCGCCCCCACCACCGCGTCCACATAGTGCTTGTTCGCCGCCTGCGCGGCAGAGGTTGGGTCTGCCGCCAACGCCAGCGGCCCACTCATCGTGTCTCCCGCCTTCGCGATATACGGCAGCGCGCCTACTGGCAAATGTCCCGTCAGAGCCCCCGCAATCTGCGTGTCCACATACCCTTTGGTCACCGTCTGCATCGCCACGGATGCCGGCAGCACCGAGCTCCGCACGGAACTCACCGTCACGGCGGTCTGGCTCACCGGCACAACCCAGTACTCTCGACTCACGCTGCCGTTATCCAGGTGATACACCGCCGTGTAGAAGCTCCCATCCGGTGTAGCCCCTATGTTCGGAGCCAGCGACACGCGAAAGACTCCCCCAACCGAGATCGGCGCCGACGTGCTTCCACCAGGAATCGCCTCTCCCGCCGACGTCGTAAACGCCGGCCAGCTGAGGATCACCGTCCCCGTCGCCAGCGATCCATCCGCACGATAGATGATGTCCGCTACCTGGGTCGTGCTCACCCCGGCGGCCGCATCCACCGCCAGCAGCAGCAACATCGACCCAAACACCCGCAATCCCTGTCTCGATATCCATCTCATCGTCATCTCTCCTTCACGCCAATCCTTCAAGCGGGCCTTCCACTCACTTCTGACAATCCTCATACCGTTCGCATGGACCCTGGCAGATAGCTCCGGTAGCAGAGCACCGTCTCTCCATCGCTCGCATCCTTCGTCGGCAGCGCACGAAATGCCGCACTCAGCTTCAACCGTTCCAGTCTCCCCACCACGCCTCTGCCGTCTCAGCGGAAGACTGCATTGCCTGCAGGCGTGGGTAGTGAAACAGCACCCGGTCACCCTGCTCTCCATCCATGCAAAACAACCCGGACCACTCCTGAAAGAACGACCCGCCCTCGCGATCAATAAATCCTCTAACCCGGCTCACCTGCATCACGGCCAGCGGAGCGCCCGCGATCAGGGCTCCGCCCAACCCCAGAACACCACCCGTTATCGAGACCACCCGGCCGACATTCAGCGTCACCCGCCGAACGAAGTTCAGGTCGCCGCTCACATCCGTCGCTCTCCGCACCCACGCCGCGCTCACACCGCTTCCCACAAATCCGCTCTGCCCCGCGTAGTCCACATCCACCGCAAGGAGGTCTCCCACAGCAAAGCTCGCCGCCGCCATCGCTCCCACATTCAGCGTACTTGCCGTCGAAGCTCCTCCCACCGTCAACAGAGGCACAGCCGTCGCGCTCACTCCACCGCTCCCATTCGGCGCCACCCCGGCTCCCGTCGTCAGCAGATTCATCTGCTGCGATCCCGAAGCCAGCGCCAGCTGCAGCTTGCCCCAGGTCTGAAATTCGACGTGGACCGTCGCCTCCATTTCGGTGCGCACCTGGCTCTGCACCACCGCCGGTGCGCCCGTCCGCAACGCCGCAACCGTCGTACCCGCCTTCCGTGCAAAGCCCGTACACCACCCCAGGTCCACCCACGGCACAGGCGGGCGCTCGGGGTCGAATCGTCCACTCTGCGCCGCATCGAAGATCGTCGGCTGCCCTGTCAACCGGTTCACCGGAGCGAAGTACGCCCGCACGCGCCGCGTCACCGGAGCAGCTCCCGCCACCATGCCTGCCGCTGTTCCCACCCCCGTTATCGTCGCGCTCATAAATCCCCCGCCTCCCCGTACGCAAACACCTCCACCGTTGTGGTTCGGCTCATCCGCTCGCCCTCTATGGTGGTCTTCCCAAACACCGGGTCAGTCCAGAAGATACTCGTCGACATCGCTACGGAGCCGCTGCTCGAGTACACCGTCTTCCCCGCGTTCTGGGGTTGCCGCCGCAACGCCGTGGCCAGCTCCAGGTCCATCCCCGCCAGCATCCGTCCCCGGTCCATTCCGCCATTGCCCGTCATGCCGTCCGTCGCATAGCAGATCTCGCATCGCACTCTCACCATCTGATCCACCGGCTCAAGAGACACCTCCACCCACCTCAACCAGAAAACATCCGTCGCAAAGAACGTCGTTGCCAGCTCATTCTCCGTCACCAGAACGCCCGGCCTGGATACCCCGCGCAGCACCATCGTTCGCGCCGGATTCATCGCCGCGACTCTGTTCCGCAGCTCCACGTAAAAACTATCCTTGGCACTCTGCATCTTTCTCCCTCGTTCCTTCTAGATCGCTTTCGCCGCCGGCTCTCGGATCATAAGGCGATACACATACGGCAACCCATCCATATCCGAAGAAGACATCGCTTCAATCTCCATCAGTCGCTCTCCGACCAACACGCCAAATGCTCCAGCAAACAAATCGCTCGCATCGGCGGCGCCGGTCAGACCCACGATCCCGGCAACCGAGATCGCCGAAACCAAGGGCTCCCATCGCTCGCCATCTTTTCCCGCCTTCGGCCTCGCCTTCCGAAACACCACCGGGGCCAACTCCGCATCTTGAAACTGCGGCGTCGACAGACCAAGCTGCTCATTCACCGCCGATGCCTTCGCAGCCGCCGGAAGCCGCAGGTACACCGCCCGCCCCCCCGTTCCTCGCAGCAGCGATTCCGCTGCGCGTCGAGCCGCATCGCTCCTCATCCTCACATCCGCCATCCGCTCACCCCACCCTCTGCGCCACATAGGGCCGCAGCAGAATCTGTATCTGCTCATCCATCAAAGACGAGCTGAAATACTGCAGCTGCATGGTGTCCAGCTTGCTCGACTTCACGTTCATCCCTGGCGTCGCCTGCGCATTGCGGACAATCTGCCCGCACGCCACCTTCACCGCCGCCGGCACCGAGCTCAGCCCCGCCATGTACGTCAGCTCGACCTCGTTGTAGCTCAAGCCAAGAAAGTTGTCCGGCAACGTCACCTCTCCGGTCGCGGCGTTTAACTCCACGTTCGCCGCCGAAAGCACGGTCCAGCTGCCCGGCACTGTAAAGGCCCACGCCACCTGCTCCCGAAACACATCCGCCAGCTCGCCGCGACGCGGCCGTCCATACCGCGCTTTCACCGAAACCAGCGCCAAAGCCGCGTCCGAGCTCGCCAGCGGAAGGTAGCTCAACCGCACCGTCTGCGCTCCCGCCGTCACTCTCAATCGCTCCACATACTGCGTCAGCAGCAGACTGGGCCGGCGGCAGTGCGCCTCGATCAGCGCCGACGCCATCGTCACCCAGTCATCCGTCGTCTCCGCCGTCAATCCGTACTGCACATACTCCGTCGGCAACAAATACCCCATCGCATCCGCCCTTCCTCTACAAGAAAAAGGGACCGGCTGACTCCACCGGTCCCTCTGGCCCCCACCAACTCAATCCGCCTAGCGGTCTACGAGCACCTGGTAGTGAGCGTAGTTCGCGCCCTTCACCACCAAGCCGCCGAACTTCACCACCACATACTGCGACGCCAGCGACCCCGGAACCCCAAGCTGAAAGATCCTCGGATTCGGATCGCTCAACCAGTGGTACTCGATCATGTCTTCCGTCACGATGTACGCCGGCAGCACCGCCGTTCCCGATCCAGGTGTGCCCGTGTAGCTCAACGTCCACTCCGGAATAAGAGGCAGATCGCCCGCCTGCGTCGACAGCATCTTCACCGTAAAGCCGCTCGTGATCTCCCGCGTATTCAGAACCACGTTGAACTCGCTCTTCATCTCGCGGTCGATCAGATCCAGCAGCACCGGATTCGCATAGATCGCCGTCGGCCGAACCCCATACGAGCTGTTCGACACCATCTGCGCCACCGTCGACTTCAGGCCATCCACAATGCTCTGCCCAGCCGCGATCGAAACCGAATTCCCGCCCGCGCTGATCTGTCCGCTTGCGCCAAAATACTGCGCCGTCGTCGGCGAACTAAGGCTCGTATCGTTGCCGTTCCACAGCGCGACATCGTGCGTCCGCAGCACGCCGTCCCCCGTGTCCGCCAGGTCCTTGGCCTGCAGATACGCAAACTGGCTCTGCTGATTGCCCAGCTCGATATCGAACAGGTTGTAGTTGATCTGCGCCACCAGTGCCTTCAGCGGAACACTGCGCTCCACCCGTGTCGGGCTCACCAGCGGCGCTACGATGTTCCTTGGATCGACGAACCCTGTCGACGCCGAAGGAGACGGAATCGATGTCTCCTCGAAAAACCGCGACGGGTGTCCAGTCGCAGGCACCTGCTTGATGCGCTGCCCGAAGATGCCCCGTCGCCGTACGAGATCCGTGATCTCCGTCTGATACAGCGGAACTTCCACCGCACCCGGCCCCAGAAAATCCGCAGCCGCATTGATATCTGTAAACTTCGCGTTCATCCTTGCTCCCTTTCAAAAACCAAGAGGCGCAGCCTTAGCCGCGCCTAGTCCATCTCACCCAGCACCCGTATCTTGATCGGCTGCGGCTTCTTTTCCGCCCGGCCCACGAAACCTGCCGTCTGCCGATCCGACATCCCTAACCGTGTTTGTCGCGGATCCAGCTCGCAGAAGCAAAGACCTAACCCAGCAGGCCAGATCGCATCAACTGCGCCTTCACCGCGATCCTCTGTTCCAGGCTCAGGCTCACCAGCGCAGCATCGAGAGCTCCAGCTTCAAGCGACTCCACCACCACACCCTGCTTTGCCAGCAGGTTGCCCATTGCCGCGGGAATTGTCTTCCGCCCACGCTCTACCTCGCCGTTGCAGCCTTCGCCCGCAGCTGCGTCAACTCCGTCTCAGCCGCCGCCAGCCTCTGCTCCAACTCCACCTCGCGCCGCCCTTCCACCGTTGCCACGATCCGCCCGATCGAAGCCTCGGCCTCGACCGCGAAAGATCCCTCGCGCTCCGTCATCTTCTCCACGGCACGCTCCAGCAGCTCGGCCGCCACGGCCAGACGATCCACAGCACGTTCCATCGCTGTCGCTTCGCTGCCACACATCTGCTCCACCTTGTTCACGCCATCCATTTGCATCTCCCTTCGGCCCTCGGAAATCTGGGCCGTCTTGTTTTGGGCACGAAAGTCGGGCCCCCGCCTTCGCTCGGCATACGCTCCGGCCACGGTAGCCGGATCAGTGAACCTTCGCCGCCGCGCCTCGCACGCCGGCACACGTCGGTCGCTTCACCCGAAAGCTCGTACTCCGGTAGGCTGCCTTTTCACGCAACAAGATTGCCGCCCCCGTAAACGTCGCCCGCGTCAGCGTCCAGATCGAAGCCCGCATATCCGCGACATGCGCGTCCGCCAGTTCATAGCTCATGCCCATTGCGCCGTCCTCGAGCGCGCTTCCACCCGATCCGTCCCGCCCAAACTCCGGAAAGTCACGAGCAAACAGAAACCCGCTCACCACCAGCCGTCGCCCATCCAACTCCGCCGCCGTGATAATCCCGCACTTCAGCCGCGCATCATGCCCATCCCATCCCGTCTTGTATCCAACCGCCATCCCCAACAGGCTCGGCAGCGCCGCATGGGCCGCCTCCCGGGTCAGCACCACCCGGTGTCCACGCGATCCACTCGGAGCCTTGTCGCTCGCCACATCCACCAACGTCAACACACCTTCGAACGGCAGCCGGTTCGGATGCCCATGAACCTCCGGAAATTCCACCGCCATCGCATGCAGCTGCACCTTCGCCAAGGCATCTCTCCGCACCCTCACCCCGCGCATCCCCGATCTCTGCCCAGCCTCGACTCGATCGTCCCCGCCTATCGCCTCTCGAGAGCTCCCCAGCCAGCAGGACGCCCGAATCGCTTCAGTGTCTCTCTGTCCCCCATACCGCGGCTGTATAACGCCTTGTCGCCTGGCGTTTGCCTGCGTGCCGCTCATCCGAGTGCTGTCCAGTCCCATGCCAACTCCCCTTTCCAAACCTCTGTGCTTCGACCCTCGTCCCATCGCTCGTCCTATCACAGGGCGCTCGGGCTCTCGATATCGGCCTCACGTCCACGCTTCAACTCCTGCATCAGCATCTCTGTCAGGCCGGGTCGCCGCCGCGACTTCTTTACCGGCGCCTCAGCTTTATCCATCCCGCACATCCCCGCCAAGGCCTTCGCGTGCGGTATGCTCCCTAGTTTGGCTTCCCGCACAAACCGGTCTACGATCTCCGGCAGCGCCTCCGCCATCCGCTTTCGCGCAAATTCACGGCACTGCCTCGGACGTAGCCGCACCCGCGGTACTTTGCCCGTCGATCCCTTCTCGTCCCCATCGCCAGCCCCCACTTCACTGGCGAAACGCCCATTCACCCGCCTCCGTGCTGCCACTCGTCTCGCCCCCAAAAAAGAAGCGGGGCAGAGAAGCCCTTTCGGTCCTCTCTCCCCCGCTCCTCCCGCACTGCTCTTACCTATTCAGAATAGCAAGCCGCACCAGGTTGCTGCGCCACGTCTAATCATGCACTTAAAAGCAGCAATAGCAGTAGCTTACATCGGGAGCTCAACCTCCTCCCCCTTGACATGCCGTCAAAGGCTCCAGAAGCCCCGACTCCAGAAAAATCGAGGTCAGCATGTCCACTGCCTCCGCATACCTCCGAACCACCGTGCGCAGGCTCATCCCCGTCATGCGAGCCGCCTCGCCTTGGGTGTACTCCTGCAGCGCAATCCGCTCGATCAGCGTCTGCTGCAACGCCGTCAGCTTCGTCAAGCACTTCTCCACGTCATGGACGAAGATCACGACATCATCGAAGCCCTGCACCCGGTAGTTCGTCACACGGCCCCGAAACATCTCCCTGCCCAGTAGCGAAGGAACCCGCCCCGTCTCCATCGACAGGCGCACATACCTCCGCAGCATCCCCTCTGTGTATTTCCTGTAGAAGGCAAGCTCCGGCGCAACCTCCCTCCGGTTCCCATACTCCGGCTCCTTGTTCTCATCGCCAACGCCCCTTGTCGCAGCGCCTCTGGTCGCAACCGCCCAAAGCCATGGCAGAACGGCAAACGCGGCGCTCATCGCGTCCCTCCCACCCTGGGCGACGCTGCTCCACACCCCGTTGTTCTTTTCAGCGATTTACGCTTCCCAGCGCTTCGCCGCTCCCGCGCAGCCGGAAACTCCGCAAACATCGCTGAGCAACCCCTGCAGTACACGCCCTTCGTTGCACTCACGCGAAGCCACAACGCCCCGCATCCCTCACATACCTTCAGATCCATGCGCAAGTAGTTCATCTTTTCCCCTCAAGGCATACCTCTCCCCTAGCAAGCCTCGATCTTCAACGGTCGGAGGGGCTCGCTCAGGTTGCTATCAGGCACTGCCGCCTCGTCTCTCGGCTCTGTGGCCGGTGAACTCAAGCGCAACGTCTGGTTGTTAGCGGTTCAACGCGGTGTCACACCTTTGGGAGAAAAATCCTGTTCTCACACCACGTCCAGCATCCCAGTTCCACTCTGGAAACGTCGACCTCGTACATCGAGGCCCCGGCAGATGCTCCTTCGTCAGAAGGTTCCAAAGTTATAGCTTTCAACAAAGTCAAAGTCAACCAGTGATTCTTAAACTCAACATCCCAGCGCAAAGCTCGATAAATACGCAAATAATCACTTCGTAGATTGCACACTGCTACATCTTCGCTGTTTCTTCGTCTTGCAAAAAGTTATGGTTCCGTCACAATGAATTCCACAACCTATGAACTTTGCCGATCTGCACGAGTGCCTTCGTCTCGAACTCATCCGCCGCATCGACGAGGACGCCCTCTCCGGCTCTCGACTCGCCCAGCAGACCGGCTTCCGCCAGGCCCATATCTCAAACTTCCTTAACCGCAAACGAGCCCTCTCGCTTGACGGTCTCGATCGAGTCCTCGCAGCCCAGAACCTCACCATCAATCAGATCCTGCCCTCCCCATCCAACGCTGTCGATCTCCAGGCCTCGGCTCTCGCCGGAGAGAGCCATACCGAGCCCGTCCCGCTCGTATCCTCCTCCGTTGCTCTGGGTGAGGCCGCCGTATCCCCCAGTTCCACCATCGAGAACGTTCCCATCTCGGCCGCAGTTCTTTACGAGAACCGCCCCAGGAACTCGCACGCCCAGGCCCATTGGCAACGCTTCGTGGCCATCCGCGCCGACTCACAGCAGGCAGCCGCAATGGCCCCCCTCCTCGCACCCGGGGCCGTCCTCGTCATTGATCGTCACTACACCTCGCTTGCGCCCTACCGCTCCCAACAGCCAAACCTCTACGCCATTCGCTGCGGTGGCGGCCTCTCTCTGCGTTTTGCGGAGTTCGATCACGGTCGCCTCATCCTCCGGCCTAACTCCACCGCCTTCCCCGTCCAACTCATTCCCATCGCCCCCGGCAAATCGCCATCAGACCCTATCATTGGCCGCGTTTGCCTCGTCTTCAACGAGCTCTAAGCCCGCGCGCATCCGCTTGCTAAACTGAAACCAATGCTTTCCCGGCTCTATGCGAAGTGGATGTTCTCTTGGGAGACTTCGCTCACCACCCGCGACACCAATCGCATCGTCCGCCCCCTTGAGTGGGGCTTCGACTGGATCGACAGTTCACTCCAATCTGCCTCCATCGACGAGCTGCTTCCCTTCTCTGATCGCGCCCGATCCGATCCCACCCTGTCCGATCTCGACCGGATGATCGCGCTCAACCGCAGCCTCGTCCGAAACGCTGACCGCTTCTTCGCGTTCGAGACCCCCACAGACTTCCGCCTCGAGACCCGTCACCCGCAGCTCTTTCCCACCAACGTCCGCCCCGAAACCCTCGCCCAGGACGCCCACTTCCAGCGCAGAGCCGCCGCTGGCGATCTGCCCGAAGCCCAGTTCCTCCGCTTCACCTCGCCCGCCCGCACCCGCTACCCCGAGAACGACATCGTCAATGCCCGCTGGTACCCAGCGCCGGAGCCCCCACCGGCACAGCGGGCAAAGCAACTCGGCAAGCCCAGGCAGGCCATCATCGTTATGCCCCAGTGGAACGCCGACGCCTTCTCCCATAACGCCCTCTGCACTCTGTTCAACCGCTTCGGCATCTCCGCCCTCCGCCTCTCCAAGCCCTACCACGACATCCGCCGCCCGGCCGAACTCGAGCGCTCCGACTACGCCGTCAGCTCCAATATTGGCCGCACCATCGCCGCCTGCCGGCAAGCCGTCCTCGATATCCGCTCCAGCCTCGACTGGCTCGAGCAACAGGGCTACACCCAGTTCGGCATCCTCGGCACCTCGCTCGGCTCCTGCTACGCCTTCATCGCGGCCGCCATGGATCCGCGCCTGCGCGTCTGCGCCTTCAATCACGCCTCCACCTGGTTCGGCGACGTCGTCTGGACCGGCCAATCCACCCGCCACGTCCGCGCCGCCTTCGAGCACGCTGGCCTCACCCAGGATCTCGTCCGCCAGATCTTCACCTCCATCAGCCCCATGTCCTACATGCGGCAGTTCGCGGCCAATCCCAAGCGCGTCCTTGTCGTCCACGCCACCTACGACCTCACCTTCCTCCGCGAGTTCTCCCTCGACGTCCTCAAAAACTTTGAGGAGCACGGCGTCGACTATGTCTCAAAAGTTCTCCCTTGCGGCCACTACACCACCGGCGAAACCCCCTACAAGTACCTCGACGGCTGGTATCTCGGCTTCTTCATCCACAACGCATTTAAACAACTCGCCGAATCCGCCTGACTGCCCAGCACCGCCTTGCCGTTGCTCGCTCCTTTGCTTGTCATTCAGGAGCGAAGCAGAGGAATCCGCTGTCCCCTCCTGAAGCAGCCACAAAGTCCAAAGACCATCTCCACAGCATAAAATCGTCAGCATGCCCATCGACCTCGAAGCCCCCCTAGCGCAAGCCGACCCGGAGATCGCTGCGCAGATCGAAAACGAGATCCTTCGCCAGCACGAAGGCCTCGAGATGATCGCCTCCGAAAACTTCGTCTCCCGCGCGGTCCTTGAAGCGGCCGGCACCGTCTTCACCAACAAATACGCAGAAGGCTACCCCGGCAAGCGCTACTACGGCGGCTGCGAGTTCGCCGACATCGTCGAAAACCTCGCCCGCGATCGCGCCAAAGCCCTTTTCGGCGCCGAACACGTCAACGTCCAGCCCCACTCCGGCTCGCAGGCCAACGCCGCTGCCTTTATGACCCTGCTCACCCCCGGTGACACCCTCCTCGGCCTCGACCTCGCCCATGGCGGACACCTCACCCACGGCCATAAACTCAACTTTTCTGGAAAGCTCTACCGCATCGTCGGCTACCAAGTCCGTAAAGATACCGAGGTCATCGACTACGACGAACTGGAAGACATCGCAACGCGCGAGAAACCGAAGATGATCATCGGCGGCGGCTCAGCCTATCCGCGCCAGTTCGACTTCGAACGCATGCGCGCCATCGCCGACAAGGTCGGCGCCTACCTCCTCATCGACATGGCCCACTTCGCCGGCCTCGTCGCCGGCCGCGCCCACCCCTCGCCCATTCCCCACGCCCACATCGTCACCACCACCACCCACAAAACCCTTCGCGGCCCCCGCTCCGGCATGATCCTGAGCAAAAGCGAGTTCGCCGCGGGCATCGACCGCAGCGTCTTCCCCGGGCAGCAGGGTGGCCCGCTCGTCCATGTCATCGCGGCCAAAGCCGTCGCCTTCCGCGAAGCCCTCGAGCCCGGCTTCAGCACCTACGCCGCCCAGATCGTCTCCAACGCCCGCTGCCTCGCCGAGGAGATCGCCAGCAAGGGCTATCGCATCATCTCCGGCGGTACCGACACCCACCTCGTCCTCATCGACGTCTTCGGGAGCGGCATGCTCGGCTCCGAAGCCGAAAGCGCCCTCCACGCCGCTGGCATTACCGTAAACAAAAACGCCATTCCCTACGACACCAATCCGCCCATGAAGCCCTCCGGCATTCGCATCGGCACCCCCGCCCTCACCACCCGCGGCATGAGGGAACCCGAGATGCGTCAAGTGGCCACCTGGATCGTCGAAGCCCTCGATCACCGCTCCGACCCTACCCGCCTCACCAACATCCGCGCCCAGGTCCTCGACTTGGCCGAACGCTTCCCCCTCTATTCTTGGCTCCGCCCCTAGCCCGAACACGACCTTCAGATCATCAACGTTTCAGCCCTCGACCTGAGTGTGGCACTGCTTTGGGCAACGCAGTCGCCAGCCGCAAACATCTGTTCTGGTTCGTCGCATCATCTAAATAATTCCCCGAACGAAGGAGTACCCAGCGTGGCAATGGCCGTAATGTCCTGGATCATCGCTCTTCCCCTTCTCGGTATCTGCACCGGCCTCCGCACCATGACGCCCATCGCGCTCATCTGCTGGTATGCCCACCTCGGCTATCTCCCAGTGCATGGAACCTGGGCCTTCTGGACGGCAAGCCCCATCGCCGTCGGCGTCTTCACCCTCCTTGCCGTCGGCGAATACATCGGTGACAAACTACCCAGGACCCCCTCCCGGATCTCCCCGTTCGCGATGATTGCGCGCGTCTCCTTCGGCGGGCTCGTCGGCGCCATCATCGGCACGGCTCTCATGGGATCCATCATCGAGGGCATCCTTCTCGGAGTCATGGGCGCGCTGATCGGTGCCTTCGGCGGCTATCATCTCCGCCACTTCGCTGTCGAGCGCACCCGCTGGCCCGACTGGCGCGTCGCTCTTATCGAGGACGGCCTCACCCTCTTGTCATCCTTCTTTGCTCTGGGCATCATCACCGGCTAAGGCATACGAGCGAAGCAGAAGAAGCCGAAGTCAGCGATCTGCTAAAAGTGGAGTTTGATCCGTCGGTGGATGGGAGTTGATGTCTTCTCTGCTGACTAATTCATTCTTTTTCATCCTGGGTGCAGTGAAGGACCCGCTTTCTACTGCAAAGCCAAACCAACGACCAAAGCGCTCCTGGCTTGAGCGCTTTGCCACGTTGACCACCACTCCTCAGAACCCCGCCGGCCGCTCCCCCGCAACCCCGAACGCCCGCTCCAGAGCCACTCCCGCCCGTCCAATCGTTCCCTCGTCGAATAGCCGTCCGATCAGCGTCACCCCGTGCGGCACCCGCCGTGCCGGCGAAAACTTCGGCAGCGGATGATTCGGATCCGGCGCCCAATCGCTTCGAGCCTCCGTTACCTCCACAAACCCCGCGCGCAGCGTCAGCGAGGGATGCCCCGTAAAATTCGTGATCACCAGCATCTCGTCCCGCAGCGAAGGCACCAGCAACAGATCCACCTGCCCCATCACCCGCGCCATCTCGATCGCGACCTTACGCCGCAGCCGGTCCGCCTGCACATAATCCACCGCCGACAGGAACCGCGCCTGCCGAAAGCTGTTCGGCCAGGCATCCGGCACCTGCATCTTCAACTCATGATCCTTGCCGCTCACCGTCAGCTCCTCAAAAGCGGCTGCCCCCTCCGCGAACAGGATCAGCTGCATCGAGTCGTACGGCCAGTCCGGCAAGCTCACCTCGACCGGCGTCATCCCCACCCTCTTCACCGCTTCCAGCGCCGCTCGATCCACGTCCGTCGCCGGAGCGTCCTTCATCCAGCCCGGAAAATACCCCACCCGCAGCCCCTTTACCAATCCCGTCGCATCGAAGTCCAGCTTGCTCGGCACACTCGCGACATCGCCCGAATCCGGTCCGGAGATCGCCTTCAGCACCAGCAGCGTGTCCTCCACCCCGCGCGCCATCGGTCCCAACTTGTCCAGCGACCAGCACAGAGTCATCGCCCCCGTGCGCGGCACGCGCCCATAGGTTGGCCGCAGCCCCGTCACCCCGCAGCGCATCGACGGGCTCACAATGCTTCCACCCGTCTCACTTCCAATGGCAAACCCCACCAGCCCCGCCGCCGTAGCCGAGCCCGGCCCCGCACTCGATCCCGACGACCCTTCCTCCAGCAGCCACGGATTCATCGTCTGTCCGCCAAACCAAACGTCATTCAGCGCCAGCGCACCCAGGCTCAGCTTGGCCACCAGGACCGCCCCGGCATCGTCCAGCTTCCGTACCACCGCTGCATCCGCCGTCGGGATGCGATTCTGAAACGGCTCCGCCCCATACGTCGTCCGGATCCCCGCCGTATCCAGCAGATCCTTTGCCCCCCACGGAATCCCATGCAGCGGCCCTCGGTAGCGTCCTGCCGCAATCTCCCGATCCGCCCGCTTCGCCTGCTGCATCGCCAGCTCGCGGGTCGGCGTAATCACGCATCGCAGCTTCGGATCGAACCGCGCCAATCGATCCAGGTAGATTCCCGTCAGCCGCTCCGAGGTGATCTTCTTCCCCTCGATCCAACGCGAGAGCTGCGTCACCGGCGCAAATGCAATATTTCTCTCATCCGCTGGCAGCGCCGCCTCCGCCTCAGCCTTGCTCCGCACAAAACGGTCAGACGCCGGCCGGGCAGCGCTCCCGCTCACCCTCACCGGATCGCAGACCGAGTACGGCGCCACCGTCGCCTCGATCGCCACCTTTCGCGGCCCCACCCGGCGCTCATACAGCGGAGCCATCGCGCTTCGCCAGTTCCCGGCAGCCTCCTCCAGGTCAGCATCGCTCATCTTCACCTGCACCAGCTTCTCCGCCTCGGCGAACGTCACCTTTGTGACCTCCGGGCCCACCGCCGGAGCCGTCCCAAATGCAGGCGGAGCCCCTGCCGTGGCCGGTGTCGCCTGCGTTCCCTTAATCGCAGCCCCGCCGCCCTTCTTCTCCCCATCGCGACAACCCGCCGCCACGCCCACCAGCGTCAACGACGCCTTTGCCAGGAACTCTCTCCGCGATCTCGCCATGTGCTTCTCCAGCCTCCGCCCCAAGCTCCGCCGTCACGCGCATACACAACAATGTGACCGCAATGGCGAACCTTCAGGTTCGGCCAGACTACAGCAACGAAGCGGCCGCAGCGAGATACCTCGACTCGCCGGGAATCAAGCAATCCACCAGCTTATTCCCGCCTTCTCGCCGGCTAGGCCCTGCGCCGGTACTTGATCGCAAACTCGTATCCCGCGTTCGGCGGAAACAGCTTCGCCACCAGCCGTAGCCGCTCCGCCAACGCCTGCGGAGCCAGCAAAGGATACTCCCGCTCCCGCAGCTCCGAGTAGTCGAAGTCGACCGACAGCGACAGGAGATAAACCGCTACTGCATCCGAGAACGCCGCCTCCACAAACCGCAGCCTCGCCTTCTCGTCCACGCGCAGCGCATCAATGCCTTCTTTCATGCCGGCCAGCGCCAGCCCGCGACTCTCCCACGCGTCCTGGCTGGTCTCTCCGCGAACATCCTGCAGCGCGTGCTTCCACGCCAGCTCCGCGAAGCTCTCCGGCACCCCCGCTATATCCGCAAAGGCATGCCCCACATTGATGAAGAACTCGAACGACAACGCGAACCGGTCGCTCAGCAATCGCGTCGAGATGAACACGGCATCGGTCTTCCCCAGCAGCACGTTCCGATGGCAGATCGCCAGGTCGCCCAACTCCGGGGTGTACTCCGCCGCCACCATCGTCGCATTCCGTTCCGGCCGCTGGCCCGTCGGGGTCTCCCGCTCGTCGCTCATCGCCAGCGGCACGAAATAATATGCCGTGTCAGTCAAGGCCCCAGCGATCGCCGCCGGAACCGCCTGCACCATCCGCTCCAGCTCACGCGCATCCAGCCGGTTATCGCCAAATGCGGCATACACGACGCCATTCAGCGACCGGCGCGTCGCCGTTTCGCGGGCCACCTGTTCAGCCTGCACCAGGCCCATTGGAACGCTCTCTGCCATAACGCAGTATTCTATCTGTGTATGTCCAAACTGTCGCAAAATCCGGCGCAGCCGCATCGCACGCCGGATCGCGGATCTAACATGGCTCTCGATCAGCCCCGGGCCTTCGCTGCCGGCTTCCTCTTCGGTGTTCCCATCGGCGATCTGGGCTGGTTCTCCTCCCTGCTCATGGGCCTCGCCAGCGGATTCGCCGCCTTCTTCGCCGCGACCTTTCTCGGCATCATGGGCATCCTCGCCTACAACACCGCCGGCCACCACGCCGTGGACTTCAGTCTCAGCTATCGCCGCATCGGTCTCCCCATCGGCACGGCCGTAGCCGTCCTCGCGCTCGGTTATCTCGGCAGCCTCTGGATCCGCCGCCAGCTCCGCCGCTCCTGAACAACTGAGCAGAATAGCCCGTCCAAATCTGCGTCGCGGGCCACAAACTTTCGGTGAAGTTCTCGTCCCGCGGTCTGTCTGAAAGCTTGAGGCCTGCCCGTCCTCTGCTGTACGGTGGTGTCCTACAGTCACCTGAACCGCGGAAGGATCACATACCCTATGTCACTCGTGCGCGCGCTTGCACGCTGGAGCCTCTGTACCGTCGCCGTCACCAGCCTCGTCACCACCGCCCAGGCCGCCGAGAAAAAGGAGCCGTCCTTCTACGGTCCCCAGCCCTCCATCGAAAACATCGACCTCAATATGTACGCCCGCATCCGCGACGAAGGCTTTCATCACTCCCACGTCATGCAGTTCGCCGGAGCACTCTCGGATGGCATCGGCCCGCGCCTCACCGGCTCGCCTAACATGGCCCGGGCTAACGCCTTCACCCGCGATACCCTCACCGCCGTCGGCCTTGAAAACGCTCACCTCGAGGACTGGGGCGAGTTCGGCATGGGCTGGCAGCAGATCAACACCTGGGTCCGCATGGTCTCGCCCGATCCCGAACCGCTCTGGGCACAGGCCGCCCCCTGGTCGCCCGCAACCAAGGGCCCCGTCACCGGCGACGCCATCAGCGTCGACATCCACGACACCGCGGATCTCGACAAGTACAAGGGCAAGCTCAGTGGAAAGATCGTCCTCTTCGGCGCCACCCGTCCCACCCCCGATCTCACCGAACCCCTCTTCCATCGCTACACCGTCGAAGATCTGCGCGAAATGGAGACCTACCCGGACGACAATGGCCCACGCCGCGCCGGCGCCCCCACGATGACTGTCCAGCAACTCCTTGCGGAGCGCGCCCGCATCACCCAACTCCGCACCGCCGCCCTCAAGATGATGACCGCCGAAGGCGTCGCCGCCATCATCACCCCGTCCCGCGACGGCGGTAAAGGCGGCGGCACCGGCATCATCTTCGACGACAACGGAGCTAACCTCTCCCGCAACGGGCAGCTCAGGGAGTCCGCCGTCACCCTCCCCAACGCCGTCATGATGATCGAGCACTTCAATCGCCTCTCCCGCATGCTCCAAAACCACGTTCCCGTCACCCTCGAACTCAACATCGAAACAAAGTTCACTGGCGATCACGAGCACGGCTTCGACACCGTGGCCGAGATCCCCGGCACCGACCCCAAACTCAAGAACCAGGTCGTCATGGTCGGCGGACATCTCGACAGCTGGATCTCCGCCACCGGCGCAACCGATAACGGCGCCGGCTCGGTCGTCGCCATGGAGGCGGTCCGCATCCTCAAAGCTCTCGGCGTCAAGCCCCGCCGGACCATCCGCATCGCCCTCTGGTCCGGTGAGGAACAGGGCCTCTTCGGCTCGCAGGGCTACGTCAAGCAGCACTTCGGCGCCTTCGCCGATCCCAAAAACCCCGACCCCAACATCCCCGCCTTCCTCCGCCCGCACGGTCCGCTCACAACCACAAAAGAATGGGAGACCCTCGACGCCTACTACAACCTTGATAACGGCACCGGCAAGGTTCGCGGCGTCTACACCCAGCAGAACTACGCCATAGGCCCCATCTTCAAACAGTGGATCGCCCCGCTGGCCGACCTCGGCGTCTCTACCGTCAGCTACCGGGATACCGGCGGCACCGACCATCTCTCCTTCGACGCCGTCGGCCTCCCCGGCTTCCAGTACATCCAGGACCCCATGGACTACGACACCCGCACCCACCACTCCGACATGGACACCCTCGACCGCCTCCACGCCTCCGACCTCCAGCAGGCCGCCGTCGTCGAAGTTATCTTCCTCTACAACACCTCGGAGCGCGAAGCCATGATGCCCCGCAAACCCTTCCCCCACCCCGAAAACGATCAGAAACTCAACGCCCCCATCCCCAACATCTACCCCAACGCTCAAGTTCCCCCACCCGACAGCGGCAAACCGACCTCCAACTAGGGCGCCGCGTTACAAGAAAACTCCTCGCCTTCCGTACTCAGGGCGGCAGGAGTCCACCCCTCCCGCCGCTCCTTCTGTTGCTTGTCATTCAGCAGCGTAGCGGAGGAGTCTGCTGGTTGCTCGCGCCCGAGCAACCAGCCATCCCTCAGACCTGTCTCAGACCCAAGCACAAGTTACCCGCCCCGCCGCCCCACGTATCCGCAACCCATCCACCCGCTCAGCAAAGTACCGCCCGTTCAACTCCCCCGCCCCTAAATCCTCCACCGCCTCAAATCCCGCCAGCTCCGCCCTCATCTCCTCCGGCGTAAAGAACAGCCGAAACGGCTCCCCCGCCAAGGCCACGCGCGAAGCCAGCGAGTCGTGCCCCATCCGTTCCAGCTCCGGCAGCACCTCGCGCGGCTGCCCATAGTCCATCACCACCCCGCTCCCAGCTGCCCGCCCCGCAATAAACTCCAGCGTCCCTCGAAAGGCCTCCAACGTCAGATAAGGCACAACGCCCAGCCAGGCAAAGAATGCCGGCGCACGGAGGTCGAATCCCGCCGGGACCAGCCGTTCCTCCAATCCCTGACACTCGAAGTCCACCGCCACAAACCTCAACGAAGCCGGCACCGCAATCCCATTCCGATCCAGCAGCCCCCGCTTCCACGCCTGCGTTGCCGGATGATCCACCTCAAACACCCGCAGCCCCTCATACCCATTTCGATATCCAAACGTATCCAGCCCCGCTCCCAGCAGGCAGTACTGCCTCACGCCCCGCGCATAAGCCGCTTCCAGGCAATCCTCCGCGTACCGGCTCCGAGCCACCAGAAATGCTCGCAGCGCCACCGAAAACGGCTTCGCCAGCCTCGTCTCAGTCCTCTTAAGATCTCCCGCATACTCCGCCCCAAGTATTCGCACAGCCAGCAGGTCCTCGAATACCAGCGGCCTCGCGTCGTATACCTGGTGCGCCGCCCGCCGCAGAGCCACCCGTAACGCCGTTTTGGATGGCCGCGCCGCCTCCACCTAGCTGGCCGCCCTAAGCTCCGTCATCCACCCCAGCGCACTCTGCAGATACGCCTTCATCTCCTTACGCCCCACAATCGCGTCCAGAAACCCGTGCTCCAGCAGGAACTCCGATCTCTGAAAGCCCTCCGGCAGCTTCTGCCGGATCGTCTGCTCGATCACTCGCGGCCCTGCGAACCCGATCAGTGCCCCCGGCTCAGCAATATTCAGATCCCCCAGCATCGCAAAGCTCGCCGTCACTCCACCCGTCGTCGGGTCCGTCATCACCGATATATAAGGAATCTCCTCGTCATCCATTCGCGCCAGCCCTGCCGATACCTTCGCCAGCTGCATCAGGCTCGCAATCCCCTCCATCATCCGGGCCCCCCCCGAAGCCGAAACGATGATCAGCGGATCACGCGTCGCCAGCGACCGGTCCACCGCCCGCGCAATCGTCTCCCCCACCACCGCGCCCATGCTCCCACCGATAAATCCATACTCCATCACGCTCAAAACCACCCGTTGAGGACCTAGCATCCCAATCGCATTCACGATCGCGTCATTCAGTCCGGTTTTCGCCTGCGCATCGCTCAGCCTCTTCTTGTACGGCTTCAGATCGGTGAAGTTCAGCGGATCCGTCGACCGCAGCTCCAGATCCACCAGCTCATACCCCGGCTCTAGCAGGCTCTCGATACGCGCCCGCGCGTCGATCTTGAAGTGATAGCCACACCTCGGGCAAACCTGCAGGTTCTCCGCAAGCTCCGCCTTCCAGATCACCTGGCGGCAATCATCGCACCGCACCCACAAGCCTTCCGTCCGGACGGTTTTTTGGTTGGTATTGATAATCTCGTGCGCATCACGCTTGAACCAGCTCATACGTAGGTGTGCCTCTAATCTTCCGCCACAATTGTACTGACCTTCACGCTTACCTCAGGTCTGCTCCCACGATCTGCTCGCAAACACCACTCAATCCATATTTCAGTAGATCAGTGCTCCAGAATCCGAAGTTCCGTACTCCGGAAGCCGCTCTCGACCGTATTTCCTCTACGAACAGCTCTGTTCTCCCATCGCCATTGTGGTCCCTGAATTGCATTCACCAGGGTACGGTCTCGATTGCTTTGTACTTTCCAGGCTCGGTCAAGGAGATCCAACGTGAAACGCACCTCTATTCTGTTCGCTCTTGCTCTACTCCTCTGCTGTTTCGGCGTCTCTCGGGCGCAGACCACCAGCGGTGACCTGGTCGGAACGGTGACCGACTTCACTGGTGCGGCTATCTCGCATGCCGCGATTGTCGCGACCAACGCCGATACCGGTGTCAGGAGCACCACTACGGCAAACGAGCAGGGTGAGTTCCGCATCCCTAATCTCATTGCCGGCTCCTATAACGTAACTGCCTCGGCGCCGAGTTTCGCCGACACCGCCGTAAAGGCCTTCGCTATCCAGCTTAACCGCTCCTCGACGATCAACCTGAAGCTCATGGCCCAGGGTAGCAGTGTTCAAGTGGAGGTCAGCAGCGACGCAACCGTCGCGCTGGATACGACCACGGCACAACTCCAGTTGAATCTTTCTAACCAGGAGGTCTCCGTTCTTCCGACCTCAACTGTCGGCCTGGGTGTCCTGAACGCCTCGCTCCTCAGCGCCAATGTGGCGACCAGTGGTGGTATCGGCGCCGGAACCGGCCCCTCGGTAGGCGGGCAGCGTCCCCGCGCCAACAGCTTCAACATCGAGGGCATCGATAACAACAACAAGTCTGTAACCGGACCCAATGTCTACGTTCCCAACGACGCAGTCGGCGACTTTACCCTCCTCACCAACCAGTTCGGGCCTGAGTTCGGTCATTCCGTCGGAGGCCAGTTTAACACCACGGTCGTGAGCGGCACCAATACACTTCACGGACGCGCTTATGAGTATTTTCAGAACCGAAATCTGAACGCGATCGATGCAACCGTGTCCCGCTCCTTCCAGCCCGGGACGAAGCCCTTTAATCCGCGCTTCGATTACAACCGCTACGGTGGTCAGGTTGGCGGACCCGTCCTCAAAGACAGAGCCTTCTTCTTCGCCAACTACGAGCGCCAGACGACAGGACAGGGCCTCCAGTACGCCCTCTGCACGCCTACTGCCGTCGGCATCTCTACCCTGAGCTCTTTGAGCGGTCTTAGTGCAACGAATCTCGCAATCTACAAGCAATACACACCCGTTTCACCAACCCAGGTGACTGCCCAATCCGACAACGCCTGCGGGGCTACCTCACTCACGGTCAACGGCGCGCAGATCCCGCTGGGCAACTTCCAGGTCTCAAGTCCGGTCTTCACCAACTTCGACGCTCTCACTACCAGCGGTGATCTCACGCTAAGCCCTAAAGATAGCCTCCGCCTGCGCTATATCTACAACACCACCGGAAGCTCGGATACTACGGCAAATCTCCCCGCCTTTTTCACCTCCACCCCAACCAAATACCACCTCATCGCGCTCAGCGAGTACCACAACTTCACCCCCAGCCTGACCAACGAGCTTCGCGTCGGCTTCAATCGCTACGACAACTCCACGCCCGCTGGGAACTTTAATTTTCCAGGGCTGAATGCCTTCCCAAATCTCACCTTCGATGATCAAGGCTCCATCAACTACGGTCCAGACCCCAACGCTCCCCAGACCACCGTCCAGAACCTCTACCAGCTTACCGACAATGTAAGTTGGATCAGGGGCAAGCACACCTTCAAACTAGGCTTCGACGGTCGGAAGTACATCTCGCCCCAGAGCTTCACACAGCGTGTTCGCGGCGATTACGAGTACACCAGTGTGAGCGAGTTCCTGAATGACCTCGCTCCGTCCACCTTCGGCGAGCGGTCCACTGGAAACTTCTTCTACTACGGCGACCAGATGGCCCTTTATGGCTATGCCGCTGACACCTGGCGCGCTCTCCCGTCCCTCGCCATCAACTACGGCTTACGATATGAGTTCACCTCCGTCCCCTCAGGGGAGCGCGTCCAGTCGATCAATGCTGCTGCCAGCGTGCCCGGCCTGATCAACTTCAGCGTTCCGCAGCCGCAGTACAAAAACTTCGCTCCCAGGATTGGCATCGTGTTCTCCCCGGATCAGAAGACGTCCATCCGCGCCGGCTTTGGAATTGGCTACGATGTGCTTTACGACAACTTGGGCATCCTATCCTTCCCCCCCCAGTTCTCGTCCACCAGCGATGTAAACGGCAACCCTGGTTCCATCCAGCCACTCTCTCCCAACTTCCTCAAGAATGGCGGTCTTCCAGCAGGTGCCGGAACCCTCGCCACCTTTCCAAGTGTGGCAGCACAGCGGGCAGCGACTTCGGCTTATGTCCCAAATCAAAAGCTGCCGTATGCGGAGACCTACTCGCTTTCAATTCAGCGCCTGATCGGCTCCGACTACACCGCCGAAGTCCGATATGTGGGCACGCGCGGCATCCATCTCACAACGCAGACGCGGCTCAACATCCAGAGCCCAGTGGATGCGACTCACTTTCTCCCCACCTACACCTCGCAGCCCAGCCAGGCGCAGCTCGACTCTCTCACCAACACGGTAGCTAATATTAGGGCTGCCCGTCCGGCTCTCATTCCAGCATTCGCCGCCGCCGGATTTACCCGCAACATCACCTCCTTCGGCCCATTTGCCGGATCTAATTACAACGCGCTCTCTGGAAGTCTCATCCGGCGCTTTCATAACGGACTTCAGCTGGATGCAGCCTACACGTGGAGCAAGACAATGGATAACGCGACAGCCGATGTCTTCTCTACCGTGCTCACGCCTCGACGGGCGCAGGATTGGCAAAATCCCGGCGGGGAATACAGCCGGTCGGCTCTCGATCGCACTCACCGGCTCAGCATCGAGACGATCTATGATCTGCCTTTCTACAAAAACAGGAACTGGTTCCTGAAGAACCTGGTCGGCAACTGGGAGGTCGCGCCCATCTACACCTACCAATCTCCCGAGTACGCGACAGTCACCTCTGGCATCGATGCGAATCTCAACGGAGACTCGGCCGGGGATCGGACCGTTATCAACCCCACGGGAGATCGAAACGTCGGCTCCAACTCAACAGCACTTAAGAACTCGTCAGGTGTGACGGTTGCATATCTCGCTTCTAACCCGAACGCCTATTACATCCGGGCGCAGTCGGGCGCCCTTGCCGACTCCGGTCGAAACACGCTTCCAATCCGGCCTATTGACGACCTGGATGCAACCGCTCTGAAGCGAATTACTTTCAGAGAGCACTACAACCTAGAATTTCAGGCTCAGGCTTTCAATGTTCTCAATCACCCGCAATTCATCTCCGGCTCTATCAATCAGGTAAACTCGCTCGGCGACACCGGAGCGAATACCATCAACTTCCTTCGCCCCAACAACGGGCTCTTCAATCACCCGGAAAGAGTCTTTTCCAGCAATGCTCGCACGATGCAGTTAGGTGCAAAGTTCAGCTTCTAACCCAAGATCGCCGGAATGAAGCGGCACTCCCCGAGAGTGCCGCTTTTTTTGGCCACCTGCTACTCGCCTGCCCCCGCTCACACCACCTAAAATTCGATCCCCCGTTGCGCCAGAATCCCCTTCTGGTACGCATGCTTCACCTCCCGCATCTCCGTCACCGTGTCCGCCAATTCCACCAGCGCCGGATGCGCATTCCTCCCCGTCAAAATCACATGCACCATCTCCGGCTTATCCCGCAGCGCCCCCGCCACCCTCTCCGGATCCAGCATCTTGTACCCGATCGCATAGTTGATCTCATCCAGCACCACCAGGTCCCACTCGCCCGACCCAATCGCCTCCGCCGCCTCAGACCACGCCGCCTCCACCAGCCGCACGTCCTCCGGATCCGTCTCCGCCCCACCCACCTTCACAAAGCCCCGTCCCATCTGGCGAATCACGAAGTCATCCCCCATCGCCTTCGCCGAATCCAGCTCCCCGTAATGCCATGAACCCTTCAAAAACTGCAGGATCAGCACCCGCATCCCGTTGCCTGCCGCGCGAAACGCCGTCCCCAGCGCAGCCGTTGTCTTTCCCTTGCCCGGGCCAGTGTTGATCAGGATCAGACCGCGCCGTGACGACTCCAAAGCTTCACTCATGCCCTTAAGCAAAACACAGCTTCGGCATACCGGCCGCAGCTAGTGCCCGCAATGGTAAGGATGGCCCGCCAGAATTGTCATCGCACGATAAATCTGCTCTGCCGCAACCACCCGGGCCAAACTGTGTGGAAACGTGAATCGCCCCAGCGAGACCAGCAGGTCCGCCCTCTCTCGCGTCGCCGCCGACCATCCATCGGCACCTCCGATCCCAACCACCACATGCTGCGCCCCGCGATCGCGAAATCCCCCAATTGCCTGCGCGAACTCCACCGAACTCAGCAGACTTCCGCCGCCCTCCATCAGGATCACCTTTGCCGGCGTCCTCCCCGATCCACTTCCTGCAGCCGACCACAACGCAGCCTCTGTCTCCACCCACAGGCCATGCGCTCCCGTGTATCGCGCCGTCCGCCGCAGGTAATCGTCTGCTAGAGCCTCCTCTTCGCGTCGCTTCGTCCTCCCGTGCTTCGGGCCAATTGAAATCAGTAAAATCCTCACCCTGCCCCCTCTCCAAACTGTCGCCCTCCTCGCTCCGACTCACAACGAGCAATAGAGGGAATACAAACCATATATGGACATCCGTTGAGTTATACGCATTCTCATACTCGCAGCCCCCGCCTGTACGCACCAACGATCAGGTGCAAGGCGTCCTAGTACTACAGTTGTAGATGGTGTTAGCCTTGAGATGCTCTGGGAAGTGATTCTCCGACGTCGGTCATGGAGAAGCGATTATCGGGATGGAAGCGTGAGTTGCTGCGGGCTCACGGCCGCATCGC
>JAABUY010000096.1_pt1 | contig 189363 bp, 201 predicted proteins | sample 5560271 | NCBI WGS metagenome assembly JAABUY01 (sample SAMN10711886, study PRJNA513374) | rock metagenome | isolation source: Antarctica rocks | place: Antarctica: Victoria Land, University Valley | reverse complement strand
GTGCAATCTGCCATCAAGATGACCGCAGGTAGGTGATGAGTGTGATTTAGAGCTGTATTTGCAATCTATTTGACTGTGTGAGTTTCGTGTAGGGAGTTTTGCTGCTGTTGCGGCTCATTTATGTTATAAAAAGCTTATATTAAAAGTATCTGAAAAAGAAGAAGTCTACATAATTAAATATATCTTAAATGATCTTAATGAATTCATTCTACTCTCTGTTATGCATATATAAAGTAAGTTAAAGATCACTTTTTCAGAAGTATATAAAAACTTGTAGATTCAGATTCTTAAGTTTATTACAGATACATTCAGTGAGAATGTATAAATAAATGATGACATAGTTATGTTACATGACAACAAAATCAAGACATATAGACTTTAACATCATCAGTTTGTTCATCTTGACACAGTTAAGCTTCATGATCTTTACAAGATCATCACTTTAAGCAAGTAAATTCTCATTATTAAGAACAATATTAATGTATATGAGATCTATGCTTTAACTAAGTTCATAAATCAGTAAGAACATAACATAAATAAATAAAAAGTTAACATTCTTGTTTTAATCTTCATCAACATATGTGAATTTCTGTCTTTGTCATTTATTAATTATCAATACTTTCTGAAAATTGTAGACAATCACTTACAGAAGATATAAACAATATTATTGAAGCAATAAGATAATGTTTCACAGAAATTATAGAAGTAACAATTAAAGATTGAACTTCAGTTTAATGTAAAGATTCTTGCTGTACAAAGTGACAATGCAATAAAGTTAAGATCTATTCTTAATGAATGATGTATATTTTTTAACATTGTATTACAGTATACAGTGCTCTACATGTTGATTTAAAATGATGTAATTAAGAGAGCAATCAAAATCACTGAGAACTCAGTATATACAATGATTAAAAAGACTGAACTCTCAATAAAGTTCTAAGCAGAGACTGCATAGATTGATGTTTATCTTTATAACTGCACAGCAACTGACTTCTTAATTAATGACAAATAAGTCATTTCAGAGAAAGAATTCATTGAGATGAAATCATTTATTAATTATGTACATATATAAGAATGCAAATACTACTTCTATATTGACTTAAAGTCTCTGTCTGAGAGCAGACAGAATAAGTTCATGAACTGAGAATGAGTAAAAGTATTCATGAGTTATAGTGAGAAAATCACAAAGCAGTATCTGCTTTAAGCATCAGATCTTAAGCAGATCATTAAGAGTTATGCTGTTAAGTTTGTTAAAAATAAGAAAAAAGACAGCATTAATGTGAGGCTTTATAGATAGATATTAAATATTCTTTTAAAATGAAAATTTATTGAACAATTACATAAGACTAAAACTGTAACTGCTTCACTGAAACAGTTTCTGAAATCTGACATGCAAACTTACAGATTCAGATCTGCAAGTTCTCATTCTGTTGTCATGTCATTAGAGAAAGAGATCACAGACAATTCATTGTTAAAGTTAACTACATTTATAAGTTCTCATTCTGTTGTCATGCTGTCAGAGAAAGAGATCACAGACAATTCATTGTTAAAGTTAACTGCAGTTAACTTTGATCACAATGCATTAAAGCTTTTCTTTTATGTTGAGATTTCTGTTAACAAGATTAGTCATTTAGATGTGAGCATCTCAATTAAAAGAGTCAAGACATTTCTGTACATTGAGATATTAAAAAGAAGACAGAAAAGCAATGACACTGATTTTAATGAGTTTATAACAAAGATCTTAAAAGTTATGCTGACATTGACTGCATTTACAGTCAATGATGAGAATAATAAATATTCAGCAAGAACTGACATCTCAACTTCTCTGATATATGCTGAAGCAGTGAGAGACTCAATCTGAGAAGAGATGTAAAAGAACATTATTAATGCAGAGCTGACAGCATTTACAGTAAATGATATTTAAGAAGAGACTGTTCTGTTAAGAGAGATTAACATTGTGATCAGTAAGTAAGTATTTAAATTTAAGCTGTACATTGATGATTTTCTTGACAAATTAAAGATAAAAATAGTGACAAGAGAGTTCTTACAGATGTACAGCATTAATTATGAAGATATCTTTATATTAACTGTGAAATTTAATACTTTTCATGTCTTTCTGATCTTAATTGCACTTAAAGATTTAGAATGTCATTAGATAGATGTCAACAATGTCTTTATTGAGTCATTTCTAAAGAAAACAATCTACATAATATCATTTTTCAAAGTTATAACTATCTTTAACTATACATTACACATTCTGTGCAGTCTATATGATCTGAAGCAAGCTGTCAGAAATTAACATAAAAATGTGTCACTGAGCTTCTTCAGTTAAATTTTCATCAAAGTAGTGCAGACTTATGTCTTCTGATTTATACTGTCAAGAGCATTATGCTACTTCTTTATGTAAATGATATCATTATGATCTCATCAGACCTCTTAAATGTTCTCTGATTTAAAAAGTTTCTCAGAAACTTATTTAAGATCAAGAACTTAAAAAAGACACAGAAAATTCTTGATATTTAAATAATCTGTAATTGCAAGAAAAGAACACTGCACATGAATTAGACATACTATGTTGATAAGATACTCAAAGATCTTTACATGCAAAATGAGTATTGATGCACTGAGATCTCACTGAATAAATATGACTTTCTTTACTTAGCTGATTTTAATGATCAGTACATAGATTAAAGAAAATATCAGCAGATCATTGAAAATCTTATGTATACTGCAATTTACATATACTTAGACATCTTCTTTATCTTAAAATGACTGAGTCAGTATCTCAGTGACTCTGCAGAACATTATGAATATATACTTAAGAGATTGCTGCAATATATACAGTTAATCATCAATCTTAAGATCATGTATAAGCTCAATGAAAGTTAAGATCTACTTAAATACTCTGACTCTGACTATGCATTAAATAAGTTAAACAGAAGATCTATTCTAAATTATATTTATTTGCTTAAGAAAGAATCTGTGTTATGAGTTAGTCAGAAGTAGAAGTCAGTAATAACATTGATTATTAAGATTAAATACATAATCATGTCAATATGTGTAAAGACTGAAGTCTGACTCACTTAAATGTTAAGAAACATGAGGCTAGACAAGTATCTTAAAGTCAATTTACATTATGTGAACATTCAGAAGAATGAGATTCATAGAAAAAACATATTTCTTCAGCTTAAAAGAAATAATCAGGCTGCTTTGACACTGATTAAGAACATTTATGTGCATAAATAATTAAAGTACATCAATGTCATTTATTATCACATTCAAGATCTGCACAAAAGAAATTAGATTTAAATAAACTTTATATTTAGTCAAGACATAATAGCTGATGAACTGATCAAGTTCTTGTCAAGATAGATATTTAAGTGCTTTGTATGTTAGCTAAGACTTGACAACAATGAGAGTCAATAAATATAAATGTGTTAAGTAAAAATGTTAAGAAGTACAGTGCTTTATTTACTTTCTTAACTTCTTTAATCTTAATGTAAGAAGTTAACAGAGTCTTTTTCTGTCTTAGATAGCAGAGCTTCTGTCATCAATTTAATTACACTTAAGTTAACTGCAGTCAATGTTGATGCATTAGATTTACTAGATAGACAGATAGCACAAGTACTCATTATTCTTTAATACAAATAATAAATGAATAACAGCTCTCTCTGCTTTTACTGTAGAGCTCAGTTACATAAAGATCTTAGTAAATGTACAGCATCATAGATCTGATGCTAAGCAGCTTAGACATTACTCAATGACTAATTAACTACAAAATACAATAATAACATCATAACTTTAATCATTATTTTATTGTCACTCATCTTCTGCTGTCTACAGCAGAGATCACATTACAATCTTATTGACAGTGAGATAGAGTAGATATAAAGCTTTTACAATAAATTCTGACAGAATAGCTGTCAATGTCACTTCATAACTACAATGAACTCAACATAAAGCAATACATAACTATTATTACAGAGACAATTCAGATCACAGTGAAGACAATAATATTAATGTTAACTTTTAGTAAATAATTAAAGTCAGAGTTTGACTCAGAAGCAAAAGAGATGATAAGAAAAGTAAATAAAGCTCATCATTGTTGATAAAGAGAGTAGAGCATGCACATTTAAGAATGAATAGAGATGATCTTAAAGAATTCTTAAAGACTATAAAAATTGATAAAGTAAGTTAAAAATTATGAAGTTGTAAATTAGATTTTCACTTTCATTTTGAAATAGATAAAAAAGTTAGAACTTACAGAACTGCAGAATAAGACAGAGCTACTTTGAATAATAATTTTTTCAATTTCTTCAGAGATAGATCTCAGCAATATTGCAGAATATAAATATTTTAAACTGATATTTATGTCTTTAATTATAGAGACTGAACTAACAGAGATTATAATGTAAGCATTAGACAATAAGATATTAAAATTAAATAACATATTAAATTGAGTTCTACATTAAATATTATTACAACTACTTTTACTGCTGTTCTTACTGTACAATTTATATCTGAACAGCAAAAGACATTTAAAAGTCTTTAAACATTTCATTATAGTGATGCTGCAAAAGCTTAACAAAGAAGATTATCAGCAATTTAAGATATATTAATTAATAACATTTCTAAACATTATAAACAAGACTCTGAAGTCTGTAATGACACACAGAATAAGCTACATAACAAAGATTTATTAATTGTTATTTAAAATACTGCTGAGAGATTAAAAAATTATGTTTACAGAACAGACAATTTACACACTGCTGAAGCAGATTTACAGAGCATGAAAGTTAAGCATGTTAATTACATTATTATTAATGTTGAATGTATTAGAAGTCTTTAACAATATCTTTTACAAAAAATTACTTTACAATCTTTAAAAATGCTGTCTATCACTAAAGATAATAAACTGAATAGAAGACTTTCTGAGAAAAAAAACATTAACAATAAAGCTGTTAAAATATAAATTAAAGAGCTTTGTCATTCATATAGATATATTTTAAAGTTTATTACTATTATTCATTCTATATTTATTCTACAATGCTGACATACTGAATCTAGTCAATGACTCACAGCTTTGAGTCACAGCAGTGAGTTAAATTAATGATGTAGACATCATAATAATAAAAAAGTTAGCAGAAAAGAACTGCATTACTTTATATATAGTGCATAGCTGCACAGAGCAATAAGCTTAAAGATATGTCTCTGTTTTTATTTTAATTAAGTATGAGTTCATTTATTTTACAAACTGTCTTACAAAACATGACACAACAGTGAAGCTGACTTTAGACATATATATAGTACAGATATTATTGATGTATAAAGTGCTGAGAGTTATCTTGAACTTATATTTAAAATAAGATGTACATATATAATATATTTAGACTTAAGTCACAACAAGTCTCAGAGATTTAATGATGCTGATAGACTTTATATAAAATTTTAAGTTTAAGAATTTACAGAAACTCTATATAACAATGATGCTGCTGCAGATTCTGTACTGCTGCTCAGTCTGATACAGCTTAGACAGTGAGTATAAAATAATTATACAATAAAAATGAATTCTTCAGAAACTGACAGTCATACAATAATGAATAGAAGTCATTATAATGAGAATCTTTCACATAACAGTGAGCTCAGTACTGAATATAAAACTCTTTCTTTTCTTAATGAAACAGTAGCTAAAAAAGATACTGAAAGAGTTTATGCTCTGTATTGTCACTGTATTAATTTACACTTTAATGAAGAAAATCAAATCTGACTTTACAAAAAAACTTTGCTGAAAGAGCTCATTAAAATGTCTGCAGCTTTGCTATAAGATGCAGATATAACTTTTATTAAAAGTTAACTTAAAATTTAGAGCATTCTACATTGTATTATTATGATGAAATGACTTAACTATTCACATAAATGACAATGCAGATGAAGCTGTTTGCAGACACAATATTAATAAACTTTGTTGAGATTGAGAGATGTTAAATATTTATATGAATAACAGTGACATTAAGAATCAGATAAGTGCAGTAATAATGACATTGAAAAGAGATCTGAAATGTATAATGTATATAAGTATAAATAAGATATTTACAGTGTATACAGTGAAGCTACAGAATCTAATTATGATGATGAGTATAGTAAATGTAATAAAAATAATGAAATTAAAGCTTTAAATAATAAACATATATATAGATAATTAAGCAGCAATTTAATCAGTCATTAAATTGAATATACAGTCAGATTAATATTTACTGCAGTGTATAATGAAGAGAGTAAATGATCTGTAGAGTTAAAAGATTTAGATATGAATTTGATGAATATTGATGTATATAAAGATATTAGAAAATGAAGAGATAAATAGAATGATTAAGATAGTGATTTAGATCAGAGATTTACATATTAAGAAAAAATAAATTATAAAGATTTAACATTTAATTATTATCTGTAAGATAAGACTCTGTCAGCAGACAGTAAAAGAATGAGTCAATGACTGAAAGAATGAAATAGTAAGATGAGTTACATTTAATATGAAGTAATAGTTAGACAGAAGAGTATTAAATAAATATATAGAACTTTGTTGATTTATAAGCTTTCTCATTATTTAGTTATGCACAGAGAAGATTGACATAACTTATTATTTTTATATTATAAATTAAATGAACTCTTCACAATATTTATACAATCTGAGCATTCAAACTATTCATTATATATTGATGAAATGTCTATAAACTTAAGATCTAAGAAAGAAATTACTGAGATGAATTAATGATATAAAGAAGATTTTATAAAATTCAGCATTAATTAAAGCAATTATTAATATTTATGTTATAAAATAATCTTCTGAGACAATTTCAAGTCATAAAAGAGACATTAGAAGATCTAACATTCTTAGATGCAGTCTGAAATAGAAAATTCAACAATTATATACTTTAGATTGCAGAAAAGACAATTAATTGTTTATAGTAACATTTATTTTTTATTGATGACAGTTGAAGAAAGACATTAACATTAAGTTATAAGAAAAGAAGATTAGTAAGCATCAGAATTAAGAAAAACATGAGAGATTACAGAAAATAAAGTCAGAATTTGTATTAATTAGTTCATAAGATGACAGTGATGATGACAGCAAGATAATAATGAAGGTGAGATCAGTATATGCTAGTTGCTTGTAGTTATGCAGTGTATGGCAGTCTAGGCAGCCTTGGTCACCTATGAATCAATCAATTAATCAATCAATCAATCACTGCAGAATGAAAACTTCTAAGATATTTTGCTGACGAGATTTATTGTGTATATTTGGAGAAAATGGGTCGAGGAGTGCTCGGGACCTGGGCATGTTCTTCTGCTGTTGAATGTCTTAGAGCATTGTATAACATCTCCCATATATACATATGAGGTGCACCAACAGAGAAAGCCAGCGACATGGCTTGCGGAGATTGAGCTCAGGCTACAAAACTTCTTGCCATAATCTTTGTTGACTGAATATGACACACACCTACACCCTCTCCTTTAGGACAACGGATCGCTCATGTCAAGTTCAACTTCACCTGGCCCTCTCCTTGAGACAATCAGACATGAAAGAACGAGCTGATGGTCATGTGTCAGATACGCTACCCTTGTGGAACGCTGGGAATGGATAGATTAGATGGCCGACTTTCCATTCTCTCGTCTCGTATTCTATACATTCATGGCCGGAAACTGGTAGAGAACCTTGTCAGGCATCAAGACGGGCTTGAAAGGAGAAAATTATCGATTACATTGGGCTTTTGTTCATAAGCAGAAACCCTATCCTGCTGCTATTTTAGACCCTTGAGAAAAGAAGCATGAACGACACTATGAATATCCCCGGATGAAACCCCCCTTCGACAATCACTGATCTATAGTACACAATTTTCGAGCATGATCGCAGCAGGACTTGGGCTAGAAATGAGGAAGAAACGACACAGAGGTATACTCCCCCATTGTTTAGAACGAAAACATCGCCCATCCTAGAGCATTGAAGTGGCGAGTAATGGTCGTCTGGCGGTAGAGATGAGGCGGAATCGTAGGCGTCAACCGAGCGGGAGAGTGATGTATTATTCCTGCCGTGTACGCTTCGCACCGTGCGGGTTCCAGTTCCCATCTCCAATATTACCGGCTTGCTGGCCTTGCTGGAAGAAGGCGGGGTTGAAATGTGGGGTGGGTCCGGGGAAGCCAGGTTGACCTGAAAGTGACGCAGAGCGTTTTAGTGCGGCGTTCTCGAGCGGTGAGATGGGGGTGTAAGGGGTTGGAGGGCCTTGGGAGCCTTGAGAAGAAAAACTTGAAGATGGCTGGGAAGAGTAGCCGCTAGACGGCTGAGACGAATGGCTTGCAGCCGACGAGGTGGAATACAGACCAAGCCTCGAGGCAGGCTGATTATTCCTGGTGTAGTGAATTGCTGGAGATTGGATGGTCCCGCCGACGGCGGAGGTGTAGCCTGACGTTCCAATCATGGGTGGATTATTGAAGCCGTGCATACCTTGCATTTGCATCCCGCCCATCTGTCCCATCCCCATGCCCACACCCAACCCGCCCATCGGACCGGGCAACCCACCCATGGCCATGGCACCCATCGGCATACCGCCCATCATCCCTGCGGCGCCCATACCTCCTCTTCCTCCCCGCATACCTCCAGGTCCACCACGCATGCCACCCATCATTCCACCGCGGTTTTGGAAGCCGCCGAATTGTTGCATCCCTCCCATCTGTCCGGGCTGGAAGCCACCCATGGCCGGATTTTGATATCCGGCCGGGCCGCTCATCGGCCCCGAGAAGCTTCGGTTGTTGTAGTTTCCCATGTTGTTCATCCCTCCTCCGCGGTTGTTGTAACCACCCCGACCGCCGCGATAACCACCGCCCATACTGTTCATACCAAAGCTGTTCTGCGAACCTCCGCCCATGCCGCCTTGACTGTTGAAGCTGGCCGTGGAAGTGGAGCGGTTGTCCCGGTTGTTCTGCTGATTACCCCGCATAGGCGCGTCTTTGGGAAGGGTTCGGAAAGGATTCGTGATGGGCGAGGTATAGGTGACCATGTGCTTCTTGGCGTATTGTTGCCCGCTGCCATAAGACTCGATCTTGTGTTTGACTGCCGTCGCAGCCTGTGGAGACAGGAATTCCACAAAAGCTTGCCTAAATGCACACGTCATGTATCAACGATTTCAAGAATATCACGACATTCGGATGCCTACCCTTTGCTTTTACCGTTGACTTTGTGCTCGCTGAAGGTTATGTCTCGTAGTTCATCTTCACACTCGCTTTGATTCACCCATCCGCGAACGTCATCGTCAGTAGTCCACCAATGCAGGTCGGAAATAAACAGGGCAGTAGTCGCGCCAGGGTCAATGAGTCTATCATCAGAGCCTTCTTTTCGCTTTACACCTTGCTGTTGTGGGGCTTGTTTAGGAGGTTGGAGTTGATCTTGGGAGGGGCCGTCGGTGCTGGCAATTTTCTGCTGGCCATCGCCGAGCAAATAAGAACCATTGCTTGTTTTAGAACCATCGTAATGGTTCGGACTGACTTTGTTGTCCCCCTCTGCAGTGGACATGCCGTTCGTTTGTTGGGTATGGGTATTGGTGATGTCCAAGCTCAATTCCGTCGGATCGTGCGTCTCGAACTTTACTTCGCCTTGCGCCTCTTGTTGGTACTCCTCGCCACCATCGCCGTAGATGTCAATATCGAAGTTATCTTCTTCAGTAGCCATTGTGAGTAATTTGGAGTGAGTGTCTCCAAATGAACTTCTGGACTTGCTTGATTGCCTTATGCACAGGTCTGATCTCGCTGAGTGTCAAGTAGAAGAACAAGTCTGTAGAACACATGCGACTGAATTAGCGAAGAAAAAAACATAGTTCCTAGCCATCTGCATTGCCCCTTCACAGTTGTGTCATTGGCAAGTTGCCCGAGACTCGCGATCCTTTACCTGACCCTCATCTGATGTAGAAGAACGAAAACGCAATACGGAGATTGATGGCAGACATACGTACACTCCAAAGGTAGCTCGGAGACAACAAATCTTAGTAAGAGCTCAACAGCTTATGCTCGGATGTGAAAGGCTTGGCCTGCTCGCCCTCAATGGCAGATGCAAGAACGCGTGGTGAGCTGAGGTAGGATGAACACAAAGGTAAGCCCTGAGACCGCACGCTTCTTTGCCCGTCAATCGTACAACGACACTTCAGATGCTGTCTGGACCTCCTCAACTCGATCAAGAACAGGTAAAAGAGACGCTATTCAGTAGAGTAAGGTCCAAAGTCCACAGGTCTTGAAGAAAACCTCCTTCGCCTTTCTATCCAATCGAGCCCTGTCAAGGAGTTCGATCCTGTTAAACACCTGTTATCAGCAGCTTATAGTAGGATCCCGAAGTGGATGGAAAGAACAAAGCGAAGAGCGTCTTATAATGCCAACAAAGCTACGGAGTAAAGAGTCTGTCTGTTGTAAGTTGGCCAGTTCGCTGGTGAGGTTGCACTGTTACCACAAGGTAAGTTAGCATTGAGCCGCACTCCTTCCCGCCGCCGGTCGACACGTGATCCCGCCTCATCATTATTCCGTGTTACCATTGGCTCCTGCACAGTGCCCCGAGCACCTCACTTTCTCTTCTGCTTTTAAGGCTACATCAAGGCTGTTTGAGTTGTGTACTTGTGTGACTTGCGATTTATATTTCTATTTCTAAAGAATGAATGTACTGAAATCGAGTAGGTGAACGCATCGCCAAAAATAATACAGAATGGGATCTAAGAACCGTTGTACCACTCCCAAAGACACAAGTGCCAGGTAGGGAGGTTTGAAGGTTGAAATACAAAGCTGACAGCTGCCCAACCCCAACGCTCCCGCAGCGCAAGATGACAACCCTACCAAAGGCATAATCCAACAGAGTCAGACACTAGGACTAGTAGGTGCCATTGATCCCAGTAGTAGTCTTCGAGTCCTTATGTAGATCCAAGGTCAGCGAGAATACTCAAATAGGACAAAGGAACAACGCACCTTGATCCTCCATTCATCAACTAAGCCACGGTAATCGGCAGGCCCATACGGCTTGAAACACTCAGCAAACATCCCCCCCTTCCTATGACTCTCCAATCCCAGATTCTGCAGCAACATATCCATGTACGGAAGCCAATCGAACACAAAGTCCGGATACCGTGCCCCATACCAGCCGGGATACCGCCATTTCGCGAATTGGGTGTGCAGGATCGTCTCCCACCGGACGTCATCTTCGAGCGAGGACTTGGAGTCCCGGCGCTGGTCGGGAGTCTTGGGGTCGATGGGCAGTTTGTTGCCGAAGTAGGCGGTGATCCAGAGCGCTTGCAGTTGCGCGCCGGAAGCGGTGTTCGTCGACTGAAACATGCCGTTGAATGCAATCGTTCGGTCCTCGATGAGGGCGGGTGGGATCATGAAGCGATACAGCCGGTATGGCCGGTTGAGCGAGGCCTGGGACAACTCCGATTCCAACGGTTTGTAATGAGGGTTGGGTTCAGGCTGTGACCGGAGACGAGGGAAGCGGTTGAGGATTTCCTCGTCGGCCTTTTGGACGAGAGGATCGTCCGGGCCTTGGGCGCGGTATGGGAGACCGAGTTCTCGGTCGATCCCTTCGGGAAGGAATTTGACGGGCGGGTGGTGCCTCCAGCCGGTGGAACAGATCAGGGCAGCGGCCGTCAAAGTCTTTCCAGTCGACAGGTGTACGGTCTTGGAGGAGAGATGAGTGATGTCTGCGACATGGATCTTGATGGTGCCGTTTCTGACAAACTCGAAGAAGTCGGTCGGATAATTGAGGATACTCAACGAACTCGCGACCCAGAAGGCGCCGATCCAGGGCTTCAGCTTCGACGTCTCGGGATGCTTGTCGTAACCGTTCATATCCTCGACGTCTTTGGCCAGAAGCCCAAAGAAGCTGTCGACAATCTTTCGGCCCACTGCGGAACGGTGAAGGAATCGTCTGATGGACGGAAAGCCATCCCAGTCTCCCCAAACGCACGGGCTGAACCAGGTCAAGAAACGAGTGACGACCAACTTCTCGAGCCATATCTTCAGAGGCGTCACATACGCCGGCACCATCCACACCGGTCCATGGCCGGACTCCCGGATGACCCAATCGACCGTGACGCCATGAGATGCGAAGGCGTAAGCGGCATCCCACGCCGACTTGGACCCACCAAGGATTGCAACATTGGTGGCGCTCTTGAACAAGATGTCTGCGTGATCGAACAGGTATCTACAGTGGAACAGTGGGGCGTCAAACGATGCGCTTCCGGGTATGTCAGGCAGGAAAGGGTCCGAAGTCACTCCAGTTGCAACGACAAGCTTATGCGCGAAAAGCGGTGTCCTCCCGCCGCCATTCTCATTGTCGTTGCCGCGCTTGACGGTGAGGATCCATCCGCCACCACCCCGTTGACGTTCCACCGTTTCCACCTTGGTTTCGAAGCGGATGCGCCGGTAAACGTCGAACTTCTCGGCGTAGCTTCGAAGGTAGTCATGCAGCACCTGACCGGGGACATGCTCGCCCGACTTCACGCCAAAGGTGGCTTCATCCATGGGATAGTCACCGTATTCGAAGGTGCCAAGCATGTTATTGGACTTGAGGCCCGGGTACAATCGGTGTTTGGCCCATACTCCACCAATTGTCGGGCCATCTTCCAGGACGACGACCTTGGCGGAAGGGTTCACCTCGATGTAGGTCTTTGCGGTAGCCAGTCCATGCCATCCTGTTGCGAGCGCATCGACAAGTCATCAGCAATACGATCCTTCATCAAGACAGGAGGCGCATCAAGGAAGATGGGCACTTGTAGACAGGTGGGGGGGAGAGACACACCGGCGCCGATGATGACCAAATCCGCGTTCTCCATGGTGGTGAGAGGCCGAGTATCCGTACTCTTGCTACTCGTACGGTCCGTTGTTAAGGTCGACAGTTCCAATGCACTCGACCCTTTCCGGCGCAGGCCGCTTGTGGGTTCGTGGGTCGGATGTGCGGAGATGATGTTTGGTACTGGTTTCAAGACTGAGGAAAAGGCCAGGTGTGGGCCCGGGTTGGTTCATATTGACCAGTGGGGATCGATTCAGGCACAGAAAGTATAATAATACCTGTACGGATGGTTAAGGTATCGAGCACGGTTTGGACTGGAGGGCTAAGGTGAGATAGGAATGGTGATGTGATGGACGAGAGAAGCTTACGGATAGTGCTGACATGGGATGCGAACTAGAATCCTTAGCATAAACATTGTTACCTTAAGGTTGTTGGTACTCATGCCTATTATGGCTTAGTACAAGGACTCGAGGATATGCTGAGGCATTGCCTGATTAGGCTTAGTGACAACCTCCTGAAAAGTTTTCTATTACCCAAGATGTTTGTCTCTACACTTAGTTAGTTATACAATACCTACTATGATCATTACACACCGCTATTAAGTGTATGTCCGACCAAGGTAACATTAAACATTTATGTACCATTCACATTAACATTACGTTCGTATATCTTCAACTTAGGTACTGTAACCCCTCGGAACGTCAAGCTAGTAAGGTACGAACTACCTGGTACTGTAAGTCTGAACTCAAGGGAATAGGGAGCCTTCGGCCGTACTGTAAATCACTGTAAATCACTGTACTTGATCTTCCCTTCCCTCCCGCGACAATTGCCATCCGTACCTTAGAAGCTTCACTAACAAGAGTTACATACCTAGGTATACAAAGCAGAGCTGATAAGGATAAGGTAGGTACCTGGTCAGGAATGGCCCAACCGATCCCTAACTTACGAAACGAGAGCACCATTGAGACACAAGCCTTGTTAGGGCCCATTGATACCATTTCAACATGATTCGGGGTTGTTATATGGTGCTGCTTAAGACCACCTCGCACATCGACATGACGTAGGAGTGTGATGTTTCTTGTCTTCACTGAAGGCGATGAAATGCCTCGGAAATATCAATTTGAAAGAGTTGGGTAGTTTTGAAGATGCAGCACGACGCAGGGAGGACTCCGAGGCATGGCCAAACGATGGGTAAGTTAACGACCGGTGCGCCTACTCAGACAGCATACGGAGTACAACATTCGCTCATTCTGACACGCGACACTACTACTAACTAACTACTGAAAGCACCGGAAGTAACTTACTGAAAATGGAGGGCAATAATATTAATAATCAATGGGTAAAGGTACTGTACTGTACATACACCACCGCAAGGCGGCACGTTGTTGATTGATTAGGTATTTGAACTAACTACCTACAGTCAGTATCAGTACCGTAGGTTTGTACTGTAGGTTAGCAACAACCAGAAATAATGCAGGCAAGGGAGTCCCCCTCCCTGAACTCTACCTACCTAGTCAACCAAATCCAGGTCGACTACCCTGGGTTATTATTTGCGACGCTGCTTTACCTACCACTTCCACCCCAAGGAGGTAAGTTAATAATCTCGCCCCCAAACGGTGCACTAGACCGTAAGGTGTGAAGGTATCCCTTTCCCCGGTCCCTGCCTTGGGGGCGTCAGCGCCTCCCGCAGTACTGTGCATGTACTACCTGAAGCAGCGTGACCCTCGTCATGCTTGCAGTATCACGTCCAGTAGTTAGTTACTCTACCTTGTTGATGCTGACACTCGAGTAGGGTTCTAGACTTTTGGAAAAACCCCAAAACATCAAAGCTGCGCGAGTGGGGCTCTTGCAAATGGCTATCAGTCTTTTCGGGTCCTGACCCGGCCTTAACTTACTACTACTGAACCTTACGAAGAACCATGTCCCCAGCATGTGGGTGCTGCCCACGTTGCCCACCAGTTTGACAGAAGGTCGGCATACTCGGCATCATGCAACATTTTCCTTTCCCCTTGTCTCTCCCTTGTGTTCCCATTGAAAATCCCTGGCCATTGGTCCGCCTGCTGCAACCTTCTCTGTCCTGTAAGCACCCCTCTGCTGCTGAACCCACGCTCGTCAGCCTTCTTCAAGTCACACAGGAGCAGCAGCTACACATATACCGACGCATCTGCTGGATTTGAGAGCTTTATATGTGCCTCGTTGTTTAATGTTTAGTCCTTCCTTTTACTGCCTCGATTGAACACATTCATTCCTTCACTCAAGATGGGTGACTTTGTCACCGAAGCCTTCACTCTGCTCGCCATCGCCCTGGTGCTCATCGCCTTGCGGACCTACGCACGTTCGACGTCAGCCGGCATCCGCAACTTTCAAATCGATGACTACCTGATGCTGTTGGCGGGGGTGAGCCAGCCTTTTCTCCTCCGCGCTGACCTCGACTCTCGAATCGGTCCTGACGTGGTGCTTCTCAGGTCGTGTATGCGTTGGAGACGGCAGCGGCGTATTCGGTTGGAGCCAAGTTCCACGGGCTGGCCAACAATAGCATGACGGATGAGCAACGAAAGACTCTCGTCCCTGGTTCGCCCGAATGGAATTTGAGGGTCGGTGGTTCCAAACTGCAGCTCATCGGATGGTCTCTATACACGTTACTTCTCTGGCTTCTGAAACTCTGCATGAACGTTTTCTACGGCCGCCTGACGTGAGTTCTGCACAAGCCGTTCCAGCCCAGCATACTCCTGCCCGCTCGATACCGTATTGACTGATTCTTCTGCAGGGAGGGTCTTGATGGCATGCAAACACGCATCAAGATTGGCCTGGTGGCCGTTGGCGTCACATACGTCGTAACCATCTTATCTATTCTTCTGGGTTGTCAGCCATTTCACAGGAACTGGCAGATCAACCCTGACCCCGGCAGTACGACATCCTTCACCTCTCCTCTGACTCCGAAAGGAACTAGACTGACATGTCCAGATCACTGCCAACCCGCTGTCTCGAAAATCGATCTATACGTCACAGTGGTATTGAACGTCGCGACAGACATGTACCTCATGTCCATTCCGTTGCCGGTGAGTGAAAACCTCATCCTTCGCTTCAATCGAAGTATTGCAGGACTGACCCAACCACTTTAGCTACTGTGGAAGGCGCGCATCCCGACCAGAAGAAAATACCTGCTCATCATCATGTTCAGCGGAGGGATCTTCGTCACCATGGCCGGCGTCCTCCGCTGCGTCCTCATCCTAACCGTACGTCCCCTCCACCCGAACCCATCCCTTAAAGCTCCCATCCCCACCTCGCTAACAACGCATTCTTCCCCAGGCCGGCCCCAACGGCGCCCAACAAGCCGGCAGCTGGGCGGTCCGCGAGACCTTCGTGGCCGTGGTGATCGGCAACATCCCGATGATCTACCCGCTATTCCGACGCAGCATGCAACGCATGGGCGCCGGCTGGCTCTTCACGCACAACAGCTCGAGCGCCCGCTCCGGCGGCGGCGGTGGCTGGTCCGCCATGGGGCGCGGCGACCGCCGCGCCAAGGCCAACAAGTTCGCCCACCCCCTCTCGCGCTCCACCCTCACCGGCACCGCCACCGGCTCCGACAGCGCCGAACATATCGTCCTCCAGGACCACCTCCACCACACCACCGCCAAGGACGGCATCACCCTCACCACCGAGACCGCCGTTACAACGTCGAATGCCTCGTTGCGCGGTCGCGACGAGGAGGTCGGGTATCCGCAGTCGCTTTATGGCCCGTCGAAGCTGGCGGGGCCGGGGTATACGTTTCATGTTAGCTCGAAGAGTCAGGGCGATAATCAGCCCGGCTTCGCGTCATAGGAGCGGTTACGGCATGTTCACGCGCTTGGGGGTTCCTAGTTGGGGTTATTTAGATGGGATCTTCTTCTTTCCCTGGAGGCTTTGTTGTCATCTACCTTTTCTCCGTTCTCGGCTGGTGTTGGTCACGGTCGTCGGCGACGTTATTATCTATCTTCTGTGTGTATCGATTCACGAACCCGGGTCTTGGATATGGGTTCGGCGGCGGATCGAGGTCCGCTGGACGGAAAAGGGGCAAAGCAGGACCTGCCTCGGGGCATACAGCTCTGTCAGGGGCCAAGGGGACCATGTCATCATGCAGGCCATCAGTGCCGCAGCGACGGACTCTAGAGCTTAGAATATTCTTCAATGATTAATAGATTACATAACCCTATCTTTCTTCCCATCGCATACCCTTCTACAGTAAGGTAGTCCACACCGCTCTCTTCACCCCCCTTGTCTGAAACAGATATAATCTTCCCCCACGCACTCCCCTGAGCGCATATGTACATACGAAGGTACCGTACTTGTATATATCCGTACCCGAAGAAGTCGACCCGCACCTTCATGTACGGAGTACAGTATGCATGCACGCAAGACGGCTCGTGGCGGCAAAGGCGCGTCGCAGCGCAGCGCAGCGCAGCGCAGCGCGGGATAACATAGTTCCTTGGACATACATACGGTACAATGCGGTGCGGTACGGTACGAACCGACTGTCGAGAGCGGGAAGGGAAGGGAAGATTTCCATGCCGTGCACTGTTTCGAGCCGCATGCACACGTACGCATTCTCGATCCGGAAGGACTTGTTCCCTGAATATCCCCATCTTCCCTCCTACTTTCCTTCGCTCCTTATTTCTTTGGCTTAAGGTTGCGTTGTCGTAGGTAGGGTTCGCGACGTGGCGGTGCTTTGACGGAGTGCTTGGGGAGGGTGGAGGCGTTTGGAAGGCGATGTTGGGGAGGGAGACGCAGGGAGGGAATGGGATGAGATGTTGTTGTCGGTGTAGATGGATTGAGAGGGCTGGGTTTGTTACTGGGGGTAGGACGATGGGGTGAGTGTGGGTAGGGTTATGAAGGCGAGGGCGGGGACGGGGTCGGAGTCGGGGTAGGGATGAAGCGAATCTGAAGGGGAGGGAAGGAGGATGGAGGAGGTGGGGTGGAGTGGTGCTGGGATTCAGTGTGGAGGTCTTGTTTGGTAGGTTACGTGGCGTCGTGGTTAGTCAATGTGGTTTCAGGTAGGTAAGGAGACGGTTGCGGATGATATGCATTCATCCACTGGACTTCAATATCTATAGAGCGAGTCTGAGCGGATCAGAGAGGGGAAAGAGATTGATGTACATCTATGTGGTGCTCGTTGTGGCTGGTGGAGAGTGTCCGAGGGTCGTAGGCTATGGTACAGTGACAATGCTTCCTATCACGACTGCGTGCCGAAAAGCTTCAGTATAACTTCATACCTATCCGAGGTTTGTCAGCAATCATCCTCGCAATCCGTCCAAGAGTAGAGAGTCCAGAAGAAAACTTACATCCCAAACATAATCGCCGCGCTCGGCACCACCCGTAACAAATGCGGCGTCAACCCCCCATACAGGCTCGCCATGCCCTCCTCCTTGAATATGGTCGAGAAGCAATGCACCAAACCTGTGTACTTCATACGACCATTCTGCATCGGCGCCTGCCTTAACCTCGTCCGCACCACCTCATGCGGATACGTGACAATAGCAGCGAAGAGCTTCGCGCTGCCCGCGGCCCCGACCTTGCCGCTCCAATCGACCGTCTCATCCCACACTGTGCGTTGCCTGCCGGACGCGAGAAGCCTCGATTCACGGCGCCGCAGGTACGATTTCATCTGCTCGTACAGCACCCACTGGAGCGTGCTCTCCGTGACGCCGAGGTAGCTGGCGCTGAGGCCCCTGTAGAGACCGCGAATGCCCTCTTTACGCAACGTCTGCATCGTGCAGTCGAGCGAGTTCCGATACTGCCGCACGGCCTGCGTGCCCGACTGTTCGGCGTGCGACTTATCGAGCTGCAGTCGTGTCTTGACGACCCAGATCGGGTTCGTGGCGGAGCTAGTCACGATGCCCGCCGTCGCCGCGGCGCAGAGGTGCACCCAGGCGGCTTCTTGCCCGTTATTGAAGTACTGACTTATGAGCCGTTTTCCGTTGCCGTAGGTGTAGAAGTTTATGGCACGCGCGGGCACCACGCCGACGAGATTGGGGCCGAGGCCTTTGAAGAGAGCGCGCCAGCCTTCGACGCGGTGGATGGAGAAGAGGATCTGGAAGGTCTCGCGGAAGTGCAGGAGGGCGCTCCGGGGGAGGGAGAGGGTCGATAGAGGCGGCGTGTGGCGCGCGGCGCGCGTGGCGGCCAGTTGGGCTTGGTAGTAGTCGGATTGGAGGCGGGTTTTGAGGACGTCAAGGGGGGATGTTAGGGTAGCTGCTGTCATGCCACCGATGCTACCAAGACCCAAGAGTAAGCGATGGTGTCCGCGTAACCTGCTGATTGTCAGGGTGAGACGTACCCTCCGGCGACAAAGTGCGCCCATGGCTTGGCCACAGGCGCGTCTGGCTTCGTTATCGGTGTGCCATCAGATCCAGTATCAGGTAACACATCTCCGGTCTCTCTGGACTGGGTCAAAGGGCTCTGATAAAGCCGTTTCGCTGGATCTCGAATTTGCGCCTGCGCTGAAGAATCGGAAGCTGCAGAAATGGTCATGAACAGCTTTTCGGAGCTGGATTAAGACCGACTGGCGGAGAAGATTGTCGATGAAATGTTATGTTCGCTTCATCTAGACTGGCTTGAAGTCAGTTGAAAGAGATTGTATGTACCAAGTGACAAGAACGCTGGATTATTGCCGATGACGGTGTCGATGGAAGTTTTCGATGCGGTTTAGCTGGGTTTCGAATATGTCGCTCGCCGCCTGCCTTAGTAAGCACGGAGGCCCAGAGATAAGGTAGGGTACCTGATTTCAGTCAGGGTCAGCTTGAAACGAGTGAACGGGAAAGTAGAATCTTTACGCAAGCAGCGTAACTCGATAAGGTGATGTGTGAAATCCTAGCAAGAGGTGAGAAACATTGTGTAGATCAAGAGCCCCTCAGGTGAGCCCCATGGAAAGAGTAGTGGAATAACGGAGCAGATACTACATCTTCGAGGATTGGGTAAGGTAGCATTGACAGCAAGGGCCAAACTACAAATTATGGTCCACAGGCCAATCTGCACGCACGATAGCATAATTGAGCATACCACAGAGCACGTCGGATCTGCTATTGCAGAAAAGGGGTTGTAACTGGCCACAGTCAACACGAGACTTTACTAGATGAGTGTGCGGCATTTCACTGGTGACTCGAACCCAACGGAGTGTTAAGAATCCGAGTAGATATCCTCACTATTCGAGCCGGGGTATACGATCCGCACAGCTGCGCACACAGTGAGGTTCTTGAGGCAATGATATATAGCATTGCAAGCTGTACTCGGTCCTATAGCGAAGGAAGCAAGTGTAACCTTCTCGGCCCGGTGGCAGTCTGTACCCGCTGCACAGGGAGACCTTCTGTTCGCTGGGCGATTCATGTAACCGGATTCGAACGTTAGATAATGTGAAAGCTGCTTGGACGAGAATCTCCGTTAACTAGATTGAGCACATGGTGGTGTCTGGCGGTGCAGAAGGCAAACGTCACATGCCACAACATCTGCAAGTACAGGCTGCGAAGTAAAGAGGTTTTCGATTTGTTGCTAAGAGCTGGTGGCTCCTACAAAGGTCGTATCTAACCCTCCATACACCGATATCTTTCGACCCAATAGAAGAACACCAACCCACCGCGACCACTCTAGATGGTTGTCTCGTAAGGGATTGGAGTGATGGTCTCCGGTGCGTTGTCCTTTGCGTCTATCGTTCGTGCTTCCCTTGGCATGGCTGGTTGTCTCTTGAGAAAAGTATGTGTACCCTCCGTCTTTGCCTTCTTCTGCTTTGCAGCATTGTCCTTGACTCGTCGAAGGAACTCCTCTCTTGATCGCGACAGTGAAACGTGTTCGACTCTGACGTTTACCCGCTTCTCGATGTACCGGTTCCCCACTCGCTTGTAGATGATAACACCGACAGCACTCTTGGTGACATTGTAGATGACGCCGGTCTTTCCGTGATAAACCTTGTGTGGCATACTGTAGATTTGTTAGATCACCTCCAGTCAAGAAGCTTGAACGTCCTGATCTCGAATGGAGGTAGTTGCTAATTGACTGCGAAATGGAAGAGGCGGACTGACCCCTTCTGGACCGCACCGTTGGCCTTGATGTCGACGATATCTCCAACCCTTCAAGTAGTCAGCAACCGAAGTGTTGTATTCTTCAGTGAGCCTGAACGTACTTATACTGCCTTAGGTAGGTTGACAACGGGATATAACCCGCCTTCTTGAACGATCGCGAGAACGCATACTGTCACCACGTTAGTGTCCGGTTGCTTCGGCAAACCTTCTCATATCGCAGTTCATAGCCTACCCGTGTACCGGCACGAAGACCACCAGAGTGACCCATTTTGCTGTTTTATCGTCGGCGATAATCTTGTCGTTGTTGTTGCCGAATTTGATTTCGTAGAATTAGAGTGTGAGCTCGAACCCTACCACAGTCCTTGTCGCTAAGCGAGGCGCTAGCTTCCACCACATCAAATTGTATTCGCATCTCCAGTAACAGACCAACAACGACAATCAACGGTACACGACCAAGGGCGCTTCAACACTGCGACATCTAATCGCAGAACCGAGCTGCAATCATGGCGCCGTAAGTAGACGTTTGGTTTTGGTGGATAGTCGGGCCTGCTTTAACATCTGCCCACAGACGTTCATTCTCCAAGACCTACAAAGTCCCCCGTCGTCGTAAGTCTCCATTTTGTGATATGTACAACCCAGCAATTACTGATCCAAAGAATAGCATTTGAGTCGGCTCGTTTGTTAGTATTTCCCGGCCACTGAGCATGAGCTTGACTCTGCTTATGTCGATGGACCTCGATCTTATTCTTCCTTAGGGACTCCGAATTGAAAACCGTCGGTGAATACGGCCTCCGCAACAAGCGTGAGGTGTGGCGCGTGCTACTCACCCTTTCCAAGATCCGTCGTGCTGCGCGGTATGGCTCCAATATACTCTTCCAGCTACGACGGACCGCCGCTGACCGGTGACTACAGTCAACTTCTTACCCTCGACGAGAAAGATCCCAAGCGTCTGTTCGAAGGCAATGCCTTGATTCGCCGTCTTGTCCGTGTCGGTGTGCTTGACGAATCTCGCATGAAGCTCGATTACGTGTTGGCTCTCAAAGTGGAAGACTTTTTGGAACGTCGTCTACAAACCTGTGTCTACAAGCTTGGCCTAGCCAAGAGTATCCATCATGCTCGCGTTCTGATTAAACAGAGGCATATCCGGTACGTAACGGCAACAAGGGCCGGTTCAGTACATATAATGCTAACAATCTGTGATACAGTGTTGGAAAGCAGATTGTCAACGTTCCGTCGTTCGTGGTCCGTCTAGATTCGCAGAAGCACATCGATTTCGCGCTTACTTCGCCATTCGGTGGTGGGCGTCCGGGTCGGGTTAGGAGGAAGAAGGCCAGGGCGGCGGAGAAGAAGGACGACGAGGGTGGCGAGGATGAGGAGGAGTAGATGTTGGGATAGCAACGAGACTCCGATGCTGATCATCTGGTCCGAGAATGTATTCGTAGCTCGTCTCTACAGTAGCCTGAGCAATGAATACCTACCTTAGTTTCAGCAACTTGAGATAATTCCGCAACACATAGAGCCACACTAGTACGTAATTGGGGTTTCGTGCGATGGTCGTCGAACGCCTCAGTCATCATCGCGCCTCGAAGGAGCCATCATCGCGTGGTGATGATGAGTCCACTCGCCTTATAAAGAGGAGGAAAGGGAGCCCTCCAGGTCCCAGAGACGTTCAATGAGAATCCTCGAAAACTCCATATCTGGTTAGACCAGTCATCATCAAGGCACGGTGATGGACGAACTACGGTACGGGAGTACTTCTAAGGAGGGGAGCACTTCTGCCTTAAGAGACGTTTGATGATGATCTTCGAAACCTCGAGCCGATTACTATGGGAAGTGGTGGAGGGCGCACTTAGATTGAAATATGCTGTGCTTCTCCTGCCCAGAGCAAACCTCCCATACCTGCCTTCCCCGATTCTCAAGCTAAATGCAGACAATGTGACAGAACCTTGCGCCACGAAAACTCCATGATCATACCTCAATGGACTAATTCGTCCTTCCCCAGGAAAGATGCCATCGGGTCATCTGCAACGGCTCGACTCCGTTTGTAAACTTCCAACTCCTCTTCGCTCACCCCACCTTTCATTTCCATAAGCGTCCTCTTCTTAGCTGTTACTTTGACGTTACCTGGCGGGATGTCACTTTCAAGCACTTCACTCGTGATCTCTTCATTGTCCTTAATAGCTGCCTCGTTGTTTCTCCATGCAATCGCCTTCGGTGGCGGCATATCTTCCAGATCCCCGCCTACCCTAGCCCTACTCGCTTCTTGGAAAGCCTTCTTCCCGTCTTCGCCAGTACAATAACTGTTCTTCACAGTAGAATTGCAACAAGCATAGCCCCATTGGAAGTTAGACCACCAGCTTCCCCAAACAGATGTATGGTTGTTGATGAAGACGTCCTCAGGGTATTTTGATTTCGCCACTGCCTTTGGCGCACCCTTGACGGCACCTGACTCATCATACTCCACGTACCGCTCGTTCTCGATCACGGCCGAGTCACGCAACGGAGCAGGTTGTAGATGCTGTTCTCCACCGTACTTGTCCAGAAGAGCTTTCCGTTGGGTCTCTCGCCTGGCTTCGCTCTCTACCTTCTCTTTCCGCCTGAAAAACTCGCCTTCGGTAGGGTTGGCTTGAAGGTGGGTTTTATTCTTATCGCCGCGCTCTTGCGACTCCCATGCGTAACGCTGGGCTTTCTCGAACTCTGCCGCATCGCCTGAAGCACGCATGAAGTTATCTTCTGCAACAAGAGCGGCGGCTTGATCCGCCTGTGCACCCATGTCTACCATCGATCTAGTTTTGGGGTCATACTTGGCGGAGTCGAGGTCCAAATTGAGTAAATACTTGGCCGTATCTTCCCGTATCCGTAGATTCCTAGTCGCAGTGCTCTGCTGCCGTCCCATATCAGACTCCTCCGCGTACTTCGCCTCCTCCGCCGCATCCTGGTCTTCGTCCCCGTCCTCCAGCAGCTTCTGCTCCTTGTCGCCTCCCTTCGCCTGCTTCCTCAGTGCCTCCATCTCTTCGTACTCGTCAATGACGGCCTTGTACTCCACCGCGTCGTATCCATTCCACCGATCCCTCTTCGCATCCCAGCCTAGCTCCACATCCTGCACGACCTCGTCCGCTTGTATGTCCTTCCCCGTCCACCTGGCACCTTTCTTCCTCGGCCGACTCAAGCACTCCTTCGTCTTGTGGGTCATCGCACCGCAATTCTCGCACGCGCCTTTCCGGAATTTGGTCGCTGCTGGACCGAGCCGCTTGCCCCTGTCGTACCATTTCGACTGGTCCGGTAAGGCTTTTTGGAGGCGCTGATGTTCGAGGTAGTCGGCAGTCGTGGACTCGTCTTCGATGTAGAAGGGTTTCTTGGAGATGAAGGAGGGGATGTATTCGTTGCGCTCCTTTGATGCTACGTCGGCGGGTTTGCGGGACATTGTGAAGGGTGTTTCGTGAGGACCAGGGAAAGGGCAGATTGAACGGGGTGTTACGGCCAGTATCTTGTGGAGCCGAGCATACTAAGGTGGTCAAATAAAGGTGGTCGCTCGTATACCGTTCTACTTGGCAAGAGATGGGCAAGTCTCAGTTGTACCTTGAGGTATTTTGAGGGCCGGAGGATAAGCGTACCGTAACCTGCACGTGATGTATGTCTTGCATGACATCGATCAAGCGAATCATAAGCGAAGATCTACAATCGCGTTACTGGGTAGAACACCAGCCATCTCTGGATACATTCTTTGCTAAGCTTGTGTAATTGAATGCTTGACCTTGCTCCTGCTAATGCCATCATGACATTGCTTTTGCCTCAAGCTTGGCCTGCTCTCACCACACTCCTTTATGGAGATCTTCCGGGTGCGACTGAACGGTGTTGATCACTACCAGGCCCCTTGTACGGGACTCGATCCACAGGTGCCCCGTGGCAATGGAGCTTCACAGCGACAAGACGCGTCTAAGGTGCCAGTCATCAGAGTCTTCGGCGCGACGGAGACGGGACAGAAGGTGTGCGCCCATATCCATGGCGCATTCCCTTACCTTTACGTGGAGTATACTGGCAGCTTAGTTCCGGACGAAGGTCAGTGATTCGCACCTTCAATACCACTCTTCCCGCTGACCTAGCAGTTGATGCTTATATTCGACGCCTTCACCTCTCCATTGACCATGCGCTTGCAGTCAGCTACAGGCGCAACATGTACGACGGGAAGTCGGTCTTCGTTGCGCATATCACTCTGGTCAAAGGGGTACCTTTCTATGGATATCATGTTGGCTACAAGTTTTTCCTCAAAGTCTACATGCTGAACCCAATGCACATGACCAGACTGGCGGATATACTACGGCAAGGAACTGTTATGAAGACGTTTCTGCAGCCATACGAGAGCCACATGCAGTATCTCGCCCAATGGATGTGCGATTACAATCTGTACGGGTGCGCGTACATTGACTGCCGGAAAGTCATGTTTCGGGCACCTGTACCGGATAAACTGGAGATGAATAATTCATTGCATCAATGGCACGACCACTCGATATCGCCAGACATGATCTCGCATTCAGATGATTTTCTAAGGCAGAGCCACTGCTCCATCGAAGTTGACGTTTGCGTCCAGGATATCGCCAATCGAGATGAAATCAAACCCCGGTCAATACACCACGACTTTGTAGAACGCACTAATCCTCTATTGCCGGATGAGAAGCTTGTTCATAGTATGGCCGGTCTATGGCGTGACGAAACCAGACGTCGTAAAGCGAGGATGGGAATTGTGGATCCGGACAGTAGCCCTTTTGCTCCAGAGGATCTGATTTCCGTGTCTGCAGATCCTAGAAGCTCCCAACGGGGAGGTTGGACACACGAGGAAGAGTATATGGAGAGGGTTCGAGCGATCATCTCAGAGGAAAAGAACAAGAGCGATGGGCGAAAAGTTGCCTTTCAGGGGTTTGTCAGAAAAGCTCCGTTCGAAAGCAGAATCAAGACAACGCTTGAAAGTGTGGAGGACCTATATCCAGAGAATCTTGCCAAGATTTCGATACTCGAGAGCAAATCACCGCGAACAGACATGGACGGTAAAGTTCCCGAGCCAGCGGAGATAGACGTTGACGAGAGTCGTATCTGGAAATGTGACGTTGAGGACTTCCCATACGAGTCTGATGAAGATCTTGCGCTTAACCTTGATCTCGCACGACGCAAGAAAGGTGACCGTCTCGAAGACACGACTGAAGCTCAAGGTGACTTGAATATAGCGGAAGGGGCAAGCCCAAATTTTAACGGCGGTAGTGATGCCGAGCAGGCTCGAAGTCCATTGACTCGCTCAGAGATCCCGGCACCCCATAGCTCCTCCGAATTGGAAGCCCTTGGTATCCGAAATGCTGGAGATAGTACTCATTACGAAGAGGACGCTTTTGAGATTCCTGAAGAGTATGGAAGCGATATGTCTCGTCATGTAGCGCGCAAGAAGCGGTTAGTGGAACACGTTTCGAAGTCCGAGTCAGCTACCAAAAGGCGCAAAATCAACCCTGATGAACAACAGTCGTTTTGCGAAAACCGTCCGGCTAATGGAGAAACGCATGGATTCGGCGTATGGTCTTCTCTACACGCAGGCAGGCATATCAGTGGCGAGGACCACCCTCGAGTCGATCAATTGAACTCATTGGAAGATCCTGTTATGAATGGACAAAACCGTCTGAATACAAGCATTGTGGCGGCACCGAAACTACTATCTCGAGAGAAATCGAAGGGAGTTGACTCGAATGGCAACAAGACCTTGTCTTTTCAAGTAGTCAAAGATCCCCACGACCCAGAAACTATCAAGAGACTCAGTCAGCAGAGCAGCTCACCACTGAAAGATTCTCAAAGCTTTGGGGAGAAACATGTTTCCTGGAGTGATTCAGTCGGTGATACAAAATCTATCTCTAAGCGATCTGACACTGTACCAACATCGTCTCTAGAGCGACACAGCGAAGGTGAAACCCTAGGCCCTCAAGGCCTGGATAGCATCTATGCTTCCTTTCGACTACCACCCCACTCAAGAGTACTGTGCTTCGCCCAAAAGTCTCCGATCGCAACGCAACTTCCAGCCATGATGAAAGAAGTTAAGCTACCGTCAATAATCTATCAAGATGCATTCTATAGCGACGAACAGGATGTACCAGAACGTGCCCGAGAATATGCTGGAAAGGAGTTCAAGCTTGGAAGCCTAACCGTGCCATATCTCCCGGACTTCGATCCTACAGGTACTTCCCCAGTCAACGCTGGAGAGAAGTATAACGTGGTCGTTGATAGGGCCGCTGAAGAGAGGGCCTTCCAAAAGCGTAGAAGAGTATGCAAGCTAAAGACCTGGGAGATCATGGACCCACCACCTACTCGGACTGAAGTCGCAACATGGCTAGAGTTGGAGCAGCACCATCGGGATGGGATGAAGGGCACATCCAATGTTCAAGTGGATGCCAAGGACCATAAAGCTGTCTCCAATGGAGATCTGTCTCAGATTGAGGGTCCTACCCAGAAGAACCGGCATGGTTTCAAATACTCTCAGAAACAGGCTTCATCGAGTGTGCAGCATGAGACTCAGTACATGAGTATCATGAGCTTGGAGGTGCATATCAACACGAGAGGTAGCTTGATCCCCAATCCTGAGCAGGACGAGATTGCTTGTATCTTTTGGTGCCTGCAATCTGACGATGAGGACCTTGAAACGAACGGTGTTATTGAAGGGACACATCTCGGCATTCTAGCACTGTCTGAACACGGCGGCCTGGCGCGCAAGATAGCTCAAGAGACGGGTGTGGAAGTGGAGGAGGAGACGACGGAGCTGAACCTGATAACTCGAATGGTGGACATCCTCCGGTATCACGATCCAGATATCCTCACTGGTTACGAAGTTCATGGCGGGTCTTGGGGCTATTTGATAGAGCGGGCCAGATTCAAATATGACTACAACCTCTGCGACGAGTTTTCACGTATGAAGTCCCAATCCCATGGCCGGTTCGGCAAAGACAATGATAAGTGGGGTTTCAATCACACGTCGACCATACGAGTAACTGGCCGTCATATGATCAACATTTGGCGTGCGATGCGGGGCGAGCTTAACTTACTACAATATACCCTAGAGAATGTCGTCTTCCACTTATTACACCGAAGAATACCACATTATCCATACCGAGACCTCACAGCGTGGTATAGTAGTGGCAAGCCGCGAGATCTTGCAAGAGTCGTTGACTACTATGTCTCGAAGGTGCAATTGAACCTACAGATTTTGGAGCAGAATGAGCTAGTTGCTCGGACGAGCGAACAAGCTCGACTACTCGGTGTAGACTTCTTTTCTGTCTTCTCTCGTGGATCGCAGTTCAAGGTCGAATCACTGATGTTCAGGATCGCTAAGCCCGAGAACTTTCTATTGGTCTCGCCGAGCAGGAAGCAAGTCGGGCAGCAAAATGCATTGGAATGTTTACCTCTTGTCATGGAGCCACAAAGTGCGTTTTACAATAGCCCATTACTGGTCCTAGATTTTCAGTCGCTGTATCCTAGCGTAATGATCGCGTACAACTACTGCTATTCTACGTTCTTGGGCAGAGTCGTGAACTGGAGAGGTCAGAATAAGATGGGTTTCATGGACTTCAAGAGGGAGCAACGGCTACTGGAGCTTTTCAAAGATCAGATCAATATTGCGCCGAATGGTATCATGTACGTCCGGCCTGAGCTCCGCAAGTCTCTTCTTGCAAAGATGCTGGGCGAGATCCTCGAAACCAGGGTCATGGTCAAAAGCGGCATGAAGTTAGACACGGATGACAAGACGCTGCAACGGCTACTCAATAACAGACAGTTAGCCCTGAAACTAATCGCGAATGTCACGTACGGGTATACATCAGCATCATTCTCTGGCCGTATGCCTTGCTCAGAGATCGCCGATAGTATCGTCCAGACGGGACGAGAGACGCTAGAGAAAGCGATTGCATTGATTCATTCGGTCGAAAGGTGGGGTGCGGAGGTCGTCTACGGAGACACAGACAGCTTGTTTGTGTACCTTAAAGGCCGTACAAAGGAGCAAGCTTTCGATATCGGCAAAGAGATCGCAGACACGATCACAAGGATGAACCCGAAGCCCGTGAAGCTGAAGTTTGAAAAGGTGTACCTCCCTTGCGTACTCCTAGCGAAGAAGCGCTATGTTGGCTTCAAGTACGAGAGCAGGGACCAGAAAGAGCCAGAGTTTGATGCCAAAGGCATTGAGACGGTCCGCCGCGATGGCACACCAGCAGAACAGAAGATCGAAGAGAAGGCACTGAAGATATTGTTTAGGACCGCGGACTTGAGTCAGGTGAAGCGATTTTTCCAGCAACAGTGCACTAAGATAATGAAGGGCAAAGTGTCTATCCAAGATTTCTGCTTCGCCAAAGAGGTGAAGTTAGGAACTTACAGCGACAGAGGACTGCCGCCTCCAGGGGCGCTTATCAGCACCAAGCGTATGCTGGAGGATCCCCGTGCCGAGCCACAGTATGGCGAGCGTGTGCCTTATGTCGTCATCACCGGCGCGCCAGGGGCGAGGCTCATCGACCGATGTGTGGCACCGGAGGTGCTGTTGCAGAATGATCAGAATGAGCTCGACGCCGAATACTACATCTCGAAGAACCTGATCCCACCGCTGGAGCGCATCTTCAATCTCGTGGGTGCCAATGTACGGCAGTGGTACGACGAAATGCCCAAACTTCAACGCATTCGTCGTGTCGAAAGTGCTATGCTTACGGGCACCAAAGACGAGGCCGTTTCAAAGAAAACCCTTGAATCGTACATGAGATCTTCGTCATGTCTTGTATGTCGAGACAAACTCGAGGCAGAGCTTCCAATCTGCAACAGATGTCTCGAGCGCGCCGATACCTCTCTACTCGCTCTGCGTTCACGCCTAGCCAAGGCAGAGAAGAAGGCCGTGCATTTAGAGAAAGTATGTCGATCTTGTGCTGGTATAGCTTGGGGAGAACCAGTCAAGTGCGACAGCAAAGATTGCCCCGTATTCTACACTAGGTCGAGACATATGGCAAGCTTAGGAAGCACGAAGGCGTTGATCGAGCCTGTCCTTGGAGTGTTGCAGGAGGGAGAAAGGAATGCATATGACTGGTGACGGCGTTTCAGGGTAAAGGGTTCTCATGAGGTGGGAGTCCATCAAAGGCATAGCGCATGGCGTAAGATCTGTGTACGAGTAGTCATAGAGGTTGTCTGTATTATTCTCACGATTTATGATATTGGCTACCGGTAGCACGTTACCTGGTTGTTCTAGGTCAGGTAGGTGATGTGCTGTGAACAGTGTTATTTTTGGTGTCTCGATATAGATGTCGGCAAAACGATATTGCGGGCCAAGCTGACTGACGTACTGCCCGAAGCCACCTACTTGTAATAGTCTGCGATGCTCTAGAATGATGCACTCAAGCTATGGGCCATACTAACGCGTTGATTCCGCATCTACGTTTTGCTTATGCTGACGTAGCCCGCGCCATACACCCGTTCTCGTTATGGGCACTTTCGCGGAGTTCTTGATCATCTACTTTATTGGCGGGCTCACCTTGCTCCCTCTACTCATCTCTTCTATCCTTCTACACGCATACTTCACCTTTCCAAGACGATCAACCAGAACCAGCGCTGAAGCAACGTTGACAGAGGTCCTTCAAAGACCCGGCGATGACGATAACTCACTCAAATCAGGCACAGCGGCCCTTGCTAGCAAGTTTCAGCGTGGTCGAGAGCCTGATGTTGCCGCGGGCTACTTCGCGGTGTGCAGGGAGTGGGTTCCAGGCGGTATCAATGGCAAACCACCGGAGCGTACAACACCAGCAGGTGCAGTAGTAGCGGCAGAGAGTCCAAGTGTATACCAGAGCATGTACAGGAGTATCTTCGACCGAAAACAAGGCCCTAGCCTTGATGGCGGCAAAGGTGTGGGAAAGAATGTCAAGAAGGCCAGGAATGTGTTCTTCGTTGTTCTGAGGTATAGACGGTGACGTATACTCTGGACCGACGAGAGCTCACAGACTTACAGACACGGCCACTTGATGCTTTATGATGACTCGGAGCAGCTTGAAGTACGGCATGTCATCTCCTTGGCCCATCATGATGTTAGTATCTACGCGGGTGGACAGCCAATACCTGAAGGGGAGCTTTGGATCAAACGGAATGCGTTAGGTCTCACCAGGAAGCAGGACGTTGGGGACATCACCTCAACATCGAAGCCATTCTACCTCTTCTCGGAAAACTGTTCCGAAAAGGAAGACTTCTACTTTGCCCTCCTCCAGAACCAAGACCAAATCGCTGGGGCTCCTGACAGTCCACCCAGACCACTGCAATTCGACGCCAAGCACATCATCAAATTGGTACAGCAACTACACTCCTCAGAAGAGCATCTGCAAACACGTTGGGTCAATGGATTGATTGGTAGATTATTTCTAGCAATTTATAAGACCTCCGAGATCGAGGAAGTCATACGTAAGAAGATTACAAAGAAGATTTCCCGTGTCAAGAAGCCAGCCTTCCTCTCAGATATTGTTTTGCAGAAGATAGACTTAGGAGAAGAGGCACCTTATATCACCAACCCTCGACTCAAAGATCTCACCGTTGATGGCGATTGTTGTTGCGAGGCTGACTTCAAGTACCATGGCAATTTCAGACTCGAAGTCGCGGCGACGGCGCGCATCGAACTCGGCTCGAGATTCAAGGCTCGAGAAGTTAATCTTGTTCTAGCTGTAGTAGTCAGAAAGATTGAAGGTCGTGCTCTTGTACGATTCAAACCACCCCCGAGCAATCGAATATGGGTTTCCTTTGAAACGATGCCGGACATGGACATGACCATTGAGCCTATCGTAAGCTCAAGACAGATTACCTACGGCATCATTCTGCGCACTATCGAGAGCAGAATAAGAGAGGTCATTGCAGAGACGCTAGTACTTCCACATTGGGATGATTGTCCGTTTACAGATACTACGCATCAGCGTTTCCGCGGTGGTATCTGGGCGGACGACACTACTGGAGCGAGTGTCCTTGACTCGCTTTCAATCAGCACCGAAGCAGAAGGGCAGAATGAGCTCGAAATGGAGTCAGGTCCAAGCATAGAGCACTTGAAAATGCTGAAAACCAGAGATGAGGGAGCCATGAGCATACCAGCCTTGGATGATTCATCCCTACCAGTTTTGAAAGAAAGAAAAGGAGTCGTATCCAGTGTCACACCTCCAGATCAGACGGGTGGCGCATCCTCTACTGGCGTACAGAAACGGTCGCAGCCACCGAAAGCGATGCGGTCACATTCATTTGCCGCCGCTGCGAGCCCAGTTGTGACTACGGATACAGCAAATATTGACTCAGTGAACACCGAGACTAAGTATAGCGAGCAGAAGGGCGCCGCCAGCTCCATGATGGCGATCACTAATCGCTCGCAACCTGCGTCTCCCACAGATACCCCGGTTGGATCGCCCTCTCGGCCATCTACATTAGCGGAGATCAACAGAAGTGGAAGCTCCTCGTCGACCTCTCTAACTGGCGGGGATAGCATACAGGAGACAGTGGTAACGTCTTCACTAGGAAGTTCTAGCCAGGCTTCCCCTCCAGGAACGCCGAGTAGTACAGGTACCACTTCAACCAAGTCTGGGTTCATGAACGACCAGAAGCGGTCAGCTCTGCAGTCAGTCGCTCGAACACTAGCACCTTCAGATAAAAGATCGTCCATGCCATCAATTGGGAATGCAACAGCCGCCGCAAAGAAATGGGGCTGGGGAGTCCTTAATCGTAATGCGGAACAGAAAATAGCCGCCGAAGGCACATCAGGCACCGAGCGAGCAGGTACTCCAGAACACCCAATCGGGCGAGGGCGGCCACTCCCCCCTCCGGGAACTCCTCTGCCTCTGCCAGAGCGACCGAGCTCCAAGACTTCCCCAATCAATGTACCCAAGAGGAAGCCTCTTCCCCCGCCAAAGTTACCTCAGCGGCGCCACAACACAATGAGCAGAATCGTCCCAGCGCCGCCTCTTCCAGCCAGGCCAACAGCGGATGCCGTCTCTGATGCCGTTGCTGGTGACGACGGACTTTTCGTGGTCGAAGCGCCTCCTGACTCCGAGCCTAACAGTCCGCGCGAAGACGGCAGAGATGGACATATCGGGTCTCTGGAAGCTGAGGATGGCTTCGATGACAAACCCAACTTGGCACCCATCAGCCAACCGTTAGCACTGCCTGACCAGGAGCACTCAACACCTCATGTGTCAAGCTCGTTTGAGGATGATGACGGGGCACATGGCAGTTGGTCTGCGGCTCAGGAGGAGGATGCAAGGTCGAGAAGCGTATGGTTACATGCTAACGAAGACTCTTAGGGCGTGATGGCTATTCGAAGCGACTTTGCTTCACACTGGATGCCGGTTCTTTCATATCGGTCATGGGTACGGAGTTTGAGTGCATGGGCCATAAGGATTCTATTACAGGAGGATCTGGATGAACGCTGGCCGGTGTGCTAGCATGACCATAAGGTACCTTAGCAACTGTAGAACTTCCCTGACTAGCGCAGGAGTAGGGTTGGCTTAAGTCTTCTACGCACTTAAATCATGCTTCGCTGAGAGGATATTCAAGTTCTAGTATAACGAACCTGCTGAACGTCTAGTTTCGCCATTATCTGCTATCTGTGAAACGTGTATTTGATAGCAATGAGGATGTGCCAAGCCCACGCCTACGCGGCCGCCAGCGAAAGCGTGACGTTGCGGGCAGCACGGACTACGGCAGAAGCTACTTACCTTACCTACCTTACCTTACCTACCTACTTATTTATTAACTTCTACAAGCTTCAAATGCGCCCTCCATAAACATTCACACTTAAGATCTCTCTTCTTTCGTTCAGTGTGGATCTCATTACACTGTGCCTGTGGGTTCCTGAGCTGACAAGATGTCGTATGGGTACGGCGCCTCGACGCGCAACGTGGATATGAGCAGGTGAGTGCTTGTTGCTTTCACATATACCATTAGTTGAGCTTTTGCTTATGGCTCACGTCTTAATCAGATCAGAGACAGACCTGGCGATCAACATACGGAAGGCAACAAGCATCGGTCTGTCCTCACTCTGCCCTTAGCTCATCAGACCAATCACGCTGATATAATTGTGACTTTAGAGGAATCTGCGCCCAAACGTACGAAGACCTTCGAATCTTGGCTTGCAGGGTAAACTGAGACTCACAAAGTGCAGGGAAACATGTCCGGAGCTGCATCGTCTATACCTGGGACCATAAGTCCTCACAATCCTTCTGGTCCGGCATGAAAGTGTGAGCGTCCACCTGAGTCGAGAAGCCCCGGCGGGCTCGTCTTTTACGTTCAGATCCTTGCGGCTTATACTTCCACTTAGGCAGCCTATTCTTGCCGACGAAGTCCAGACATTCAAGGCCTTAATCACTATCCATAAGGTCTTACAGGAGGGACATCCGATCACTGTCAAAGAGGCACAAGCCAATGTCAACTGGCTGGAGAGTTTAACCAGAGGGGTCTCGGGGGACGGTCTCCGTGGTATGGCCTCCTTACTGACATTGTTGGATCTCGCCCCGAAATGGGGTTGTGGAAGATCTTTCAATTAGAAAATACTGACGGGTCAAGCCAGGTTACGGACCGCTGCTTCGAGAATATGTCTATTTTCTTCTAGCTAAACTTGCTTTCCATCGTCAACATCCGGAGTTCAATGGTTTGTCCACCTTCCTTTCAACATGGTGTATAGTTGAGGCTGACTACTCGCTAAAGGCCTTTTCGAGTATGAGGAGTATATCAGTCTGAAATCAATTAATGACCCAAACGAAGGGTGAGCAGCGCCCAATCAGCTTATTATGAAATCCCTTTAACCTTAGGAATAGATACGAGACTATATCGGATCTCATGACCTTACAAGATCAAATAGAATCTTTCCAGAAACTCATCTTCTCCAATTTCAGAAGCGGAGCAAATAATGAGTGCCGTATATCGGCGTTGGTACCGCTGGTGCAGGAAAGCTATGGCATTTACAAGTTTATAACCAGCATGCTTCGAGCTATGCACACGAGTAAGGTTATTTGCGTGGCAAAGACAGGGGTCCATTGTTGACGCAATAGTAGCCACCGGAGACGATGACGCTCTCGAGCCATTACGAGGACGTTACGACGCTCAACACTATCGACTTGTCAAGTTCTACTACGAATGCTCTAATTTGAGATATCTGACGAGTCTGATTACGGTACCAAAGCTACCTCAAGACCCGCCAAATTTACTATCGGAAGACGAAGATCGACCGGCATTACCACGGCGTCCAACGAAAGAGGTGGAAAAACAACCCACTCCTACCCCAACCCCTGCCCCCAGAACCGCGCCTGCTCCTGACCCAGAGCCAATCAATGAATTCTGGAAGAACGAACAACGGCGCCAACAAGATGAATTCGAGGCGGAGCAGCGACGTCTGCAAGAGCAGTGGGAGCAACAACAATACCAGCAACAGCTTGCACAACAGCAAGCTCAGCGAGACTTTGAAGAGCAGCAACGTCTGCAAGCCGAGCAGCAAAGACTGGCACAAGAACAGTTGATGCGGGACCAGTATCAGCAACAAACTCAGGGTCGTATGGCGGAGCTCGAACGGGAGAACCTGAACGCTCGTGCACAGTATGAACGGGATCAGCTGATGCTGGAACAATACGATAGGCGGATGAAAGATTTGGAGACGCAACTCAACCAGCTGAACAACAATTTCCATCAGCAAAATACTTCTAAAGACGATCAGATTCGAGCTCTCCAGGATCAAGTCAATACGTGGCGGAGCAAGTACGAAGCGCTGGCGAAGCTGTACTCTCAGTTACGGCACGAGCACCTCGAGCTCCTGCAGAAGTTTAAGAGCGTCCAGCTCAAAGCTGCTTCGGCGCAGGAAGCAATCGACAAGCGGGAGAAGCTAGAGCGGGAAATCAAGACGAAGAATCTGGAGCTGGCGGATATGATTCGCGAGAGAGATCGCGCTCTTCACGAGAAAGACAGGATAACGGGCGGAAACAGGGAAGAATTGGAGAAGCTCAAGCGCGAATTGCGATTTGCACTGGAGAAGGCCGATAATGCAGATCGTGCTAAAGGCTCGGAGCTTTCCTCCATGCTGGCCAAGTACAACCGGGAGATGGCCGACCTCGAAGAGACACTTCGGGTAAGTCAGATTTTCACATGGCAAAGAGGTCTACTGAACTCGAGTAGAATAAAACTCGTGCTCTGGAAGACGTTCGCTCGAAGTACGGAGAGCGCGATGGCGATCTTGAGCGTGCTCTACGCGAAAAGGAAGAAGAGCTGGAAATCTACAAGTCCGGAATGGATCAAACGCTACTGGAGCTCAACGAGCTGAAGATGGTAAATGACACTGCCGTTCGTACATCTTGCGAAAGGCTAATATTTTGCAGACTGGAGGCGACACCGACAAAGCGCTCGACGAACAGATTGACCAAGTACTCCTGAGCAACATCCAAAAGATCAACGACATAATAGATTCTGTTTTGCAGAGCGCTGTTCAACGAGTAGACGACGCTCTCTACGAACTTGACTCTTCTATGCAAGCAGGGAACCAGAACGCTTCGCCTGCCTACGTATTGTCACAAATAGAGAAAGCCTCCTCCAGCGCGACGGAGTTCTCCACGGCTTTTAACAATTTCATTGCAGATGGCCCGAATAGCACACATGCGGAGATTATCCGTACTGTGAATGTGTTTTCCGGCTCTATCGCCGACGTCCTCAGCAATACCAAGGGTCTTACACGGTTCGCTACGGACGACAGAAAGGCCGACCAGCTCATCAACGCTGTTCGACAGTCGGCGCAGTCTACAGTCAACTTCTTCCGAGGCCTACAATCGTTCCGTCTTGAAGGCTTGGAAGCAACACAAAAGACAGATGTCGTTATCAACAACAACCACGAAGTGCTGATGAACTTGCAGAAGCTGTCAAAGCTGGCGGACGCTTTTGCACCAAAGGGTGGCAAGATCACGAGTGCAAGTGGCGATATTGGAGATCTCGTCGACCGCGAATTGACTAATGCGGCCAACGCGATTGATGCAGCAGTGGAGCGGCTGAACAAGCTCAAGAAAAAGCCACGAGACGGTTATTCGACCTACGAGCTCAAGATCCACGACTCCATCCTCGAGGCCGCCATGGCCGTCACGAATGCCATCGCCCAGCTCATCCGAGCCGCGACCGCCTCCCAGCAGGAAATCGTCAAAGAAGGCCGCGGCAGTTCTTCGCGGACGGCATTCTACAAGCGCAACAACCGATGGACGGAAGGCTTGATCAGCGCGGCCAAGGCCGTCGCCACATCCACCAACACCCTGATCGAGACGGCCGACGGCGTCATCAGTGGTCGCAACAGCCCGGAACAGCTCATCGTCGCCAGCAACGATGTCGCGGCCTCGACGGCACAGCTGGTGGCCGCCAGCAGGGTCAAGGCGACGTTGATGAGCAAGACGCAGGATCGCTTGGAGGGTGCGAGCAAGGCCGTCACGGAGGCGTGCAGGAGCTTGGTCAGACAGGTGCAGGACATCATCAGTCAGCGGAACCGGGATGAGAACGAGGTGGTGGATTATGCGAAGCTGAGCGGGCACGAGTTCAAGATTCGCGAGATGGAGCAACAGGTTTGTTCCCCGTGCCTACTGTCTAGAGGTTGGCTTCTGGTGGAGACGGGTTCGCTGATAAAACTGTGCAATAGGTCGAGATCTTGCAGCTCGAGAATAATCTGGCGCAGGCTAGGCAGAGGCTCGGCGAGATGCGGAAGGTGTCGTATCAGGAATGATCGAGTCGGGACCTCTGTCGTGTATGGATGTGCTTTGCGGTCTTCGTTACGGTCATGGGTTCTTGTACGGATATACTCCCTTTGCGCGCATAGAACTCTAATCGCCGTACTCTTTCTACCCGGTAGTGGTGTTTTACAAAGTGTGTCTATCGATATGTACACAACGACGCTCTACTGGTGCAGCTTAGTCTGTCCGCTTGAAACACATAGGTAGCGGCGTGGTGAAGACCCCGAGCAACTGTAACCCTTCAAGGTTAAGAAGCTCGTGCGGACCTCTTGCTTGTTTATTGTAGCTATTCCCGAAACTCCCAGAATGTGGAGGTTGGTTATCTCGCTATGAAGCTCAACGCAGAAATGCAGGAGGTTGGTAATTCCGCCTCTTGGCCCAAGCAGTTTGACCAATCAAGAAACGAAGAGGTTGGTCGCCTACAAGTCCCAAGTTCCACTTCAAATCTACAAAACGAAAAACAAGGAGGTTGGTCTTCTTCCCACCCAAAACGTACTAGCCCGCAGTAACACTTCGGAGAACCGTGTCTGGGAACCGAACCCCGACCGAAAACGGAAGAGCACTCTCCCTCTCTGCCCCGTGCGCAAACAAAGAACCTTACCGTAGCGTAGCGTAGCGTAGCGTGGTGTCTCACAAGGAGGGGAGGAGGTCAGGTACAAGCAGGAGCCACGACCTGCGCTGTGCGGGGATTTTAATATAATTCTATCTGTGTATGTAGTGAGTCTCGTTCTATAGATGCACTGAATTAGTTGGACCGTGAGATCGTGTGCTGTGTGGAGATGGGAGTGGAGATGTGGAGATGGGCCACTGGAGATGGCAGAATGTGAGGGTTGCTTTGCGCTGTGGGAGGTTAGGCGTTGGGGGAGAAGAGGGTTCTGGGGATGGGCGTGGTGAGGGGATTGGGGAGAGTTTGGGGAGGGTTGCGGTGGAGGCTGCGGGAAACGCTGTAAGCGCTGCCGCTGCCCGCGGGTGTGGGTCGGGTGGGGGACTGGGACTGGACTGGATAAGGTTCGTTGCCGCGCCGCCGCCGCCGCTGGTATGGGTCGGTGTGGGGGGAAGTAAAGTTTGTTGCGACTTCATCTCCTCAAGAAAACAGCAGCGACAGCATTCCGATAACAGGCTCCGCACTTTGCTACCAATACTAACTTCGTACCAAAGCAGCTACAAGTGGCCATGACGACAGGAACTCAAATGATCTTTCATTTCCCGTCTCACTCGCCTCTGTTTTTGTTGTAACTACTCCTTGCAGCTACGCTCGGTGGAAAATTCCCTGGCATTCCAGTTCCAGTCCCCGGGCATCCCACCCCATGCCAAAGAAGAAAAATCTAGTGGAGTGTGAGAGGTTTCTTCTTTGTCACTTGCTTTCCTTGGCCAAGACGCTCCTGGCGGAGATATTTTGCGACCGGTCCATTCCCACTGCCAATAGCTCTTGCTACAAAAAGAGGCTTCATACGTTCTCGTTTCTGATTGACTGTGCCCCAAGAATCAGCCTTATGTCTTATAATATCTCAGGAAGGCTTCTAACACCACATCGTGACCTGCGCTGTATCGGTTATTCCCACTCGAGCAAGCAGCGCTATCTCCGCCTCGTTGGGCCTCTGGCATACTTCAAAGAATTGCTCAAACAGCTTCACGGCTTCTTGTCTGAAGTTGGTGGTGGGTTCCGCGGCGCCCAATTGCTGAATCAAGACGTCGGTTTCGCTGTTGCGAAAGTCAGCTGTGTCACGGTTTGATAGGTGAAAGTATATGCCCTACTCTTCAACGAGAACACGAATAGCGCAGCGGTACATCGCAGAGTACTTAGTGAACTCGGTGGTCTTAGCCATCGGCAAGGTGGGGTGACGCGTTAACGCAATCTGAGCTGTCTCTTCATCTGTCTCTTGGAGCTGTTTGAGGCCGAGCAACACCTCCGGCTCAACTCGTTTATTGGGGTCGATGACAATACGACGACCGAGGGTAAATGACTCGTCGATATTTGGTAGCGAAGAGTCGCGTTGGCCACTCTTGTTGTAGTGACGTCGGAATTGCTTCATACGCGATTCGATCATCGAACAGACCTCGTCGTCGGTTTCACTGCTATCGCGATTTCTCTTCAAAGTCTCCGCAATATTGTTGTCAAACCCAACGGCCGAGAACACCATGACTGCTAATGAGTTTAGGAGTTGATACCAGACCTTATGATCGAGCTTTTCGACTGTGAAAGTGTGTTCTTGGGATGAGACTGAGCGTTCTTAAATGCTAGAACTTCATGTGTGACGAAAGGTTGCCAGGACATTCACAACTCCTATTGTCAAAATTCACCCCACCGCGCAGCCAATGAGAACTTTTGTGGGATCTCTACAGTAGCATATTATTTTGCGCTTGGGTCTCTTTTGGGTGGTGCTCAACACAAAGAACCAACCTCTCGCTTTTCCGGCTGAAGTAACTGAGCTCAATCACCCAACACAGTTAATTTCTCGACCACGCATCTTTTATATCACTTCAAACCATCAACCTTGCTGCCGGCAACCCAATTCGAACTTCCACCTCACATTTATGACTTCCAATCGCTTCGTCTCCACAACTCTTTACTTAGCACTGATCAACAACACGATAACTCGGGAATAATGAACGTGCAGAATCCAGTTGCGCAAGACCCTCTCGTCCAGACTCAGCACGTTGTCCAGTTGATCTGGACAAACGTTCTTGCTCAGGTCGCTCGAGGATACACCAGCGCATTGCTCATCCCTGGCGCCCTCAAGTCACTTGTTACCCAAGAGGGTGTTGAAGAGCTCAAAAGCCGCTATAGGTAAGTCATAGTATTTGACCTTTGTCAACATTCGCTAAGTCATTAGCCAACTCATCGGATCTCCTGTGATCGCTTTCGAAGATACCACGATTGACGCAATTGTCATCACACCAGACATTTCTGTACTCGCTCCAGGACCGGAGAGAATGACAACTTCCAACAAGGGAAAGGCAGCAGCCAAGGTTGCGAAGGTTCCTCGGCCTCCCAATTCGTTCATTCTCTACCGTCAACACCACCATCCAATTATCAAAGCTCAGAATCCCGACTATCATAACAATCGCATCTGTGAGTTTCCAATCAATACCTAAGCTAGCAACCACTAACAATGCAAAGCGACGATGCTTGGTGAACAGTGGTCCCGCGAGTCGGCTGAGGTCAAAGCTCGCTGGAAGGCGGTCGCCGACGATATCAAGAAGAAACATTCGGAGATGTTTCCTGACTATCAATACCAGCCTCGCAAGCCCTCTGAGAAGAAACGGCGCATGACACGTCGCAAGGCTGCCGCTCTTGCTAAGATTACCGGTATTCAGGACCATAACGTGGCGGTGCAGTCTCATGAAATCGCTACGGGTAGCAACTCTGGTGATCTAATTGTTGCATCTGCCTCGATCTCTTCCACTACCGATATCGAACCCGGCAATTCCACTGCCTCTCTCAACGATACTGTCGGAACTGCTACCTTTGACGTATCCACACTATTGGGATCGGCCAACTTTCCCGAGCCCATTCCAACCTTCGAAACGGCAGTCAATGGCAATCTCTACTTTGATCTCGACGGCTCCGTTAGCGACCAAGCGTTTGCTACTATGCTCGATGAATACAACGAGTCTATGCCAGACCCTGATGCACCGCAAGCAGGAGCGGTCCTACCCAATGACTATCCAGTCATCAGCTTTGGCCCAAGCGAAGACAGCGTCAACGATCTCAGGTTTTTCTCCAGCATGTGCGATTGGGAAAATATGGGTAATGAGGCTGAAGACCACACCAATGACGCTTTTCCTCTATATGAGCCAGAGCCACAATTCAACTGGGAGAACAACTCCTTTCTCGCAAACGCTGAGCTGGAGCGTATGCCCGCGGGTTCGTTCTGTCCCGACGCAAACACCTTATAAGTTTGCTATTCGTCCTTATCTGCAAACTTTACGAGACCACCGACTTCCCTTGCGCGGTACAAATGGGTTGGCTTTTGAATACCCTATTTCGAGGCAGGCGGTTCTCTACTCTACGTCTGTATCCAGAAGCGTCCTCCAACCTACGTCAACTTTCCATGGACGGCAGCGCTTGGTTTTCTTTTCTTGAGGTTCTAAAGTCGAGGTGGCTTGGTTGGAACAGTCGAAGTGCGGGAATGGAGGTTTTGAGATGATGGAGATGGAGGCGGTCCTGTATCTTGATCCGGCAGAAAGCTGTCGATACGGGATTGAATAATGTAGCTAGCTCAGTAGTAGTCTAGTAGGGAAAGGAGGAAATAAAATCGAATCGAAATATCAGAAAACTAGAGAAAGTGTTATGGTTGCTAAGGGTGACACTTGGGTTGCGGTGTTACTTTAGAGATCATTATCACAGGTCTTGTCCGACTTTTGAATAATGTAGGAAAGCTTAACACCACCAGCCACAATCCCAATACCCAAGGTTTGTCTCCCGGTCAACGTTTCATCCTCCCCTCTTCCCATCTCCTTTATAGAGAATCTCTGAACGTTCGTGGGTACGCTAGTGAGGAAAAGGAGTTCTTGTAAGTAACATGTAAGCTCCGCCGATGCCAACTACCCATATCTTGCCCGCACTCAAGCTCTAAGAACACCCACACCCCGCGCCAGAAAATCTGTATTTAGAGATCTGTCTCCCTTTCCGTATGTCAATAACACGAACGGCGAGAGAAATGGGCGCGGTGGGATAGATAGTTGTAGTTCGTGTATCAGGAGATGTGGAGAGAGAAACGCTCCGAAAGTGTATGAAAAGGAGAGTTGCGGATAGTCTCTGTTAGTCAAATGTGATGAGGGAGGAGTTCCTTGGAAGGATCGGGAGAGCAGGGGTCAGTCGTTCGCTGCGCTTGCCTCAAAGCTTTGTGAAAGCGAAAGAAAGCTTGCACTCGAGTACAGAGAGCCGCTGGCTGCGTGAAGGTTGTTGACGAGCTTGAAGATGGAAACAGAGTATCGAACTCGAACTCGACTGGAACCCAGACACTCCACGAAACTAAAAACCCCCTTGATCTTTATCCTCCCACATAACCCTTGCGAAAAACAACGCCTAACCCCCACCCCCATTCCCACCTCCATTCCAATCACTGCACCAAATAAAAGTCTGACACCGCCACTGGGTATTCTTCTCCTTCGTGCCAGTCGGGCCGACGGGTCGCGCACACATCCAGAAGGAGCGGCCGCAGTTGAAGCCGCTTTTCTTCGTCAGCATGCTGATGCAGGGTTCGTGGTGGCCTTCGCAGCGGGGCGCGGCGGGTTTGGTGAAGAGTCTGGACCAGGACTCTTTGCTGATGACGGGGTCGTGGACGAGCTCTTGGTCGGCGATGGAGGTGGTGCGGGTGGTGGTTGGGGAGGGGGGTAGGGAGGGTGGTTGGGGATCCTGTTGGGCGGTGCCGTTGTTGCTTGGTAGAGGGGATTTGTGAAGTGTTGGCGATGCGGGTGCTGTGCTGGTTTTCGTCTGCGTTTCCGAGATATGGCTTTCTGGCTGGTATGTACGGTCTTCTGAGCTGCCGAGGGTTGCTTGTACGCGATCTCTGTTGCCAGGGCCATCAGTGGTGGATGCAATGGGTGTCTTGGGCTTGAAAAAGCCCTTCAGGCTCTGCTGCCCCTTTCCCGCAGATACCCCAGTGGCAGCTGTCGAGACCGATTTGGTTCGTTTGAGAGGACGGTTGGTCGATGTGTCACCAAAGGACCGCTTCTTATTGGTACTGTTCGCCGGACTTGCTGGCGGGACAGGAGAAGCTGGATTCGAAGAGGACTGTGATGGTAGAGGCGTCGAAGGCGCCATAAAGGTAGCCACCTGTGGAACCACAGCTTCTTGTGACACAGTCGAAGGTACATCGGGTACATCGGTCAATGGCTTATGGCCACTCTGCGGTAAGATTGACGATGGGGTGCATGGTTGTGCGGTTGGAAGGGAAGGCTTGCGAGAAAACATATCTTTGATATTTCTTCTTCGGTCAAACTCTGGTATTAGTTTACCAGACAGCGGCAGCAGATCCTTCATAGAGTATTCACGCAATCTCTTGCCGTCTTTGAACATGCCAGCTGGGTTCATCATGTCTCGTACGTGAACCTCTTGACCATCCAGCAAGATGGTGTCCTTCAGTGTTGCGTATACCGGACAGTGATCAGAACCCTTACAGAAAGTTAGTCACTACAGTTCATCCCCCTGCGAACCCGTGGATCTTACCAGGAGTCCTTCCTGTATATTAGATTCGCAGAACCAGTCCTTCATGTCCTCGCTACAAAGCACGTAGTCAATTCTAGCACCGTAATTCCCGGGCCTAGCATTGATCTTCTGCTCCCAGCACGTAAACATACCCTTGCGCGTGGGATGAAAGCCCCTGCAAATGTCCCAAAGCACCGGCCTCTCCCTGCCTTCGTCCCTTTCCCCAAACACCTTCCCACCCACCAGTAGCTGGTTGAAGAGTCGCCGCGCGGGCGTAGAGGCATACTCTTGCCCCGACATTCCGTTCTTTCGCATCGTTTCTTCGGCATTTGCAGTATCAAGCTCTTCTCTCGAGATGTTGAGATCGCCAGTCAACACTACTCTTTTCCCTTGTGCAACCAGGTTTCGGATACGAGCGTCCAGCACATCGAGAAAGCCGAGCCGGAAATCGTCCCGTGTCTGATCGCGGTTCGCAGGGCTATAGACTCCCAAAAGCACGAACGCCGGGAATTCTAAAAGTAAGCATCGTCCTTCAGAGTCCAGTGTTGCTGCGTCGACTGTAGAGCTGGCAAGCTGGCTAGTCGTAGGATAGCCACCTATTTGCTGATCATCCGGAAGTTCGTTGTAGCTCGTGGAGGAGGTGGGTGGGCAGAAGCTGCCAGTGATCCCCTCTTCAGCCCTGATCGGAGCGCACACGGATTGTCTTGTGTAGATCACGACACCAGAGTAGCCTTGAAGCATGTCAGCGAATGAACATACGCTCGTAACGAAGCAGGTATTGCCTTTTTTATGCTTGGGCAAGCTGAAGTAGCAGTCCCAGCCTGGTACCAGCACCATGTCATCCTGTAGATCCTTGCGCTGAATCTTTGCCTCTTGCATGACCACGATGTCCGCTTCGAGAATGTCGAACATAGCCTATTGGTCAAATGAGCCTTCGACGTTGAAAAGGCTCACACATCCAGCATACCTGGAAGGTCCTTTGGTCTCGCCATGGTTGATAACTGAACGGGTTTCTGTAGGGTACGCAGATCAGCATGGGGGCGTTGTTTCCTTCGACCTGGTGCGCTCCCATAAGCTATCGCGCAATGAAGGACTACGAAGCACATGAAGGTAGCTAATGACTGACCGAATGCCATTTACTGCAATGCGAACTTAGTAGCTGAAGACTCCAAGGTGCAGTAGACATACCATTCCAAGTCGTTATTCGAAGACCCATCGTGGCGAGCTGGCTTTTCGACGCTTCATAGCTCTATCCTTGATCTTCAGGACTATCCATCCGCTTTCGACTTGGATATTGGAATCCGTTTGCGGTTTGAAATACACCACTTATTTCGGGGTAAACCTCCTCGATCGCCCTCATGTCGCGAGATCCAATGACCAATGACATCAGCGCCAGAGCCCGGCTGAGTCAGCAATGCTCCCGTCGTAGCGACACAGCTAACCTACAGACCAACAGCCCCAGCTCACAACGTCAACGTCCAATCACAATCACAATGTTCCCTCAACGTACCTTTCTCCGCGCTTCCCAGCGTGCTACCCAGCAGCTGCGATCTCCAGTCCTGCGCTCCAACCTGCAGCGCCGCTTCGCCAGCACCGAGAAGCTCAGCGGTCCGGCCGACAATGCTTTCAACAGGGAGAGGCAGGCCGTGAAGCACCACGCGGCGGAGACGAGCGGTAAGTCCGGTCTATGTTCAGAGGACTGGAGCAATGTTTGGAAGGGTAACACCAACTGACGACCCTGTTTTTTAGACCTGTGGCGGAAGCTGTCGATCTAGTACGTCTCCTCGCACACGACGACGTGCGGGCAAGGAGTACAGACTGATCTGGGTTAGCGTTACTATTCCCTGCTTGATAATTGCTGCGGCCAATGCTTGGAATCTATGGACCGAGCATTGGGAGCATTGGGCTCACGAGCCGGCGCTGGATGAGCGCCCGGAGTACCCTTATCAGAATATAAGGACGAAGAATTACTTCTGGGGTGACGGTGATAAGGTCAGTGAGCCAGTTACTGGTGTCCGAAGTGGTGAGACCATCCTATACAGAAGCTGACGACGAGGTGATTCCTAGACTCTATTGTAAGTCAGCAATCTCGTATATCTCAACAACTCAGGCGATGATCCATCGCTTGAACAATGTATGAGCACCAAGTGATCGAAAATGGGCTATTGAACTGCGGGAGAGGATGATGAGTAGATGGAGTCGAAGAGCAAGCGTACTGACGAAGACGTGTAGCTGGAATCCCGAGGTGAATCACCACAAGAAAGACGAGTAAAGCAGGACAGTGAGGCTATTGGTAGTGTCAGGAGGGTATGGGTTGAGTCGTAAGGAAGCAATGTACACAGAGTGGTGGATGGAAATTCACAGAGATACCGATAAGGGCGTACTTGATATCCTCTTTATAAGTTTCTCTGAGGAGGATTATTAGTGGTGGACGATTGTGACTTGCAAAGCCACAACTACCTACTCCTTACATGCTATCAAGTTCGTGTACTTTGAAGTGAGAAAGCATCACCTCTCTCTTATGCTGATGGTTAGTCTCCGCACATCCCACAGTAGAAACAGAAATCCTGCTGGCACCCAGATAGCCACCAGACGCCTTCTTGTCATACCCATAAGAATAACCCCCATTAAAAGAATAATCCCTAAACTTTCTCCATGGCCGCCTCCCGCTTAATGTCCAGATACTTCGCCGCATAATCGTTCGCAAGCACTAGATCCCCGACCAAATGCATGATTGTCGCCTTCTTCGCCATCATCTCACATTGGCCCTGATGATCCTCGATGCGTGAAAACTCCGCGAACGCGCCGTCAATAAATTCAAGCGCTTTAGTCAAATGCTCCTTGCGCTTCGGCGTCTCAGGATTCGCCTGACCGGCCTGACCCATCTGCGCATCAACGAGCAGGGAGTACGTCCGAGCCGCCAAGTCGCAATCCTCGCACTCGAGGACCTGCGGCATGATGCTATCCAGCATCTTTCCGGCCGCGGTGAATTCCCTCAGGCTGATGAGGATATTACTCACGGCGCCGATGGCGTCCCACAATGCTGGCAGCAGCTTTGCTCGGTGGGCGATGGTCGCGGCTCGGACGGCGATGGAGAAGCCCTTTTCTGGTCGGCCGCATTTGTCGAGGATGCGCGTTTTCAGCGTCAGAAGCTTGACGCGTTGGTAGATATCCGACTTCTCTTCGGCAAGCTTGGTGTGGTAATCTTCAAGGGTGCTGAGAGCAGCCGGGTAGTTTCGTTGCCGGATTAGAAGGTCTAGGTGGAGCAGCGAGATGGAGTAGGCGACTTCGCTGTCGGGTGCTGGGGCCGCTCTGAGCTGCGCAAGAAAATGGCTTGCTGCGAGAAGATTCCCCCTTCGTATGGATTAGCAGAATTCGAGCGGTAGTATTATAACGAGTTCTCCTACCTATGAAGCGCTCTTCGGAGCTTCAACATGCCATAGCAGATCGTCCAGTACTGGTGATACTTCAAAGTGCGCAATGTCTCCGGATCAATGTCCTCGAGCATAGCCATAGCCTCGTTATAGCGGCCTCTGCCCGCCAGCTTGATCGGCCGGGTCAGCCATTGGTTCTCACATTCGAAAGCTGGTTAATTTTACCAGTTCTGAGCTCCGACAAATGCACTTTAGCCCATCTTCGGTTGGTGATTGACTTGCGTAGCACTGAAGAAAGATCTCGCCATACGACCAAGCAAGCTGTGTGACACCTGAGAAGATGCCGATAGTCAGGTCTGGTAGCTCATCACGCTGCAAGAAAGGTATTTACCCAGTCGTCCAAAGATGGATGATTGCATAGCCATTTGAGCTCCTATCATGGCCGTAAGACCCTTCGTGATATTGAGATGAGTCGCCTTGACAACATTTTCGAAGGCCAGGGCGACACTGTCCCCCTATATATCGTCACTAGTCAACAAAGACATTTCCGACCCTGACAGTATTGACCGCTCACATTTGTGAGTAGCAACTTCGCTTCACTCAATAACGTAGTGCTGAGAAGACTCCACATGCCGGATTCTTTTGCTTTCGCTCTCAGGAAAGCCAAAGCTTCCCTCTCCGTACCAAGCATGCCATTCTTGCCGACTTCGCCCATCTCCCCGGGATGCGCTTTACCGAAGTGGTACAGCCAGCTCAGACTGAAGTTCAGACATCCCATGTCCTTGTTCTCTCGAGCGGTAGAGATGGTCTCTTGCATTGCAGTTACCGCTTCGCTGTAGCAACCGAAGTCGGCTTGAAGGATCGCGAGGTTTAGGAGGGCATACTGATAGAAGGTACGATCGCGGTTGTGCATGGTATAGTCAAAGTAGCGATGGAGATTGTCGAAGGAAGAAGGGTAGTCTCCAGCCTTCCAAGCATCTAAGTATCTGGTTCAAAGTCAGGCCAGCCTAACAGACTCGGATACTCAATGCGTAGGCACAGAACTGCTGCGTACTTTACATAATGAGATAGACTAGGCACTGTCACGCCTGTTTGAACCATATTACGGAACTGCTCCTTCATGTCTTCTGGTAGCCTATTCCCCATCTCTGCCGCAATTGTTAACGCAATCCATCTAACACAAGGGTTCCTCTGCCGCCAACATACTCTGCATTCCATCTACCTGGAATTCGAGCAGACGTTCAACATCGTCCGTACTGACGGAGCCTTCCTCCCCACCGCTTTCTTGAAGATCTCCATATAGTACCTCTGTCAATTCGTCTTGCCAACCTAGACCATTCCCGGGTAGATTAACATCAAAGCTAGTTTTGCCGGCAGCGGCGTTCCTCTTCTTCCACATAGTTAGGGTAGGTTCCCGGTATGCGATGTAACTCTTCCACAAGACCATTGTATCATGAAATTGCAGTCGTGTAAACTCGAGCTGTGCTCTTCGTACAAAGACTCCCAGCGGAGAGGTCCTCGACAGAAGCATCCGGTCAACAGCAGGCGCGCCACCGTTCTCGGCATCCCTCTGTTGCTCCTCGCGAGTCTTGACTAACAAAGACGACAGATGGTCGAAGAACACATGTAGCGCATCGAAGGAGTTGATCTCCCACAATCTCTTCAATAAGAGATCCCAAACAGTCCGACCGGGAATCCCAGAGGCATGGGTGATCGTAGCAGCCTGAAAATCATCAATCGAGATGACGACGTTCTGAACTAATTGCCTCGCGCCAGTCTGAGCACTGAATGCATTCAGTGGCAAGATATGAGAGACAATGAAGGACAGTATAGGTATAGTAGACGCAGTACCAATAACAGAGTCAGTATAGAGCGATATCAATGCCAAAAGGCCAACTTTGGAAGGCGTCAGGTAGCGCGACATATTGACGCAACTGCACGACTATCATTGTCCGTCAAAGATGGGGCGGAGAAAATGACGCATGATGGTGTTGGAGAATCCTCGATTGATACACGAAGCTTGCTGGGGAAACGCGCCGGACAAATACTTTGTACTTTGTACCGTGCAGTACGAATCGTAACTCGTAAGGCTGAAGCTGCCCCACTAGATTCAATTACTGCCCCGCCAAAAATGTGCCACCGTCCAGTGATCTACTGTACTTGTACTCGAGCCATTCGTACTCATATTTTGCCCTTTGCTGAGTGACTATCATTTTACTCAAGCAATGGATGCGGCAGTTGTTACGCGGACAGACCTTCCCAGCAGCCTTCCTCTTGTCGCGCGGGGCAAAGTCAGAGATCTCTATGCCGTAGATGATCGAATACTATTGTTCGTTGCAACCGATCGCATCTCAGCCTACGATGTGGTCATGGAAAATGTACCGTATCTTATCCCAGACTCCGCAGGATCGTCCACCGCTAAGGGAAGCAGGGTATTCCCGACAAAGGCATCCTCCTGACTCTGCTGTCCGACTTCTGGTTCTCCTACCTGTCCTCCGCCCTCCCAGATCTACGCACGCATTTCGTCTCTCTGAAGCTTCCACCGAAAGTACCCCGAGAACTCCATCCGATCTTACTGCACCGGAGTATGCAAGTCCGCAAGCTCCAGATCTTTCCGATTGAAGCCATCGTACGAGGCTACATCACCGGGAGTGCGTGGAAGGAATACAAGGAGAGGGGCACGGTTCATGGGATGAAGATCAAGGGCGCTCTTCGCGAGAGCGAGGCTTTCCCCGAGGGACCGATTTACACACCGAGTACCAAAGCAGAAGCTGGGGAGAACGACGAGAACATTCGCCCGGATCAAGGTGGGCAGACGGAGTAGTCGAGAGTTGGGCAACGAAGCTAAGGGAGATCATAGCTGCGACCATAGTGGGGGACAAGTATGCGAAGCGCATCGAGGAGCTAGCCTTATCACTCTATAAAACGGTATGCTACGATGATATAGTCCTCAGCAATTCGGCACTCATGATCGCTGGCAGGCGCGAGATTACGCTCTGGAGCGTGGCATTATTATAGCGGATACGAAATTCGAGTTCGGCCTTGACACCAAGACAGACGAGATTGTACTCGTAGACGAAGTCCTTACCCCGGATTCGTCGCGCTTCTGGCCAGCTGCCTCATACGAAGTCGGCAAAACGCAGGATAGCTTTGACAAGCAGTATTTACGGGACTGGTTGACAAATCAAGGTCTGAAAGGCAAGCAGGGTGTAAAGGTGCCAGAAGAGGTTGTGCGAAAGACAAGAGACAAGTACCAGGAAGCATTCGAGAGATTGGTAGGCAGGAAGTTAGTGGACGTTCTACCGGACACGTCAGTTGGAGACTTCTTAGATTGAGAACGATTTTCATGCTCCTGGTATCCACTACATATCACGAACCGTGCCTGGTGCCGAAAAGCCTTCAATTGCCACCATGACCCCTCGACTTTATGTACAGCTTATCTGAGTGCATTTTCAGGGATATCCGCCTCGGCGACCTCCTCTACTTTCCTTCTTTCATACCCATCTTCCCTCGTCCTCCCATCCATTGCCATGTCCTCATCAGTCAGCCCGTTCGTCGCCCATACCTTAAAGACACTTATATCGAACGGCCCCGGCACCCTATCGATGAGCCCAATCCCAACCGTCCTAACCTTCTGTCGCAACATTTCGGTCTGCGGCTCCACAACCGCTCCATGATTCGTCCTCACAAACTCATTCCAATTGATCAGCACCGTCTCCCACTCGCCCGGCCTCTTGGCATACAACCGATGCTGGTGCAGATCCGTGTGCACGATCGACTCGGTCTGGACGTTGACGAAGTACTTGCGGCCGTCGGACTTGATCCGCAGCGCCAGGTAGGTGTAGGGGTCGATGTCCCAGAGGCTCTTGCCGAAGATCGTGGCGCGTCGGTCGTGATTGCGCCATGCCGCGTAACCCGACCGTTGGATTTCCGGTCTGTTCGGCGGCAGTTCGTTCGAGATGCGACCGTGGAAGCGGGCGTGGGCGGGTTCGGTCGGGGTAGAGGGGACGTGGTCGAGGTTGACGGTGGAGAAGCCGTCCATGTCGGCGTCGGACATGGTTTTGCATGCTGGGATGGTGTGGGGGTCGGAGAAGTCGAGGAGGTAGAAGGGTTTTGTGGGCGTTCGGAGGCCTTCTTGCTTTAACGCTGCATTTCAAGGTTTCAGCAATCGGACTGTCAGATGGAGATAATGCTTTTGTTGTGGAGCACATGAGCTGGACCTGGCGGCGCTGGAGAACTGACCGATGACGGATACTCGCTTGAACTCATCTAAACTCCGCCTCCAGAAGCCGGCAGCGAATACTTGTGGTGTGGGTCTCATCTTCAAAAGCTCAAGTCAGTGTGAAGACCTGAATGCCTTGATAGGTAGTCAATACCACAAATTATTGCTAAAAACCCCGCATTGCTCAAACTGGACTGTTTGTGTTTCCTGATAAGTTAAGAACATATCACTTGTCCCTCCCGAAACGCGAGTGACGTCCTTGTTCGGCAAATTCCGTCGGACAGCCCTACGCCTTGGCAGCACGTGCCACACGCGTATAAACCCTAACGTTTCTGAGGGTCGATTCTACAGGAACACTGAGACTCACAGGATACGTGTCGAAACAAAGCATTTTCTCTATGTGATATTTCTAACTATAAGGTATATCTGGTAGACACTTCCAATGGGCACTTTGTTCGAGCTTCTCATGTGTTCTTGAGAGAATGACATCTTGTTTCTTTCTATCAAACGGCTGGGAATTCTCCCTTCGATCTTGGTGTTCGTGAGAGGTCCGGTACCGAGTCGCTTAGCGTCGATCCTTCCGATCCTTGCGCCAAAGTTTCCAATATCAGATCGATCCAGCCGCCCGCCGCTCTAAGCTCACATCTACCAGTGAATGTGGCAGGTACCGGTAGGTTTTCCGTAATTCCAGCTCCGCAAACGCGCATTGCCGCCGGCTGTTTGCTGATAAGGATTCCCTCTCACTTCTCCAGGCATCTTTGAAGTGATTGGGAGAGATTGATGTAAGCTTTCGCCATAGCTCCATGGGAAACTGCTTGAGGGGGCGGTCTCCGATCACACGTACCTGACCCTAGCTGGTATCACTTGGGGACGGTGATATGAGCAAGGTAAGATATGTAGACGTAGGTGAGGTGAGTAATAGAAGGTGAGTACGGTGAGGTCGCCCTCACGAAGCACTCGAGGCTTCCAATAAAGTCAATCCACTCGAAAACCTCAAAATCAATATTGACAGCTGAAGTAGAAGCCTGATTTGGACTCGTTTGGTGTATTCGAGACCTTTGAGGTCATTCCTGACCGTTTCCTGAGCAAGATATGCTGCGGGGTAAGCAGTAGCGTCTGTTTCGGACCATGCCCTAATCTTGCCAAGCCTGCTCTGCCAATCATGAGCCTTCCGTTTATGTCGAATCCAATAAAGTCAAGACTCTTTGGGCCAGAACATGACCGTCACTACCTTAAGTAGTTCGATATGTTAATCTTAGCGCACCGTTTGGACCTGAAACGCGTACCTGCCCAAGGTAATCACCTTGGCTTACCCGGCTCTGCTGACGTCTATATAACCCCGTCCCCCCCCCAAAGGAAAATGTCTCTTTTTTTCTTCAACTGCATTGCAACCTTACCGACCAAAGTCTTCCTGCCAGACCGCACCGCTCAATCTCTTCTGCAAAACTGCTGCTGTACTCAGCTTCTGTTCGAACCAAGCTTTCAACCCAAGTAACACAATCTTCTTCTTCTTTGCGTGACTACATTCCTTGAAAGGGAACAATCTTCCAACACCTTCTTTACACTCCTTCAAAGTAACTCGAGCTTCATACCTCCAAGCACCATGAAGCAAGTCAAGATTCCTTACTCGCCGGCGACACCGAGCAAATCTGCTAAAGCTTCTCCTGTGAGTGGCTCCAAGGGTGTTGCTCTTCCATCTGCTTCGTCCGTCGAGAAGCGGACCTCCACCTCCGAGGTCAAGCAGTCTGTTACTCTCGAACCATCTCCCGCGAGCACGTATGGCGAGACCGCTGCTGGCGATAGTTCTCCGGTTACGCCCTCCGAACCTGGACAGCATGGTAAGTCCTTTCCACCCTGCAGTCTCTCGTCGACATCTACCTCTATCCTCAGTGTGAAGTCTTCCTAAACCTTGCTACCTCTCCGACTTCCCCACCCTTCTTCCTCTATCCACCTAAGCTCTCCTCTCCTCATGCTTGGCTCGCATATACGCTCCACTCTTTACTTCTTCAGCTCTTGCCTAGTTCAATCGTCCAATCTCTCAATTACTTTTTCACTTCTCCACCACCTTATCCCGCTACCTCTATCTCTCAACCTGTCCACCTCCAAACCATTGGACTTCCGGACTTCTCCGCCGACCAACCATGAAGTTTATCTATTGACCATGAGACCCTGCACTTGCCATTGTTCGTTACTCGATGTCTCCTTGTTGGCATTGTGCGAAAACTTCTCTCGAACTTCTCGCTGTTGCAAGATTCCACCCTGCTCTGCCCTGTCGCATCAACATCAGCGCTTCCTTTGATACCATTACATCTAGCTTCTCACACAATGAGAGGACTGTTCTCGTCGTGTTTTTTATGATTGCAATGCTAACGCCTCCGTAGACGCTACTGCAGCTTTGCTCGAATCCCTGAAAGCGGTCCACGTTAAGTCCACCGAGAACGAGCAAATGGGAAGCTCTCCAATTGTTGGTGGTTCTGCTGGTCATCCAATTTATGGCCCTCCTTCGGTTCAATCTTCCATTTCCGGCAATGGAAATTCGGGCAACTCTAAACATCCCAGCACAGCTTCTGCTGATTCGTCTCCGAGTGGACGTCTACGGACTCAAGGCGGTATCGATAGCCCTTCTTGGCGTTCCTCTTCCGAGTTTGTCCAACACTCCCGTGGCAGTCAGGCCGAGGACCCGTTTGTGTCTCCTACCCACGGTCATGAACGTCCCTCGAGCCTTGGCCTTCAGGAAACGCCCAGTCGCCGCTCCGAGACTGACACCGGCACTCCTACTCCAACCGGACAGTCTGTCACACCGACTCATGATACTTGCGTCCTGAACAATAAGACCTTCACACCACGCGAAGATAGAGCAGGTCAACAAATCTCTGTGGAAAATGCTCAAGCGATGCTTCCTCCAACTGCCTGTGTCTTCGTTGCCAAGTAAGTTCACACCAGAAGTGATGGTTGTGACTGCTAACACATACAGTCTCTCGTCCCTTCGGACCGATGACCAACTCGATTTTTCCGTTACCAAAGTGTTCCAGGAATTTGGTACTGTATGGGTTAAGATTCGTCGAGACTCGAAGGGGATGCCTTTTGCATTCTGCCAATACGAGGTGCATAACATCATTCTTTAGTCATTGCTAAAAAGCTGACACGGGTGAAGAACGTTGCCGACGCCGACCAAGCGGTTCACCAGGGTAGAGGTCGGCTCATTGATGGGCGTCCATGCCGTACCGAGAGAGCCAAAGTAAACCGTGAGTGTCATCCTCGAAGGTCAAGTATCTTCGCAAACTCATGTTTCCCAGGGTCCCTGTTTCTATCCAAGATATCTGGCGGCCCCATTACGGAGGATGAGGCTCGTCGTGTGCTCGAGCCATATGGCGCCATCGAGAAGCTCTGGTATAATACCCAGACAGATAAAGAGATGTTCCGCCTTCCTGAAGGCATCTGGGTCATGTTTGCATACTTCCAAGACTGTCGTGATGCTCAGGCGGTATGTGACGATGCTTTTCCGGGTCTAACCATACGCTGACATTCTGGAAGGCTTTTCGGGAGAATTCCGTCTATAGGTTGGAACAGCCAGCGATGCCAGCCGACATTAAGACCAGATTGAACCGTCAATCCCTATCTCCTACGAATCGGTTCGGCCCTGGACGTGTTGTCTTCCAACCTCAGATGTCTGTACTGCGCAAAGTGACAGAGGACTGTACTATCTTCGTCGGCAGCCTCCCACCAACAGTCACCCAGGAGCAGCTGATGAGGTTTTTCGGCGGCTTCGGACACATTAGGAGTGTCGAGATCGTTGCCAAAGCGTCGGCCAACAGTATGTTGTCACGCAGCCCGGTGTCAGTGCTGTGATGCTAACTTTCTCCCAGATAGTGGAGTCAACGTATTCGCTTTCGTTGAGTTTTCCAGTGAGCAGGAGGCCTGTGCAGCTTTAGATGCTGAGGTACGAGAAAGCCAACAGGAAGTTGAATGCGAAAGATGCTAACTGGAGTGCAGCACACCCTAGACGGCTTCCATCTCCGAGTTGAGCGCAAGGAGTCTATCGAACCGCCCGCACGCCGTACAGCAGGTCGTCGAAGTCCACCAGGGGCTCACTTCATGGGGAGAAACACTGCGAACCTGAACGGCGGTGATGAAGTCACGCACTTCTATAATCGAGCCTTGGAGATGGGTGTTCCCTTGCCCACTGCCGCGGAGATTTTCACTCCTCCACGTCGTTCGGGTGAAACCTTCCAGACCGCCGTTAGCCCTGCTCTATACTCCGGTACATACCCGTACTCTTACTACCACGCTCAATACAATGCTGGCCCGTCTGGCGCCCAGTACGCAGCTCAGGCGTTCGATGCTACTCACGAAGATAACGTGTCGGGCATGTCTCCTAACCGCCACTCTCAGGCATACTACCACCAAGGCGGTAGCCAAGGACCGATGACTTCGAATGCAGGTCTCCGAGCGTCGCCCGCCACTGCCTCACTTCATCCCATGGTCCACCCGTCGGTTGCACAACCAATGGGCCAATTTCAGTATCCGCACACAGGCTTAGCATATGGGCAATATCCAGGCGGTCCATATTCTTACTACCCTACCGGCCAAACCGCTTCTGGTGCTACTCTCTTCCAGTACGTGTATCCGCAGGCCGACAATCAGACTCAATCCAGCGTCATGCCAGCTGGTTCAGGGGAGGAAGCCGAATCGCACTGAGTTGTGGCAATCGACGAATCTGAGGTTCCGGCTGTCTCTATCAATGGCGTTATGATTTCGGCACCTCGAAAGTCAAGTTCGACGAGAATCCCAGCAAAGACAATCAACCATGTACGGCCATCGCAGCTCACGGCTCAGATTTGGTGTGGACTTAGATAGAATCCCTTCGTTTCTTTTTCTGTACGTCGCGCAGAAGAGCTTAGATCATGTGCGGAGTTCTAATCTTTTCTTAACAGCTGTTTCAGAGGATTCTCGTTCTTTTACACTTCTTCAGTCTGGTGGTCCACCTTCCCTCCTCCTCCACTGTTCCCTTTTGTTATGAATTCATGTACCCCTTCGCTTCTTCACCAACTTCTGTCTCGCGTCTTGTTGATTGTCTCTTCTGTACTGGCCGTCTCGTGTGGATATCCAGAGATAAGATAGTTCTTCTTGTTCCGTTTGTATACTGCACGTTGTATACCACGTTGGATCTCGTTGTCGTTTGTGTGGCTATCTGCTGCTCAATGGTCTTCGAGATTCCATACGAGACCCAGAACTTGTCCGGCTAAAGAGAGTTGCTACCCCTGATTCCCTTGGGCCCAAGCACTGTACGATAATTGCTGCTTATCAGCCTGTCTTCCTTGCTGTGGCCTCGCACATAGATAAAAAAGTTTGTCGCTTCTGTTCCTCTCAATATGGCTGGCGTGGTTTCTCTTTTGCGAACTTCGATCTACCTTCTGAAATCTCAATCACCGCTGTCGTTGGCTTTGAGCGCGCGGCTAATGCCAAAGATGTATTTCAGATGTGTGGGTGTTTTCGACAAATCAATCTTCGTCAGAAAATCTCAGTGGGATCTACCTCCACCTTTTCGCTACATTTACTTTGTACCAACATTTGCTCTTAGATTGCTCCAGAACGGCGGATGTCTAGATAGATAGTCTGTCAGTGTACGTGCTGCCACCACCAAACTCTTCAAAACGGATGGAAAGTCTCCACAATGCCTTGGCTTGAACACAAGGTCAACTTCGATTGTAGGCCTAACGCTGGGCAGTAAATATGAGCCTCCTCTGTTGACTGGTCGTCAGAAGATGGATGAAGTGACAGTGACAGAAGACAAATGCCATGACGCTTGATGCGAGTCGATCGGACCTTATCTATTGGCTTGCCTTATCATGGCGTGCCCCGTCCCAAGCTCTCTTCTCTGGTGGGGCAGTAGCCAGCGACTTCTTTGGTACGACACGCGCGAACCTCGACTTGCGAGAACAATCAAAACTGCAGGAAACTTGCCTTTTCGTTTCCGTTTCCATTTCCATCTGCATTTCCATTTCCATTTCCGTTACCGTTACCGTTACCGTTACCGTTTTCTTTTCATACTATCATAGACCACGACTGGGACGCAGTGTAATGGGACAGCCGTCCGTCCAGGCTTCCAACGCTATCATATATCTGACCTATGGAGCCTTTCTGTCCGTTCACTGCTTCCTGTTCTCATACGTTTAACCTCAAGCTTCTCTTGCTTACTATGATCGTCTATGTTCCAGTGTCGTCGGCCTTTACATTGCTTGGCGATGGAGACATCAGTCGAAGTCAGACTTTCTTGCTAGCAACCGGACGCAGAAGGGTGAGACAAGCATTGCGTGCACACGAGGGTCGAAAGCCACAGTCACGTTGACTTGCGCATTCATGATCGAAGCGTCTTGAACAGGCTAACTTTCTCGCTAGCAATACCACTTGCTTTGAACTTCATTGCTTCGGGTGAGTCCAGCGGTCGATATCATTGCGGTGAAGGTCGCAAAGCGGCTCCAGTGCCATTGGTATATTGGTAGAGCCTGGAATATGCGTTCAATCCATCAAAGTCAAAACCGTGTACCTTGGATGAGAAGGTCGTCATGACTAGCTTCGTGTACATGCGACTCAATGCTGGTCATCTGTGCTATATCCCCTTTCGGACCTATCAAACGATCTGTACTGAGGGTCGCGGTTGGAATGCACGTGTGTCATAACAGATGCGGTGCGGCTTCACTACCGGCGCTGTTGCAAGCGGAACTCTGTGGATCTACCTCTTGCCATGGCTCAAAGAAAGATCTGCAGGTGGTCAGCACACATGAAGCTGAAGGTGAACCGTGAATACTCGATCCAAATGCTTGCGTTGGGAATGTGCTGCCACTTCTCCCTCCATCCATTCGATTTCTCTTCGACGGACGGCAATGCTGACTATTGGTTTTCTTTACAATGTTATAGCCTTGGGTTCAGGCATTCTCTTCGCCTATCCTGAGATATCGACAATCGCCGGTGTTCAAGGCTTGGTGATTTATGCTCTGTCATCTTCATTACCTCTTATGGTCTTTGGTTTCCTCGGGCCAGTGATCAGGAGGAGATGCCCTGAAGGTTTCGTCTTGACCGAATGGACGAGGCAGAGATATGGCATCATTACGGCGCTTTACCTGAGTTTCTTGACGTATCTCTGCTGGGCCGAACTTCCTAAACACCTTGTACTGAGCAGCTCTTTAGGCTTGTTACTCTGTTCCTCTATATGGTCGCCGAGCTCTCTGCCCTCCAGCAGATTGTGAACGCCCTGACCGGCTTGGACGGTCTCCCAGCGGTAATCATCGAGTGCGCTGTGACCACCATCTACACCTGTACGCCCATTCGATGCTCCTGTCCCCCTTCGTCCTATGGAAATCAACTAACCGAAAAATCACAGCTCTCGGCGGCTTTCGCATTTCCTTCCTGACCGACAACGTCCAAGGCGCCATGGTAGTCGGTCTCATCATCCTAGGAGTCATAACCGTAGGCGTCGAAACCCACATCAACCACTCGCTCGTCTCTTCCTCCGGCCTCCTAAGTCCCAGCCTCCTCGGCTGGCAGCTCATCTACATCCTCCCCGTCGCCATCGTCACAAACGACTTCTTCGTCTCCGGCCTCTGGATGCGCACCTTCGCCAGCAAAACCGACCGCGACCTCCTCCTCGGCACCTCCATCGCCACCGCCTCCGTCACCGCCATCCTCACCCTTGTCGGCGCCACCGGCCTACTCGCCGCCTGGACCGGCGCCTGGCCCGGTAACACCCCGCAGTCCGGAAGCATCGCCTTCTTCCTCCTCCTCGACCAGCTCCCTGCCTGGGTCGTCGGCATCGTGCTCGTTATGATCGTCGCCCTTAGCACCGCCGCTTTCGACAGCCTCCAGTCCGCTATGGTCTCGACCGGCTGCAACGACCTGTTCCGCAACAGGCTCGGCTTCTGGTGGATCCGCGCGGCTGTCGTGCTGGTCATCTTCCCTGTCGTAGTCGTCGCGCTGAAGAGTCCGAGCGTGCTGCAGATCTACCTCGTTTCCGATCTGGTCAGCGCCAGCTCGGTCCCCGTGCTCGTCGTCGGGCTGAGTGAGCGCTGCTATTGCTGGCGTGGGTTCGAGGTCGTGGTGGGTGGTTTAGGGGGTCTCTTGACCGTTTTCATCTTCGGCACGGTTTATTATGGGAATGCGCGGGATGGGGCGAAACTTTTGCTCCTGGGGAATGGCCTCTATGCGGAGGACTGGAGCGTTTTCGGTACCTATACTTTCAATCTCTCCGCCTTGATCTTCTATTGTCTGCATTCGACCGCCAGATGATCGTCTCTGACACGACGGCATAGGTGCTTTTGTCGCGGCGCCCGTCGGCGGATTGCTCTGGGCGTTTGCCGCCTTTACGCTACGTATTGCTTGTCAGTGGATTCTCGCGAAGGTCAGGGGGACAAGGTTTGACGCTCTCGATCGGCCTTTGCGGCTGCAGTCGTCGATGTTCGTGCGGACGGACACGCCGGATGAGGATGAGGACGCGGCTCGCGTGCCCGTGACGAGCGTGGTAGTGCCGGCGAAAGGGCGGTTCTTCTAAGTTTTGAGAATGCCGGGAAATCCTGCCTCGCTTGGCGTTGATGATGGGATCACGGGATTAAGGTACTTGCCAGGGCGAGGAGAGTGCGACGCTCTCTGCATAGATGCTTTACGAATAGCCTTGTTCGCTATGAAGTATGTAATAATGCCAAAAACCCGTATGATACAGCCAGCCAGCCACAGCAACCTCCTCCCAACCTCCACGCACCGCACCCTTAAAACCCCTACCTCCCCCCCGCCCCCACCTCCACCTTCTCCACCGCCGACTCCTCCATCGTGCCCCAAACCAACCACGCCTCCTCCCGTCCCTTCCACAACCGCCTCTGAATCACCACATACTCCTTGACCTCCCTCTCCTGCCCAGACCCGGCCACCACCTGCCCGTCCCGGAACCGCGTCAGACTCTGCCGCGACCGGATCCGCACCACCGCCTGCCGCAGCCCCGCACCTTCGATCGGTAAGCGCGCCGCCCGGTCCGACACCGTGCGCAGGAAGCGCCCGTAGCTGTGGATCGTCCATTGCACTTTCTCGTCGCGCCGCGCGGCGATGCGCGCTTTGAAGCTCTCGTAGAGCCCGTCGGCGCAGATCCGCCGGAGGGTGTCGGTGTCGCCTCTGTGGGGGGGGATTTAGCTGTGGTTTTCTTGCGGGTGCGGGTGCGGGTGCAGGGGCAGGTGACGGTGACGGTGAGTGCTGGGGGCGGGGGGAGGGAGGTCTTGGGGCTTACTCGGCGAAGGCGGTGTACATCTGGCGGTGTAGCGCTACGGCCGTGGGAGCTAGTTGGCGGCGGCGGAGCTTTAGGCGCGGTTTGGTGATCCATTTCCATGCCATTAGGCTACACGTCCCGATCTCTGTCAGCGTTGGGGGTGCGGGAGTTGGGGGAGAGCTAGACGGACCTACCTCCCGAAATCAGTGACGCGAGCTTTGATGCGGCGCCATTCCAGGCGCAGACGGTCGCGCGGGGCGGAGAGGAGGGAGGGTTTGTTGGCGCCGGTGGGCATGATGAATGTGTCTGCGAGAGTTTCGTACGTCAGTAGGTGTCCGTGATGGTAGGGCTGAACTGCGGGGGGGTGGGGGGCTACCGGTGAGAAGTCCGAGATCAGTAGGTAGCTCTACGTTCTGCTTCATGGCGACTTTCATGCTTGGTTGCGCTGGCATGCGGCCCTCGTCTGTCATGGGCGTTGCTCGGTAGTGGCGGGTTTGGGTTTGGGTTTGGGTATGAGAGAGACATCGTGGTGGGCGAAAGATGGTACGAGCCAGCGGGCGTCGGATGTATGCCGCCATGGGCGTGGAGACGAGGCGATAGACAGCAATGCACACTGGGCCGTGAAGCTCGAAAAGAAAGTCCAAGCTCTCGGATAAAAGTCGTCGATGATTGCCCTGCCGTTACGCTAACGTTCGATTGGGATTAGCTAACTTAGACCCTGCCTTTCGCCCTGTTCCAAGGTTCTTGAATCCGGGGTAAGTCGAGTCACCTAAGGTAGGCAGGGATCCAGGCTTGTCGCAAGCTTGCCTGTCTTGCTCTCCTGTTCCCCGCCGCCGCACTCCCCTGACCATTACCGTCCCAAGGCAATTCCTCCCAAGTTACAGTACCTACGAAGTACCTACACCCACCACCCACCGCCCGTCTGATACACACCCACCCCACCCGGCGACCTCGCCCCTACAATGCGGCAATAACGCACCCCGCCCCCCGTCTCCTTCCCAGCCCTGGCGTCCCACAACAATGCCAACCCACCACCTCCACCCGCGCCACAGCCGGACCTCCCCCCCCCCTCACCACCGACGCCTTCCACCCCCACACCATCCGCCCTCCACCTCCACCCACGCATCGCCGTCCTCCTCGGCATCCCGCGCCGGTGGCACATCCCGCTGCTAATCAGCCGGGCATTGAGCACGCTGCCGGCGGCGTGGTGGGGGCTGCGGTGCGCGCTGACCTTTCTGCGCGAGTTGTTGCTGGCCGCGGCCGCGGAGGAGGAGCGCGAGTGCGGGTGGGAGGTTGAGCGCCGCTTTCGCGTCACGGAGGTGGCGTTGGCGATTTTGTGGGTAGGTTTTTTCTTCGTTTCTCTGGTGGTGGGAACGGGAGGGGGGCGGGGGCGGGGAGTGGGGTTTTGTTGAGGAGGAGAGAGAGGGGTGGGAGAGGGGTGGAGGGAGAGGGGAGGAGGGGATGGGCAGTGTGGAGCAGCGGAGCGGGTCGTTGGAGACCGGGGTCGAGATGTGCTAGGGGCTGATGCGGTGTTGTTAGTGTTCGGCATCGGCGTACCTGTCTTACTTCTTTACCGATTGCCTCATGGCGCGCTGGTATGGTGCCCTTCCCTCCCTCGACTCGCACTCACCCCTCCATTCCTCGCCCCTCCAAACCTCCCACAACCCTCCCCCCGTCTCCCCCCGCAACAAGACCAAACGAAACTAAGCGCAACAAAGGCTACAGAACTACACCCCCTCCGCCACCATCGTCCGCCTCCTCACGACCAATGCGCTGATCGCCTACATCACCTCCTGGGTCCTCTACCTCTCCGGCGCCTCTGAAGATCCTCGACTGCTCTTGCCTGCCTGGGTCGCTATTGCTACTGTACGTCTGTCCGCTCCCTGTTCCCTCTCTTCTCCCCTCTTTCCTTCACCCTTTTCACCCTCCCCCCTCCTCTTTTCCTCTCTTCTCTTCTCCTCTCCTCCCCTCTTCTTCCCCAGAAACCCTTCCTTCCCTACCCGTCCTTACCCCCACCCCCCATCCTCCCCCTACCCCCTTCCCTCCCCTGTCCTCCCACCCAACTGACCGGTACCTGCACCCGCAAACACAGACCCTAACCCTCCTCTACCACCTCACGCACCACACCATCGCCAGCCTCAGCGCCACCGACATCAAGCGCGAGACGTCGGCCTCGGTGCTGGTCTTCTCCGTCGTCTCCTTCGTCAGCATGTCCGCGCTGCTGCTGCAGTTGCACCTGACGCGCGAGAACGAGCCGGTCGTGCCGGCTTTTGTGCTGGTGCGGAGGGGGTGGGAGGGTATCATGGGGGGACGGGTGGGGTATGCGTAGTGTTTGTATGGATGGGTGGGTTATGCGTAGTGTATGTAGGTCTGGGTGGGAATGGGGGTGGTGGGTTGTATCGTCCTGTTGTTTTGTTCGGTGTAGTATCATGGCAAAGGGGATCATGTTCGAGTTGTCTCGGTCATCGTACGATAAGCACGGTGTTGCCAAACTTCATCGTCGGTCAAGAGACGCACGAGAAGGTGAAGTAAGGAAAACATTTCAATCATATATCTGGCCCAGCTATCTGAACGACGTGCTCGGGTCTTCACGACCGAGAGCGACGGCGACGAACGGCGAGCCCTAGCGGAACCGAGGAAAGAAGAGCAAAAACACGAGCCCGTCTCGCATCCGGAGCACAATACAAAGAAAATCCCATCCCTGTCCCCAGCACGGTCCTGTGCCATCAGACCCATCTATCAAAGGTGTCTATCGGCGTCCGTTCCAAGCCATGAACTCGACCATCCGTGCTATGAGGTTACAGAAGGGGGCCAAGTAGGAGGACAAGATGCGCGTGTCGGTTGGCAATCGCTATCGGTCCTCTGTTGAGCAAGGCAGGTGGACGAGGCGTGGCCGGTGAGGTTGCTTAGAACCCGTGGACCTAGAGAGATAGTTAGCGACGGTCAGTGGTCCCGATGCGGGGAGCTATGTGGTATCTACCTTGATGGTCTTGGCATCAAGTTCCAGCCCTTCCTTCTTGTCGACCAGGAACTCTTGCACATCCTTGCGCTGATCACCTTGAAGCTGGATCACCTCGCCCATTTCGGTGTCGTTGACAATGGTGCCATTACAAGCTAGAGTACCGCATCAGTCAGTGTCGAGTCTTAGTGACATGGAGAAGAATGATGATCTGATGGGTAGAAAGCGGGGCGGGGATTGTCCTACCGAACTTCTTTTTGATGACCTTGAGGATCTTCTTCTGATCAAACTTCTTGGGCAATCCCTGAACAGTGGTCAGGGTCTTACGACCATTGCGTTCTGTAGTATGTGTCATGTTGATCAGCCACGATGCGCTTGTAAGCGCCGGCTGTATCGCAAGCAAGGCGACCGTCTGGCGTGGCCGGCGATGGGAGGAAGAGAGTAACGTACGTTGGATCCGAATGTGGATGTAGTTCTGAGACTGCTTTGTCTCTCCAGTCTCTTCGTCGGCTTCGGCGAAGGGGTCTGCAACGGCGGAAGAGGTTAGCACATCTTACCCCACCAGGCTGTCAGACGAGGCGTTGCCACGGTGGAAGATTGGGGAGGTCCTGGTATCAGCGACCTGATCTCGAAGGCTGTCATAGTTCAATCTCACTGAAGGCAGTGCCCGACGTTGGTGGTGGCGACGTCAAGCTGATGTTGAGGGGTGTTGGTGAGGGGCTGTGCGCAAGACGACGGACTCCACTCACCGAAGGTCTTGAGGTTTTCGATTGACATAAACTCGTGTGCTTCCTTTCAAACTTGACTAAGTGTCTTGTGGATGGTTGAATAGTATTCGGGGTGATATGCAGATTAAGTTGTCGCTTTAAGAAAGTCTTAGTTGTAGGGTAGATTGTGTTGAGTTGAGTGGAGATTTCACAAGGCTGAGTTGAGTTGAGTTTCCTTTAGTCGAGAGCGAAGTGGGCGGCGACGAATGGCATTCGCTCGCTATCTCAGCAAACGACGCTAACTACTTCCGGACCTTGCAGAGCATGATGAACATCTACCTTATGTAGGAACGGCCATTGTGCGACCTGTCGTTACAGATTGAGTACGTTGGTAGGCGACAGGATAATGGATATATTACAAGGAGTCTGAACTTCATGCGACTTCTGAAACCCTTATCGTCGCTCTTTTCTTGACAGACATTTCTAAAGGACGGACCGCTCGAAAGTAATTCCTACACAGACTTGTTCCGGAGGATATCTAAGTCTTGGGTCTTTGAAAAGCTTTCGGAGGTGCATCAGGACGGCGGTACTGCGGCCGGCGGTTGCGTGCCGGTTGGTGCTTTTCCGGGCGGAGGTGGCAAGAACAACGGTAGATATGCCTGTGAGCAAGTCAGTAAGCGGTCAGACAGATGAACATTTGCTGGGTCCTCAGAAGAAAACTTACGACTATGACCGAGAGTACTGTACGATGTTTAGTCAGTGTCTATCTCGACAAGCAAGGGGCAGAGACTCGTAGCTCAATCGAGGGCAGAACTCACGGGACATCCCCACCTGAAATATGCCCGGAGTGCTCGCCGTTCGTTTCTGCTCCGGAGTCTCTGCCAGCCAGTTCTGTAATGAGAAGACGACGGCAGTCCTAAGACCTGTCAGCTCGTTCGTGGCGTGGCATAACGTATTCCTACTCACCAGCCGATCATCCTGACCGACCTACTTTAGTAAAAGATTCCCATTGTTTCGTGCAACCGACTCACTTATTCCTAGTGAACATCTTTCGGATGTCAGTCATTTCGTCCTTGACCCATTGACTTGACGAGAGTACTTACAGCAGCCATTGGCAGCGAGCTTGCCATGGTGCCTTGGGGACGCCGTTAGCTTCATGCCATCTATTCGAGTGGCAATTGAAGACCTGCTGACCGGACATGTCTGAGTCCTTTGATGATTTCGCTGGAGCGACATAGGGTACCACTAGAGACATAGTAAGATGATTGATATTGATCTATGATAGTGGGGAGACGGAGATTCATACCCAGATCCTCCCTCCTCGGGTCTCTCCTCACCGACATTGTGCGGATGAGTCGTCGTACACAGTCTTTGAGATCTCCGAATTTCTTGAGCCTTGCCTTACACAATCTGCGGGCTTCACGATGTATGGTTTGTAGGTCCTCGAATTCGTCGCTGGAAAAAGTATTCGCTTGCCTTGAGGGTACCGGGTAGGTATTTGTATCCTCTCTGTGGAGGCGTTAACTTTACCGCTAGGTTACCTAAGGTCCCTTAGGTTGTTGCTGTCTCCAGGTACAGTAAGTTTAAGCCCAGCCGGAGTGGAGTGACTTGTCAGGTGGGTCACGCTTGAGCCAAGTTTAGAGACAAGTTTAGGCGCAGATCTGGCTGCCGGAGCCCGAACGGAAGGGAAGTGCCACCCAGTTTAGGTACAGTACTGTACTTTGTAAGAAGCGCAGCCAATCGCAGCTCCCCACCCCAAGCCCCGAACTCCCCGTCTCTCATCATTCATTCATTACTAACTACCTACTCTCCTACGCCTCTCTCTCTCTGTCTCTTCCACAGCATATATTTGATGTCGGACATAGATTGCCTGTCCTCTTCTAATAGTACTCTTCTGACATCCTTAATGATACCGTCTGTACGACATATGCAAATCCATCAACCTCGAAGTTACATCCACTCATCTGCCAACAACGCTCCGAAGAACAACGCTGTGACCATGTGCTTACGATGACCAGCCATCCCTTTGTGGGGTTATCAAGGCCCCACACCCTGGCGCCAAGTCGGATTGCTTCCCACACCCAGCCTTCCTTCAACGGACCACCTTCTAGGCATGTGCTGATTGACTTGACGGACGTCGCACGGCCTAGCAACGATGATGAAACTCCCTCGAAGCGGCGGAAGATCGAGAACGACGCACGTGCAGTTCGTGCCGGCCGTGCCAATGTCCAGCATGGTGGAAGTGGTGACAACCTCTGGCAAGCCTCCGGACTAAGGGCTACTCCACGAAAAGGTACCGATCACCAGGGCCAAGGGTCTTTCCAAAGCCCCAGTGTGCATCTTTCGCTGGCCAAGACCAACACCGTGGAAGACGAGCCGCCAGTTGAACCGCAGTCACTCCCACCCTTACCGATGCGACCTGGGACTCTGGCATCAGCACGAAGCTATCGGCAGCAGAGGATGACGGTGTACTGCGGGCCATCTCGGAGGGAGGGGGTGCAGGTGAAGCCTTATGTGCTGGACCCTCCACCGTTTGCGCCACGCTTCGAGCGGGAGAGTATGACACTCTCCAAACTTCCTGATGAGAAGGCAGTACTAACGAGATGTTGTTCAGAAGTGGCGGATTTTTTCCCATGGATGGGTAATCATCCCGAAGACGTTCTTTCCGAGCATGTCGCGAAACAGGGCTTCTACGACAAGACGCAGATTTCTCACGAGTCGAACACGGCACGACCATCTCTATATTCCATCTTCAAACACAAGTCTGGATTGCATACCTTGTCGACGCTTTTCGTCTCGGCCCTGGAGCAACGGCAGGCTCACGGGCGGGTAACGGCCTGCTCAACCTTCAAGCCGCCCCCTCGGGTGACACTGACGGACGCAAAGAGGGAAGCGTGGCTCAAGGACTTGGCCAACCCTGCTGTTCCGTTGCGTCGATTGAGCCGTACGATACCTCACGGGATCAGAGGCAAAGTTTTACTCGATCAATGCCTTAGCAAGGACATCCCCACCACAAGAGCGGTCTGGTTGGCCAAGTGTGTCGGTGCGAATGAGATACGCGCCTTCAAGAGGAAAGGGACTAGTGGTACGTTTGCGATGGGTGGTGAGGTAAAGTGGATAAAAGACTGGACGACGTGTGTGGAACAGTTCATCGATGGGGTTATCGGATCGTGTGGGACGACCGAATGGAGGAGTAAGATGACATATGCGTGAGTCCACCAACTACGAGCTTTGTACTGCCGGTGAAGGCGCTGTTACTGAACATTTGTTGTCAGTATTCGGTTATCTGCAAATCTGTATTCTGAGCACCTAATCGATCGGGAACATTACGTGGACTCGGTCCTCACGTCTTTTGAGAGCGCCAACTTGGACGCGACACCCATTTGGATTCTGGTGCTGCAGATTGTCTGGAAAGATCTAATGAAGTGTCGCAAATATGGACGGCATTTGGTGGAGGCACTACTGGATAAACTTAATATGGTAAGATCGCGATGTTTACCTCTTGCATCTGGAATGTTGACAAGGTTGGCTAGGCTCCCAAGAGCGAAGATAGAGCGCTCTTTACTCCCATCGTTCGGCGACTCTCTGAGCTCACGACGGATCTTCTGAACATGAGCCCTGCCTGCTTCATCATACCGCATCGATGGGTGGAGCTTGAGGCAATGCTCAAATCATGTTTGGACCCGCAACAACATAGTTTGATTGCTCGCTTTGAACGATTACGCCAACGGAACAGACGTCTGATTGAAGTGGGACGGCTCCATAAAGGAGACTCAGGAAAGTCTCAACGCGAGCAACTCATACGTAAACTGGATTGTCTGCGGGCGCCTTTCGATGTTCCGAAGGTGTCCGAGGCGTGCCTAGAGATGGCTCAGAACCATGACACGGCCATCGCAATTCTGCTCCAGTGGATATCAACGCCATATCGAGAAGACGAGGCATATGTCTATCTCACCGTTCGCCTTCTACGCAAGTGGAACAAACTTGGTTACGATACCGATAAACCCATCTTGAATTACCTAGCTACTAGCCGAAACTCATCAGGCTTACGCAAGCATAATCTTTATCAGGTGGTAGTGGAGATGATACGTTCGGGGCAATTTTCTGTGGGCAAATACTGTCAATGGTTGTTGGCCAGGGGTGTTCTGACTGGTCATGGCGGATTGCACAAGGTAAGCGTCTCTTTTCTCGAATATCAAGTACGAGAAGCTTAATAGTTTCAGAATGACCCTTGCGATGTTGGTTTGTTGGCCGAGCTTCCGCTCTACAGGCTATCGGAGTATAGTGTTAATGTGAGAATGATGCTACTAAATGGAGTTTCCTTTGCTACCGACGACGAGAGCGCTCTCGTTCAAGACGTCAAAAACCAGATTCGGATTCAGTGTGCGGAGCTATTCGAGCCAGCTACCCAAGGACATACCAACGTGAAGCGGTTAGAGAGCTTTGAGCTTCCTAGCTTGAGCTGGACCGTGAAATCCGACATAAGCCACTGGCTACGTCAAGTTGTGGCGTTACGAGTTCAGACCGGGGATCCGTAAGTCTATCTTCAAACCGTGCCAAAGCATTGAATTGACGAGGAACTAGTGATGCTATGAGCGATTGGAAAGATATCAGTAGCCTGAAAGAGACGTCGGCCATCACGGTGGAGCAACTTTGGTTCATCAGAAGTATCTTGGAAGCCTTCCAGGATTATTCAATACTCGCAGACGTTCTCAATCTCACGTCTAGCTCCAACGATCAGACAACTCTGGCTTCTGTAGCCGACACTGTCAACTACCACTTCGACATTTTCTCCGCGATTGGTGCAGCATCTGATCTGTTCGAGAGATTGATTAAGCGGCACAGGTCTCTAACAGCCGGCAGACCTCCAAACAAAGCTTTGCTAGTTTCACTTATTGATCTAGGAGCTCGTTTCCCTGCTCGATCACAGACAATACAACAACTGTGTGGTCAGCTGGCCTTATGCGAGCAAAAGTTGGCGGTCGCTGCTTGCTCTCCTGTGTCAGACCATATCGCTGAAGCGCTTCAATCAGCAGAGTCGAACTTCAATGACGAGTTTGAGCACCTTCTCACAAGTGGGACGAGTATGGACAAGCACACAATGACGCGCCTGTTCAATACCGTGGTAAAGAGGATCGAACATGCTTGGGAACATTCCGACGACGAAATCGGCAACCTTGGCGTACTATGTTCGCGGTTGAGAATCTTTGATTCGAAACACTTCGACGGTCTGATGCTTGTATGGGTGGAGAGTCTTCTACTCGCAACTTCTCGGCTCGACCTGAAACGGGCGCTATCGCCGATGATCAGCGCGGGTTGTCTTAGTTTGCGAGCCGTCGTTGCATGCGCAAGAACTCTGATTGATGGTCCCAAACAGAAGGAGGCAAGGGACAAACATGCTCAAGTCACCGTCGACATGCTTGACTTGATAGCTCCACTTGCTGATCTACAACCGTATCCCATGAACCAGGTAAGATACAGATGTTCTCAGACAATCAAACTAACAACTAATCCGTTATTAGACCACTTATCGCTTTCGTCTCGAGCAACGCCGTTTCTCCATTGCTAGACCACTCGACACCATTCATATCATCAGCAAAGCCTTTGACCTTGCTTCTGCGAGTGGGGATGATAGTATCAAAGTACAATTGGACTCCTGGCTGACAAGCCCACGGCTAATGTCACTACTGCGGTATCTTGTGGTTCACGAGACAGTAGCCGTCCAGAGCCAGTTCTTTCCGGCAGTAGAGAATATTTCCCAAGCTGCGACCTTTGCTATCAAGAGGGTTATCGACGGTCTTCTTGATCCCAGCCATGAACATGGTATACCTATCTTTGTCACTCTGTCTCATAGAGTCTCGCTAATGCGGTTAGGTCTGACCAAACCGTGTTTGGAAGAACAGCTCAAGGGACTTATACAAACAGTCGATGATTTTTCTCTACCTTTTTGCCAACTAAGGATACGACAGCTACTTGAACTGGGGAAGAAGCCAATGTATGGCAACAAGGACGACGCTCAGACTTATGTCGTGGCTGCGATCTTTGAAGGTGCTAAGATAGCGGTAGCAGAGAAAAACACAACGTGGCCAATCTTGCTGTCTGTAATTGACGATGAAATTGCGGGTCAGGTAAGTCATTCCACTCTTTGCACATTCTACCTTCAATGACTGATGTAGGGACAGGTACGTGAGCGGGCGGAAGAATATCTATTCTCTTCAATACTTGCAACAACCGCTTCACAACCACACGACGACGACGACGTTCTAGCGCAGAGCAAACTCGCCGGGGAAATATATCTATCCATCATCCAGGCCCTCACTTATACCATACCTGAAAGTGGTGCACCACAAATCGGGGAAATCCTCGCAGACAAGATGAGCGCCCTTGCGCAATCCCTGCAAACCCAGCCTCCTCCGACCGCCTCTCACCGCTCCACACAAGCTGCATCAAACCAGCATAACCAGCAGCAAATCGACTACAACTGCTTCTGGTGGGTCTCACTCATACACCCCACCGCTCCGCACAAGACAAATATCTAACACCCCTCATCCCAGGCTCAACATCCTCCTCCGTTTAACCATCCTCCACCACCACCCCAGCAAAACCACCACTCCACCCACCAATCTACTCCTAACCCTCTCCACCCTCCTCCTCTCTCCCTCCCTCGCCACCAACCCACCCATGCTCCAATCCATCTTCGACACCACCTCCACCCTCATCGACCGCCTCCCGCCCGCAGCCCGCGCCCAGTGCATCCGCTCTCTCGAATCCCAAACCCCCTCCCGCAACGACCCCCGCATTCGATTCCTTTTCGGCTACGGAGGGGGGACCTCGGACGACAATGCCGGATGCGGAGCTGGCCCAGGAGGAGCAGGAGGTGGTAACGGTGGAGAAGGGTCGACGTTGAGAATCGAGGGGAAAGGAGGGAAGGTGTTGGGGCCAATGAACCTCAAGGCTTGGGAAATCATTCAGGATCCGGCGCCGGCGGTCGGCGAGAACGATACGTTTTTGAGCTTGGCGCTTTTTCGGGCTAGGAAGGTTGTTGTTTGATGGGACGGTGCTGGTATGTTGGGTAGAGGGTTAGGATTGGGATTGAGATTGGGGTTGGGGATTGGGATTGTGGATTGGGATTGAGATTGGTATTGTTATACAGCGATGGAGTTGGGATGTTGAGGGGCAGATACCATTTCTACTACATAATGTCTCTTGTCTATATCATTTAGCGGGGTTTGCATTTGGATATATACTGGAGATCGATTAGACTTGAGGGTTATGTCTCATCTAATATCATGCCGTCTGTACCTTACAGACGTGCTACGAACTCATCCCGTCTCTCAAACAAAGCTATACGTACCCTACATATCTCATCTTCTAGCAAGAAAATCATACCATACCTATCCCCTCCTCGTCCCTCCCCCCTTCCCTCCTCTACCCCACCCTACCTCACTGAACTTCTATCTCTCCCTACCTATTCTTCAATCCTTCAGACTGGAAGAGTCCATAGGGAAACCCTCCACGAGAAGCTCGGCCCGCGCGCGAGCGCCTACGGCACGACACGTGCCAAAGGCACCCACCCAACCAGACAGGTACGCGTGCACAACAGCCATCACCGGCCGAGAACCACATCACGGCCGAGAGACAGACTGACGGGCAGCGACCACATCGAGCAACGCGCTATTCTACTCTACATTCCCCTCCCCTCTTTAGATTGAAGCCAAATAATCACTACTCTACACTCGCGTTCACACACTACCCTCCCCTCCCCCATCCTCAACGAGGCCGCGAACAGAGTCAAAGTCAAAGTCAACACGCAACCGCCTCCGCCCGCAGGAATCACTCCCCCCTCGTCCCCCCCCCCAACTCTCACCCCTGCCCACTCCCCTGTCCCCTCACTCGCCCCAGCAGCTCAATCATCGTCGAAGATCTGATACGTATTCTGCAGGATGGTATCGATAACCCTAACCTGCCACCCGGCATCCGCGATGTTCGGCCCCGTGTGCGCGTGCATGAGCGTCGGTCTGTATCGGCACATAGCTATCGTCAACTCTATTCTTTACCACGCTGCTGCGATGGGAAAAGGTGATGATGAAAGGGCAAGTGGGCAGGGAAAGGGGAAGGAATGAGACGTACCCGAAGCAGATGGCCAGGTTCGCGGCATTCATCCTGTTCGCCGGGGCGTGTTCCTGGACGCGGTTGAGGTGCTGTGAAGTAGAGGGTGGTTAGTAGACTGGGTGGGTTTGACTTTTCGCTTTTGATGCTGTATTTTGCGAGGGCGTGGGTGTAGGTAGGGTGGTGGGTGGATCTGGGTGGATGAGATGGGATGGGAGGGAATGGGGTGGGGAGAGACTTACGAGGGTCAAGGCGCGGAGGGTGGCGTAGTTAGGGTCAGGCAGGCTGTTGATGATGGCATGGAGTCTGTCGCGGCGCTCGATGTCATCGTCGACACCTAGGTTTCAAGGAGTGATTCAGTGGACGCCGACAGGCAGATAGGGCAAGAAAAGATTTGAACAGAAGTGAAACGTACGAGCAGCATCGATGAACTCGGCATAGTGTTCGGCCGTCAGCAGCGGGTTTGGCAGGTCGCGGAAGAACTGCTTCAGCAAGCCCGCAACGCTGTTAACGTCGTGGAAGAAGTTTTCCGGGTTGCGGAAATCGACTTTCGATGCATCTGCCATGAATCTCAGTAAAAAGAGCTTTCAGGACGTTTCGTGTGACGTGTATTGAATTTCTCACCATTGTCGAACATAGCTCTGATCCTTGACACATGTGAAGTCGTGCCGGAAAGCCGGTAGATGCCTTCGACTTCCAAGCCGAAAAGATCGACGGCTTGGATACATTGATAGACGACCAACGGCACAGCGGAACCATCTCTTATGAACAGCTCCTCTAATGAGACGCCGAATACGGGTTGGAGGGGAGGTAGGTCGGCCGCATGTGCGGAGTTGTTATAGACTTGCTGCGGCGATTGCGGCCGTGGAGCAGAGGAAAACTGATGTGGCGGTAACTGAGGAGCACCACCGAAGCCGCCTGGGGGAAGATGCTGTTGCGGAGAGCCGCTGAAGTCTCGTTCCGCTAGTTGTTGAGACCCTTGGGGATACCCTGGGTTGAAAGTCTGACCGTACGGTGGGGCTGACTGTTGCCCTGGTCCCTGCGTACCGATGGAGGGTGGAGGGTGTTGACTTAGTGGCTGTTGCGATTGACGATGCACATGTGGAAGTGTTGATTGTGCATTTGCTAGGGTCTTGAAATACGATTAGATGGCACCAGATGCTGTTTAGATAGGTACTTACTGGGTGGCGCTCGTATTTGATCTCAGCAGGTTTAGGTCCGACTTTAGAGGAAAAACTCATCATGTAAGTTTTGAAGTCCCGGTCGTTGTCGATTTGATATACGACGTCACGTAGACTACGAGGCTGCGGTGCTTGGCCATCTGTCTGGGCCTTCAACGGGCTAATGCAAAGTCCGTTACTCAATAAGAGCTTCTCATTGAACGTTGCTGCAACACTGTTAGGATATCTCGAAAACTTCTTAGATTGGCAGAGATTGTTTACCAAACTTCTGCAATTGTAGAGTTACACCGGAGTCGCACTCAGTAATGTAATCCTGCAGCGCCTTCACCGCTTGAGGTCGCAGTGTACTCAGAAGCTCTTGTCTCTGACTTTGTGCCGTCTGTACCTTGGAGGCATAATCCGAATCCGCGGCCTGCACCTTTCGATGGAGATCTTCTTCATGCTGCGCCGCCGACTTCGGCCCCTTCAGGCCAAAGACCCTCCCCGATTGCTTGTCGCCGGTACGCGCGCGATCGTAATCCTCCGCCAAAGAATCGTACTTCGCTTTGGCCTTTTCCATCGCCGATTCCGAGTCCTGCACCCTCTTCTCCGCCGACAGTCCACTCTGCTTCCAATGTTTTCGCCCTCGCTCCATATTGGCCGCAAGGTCCTGCAGATCTTCGTGCATCTGGTGCAATGACAGCGCGAACTGGATCCCGTTGTCTGACATCCGCTCGTGGATCCGAGTGATCTCATCGTAGTTTTGGGCAAACGAACCCTGCCGGTTGTCCGGACGGCGAACGGATTCGTGAGTCGTCCTGCAGAGTTTCTTGAGGCCTTGTGCATTCTCTTCTTCCAGTACCGATCTCTTCTTCAGGAAGGTCGCAAAATCCTAATAATCATTGAGTAATGCCACAGGGAATCTCCGTGTCTTGGGAGCGTACCCGCGCGGATGCAATGCTTTGCTTTAGTCTGCTGAGCAACGTGTTCACACCGATCTGATGTTGCATTAGTCTTCTCGATCTCTGACGTGAGCATTTCGAGTCTTTGCCTACATCCGAGTATAGAACATCATCGACAACTCTTGACGTCTCGTCTACAGGCGCAGGAGGTAGGGGTGCGCCATAGATATCTGCGCTTTCCGTTGTCCTTTCGCCGTTTGTGATGGGTATAGAAGGCGCCTCCTCCGTTGGGAGTTCTGGGAGCGATTGATCAGGTCTCTGATCAAAAGACATGTTGCCACCGTGATCCTGTTGTTGATTCAAAGTAGTTGTCGAGTTCAGGTTCAGGCGCAGCTTGGCTTTGAGGCCAGGGACAAAGGCCTGTCGTAGTCGTACGCGAGCTAAGCACATCCTTGCAAGCCACAATCTTTGCCTTTTTTGTGGGGAAAGTTCCGACACATGAAGACTTCTAGGGCATATACAACGAGGTCAGAAGTCATCGGCTGAGTAAATTCTTCAGCAATTCTCCCTGAGAAGTTCGGCATTCACTTCATCTGCTTGGTCATTGACTCTCGTACCTTACGTTCCAATTTTCCAGGACGCTGCTCTGCCCTAAGAAAGTCCCCATTCCAGACAAGGATCTCTCCCGTACATTGAAACCCTAGCGCGCATACTTAGAGCCAGAAGGAGAAGGACGTGCTATCATCTTTTTGGATTATTATCAACTACGTTCTATCCCTCTTTAGTCGTGTTTCAGAAAAAGGCACCTCACCAATTTCTCGGGCTAGGAAGAGCTCTAGAGGGAGGACGACGAGCTTGACGAGCGCAGCCAGACATCCAGACGTCGCCAACATCTGACCGAAGTAACCAGCTAGCAACGGAAGCTATAGCCAACCAAGATCCACATCGAGAACAGAAACGCTGTGCGGCCAAACCCCAGTTCCCAAGTCAAAGAGGCGGAACCCCAACCGCCCATCAGACACACCGACAGCCATGCCCTCCGAACCAACATTACGACTCCGAGGCGGTGGCGCAGACGCCAAGCGAAAAGCAGCACGCAAGAGAAAATTCCCGCAAACCGAAGCCCAGGCCTCTTCGACTACGAGCCCAGAGCTGCAACCCGGATCTGAAGAAGCCGAGAAGACGGACCCAGATGCCCCAGAGCAGCATTCAAAGAAGCGAAAGCGGAAGCACGAGCGCGAGCCAACAGCCACGAACGACAACGACAGCAATGCCGCTCCCAATCGCACCGAAGCCGACGAGGCGGCAGCGCCAGTCGACAGCGAAGCCGCAGACGCAGACGCAGACGCAGACACGGCAGAAGGGAAACCGCAGCGCTTCATCGTGTTCATAGGTAACTCCTCCCCCCCCCCCCCTGGAACTCCACTCCCCACATACTCACCTAACCCCCACGCAAAGGCAACCTCCCCTACACAGCCAGCACCGCCAGCATCAGCGCGCACTTCGCCAAAGTCGCCCCGACCTCCATCCGCCACCGCACGCACAAGGAGACGGGCAAATCCAAAGGCTTCGCCTTCCTCGAGTTCGGCGGCTACGACCGCATGAAGACGTGTCTGAAGCTCTTCCACCATTCGACCTTCGAGGATGGCGTCGGTGCCGGCAGGAAGATCAATGTCGAGCTGACGTGAGTTGTTTCGTTTCACTTTTAGCATTTGTGTGTGTTGCTCGGTTGGGGCTTTGTATCCGTATTTGGGGGCGGGGGGGTCCTTGGGTGGTGGTGTGTTGTGGCTCTTACTGATTGCTTGTTTTGTGTAGGGCTGGTGGTGGCGGTGCGAAGAGTGTGGAGCGCAGGGAGAAGTTGCAGACGAAGAATGAGAAGCTGAATGAGGAGAGGAAGAGGAGGGCGGTGGAGGAGGAGAAGGCTGCTAGGAAGGCTGGGAGGAAGGCGGGCAACGATGCTGGGAAGGCGGCTGGTACAGGGGCAAGGGCAGGTGCAGGTGCGGACGATGATGCGGATGTGCATCCTAGTCGGAGGGCGAGGGTTCCGAAAGGGTAGGAAAGACTTCAATATGAGCTGAGTCTGGAGCCTTCGACACGCGTTGGTCGTAGTGCGATATATCAACTACTACTTCACTTCGATGAGTGGGTATACTAGAATCAAAATGGCTGCGTTGAGGTCATATCTACAGAAACAAATTTGCGCCTTGCTACCTGACCCCTCGCTGCGTTCCGCTTGAAATGCTTCTCGAGTACTGCTTCGGTGCTGAAAGTAGCATGAAAGCTGCCATATGAGAGAGAATGGTAGGACTCTGTCAGTCGCAAATAAGAAACCCTTTCCCTAAATCGCCCCTGCACGGTCTCATTCGCCGCGAAAGATAAACGGTCTCCGGAAGTATCTGATGTGTGGGCGGCTAGTATGCTTCCTCACCTGGGCTTATAGGATGTTACACTTTATTGGCTTTTTGACCTTCGGAGCAGGCCTTGGACTCAAGACAGCTCTGCGAACATTCATTAGACTGGTTTAAGATCTGATCGTCGAAAATACCTTACCTAATGGCCTCATCGAATACACTCTTGAGGTTCCGTTGCGTCAAAGCCGAGCACTCAAGGTATTTCTGCGCTTTGATTTCCCTGGAGACAGCTAACGCTTGCTCATATGACACAGGCTCCATTCTCTTCGAACGGAGTCCGTCGAGGGTAGCTCTGTCTTCTCTAAGATCGAGCTTTGTACCCACTAGAATGATTGGAACGTTAGGTGCATGGTGTTCGATCTCCGGAAACCACTGTGTTGGGAAGTCAGCCATCCATAAGCGCTTCCATCCTTTTGAAGAACTACCTTGGCCTTGACGTTGTCAAAAGATGGAGGGCTGACGATGGAGAAGCAGATAAGAAACACGTCGGTCTGAGGGTAGGAAAGTGGCCGAAGTCGATCATAGTCTTCCTGTCCAGCAGTATCCCATAGTCCTAGGCTGATCGGTTTTCCATCGACCATCACACTTGCTGAGTAGTTGTCGAACCTAATCCATGAGCTTCGCCTCCATGGCCAAAGGACAGAGGCTTACACGGTTGGAATGTATTCTCCTGGGAAGGCGTTGGTAGTATATGATATGAGCAGACATGTCTGCGGGAACGTGTGAGCGGATGGTGTACCTCTGGAGGCGATGAGGTCTGTCTACCTTTCCAACAGCACCGTCTCCTGTGACCACACACTATTCACATGTTACGGTCAGCCCTTTTTATCCTCGATGACTTCTCACCAGGTCGATATGCTCACCTTCAGCGACTGGGTAGCTGGCGCGGCCGCCATAGTGAGCGATTTATTTGGGTTTCCGAAAGGTTTCCTTGTACGTGAGACGAAGCTGGAGACAAGTAACAAGTGATCGGCAACCTGCATGAAGGTTAGATCACATTACTCGGGGGTTGGCGGTTATAGGCTTACCTTTAAGGAAGCACTGAAAACTTAAATCACCGCTGAAATGTCCGATCTGCTGATCAAGTCGTTGGATGATGATGACCTTCCTTTTCGGCTGCTGGATTGACAAAGGATCTTGTTATGCCAAGAGCAGGCAAAGCGGTTATCTGAAGCTTGATACGGTGGAGCAGAGGCCCGAATGTCTGGGTGAGAGATGGCAGTGCTGGAAGGATCCTTGCTTATGTTCCGGAAGTTATGAGGGGAGGCAATGCACAGTCACGAGCGCTTCCAGGATGGGTGAATGAAGGGGGTGGGGTGGTGGGGGCTCAAGAGGAGCGTTGGGTCGTCACCTTCATCCTTCTGAGATCTTGACGCGCTGGTTATCTGGGGTCCAACCTGCCATTGGACGCTACGGAGTATCTTAGCCGAATCGCTTATTGGACCAATGACAACTGGGGAGCAGCAGCCCGGGAGATCGGAGCCCGGACTCTTCAACTACTTCAAAAGTCTCACCAGTACTTCGTAAGAGCGTCTTCAATGAAGGAATTCAAAGTGACCTCATACAAGACAAATCCTGCCAATGAGACAAACTACTATAGCACCAAGGCACTGTCGAACAAAGCTCCTCTAATCGTTCCTTTATGTCATGATCTATCTGGTAAGCCCGCTTCTGGCAATGAAGTCAAAGTTAGAGAACAGGTATATTCCAATATGTGCCCAGTCTAAATAATCAAAGAGCATAACACAACACAGGATGACAACGCTTTCAACTCGCCTCAAAGGCTTGGGCCGACCCGACCTGACGAGCGCTGGGGCACGCTATACCTCCCGAGCCTCCAAACCCAGCGGACAAGGCGCAAGCACAGCCGTCAAGGCCAGCAACGACAGGCTCCCCATCCCACCCCACAGACCTCGCCCGTCACCCCGTGCAATCGCAACGCAACGCAACGCCACACAGCAGCGCTCCCCAACCCCACACTCTTGACCTCGCACTCCCCGACCTCCACAACCCCCCATACCCCTCCCACGCCGTTTCTAAAGCACCCCAGCCCTAACCGCCGGCCCGACCTCTTCAACAACAATCCTCACGGAGCCAGTAACCGTGTGTCCGCCCCTAGGCGGCGAGACGTCGACGCAACGATCGACGAGATTGGCGGCGCGGAGCAGGACCTGGACAGGATGGAGCCCGTCCCAGCTAGCGGCGCTAAGGGCGACGCGGCAGGTGCCGGCGACGACGGAGAGTGGCACGCCATTCGGGGCGTGGGTGGGGCCAACATGAGTCGTCCCATAAGGGCCGTCGCTGAAGCCGTCGGGAGGCGGCTCCAGGCCCGGCTGCGAGCGGAGCATCGTCCGGATCGCCCGGCAGCAGTCGGCGTGCACGAGGTGCGGGGACGGGTGCGGGTCGCAGAGTAGGTCGCCGAGTGTGAAGGGGGCGACTGGGGAGGGGTGGGCGTGTGCGAGGAGGGGGTGAGGAGGAGGAGGAGGAGCTGGGGATGGGGAGGTGCGTGGTGGTGGGTTGGTGGTTGGTTGTGGTGTGGTGGTGGTGAGGTGGCGGTGGTGGAGAGGTGGGTTGGGAGGTTTCGATGGTTGGCGGCTGGTGGGCGATGGTGGTGTGGAGGATGGACGGTGAGGTGTAGTGAGGTGTGGTGTCGAGGTCCGATGGTGAGGGGAGGTGATGAGGTAAGGCGCGCTCAACAGAGTGTCTATCAGAGCTCTGAGAAAGAATTGGGTGCAGAAAGAAGAGGGCTTTTAAGTCATGCTTGAGTTGTGTGACACCCTGGGACCAATGTTGACCTGCAGTGTTTCGGTGTGGGCTCCAGCCTGCGCGGGAGACAATTGTTCAGGTGCGGCTATACTTCGTAGAGTGATATGAGATGTGGCAGTGCAGAGGGGTGCACACTGAACAGACCTGCAGAATTCAAAACTTCAAGGTAAACACAGCTATAGGGTAAGGTAGACAGATGAATGCTTCTCTGACACAGACCAGCATATGTGATAGTGTCAGTTTGGATGCAAAGGCGCCCACATCCAAGCTAACGATTACCAGGTAGGTAATGACCTTCTTCCGCCCAAGCTTAACGTTAAGACATAACTTGATGAAACACCTTGGGTAAGGGCACTAAGATATTTGCGGCGGGATACGATGCTTGGCATTCTAGAAAAGGTCCTGCTTGAATCAGCATCAACTTAGAGATTTCCCAAATCTGGCGGGAGATTTTCCAGAAATCTTCGTTGAGCAGTAAAGTAAGGTATCGACGTTGATGCTATGAAACCTTCCCTTGCTCTTAATGAGACACCCCTCTAATTGATGACAAGGAGAAGAACAGCTGGTCATGCTAGCGATCACTGTGACAAGAACGAGTATGGTGGAAAGCAAGCATTGAGAATTAGAGCTGGAGACGAAAAAAGCTAGACGGGCATTTCTATACCTCCAACCTCCCATAGTACCTTAGCTCTCCAACTCTTGTGCGGACAAGTAAGCTGCTGCTAGTACGCTGCACTGTATCTGCTCTGGATTAGATATCTTATGACAATGACTGTTGAAATCCTTGATGAATGGCCGAGATTGACTCCGCTGGCGGGATGGAGACCTATGAGGTACTTTAGATCGTCTTGAGAGAATCGTTCAGAGAACCGTTGCGTTCTGCGGCTACGCTGGCAGACGGCGACTTCGTAGTTGTGGGTTGAGGTTTGCCGTCGTAGGTCATATTCGCCGTGTCTTTCGCCGCGGTTCGAGTTGGATGCGCATAGGCTGAGCCCAAGGCATTCCCAGCTCGGCGATAGACCGAGTGACGTGCAGAGATGGAGCCGTGGCCAGAAGCGTAACCAGCTTTGTGAGTCTGGCGCTTGCGCAGATGTTGACGGATGAGAGGTGGAGCAACAGTTTCATTGTCCAAGCCGTACGTAGGGCATTGCGCGAGTGCGTAGTGAAGAGCAGATCCGAAGAGAGTAGTTTGGCATTGGGAATAGAGGCATTGGTATACAGCCTAGAAATAGAGTTAGTCCATGAAGGCGCCGAGATGTGGACCATGATCAATTGCGTGAAAGCGTCGAGACTCACACTTTGAAATTCCGCGTCCTCGCAGAAGCATTTGGTCTCGTTCGTGCAAGTACTGACGAACTTAGAGTTTGCCCAGCACTTTTGCCCACAATCTACTTCACAGTCAGCACAGTACGACGCGTCCAAGGCTTGCATGGGTGAGAGCGATTGAGTTCATACCAGGAGCAGAAGTGTCACGGTTGCCTCCCACGATCCTAACCATGCCAAGAGTGCCAAGTAACACGGCAAGCAAGTTGATCTGCATCGTGACAAGCTTGATGTGTTCGAGATGCACGCGTTTGGAGGGAATGGGAATTGTCGGGTACGAAATTGACAGATTCGAGTCGGGAACGACAGACTTAGAACTTCGATCACAGCTAGAAAGACAGGACGTTTGCAAGTAGATGCACTGGACGAGAGCCTGACGCGTTGGAGAATGAGTAGGTAAGGTAACAAGAAACTTCCAGAAACAGACCAAGCGACGCTAGTTAAAGATTAGAGGCAACCACACTTGCTCGAAAGGGTAATCGTGAGGAACGAGGCTGAATTCTCGCTTGTTGAGTGTTGGGAAGTTGCCCTAAGCCAGGATCTCTTCCGCACTCTCACGTTCAAGAGGTGCAATCTGGATATCTCGTCGGTGATTCACTGTGACCATTTGTGACAGCTCCATCAAGCAAGAGTGACATGCGATCACGCTCGGACTACCTTACGCCCTTCATGGCTTGTTGCATGGTCATGTCACAGCATTCCGTACTCGATGAGCAAAGTCAACCTTTTCGACTTTAGTAAACGAGGATATCTACTCTGTTCGATGCGCTGCCATATTGATCTTTGAGGCCATCAAGATTCAAGAAGTGCATAAGCGGTACTTGCGTCTCTTTCATATCCAGTATGCCTCGTTTCTTCTGGTCAATATGTGAACCGTCTATTACAACCCGCTCAAGCTTCTCCAGTGACAGAGCATCTGCGCCAGTCAGCATGGCTTATGAGGAAGGCCCTTGCTTCAGAGTGTAATACTACACCTGTTTGAACGTACCATTTTCCACCAATTCAGTCAGTCTTGTAGGAGTCCCCACCGCAATTCCCATCCTGGTTTCTTGTCAGCAAAGCAGGCTTGTATCAAGGCCCACTTGATATGTGTCTACCTTGTACTCTTGACAAACTGAATGGCGTCCTTCAGCTTGATGTGCTTTGCGAAAAGCTTAGCGACAGTCGCATCTTTAGTTTGAAACGTCCGTAGAGCTCTGATGTAGCGGATCAGTATCCTATATAACCGTCGTCTCTTGCATTATTATCTGTACCTCGTCAAGTTTGCAGCCCTTAAGCCGGCTCCTGTCATCACAATCGTATGAGGGGCTCCTTTGAGCTTCGATGCCGTCGACAGCCGTTTGATCTGTCCAGAACTTGCGGCATAGTGGTCGAGAAAGTCCGGAAGGCTGCTCAAAAGCCTAGGCTTGTTCCAGCTGCTCGTGTCGATGAACGCTTTCTCTGCATCGTAGACCTCGTAATAAGCACATCGAACTTGGACATTCTGAGCAAATCTGACGAGAGTAGAGGTTGCCCTACCAGGAATATGTCTGTCTTCAAGTTCTACTAGGCTTAGATCTCCGCTGAAGCGCTTGGTCCGTTGCGCCACGTAATCAGCGAATAGCTGGCTATCCATCTTCCCAATTGCAGTATTGAGTCCTAAGTCGACGTCCAAGTCCCCATCTTCAGCAGCCTCGGCTTTCCTTTTCTTCTTTCGCTTGACGGTTTTTTCCACGGTGTTGCTGGATTTGTCATCCCTCTTGCGTTTATTTGATACACCGGGGGCGGGAGATAGTGAAGAGCGTATGTCGAGGGTTCCAGTAACGCTTTCTGTGTCGGAAACCGCCATAGTAGAGCTTCGAAATGATAATTCCTGTAGAGTTGCTCGAGAGAAGGTGAGTTGCATACCTCGAGGCCCTAGCCCCAAATTCGGCTAGCTTTCCCGCAAGTGCATGACGTTAAACTAACGTGAAGCTAAGGTACAAATACATTATTGACGGTAGATGAGTACCTACCTACCTTATACTACAGACAACCCAACGACTAAGGTACCTGAACGGAGTCATACCTTGCGGTCATGTCGGCAGCAATACCAGGACGATCTACAAGGAGAAGACGGCTGTCTATAGGCTCCCGGACTGAGGACAATCCACCTACGTCAAGAGACGCGTCTTTGAGCGCACGCGTTACACCCCGCAATCCGAAGGCAGATACGGTGTTGGAGGAGAGCACAGAGGGGACGCCCTTTGAAACTGTCAGTGCTTCTTTGACTTATATAGCTGGATAGTGCTGATTTCGGTTCAGCTTCGTCAACTGGCCGGACGTATCCAGAAGCCCTTCACACCCCTGCGACGCGCAATTAGTGCTGAGCCATCATCGATACAAAATCGTACAGCACAAGCTCGAGGTCCAGCTTCTCAAGCCCGCACTCCGAGGACCGGAGCTTTAACGAGGGCTATACCCAGTAGACGTGACGCTCCAACAACACCACATGCAATCCGAGCCCTTCAGCAGCGGCGTGCTGCGGCCCTCACGCCCGGTCGAGATAGGCGGCGCAGTGGGCGCATGCAAAGGGAAACACCAAGAGATACGTTGAGGCAATTGAGCAGGAGTGAGTCACAATGGCAGGTCCATCTCATGGTTTTCCAGCACTGATATCGGGGAGCTTCAAGTTCTTGCTCGGACCACGAAGCCTACTGAGCCGTCACCTCAAGTGCAACAATCAAGAACGCCAAGAGCAAACATCCTATCGGAAGGAGAGCCCTTCGAGCGTGACCCTGATTTGCCAAGACCAAGGTTGTCTGTGCCGATTGATGATGACGATGACGACGACAGCTTCCAGCTAGCCCCGCCACGATTATCTGAGCCGTTGGCGGATGATTATACTCAGCGATCTATTGAAGCACCAAGAAGAGCTATAAGTGAGCAACCAGCCAACAGAATCGCCAGGGAAAGCTTTGGTGTTCTCCGATTGAGTGATCGCTTCGCCGATATCAATGAGCTGGATTCAGACGTCGTTTCAGATCCAGGAAACGATGATGATGCTGCCCCGGACTTTGATGAGCAAGACTATCGTATCGATCATTCAGCTGCTGCTGAGATGAATTTCTTCGAGTGAGTCCAATGAGTTCCTTGTGAGTATCCGTCTCGTTTTAACCATCATAGGGGCGACACACTGGATCTGCGGCGTGCTTTCCTAGAAGAAGCCTCGCGACGTAATCGCCAAAGTGATATTCGTCCTGAGTCAGTAGCTGCTGATGAAGACGATGAGCCAACTTTTGCTTTCGATATTCCGGTTCCAGCTCAGAACGATACCTCTTCTCCACTTCCCGAAATGGATGGTGATATATCCGATGCGCAACTTCCAAGAGCACATATCGACAAGAAAGCGCTTGGACTGCAAGGCAACAAGACCGGACCGAAAGAAAGCAAAGAGCGGAAGGTCTCACGATACGGGATACCATATCCATCATTACCTGTAGGAGTTGTCAAGAAGCTGGCCCTCACCTTTGCGCAATCAGGTGGGAATCGGAAACCGAAACTTGACAAAGATACCGTGGCTGCCATCATGCAGGCGACTGACTGGTTCCTGGAGCAAGCTGCGGATGATCTGGGAACTTATGCAAGGCATGCCGGGAGAAGGACAATCGATGAATCAGACGTCATCACATTGATGAAAAGGTTGGTTCTGTTCGAATGTTCGGACCTTGGGGGGGCCAATTCCGATAACATCAGCTAATGCGAATACTGATTGGCTGTAGGCAGCGGCAGCTAAACGCCAACACAACGCCGTTCTCTCTGGCCCAGAGATATCTTCCAAGAGAATTGGTACAGGACATCCGCATGGCTCCGCCACCCAAACCCCGCGCAAGAAAAGCACAGCGGCTGGATCCTGTTGAAGAAGAACTAGAAGACGAGTGAGGAGTAAAAGGTTGCAACAATCGCTTCACCACTCCTTATTCTGCCGAACCCGCCGAGCGATATCCGAGGGCGGCTTGCGGATTACCATCCAGAGCATGACTGTTGTCGCGGCGGATAAGGCGTACCTGGATTGAGTATGAGTACAGGCGTTGCGGAACAAGCTTGGTGGGTGTTGGGGTATTTAGATCATATTATATCCAAAACCGTGGTACTCACCATGTAAAGATATATTGTGTGTGATTGTTTCTCAGGTTGACCTCCGCAGCTCTACCAATAGGAACGCCCTTGGCTTCTCTATCATACGATTTTAGGAGGTCCGGCTCTGAAACCTACATCAGCATTATCTTACGAGGAAGCCAACCCTCCTTACCCATAGTTTCTTCGATCCACACAGGCTGACTTCCAGTAATCCGGGCCATTTGCTGCACGTCAGGGAAGTAGAACTCTCCCAGCTCCGGCTTATTATCAGGCGTAAACATATTCTTCTTCCAAGGCTCCCTTAACAACCCCTCGACAGTGATCTTTCCCATCGGCAGCCCTTCCCTTCTATCCGCCTGCCTCTTCAACTTCTTCGGTATCCAGCCCCTATTCACCAGAATCGTGCTTCCCTGTCCCTCCCTCTCAAGCGGCGTCACCACCAAATAGCCATCGTTGCCATCACGTATCCGCGGTCCGATCAGCATCTCCTGGTCGTGTCGAAAGTGCCCCGTAGCGTAGACTCTCCGGTAGTCGAAATCTGCGATGGCGTCCGGGTCGATCTGAGGAGGTAGTGGTAGCGGAGGTCGGACGAGACGGTCTTCGAGTTTGGCGATGAGACTCGTCTTCGACCCTAGTCGCTGAACCTGCCAGCTTCCTAGGGCAAATGCGGTAATGGGAATGAGCGCTGGGCATGTCAGTTCGGTACTATGGAGGGTGGCGGGTACCGCTCACCAAGTATTATAAGACCGGGACCATGCCTGTTGCCTGTCTTTACGAGAGTCGGTGGGTTGTCCACTATGGATGTGAAGTTGGGATCCTCCGCTGGTACGTGGGCGAATCGCCGTTGTGTAGATGGTGTTCGTCCACCTTGCGGACATGTTCTTTGCCTGACAAGGCCTCGTAGTGCGCCCCGAGCACCGGCCTGTGAGGTCCTAGCAAGCCGGGTCAAGGAGATTGTGCAGGCATTCATATTTACAATTTAGAGAGCATGGTTCTGGCTCAATTGGTCCAGGTTCAAGGTAGAAAGATATACGGTTGGGCATTCGAGTGTTTTGTGCAGTTCGGTGATCATCCAGGCCGAGCTCATTCGTCAAACCATCCATATTCATGGTTCCTGTAGCTCAATATGTTTTTCGAAGGCGACCTACAAAGCGGTATTGCTTTAGCGATACAAGATTCGAAGCTTGTGGCCTGTTTCATAAGAGGTGAGACCTCGATCACTGTCTGGCAAGGGCACTTTGCTGACCACCTCGGCGAAAGCAAGATGACGGGGAAGCAAGCTCACTATGGGAGGATTCATATCTCGAGGACGAGGGAGTGAGAAAATTGTCACCACTGAAACTTGACAACGATGCTGACCTCCCAAAGATAGCTGCTCTTCTCCGTTCTAAGACAATCCTCCTCCGTTTGAACTTCGGATCCCAGGAAGCTGGATACCTTTCTGCATTCTGCCCTCTCAGCCAGGCACCGACGCTAGTCATCATAGAGTATGTTGTCTGGATGGTGCTACGACTCTCGAGCCCCATCGCTAAGACCATCTTAGTAACGGACAACTGCGAGAGTACCTGGTAGTAGGCATAACGCAGGATGAATTCAAGCATCGCCTTAGAGCCGCCCTGACCGACGAGAAAACGGCGACAACTTCCCAAGCCTCACCGATCCCGTCCGATTCTTCTTCCCGACAACCAGTTCCCCCTAACACACAACATCCTCCAAGTACACAAACCCCCGTTCTCACGTCCGCCCCTACAGAAACCACTGCATCAAACTCAACCGTCCGCGATCTCCTCCAAGATCGCAGAGACCGTCTTGAAGCAGACAAAAAACGTCAAGACGCCGCGGAAAAAGCAAGCCGACAAGCAAAAGCCAAAGCCCGGCGCGATGAAGCCGAATCCCAAGCCGCCGCTGCTTCCCCTGGCTCTTCCAAGTCCCAAGAACTGAGCTACGCCCAACAGCAACGCAAAAGACAGCAAGATGCCCGGCAAGAGCGTGAACGGATCATGCGGCAAATCGAAGCCGACAAGGCGGACCGGCGGGAACGCGAAGAGCGGCGCCGAGCGCTCGCGAGAGTCGAAGCGGCGGTCGAAGCCGGCAGCTCGGATGGCGCAGACGGCCTCGTTGACAAGCAGCTATCAGGCGAAGAAGCCCGAAGACATACCTCGCTGCGGCCGTCGTTGTCGTCGAAGGACTGCGCAGTGCAAGTCCGCCTTCTAGACGGCAGCACCATCCGCTCACGCTTCCCCTCCGACCACAACCTGCGCACACACGTCCGCGCGTGGGTTGACGAGCAGCGCTCCGATGGCGATGTCCCCTACACCTTCAAGCAGATCCTAGCGCCAATGCCGAATCGAGCCATCACCATCTCGGAAGAGGAGGAGTCGTTGCAGAGTCTGGGACTCACGCCAAGTGCGACGCTGGTTATGGTTCCTGTGCAGGGGTCTATTACGGCTTATGGGAGTAGCGGGCCGGGCTTGTTGTCCAAGGGTTTGTCGGCGGGGTATGGGCTCGTGGCTGGAGGTGTGGGCGTCGTGACCGGCGCGCTGGGGGCAGTGTTGGGTGTTGGTCAAGCTGCGCCGCCCGCAAGTGCGGGTTCGGCGCCATTGGCGGGCGATAGTCGGAGTTCGCATACTACGGCATCGTCGACGACAGGCGGCATTAATGTTAGGACGTTGCGGGATCAGCAGACGGCGCGGGATGATCATCAGTTTTATAATGGTAATCAGGTAAGTTATAGGCATGTCTGAGAGCAATTGATGTACCGTTACTGATTCTTGGCAGCTCAACTTCGAACGTAGGAAGGACCAGGATGATAAGAGAGACTAGTTACAGGCGGAATCGAACGTGCGGGATATCTAGCATGGAGTTGGGGCATGTGTCCTTGGGTGTATTCAGTTGTCCACAACCACACGGCTGACTGATAACCATCTTCAATACGTAGAGTTGTCTCAATACTTGCACTGATGCTGTGATGCTTCTACTTCCGCTATCGCAATGCAATACTATGTAACCCATGCTATGCATTTCTCCTATCCATACACATCTCTCCCATCCTCCACTAAGCACCGCAACATCACCCCATCACCCATCTAATACGGGCTAGCAGCCGCCTGGCAAGCTTTCTAAAATTCCCCCACGCGTCAACAAACACCTTCCCCAAAGTCTCCTCCCAACACAACCCTCTCCAACACATCCCCCAAACCTCACACCATATGAAGATAAACTCACCAACTGATCCAAATACCACCCGCAAATCTGCATATTCCCACTATTCTCATCCAAGCACTTCGTGAACTGCTTCGCATCCACCTCGCAATTCCTCTGCCCCCACTCACTCCCGCCCGCCTGCGCATCCCCATACGCATTCGTCGCGACCGCCGCGCTGGGCTGCTGGGCCTCCGCCGGTGCGGCCGCCGAGGACCCGCCGCCGAAGAAGCCGCCGATGGCATGTCCGATGGACGAGCCGACTGCCACTCCTCTGTTGATCCCGATTACCTGCCGTCAGCAGCTATTCCAGAGACCCATAGCGCAGCAGAGCTCCGACAGGAGTAGAGAGGAGAGAGGGAAGGGGGAAGCGCTTACGCAGCGGTGCTAGCCATCTGCCCGAACAGACCGGGACTCTGGCCCTGTGCCTGCTGGGCCGGGGGACGCGCCTGCTGCGTCGTGGCCGGTGGGTGGGCGGCCGTGCTGGCGGGGCGGGTTTGCGGTTGCGGTGGCGTGACGTGCGGGCGGGCTGGGGCGGCGGTGGGCCGGGTGGGCGCGCTGCGCGCTGGGGCGGCGGCGCCGCGGCGTTGACGCGGCATGGTTAGGTGGCTTTGGAGTTGGTGGTGGTTTGGGTTTGAGGTGTTAGGACGGAGGTTGGAGGAGTGATGTTAGGAGAAAGGCGAGCTCCTTTGTAGCGTGGTTTGGGCGAGGTTTTTGAACTAATTACGGCGAGCGAGATAGACAGGTGTGGCAACGACAGCTTCATGGAAAGGGGGGAAAGATGTGTGATTTTAGACGAGGTTTTTTTCTTGGAGATAGAGATTAGACATCTACTTTACAGGGTAATCGACAGGTCTAAGCACTATGCGTCAGTGCTGTTTTGCGTGCCGTAGAGACGCCTTGATTTGTGGCTCATCCCTCGAATTAAACCGTTTGAGCAATACCTGTAGAAAGAGAGATCAAGGGATTGTACAATGTAAAGCTGTTCGAGGACGCATTGCGGCCTCACAGTCGAGTCCAAGCTTGTCATGAATCCTTACTCCCTCCATCGCCAGCTTGACTTTCCCCTTTCCGCCCAGGCTTCTTCGATTTCGGTTTCCCCTTGTCCCGCTTCGGCATCGGCCCCTTGAGGAGAGCTTGGAACGTAGCACTAGGTTCTAGAGGAGGTTGACTCGTTTTTGAAGGAAGTATCGTTTCTGGGACCGAAGTCAGACATCACTACGCCAGAGGAATACGACGAATTGCCTAACCTTCTTCTGCGGCGTCACCACCGCCCTCTGTTGGCTGCTGTTCCTGCTGTTTTCTCCTTTTCTTGCTGTTGGGTTTTTTCTTTCTTATCTCTGCAATCTCGGCTTCCCCAACTTCTACACCCGCCGTTTTCGGAGCTTGTATTTTGTCTCTATGTTTCTTTTCCAATCGACTCCTTCTCTTCTTGGGTGGTTGGTCGATATTTGCTGTTTCTTCTGCGGCTGGTTTACTCTCTACTGGCTCAGGGACCGCGTCTTTGGACTCTGACTCCGAGCTGGAGCTGCTGCTGCTGCTGCTGCTGCTGCTGCTGTTTCTCGAGGATGCTTTGGTGCTGGTTGCAGGAACCTCGTCCCTGTCATCTACTTTGCGCTTCTTTGAGACCTGCCCGAATCTGATATGTGCTCTTGCCTTCTCTTTCGCCATCTGCTCTGCTCGTTGCAGATCATACTTTTCATTTCCCGCCTGCGCTAGGGTCAGAGGTGAAATGTCAGGAATTGAGTGTGACGAACGAGTGCATGTTTAATGATCCTTCCCGCCGCCGCTTTGTTCAGGCTGAGGTTATCCCTCTTTGATTCACCAGCCTCTGCAATCTTGATTTTTTCAAAATACTGCTTCAATCTTGTCAACTCTCGGAAGACGGGATGTTCTTTGGCGTTTACGCCATTAAGTCGTAGAAAAGCTATGAACTCAGTTACTGAATCTATCCCAAACTGGAGAAAGAACTTTGTATACAAAAGATGATTGACTCAATTGCATATGTGATTGAAACATAAAGTTTCGCTCTGTCTAACAATGGAAGCTTGGCGGCAGTCTCTGATAGAGGGGCTTCGAGAAGAAGCTCTAGAGAGTCTTCTAAATCATCAATATTATCTTCGAGCTGCTCTAGCAGCGGACTTAGATCGACGGTATCCATAACTCAGGAATGTGATTGTATTGTAGTTGACCTTCTGCCAGTCTTTTGCGTTGTGGTTCATGAGTAAGGTGTTCGAGCAACAAAAGTTATGCACGGCTGTATTTTTGTGCAAATTGAGCTAGCTCGCGCTTGACGTATTTGATTCAGACTCTATTGGCACCGATATAATTCTGGAGTGCCAACGCAGATTGGAGAAGTCCTCCTTCTCGTATGACAATCATGCTGGTACGATAGAAACCTATCATCCTCATCACGGTGGAGGCCTCAATCTGTCTCCAATTCGACACCCACATCCGCTGTTGCGGCTGCTGGGCAGGCCACGGCGCCGGCCTGCCAAATGCACACTCGATGACCTTACTGCGGGCCGGGGGGCCTCAATCACGCTTCCCAGCTCTCGGAGGGATTATTCGTGGCCTCGACAAGAATATGGCGAGGAAGACGTGCCAGAGGATTTGATTGTTCGACGGGTTACGCCACGGCAACAACAGGGTCGCGGTGTAGATCGGAGGATCTATATTCTGGGCACCGGCAATATTGGCAAACTTGTGGCGCATGCCTTGAGCCGTATACCAAGTCGACCACAAATTACTCTCCTCTTCCACAAGCTGGAACTGATGGATACGTGGGAGGCGCACGGACGAACTATAGAGCTCATCACCAACGGGCTCTCTGAAAGAGGGGGGCCATTTGACGTAGAAGTCGCCTTACCGGAAAGAACAATAAAGCCGGTCTCCGAAAGCGCGCAAGAGTATTATGCAGAAACGGAGGGCGCGAACGAAAGAAGTCCAATAAACAACCTCATCCTCACGGTCAAGGCGCCCCAGACGGTTTCAGCGCTCTCGGCCATCAAGGACCGCCTCTCGCGACAATCCACCATCGTCTTCCTCCAAAATGGAATGGGCGTCGTCGACGCAGTCAACGAGCAACTCTTCCCCGACGTCGAGACCCGCCCAAACTACATGCTCGGCATCATCACCCACGGCGTCCACTCCGAAAGCCCCTTTTCCATCGTCCACGCCGGCATGGGCACCACCGCCCTCGGCTACCTCGCCCGCCACCCCCTCTCCGCCACCCACCAAGACGGCCACCGGCTCCCCCAGGAAATGCCCCAGACGGCCCGCTACCTCCTCCGCACCCTGACGCGCACCCCCCTCCTCGCCGCCGTCGGCTTCTCCCAGACGGACCTCCTCCAACTGCAGCTCGAGAAACTGGCCGTGAACGCCATCGTCAGCCCGCTGACCGTCATGCTCGACGCCAAGAACGGCGACGTCCTCTCCAACTTCGCCATGACGCGCGTCATGCGTCTCCTCCTGGCCGAGATCTCGCTCGTCATCCGCTCGCTGCCGGAGCTGCGAGGGGTGTCGAACGTGCGCATGCGCTTCTCGCCGGGCAGGTTAGAGTCGTTGGCCGTGTCGGTGATGCGCAAGACGAGCGAGAATGTTAGCTCGATGCTGCAGGACGTGAGGAATGGGAAGCAGACGGAGATTGATTATGTCAATGGGTATATTGTGAAGAGGGGCGAAGAGATGGGTTTTAAGTGTGTGATGAACTATATGCTGCTGCAGCTCGTCAAGGGGAAGCAGCAGATGATCAATCGCCAGATCAAAAACTTCGTGCCGATTGTTGATGATGGCGCTCGGAGACGGTGAGACGCTCTGATTCGGTCTGTCACCGTAACGGAAGGTGTATATTGGCGTTATCCATGTTTTTATATTTGTGTTTCTTGCCCTTCGGTGTCTATATTAGGAGTGTGTCGTGGGGTCGACGAGACCATAGAGTTCGCAGCATGGAGTACGTCTTCATCCCTGTGCTTTTCTGCGCATACTGGTTCTACATTGCGTACACCCCATAAACATATCTACAGCCTCTAGCGTATGAACAGATACCACCTGAACTCTCCATCTTCCTCCTCAGCCTCTACTCCTCATCTCCTCCCCCAGATTCAAATTCCCTCTCACACCCTCCAACATGTCCCGAATCTGCACCCACCTCCTCACCAACACCTCCTTCACCCTCACCCTCACCCCACGGTCATCCTCCTCATCTCCATCCATCTCACTCGCACCTCCCTCCAGCTTTTTATTGTCCCCACCAAACCTCCTCACCACCGCCTCCGCCTCCCGCAAACCCACCCCAAGCACGAACCTCCAAACCCACTCATCTGCATCCCTCCCTTCCCTCTCGCGTACGTCGCGCGGTAATTCTCCGTCCCGGCCGGCGACGTATAGCTGCCAATGCTGTGTGCTTAGCGTCTGTGTGCGGATGGCGACCTGCGTTCTGTAGCAGAGTCCGTGGTGGGTGAGGGTGTAGTTTCTATAGAAGGATTGGGAGCGTCAGTGTCCTGCGTCAGGGGAGGGGGGGCGGTCCGGAGTTGAGTTGGTTGTATGGTGGTGCTGAGGTGGTTTTGGGGGAAAGGATCGAGAGATAGGAAGCGAGAGAAGAGAAGGAAAATCACGGTGATGGAAAAGGGAGAGGTACTCCAAATAGCCCGCCTCTTCGAGAAGAGCTCTATGGTGTGACGGAATGTGCGGGAGGAGGAGGGCATCGAGGGATAAGGCGTCGGAGCTGTTGATTGGGAGGATAAAGCCGTCTGTTCAAGATGGTCAGCACACGCAGCGTCAAGTTGGTAGATTTGTAAGAGCTCGAAGGAAGGGGAGTAGGATCGCACATTCGGTCAGAAGAAAGTCATTGCTGTGGTTCCCGTACGAGACATAGATCTCCTCGCCCGGTTCTGCAGGTTCGGGTTAATTATCCAGCTTGTCAATGGGTGATGGGAAGTGAGAGAGGCACAGATACCGTATGCTTTCCGGCTCGTTATCGTATAGCTGCCGTTGAGGGACGAGACGTCACACTACCCTGTCTCTTTAGCAACTTCGTCGCTTTCTCTGTGGGAAGAGTACTGACCCACCCCTTCATCGGCGTCAGCATGATTGAAGTAGTCCGCGAATGGACACAATGCCATGCGGTCTTCTCTAGGCGTCTTAGTCTTCTTCATTCCTGGCCGCTCGTGGTAAAATGTGCGGGTGTTGACGAGGAGCCAGTAGTACATATACTTCTCTCTGTTGGCATTACGCACAACAGGAAATACCTTGACCCAGTCCTTTTCGAGCTTCCTCTTTTGCTTGGCTAGGAGGCCGCTGTCCAGGATGGCTGGTGAGTTTTCTAAGGTGGCTGTATGCCATCGGCCGTTTATGTCTGGCGGAAGAGGGCAGTAACCATGTCTGGATAAGCTGCGTTCATTGAGCTGACTGCTAGAGAAAATGGTCTCGGCCATGGTAGTCGGCCACAAGATTGGCATGGACTCCTCAAGGTCTTCAAGTGAAGGCCAGGTGGCTGTCCATGGGCCATAAGGATGGAGGTTTTCTGGATCCCCAAAGGCGAGGAAGGAGGCCAGGAGACCGTGGACGCTAATGCCGTCATGAAGATCTCTTAGAGAAGCCGGAACAGAGTCAATCGTCAGAAGTACCGAGAAGGGAACCTTTACAAGCTCTTCCCCTGCCTGGAATAAATCGATAAGCAAATGTCTATGCAGATATGCATATGATTAGGATAGGGCTACCTTAATTTGGCGTGTCGCAGCTATTCCCAAGCCCCGATCAGAGAATTTAGCTGCAGCAACGCCGTTTATCTCGACACCTCGGTCTCGAGCCCAGTTTGTAAACAGATCGTGCTTTTCTCCGGCTAACAATGCTTCGCCCATTACGGTGATGGAAATCCTAGTGATTAGCCCTAATCGACCTCTTGCCTCATTTCCTCGACTATATTTCCGTCCCTATAGCATTCATATTCGCGTGTGTATCCATCATGACCTTTCTTCTTGTTTTCCTCCATCAAATGTTACCTTCCCTTACACGGATCGGGAGGTTTCTCACTGATGGAAATAAACATGCTCCGGTACGTCGGAGCAACCAAAAGCGCACTCAAGCTCTATACGACCGAATGCGGTGCCCTAGCACATACCTCCTCATTGTCGCCTACCACTATACACACCTGTGGCAATGACACTCAAACCGCTCTCACTCCCAGTCAATCTCCTCCGCTATCCTCCCGCCCTCCGACTCTCCTTAGCTCTTCACACGCGACCCTTCTCCGTCCTCAACCGCCCCCCACCGAACTACGAAGGCCATGTCCCCCTCACCACCGTCGAGCGTGGCGCCCTCGCCATCGGCTCAGCGATCGGCTCTCTCATCAATCCCCGACGAGGAGGTACCTACCATCCCCCCGCCCCCGCCCTCTCCCACCCCCCTTCCGACTAACAAACCTCCGCTCCCCCCCATACAGACCTAATCGCCGCCCTCGGCGAAGCGACCGCAACGCCCTACTTCATCTACCGGCTCCGAGCCGCCATGCTCTCGTCGCCCACGGGCCGCCGCATCCTGCGCGACCGCCCCCGCATAACCTCGCAGACCCTCTCCCTTACCCACCTCCGCACCCTCCCTGTCAACAGCGTCGGACGCGCCTACGCCGCCTGGCTGGACCGCGAGGGCGTCAGCCCCGACACGCGGGACGCTGTCAAATACATCGACGACGAGGAGTGCGCGTACGTGATGCAGCGGTACCGGGAGTGCCACGACTTCTACCACGCGCTGACGGGCCTGCCGGTGGTGGTGGAGGGGGAGGTGGCGCTGAAGGCGTTTGAGTTCGCGAACACGTTGCTGCCGATGACGGCGTTGAGTGTGGTGGCCGTGGTGAGGTTGAAGAGGGAGGAGAGGAGGAGGTTTTGGGGCACGTATTTGCCGTGGGCGGTGAGGAATGGGCTGAGGGCGGAGGAGGTGGTGAATGTTTATTGGGAGGAGCAGTTGGAGAGGGATGTGGATGAGTTGAGGGTTGAGTTGGGGATTGAGCAGCCGCCGGATTTGAGGGAGGCGAGGAGGGTGGAGAGGCAGGAGAGGAGGAGGGCTAGAGAGGCGAGGGAGAGGGTTGGGGGGTTGATGGGCAGTTGATCAGCTTAGCAAGTGGGAAAGCATTGCATACCTTGTTCCCAGCAGCAACTGAATAAGAGCCAAGGTTCTTTGACTTGCCAAGTCACGATTGAGGCAGTGTATTCATAGCGACTGGCTTGCTGACACTGATAAGTGACCTGTTTAAAGTACGGAACTCATTACTTGCGCAACACTCCAGACAAAACAACCTCCTGAAACAGTGTATGTAGAGCCCGCCGTTTCCGTTTTCTGATCGTACAGTACCTTGTGACCCCGTTACAACCGACACATTACTTGGTTGCTTCATTACCTTCGCTCGCCGGTCTCGGCTGTCCTCCTTTGCCCTGCTCCACCTTCATCTCCTTCCCGATATCGTCACCTACCGACGCCGTGGCAGGTTGGTCCCTCGCCTCACCTTCTTTCCCATCTCCCGCAGTCTCTGGGTTTCTTCCCTCGACGTCTGGATGGGGTGGTGCGAAGCCCTCTGCACCTGCTGGGCCCTCGGCGACCTCGTTGCCCGCCGCATCGACTACACGTGTGCGAGTCTCGTAACGGGTCTGGAAGGCCACCTTGCCCTGCAACGATGCGACTTGCTCTTCGTTCAGAAGATTGCCGTCCTGATCGCGATATTCTACGTGTTCCTCTCGGCTTAGCACCGATGGATCAGCAGCGGCTTGCGGCGTCACGTTCGCATCGCTAAGCGGCTTCTGATCGCCCGCTTGGCCCTCCGCTTGAGGGGGCAGCACTGGTGAGCCAGTCATCTCGGCACTTCCAGCGTTAGGTGATGCAACGGCGTATTGACTCATCTGTACGCAAAGATTGTCAACCCCAGATATATCAATTCCGCACACGTCCGCGGATTAGGGAATCCTGCAAAGGTATCAGGGGACTTACATCGGTGTGGAACGTGCTGCAGTCCCAGTCCCAGGTGTCGAAGAGCTTGACTTTCTTGCAAGCGCTCTGTGTCCAGGGGTTACCGTAGGACAAAGGTGCGTACAAAGTGAACGCCACAATGCTGAGACTTAGGAAAGCGACTGCGCCAGTCCTTCCAACAGATGGGTTCTCTCGGAGACCGAGGCCGCGGATCCGGTTCGTAGTAAAGTCGTAGATCTGACAGAAGGTCATGATGGCGAAATACAAGGCCGGAAGGTAATGGTGGAGGAATAACTGGCGCTGCATGAGGTAGAAAGGAAAGTAGTGAAACGCCCAGCCAAGAACCGAGGTACCGATCTCATAGTCGAAGCGCTTGAAGTTGACGTTGTCGTAATCGCGGTAGCCACGTTGCCAACGAAGGACTGAGAGCCCCTTGAAGACTACATATATTGCAATTGCAGAAGTAGACGACCACCAGATGATGGGGTTACCGATAAGATAGATTTGGCGGTGATCTTTGCCCCAGAAGTTTATACCACGGCGAAGTACAGGCCAAGATGGTGGTCTCGAATCCCATGCATGCGACTCGACAAGTCCAGCGTTAGTCGTCCACATGACCCTCTGGAGCTCCCAGAATTTGCCGAGGAAACCTGGATTCTTGTAGTTGACCTTCTCTGCGTCTGCTCCAAGCATTGGATGTTCGTTCTGCTCAACGTACCAGACACTGTTCGGCAGTGTCCCGCCTTTCGCGCAGGTAACTTCTTGCTGCTCGAAGGCCCAGTCCGGCAATTTAATTTTGTGCGAGAATAGAACGCAGCCCGTCATGACATGGACGAGCTTGAATTTGGTTTGAATGGTCCTGACCCTGTTTTTAGCCTCAGCGCCGTCTGACATTGACTTAACGATGTCGATTCGGAACAAGTCGTTAGCATCGCCTTCGAAGCCTTCATAGCCATATGCCGTAACCTCGTTTTGCCAGTCCGCTTCAGTAACGGGTGGACGAACATCATGGGAGTGAAGTCGACGATCAGTAGTGAGATGGTATAGCTTTAAAATATCTCCATCGCGGATCATGGTTGGCTCAAGTTTGTCCCACGCGTGGGGACCAACAATTGGTCCATCCAAGCCCTCTGGCTGGGTTTGATTCTCCAGCAACCAAACATTGTTCTCATCTTTATGTGGATAGAGGGTAATCTGCTGTTGCTTGCTTCCGGTGGGGTACATGTGGTTGTGTGAGTGTAAATAGCCACCTTGCGTATTGTGATGTCTTATGCTGACGCGGCTTCCGAGAGCGACATCAACAGGGACGTCTTGCATGGCTTTCGAGTTGAGCGTAGCCTGGAATTCAGAAGACATGAAGCCGTCACCGTCCCCAGGATTGACAAGACAAACGAAGTGAATAGCAAACATTGCCATATAAAACGTGAGCGGGATTATGATGAGGCAGAAGGCTCGGGCTAGGAAGTGCTTGAACCAAAGTCGCTGCGGCTATGATTAGCATGCAAGACAAGGTGTTTGGCCCGGAGACTTCTTACTGGTGTTACGGTTCTTGTGTCCCCGAGCAGGACCCACAATTGCACAATTGTAAGGCTTCCAATCCAAGCAATAGTGAAAAGTCCAACCCATTTTACGCTGACCGTAGCCCCAAGCCCAAGGCCAGTAGCCACCAGCCAGAACCACCAGCTTGGATCGAAGGCTTTTGCGGGTCCTTGTTCGTGCTGGTTCGTAAAGCAGGTCCAAGCAAGAGCGGTGAAAGCTGTGAAAATTACCAGAGGCGAATCAAGGAGGATCAAGCGTGATTGTGTCAAGAGTCCATTCTCTTCGCCACAGTTAGCCTGTTCCAAAACATATTTCTTTCTCGTAACGGTGATTTACACACCGAAGATGATGAGCCCAGCACCCATTGCAGCGATTGTTGTTCTGCAACCAGCGGCCTTTAATGTCAGAAACATTGTTGGGACTGTCAAGACTCCCAGAAGGGCTGGTAACAATCGCATCGCCACATAAGGGACCCCCGGCTCTAGGTAATCCTTTCCGATGTCCTTAAAGTCAAACTCCCCATCGAAGCCCGCAAGCCATCCAGCCAAAGTGATCAGTAGCTTTGCCAATGGCGGATGAACGTCCATGAAAAACTTTCCTTTTATGTATTTTGATGCAAATCCTCCGAAACTATTCAACAGGCGTAAGCTATATAGATCAATTGCAGAAGAACGGGCTAGCTTACTGGACTTCATCGAATACCACGCTTGTAGGTTGGTATATCCGGAAAAGCCGTACTATCGCTGCCAGGACAGTCAAGAGACCAAGCACTTGAAAATCTGAACCGGGTAGAAGGAAGATATCGTTATCCGTAACCCCCTCCGACGTATAGTCCTTGAGTTTCTTGATCCCATTCTTCGATACTACTTGGCGGGTAGGTGACCGCACTGGAGACCTGCCGGTGCGGCTTAAAACTTTCTCGTTTGGTGACGAGCGGAGAGATCCCTTGGAAGCCATTGCTGTAAAGTCAGTGCAATAGCCTGGCTCTCGGGCCACTGTAGGAGCCAGAGGCAAGCTGCTGAGCGGCGTGGAATGTGTGTAGCAATGTTGCTTCACCCAGTCAAACAAAGATCAACGAGAGTGTAGAATAAGTAACCTATCTCTCCATGATTAGAGAAACACGCCAGGGTGGTGTCGTTGCACGGTGTTGAGGATCAGAAAATGTTCCCCAGGGGTTGAGGCCACTTCGCCTATGAGCTTCAGCTCCACAAATCTACGCTAACAAGCGCCATGCATGATCACTGAGATGGAAGGCAAGGGACTCGAAATCCAAACTCTAGATGAGGTAGGTAACCAGTGCTGAAAGCAAGAAACCCCTTTCTTCATTCTACAAGATTGCATGAACGTATCATAAAAACCAATTCGACATACGATATTCTGGATGCTTCACGGCGCTTATTCGATTTTAAGCGCGCGGCAATGAAGCTATCTCTGTAGTCTGCTCAAGCGCATGTGAGAACCCTACAGCAGCAACGCATCAAGTGTTCCTAAGACAAGCATTTTCACGATGGCGCCTACGGCTATCACAGAGGTATCGGCAACTTCAGACTCATTAGAAGCAGTAAGCAAACCGCCTCCAGGAATTGTTCTTCCACCAAAGGATATCAGAGGTACGTCAAGCCCAACAACGGCATGGAACCGTTACTGACCCGACTTAGCAATCGTCGAGAAAACCGCTGGCTATGTCGCTCGCAATGGGACAGTATTCGAAGGTAATAAGGATAGGTGGAGGACTACATTGGCGTACGCTAATATGGGTCCACAGATCGAATCCGTGAGAAAGAAAAGCACAATCCTAAATTCTCCTTCCTCAGCGCAAACGATGCCTACAATCCTTTCTACGCCTGGCGACTCACCGAAGTACGAGAAGGACGGGGTACGGCGATATCAGCAGGTCGGACAGGAGAGGCCGCGCCTGCCGCGGAAGCAGAGAAACCAAAGGGTCCGGTGGAACCTCCGGCTTTCCACTTCTCGGCGCGGATGCCCAACATCAATGCACAGGACCTGGAAGTGGTGAAGCTCACGGCCCTCTTCGTGGCGAAGAATGGACGGTCCTTTATGACGGCACTGTCGCAGAGAGAAACAAGAAATTACCAGTTCGACTTTCTACGACCGCAGCATAGCCTTTACCAGTTCTTCAGTCGCCTGGTCGATCAGTACACAGAACTATTACAAGCCAACAGTGTAGATGGCGGAAAAGCGGAAAGAGCAAGGATGGAGGAGCTACAATCCAACGCCAAAGACCGTTTCCACGTCCTCGGACGGGCCAAGCAAAGAGCCGAATGGGTCAAGTTCCGAGAGGAGCAGAAGCAGAAGAAGGAGGAAGCCACCGAAAAGGAGAACCGTAAGTTCATCCACCACACGACAATTGATAGTCACCAACTTACCTCTCCGAAAACACAGTCGAATACGCGCAAATCGACTGGCACGATTTCGTCGTCGTCGAAACCGTCCTCTTCACCGAAGCCGACGACCAAGCCGACCTCCCCGGCCCCACCTCGCTCAACGACCTGCAATCCGCCTCGCTCGAGCAGAAAGCCATGATGTCCCTGCAGCCGCACAACATGCGCATCGAAGAAGCCATGCCCACAGACGAAGACCCATACTACAACCCCTACGCCCCCCAACAACCCTACCACCAACCACAGCACCAACAACAACAACAACAATACGCCATGCACCCACCACCCCCTCCCCCATCCTACCCCGTAACCCAAACCCGCCCACCCCCCACCGCCATGGACCTCGATCCCAACCAAGCCCCCCCACCCCCCAATGACGACTCCGACGCCACCTACGAAGCCTCCCAAATAGCCGACCGCACCGAAGCGCGCGACCGGGCCCAAGCCGCCCAAGCCGCCGCCAAAGCCACGTTCCCCGCGGGGCAACCGCTTCGCATCCGCAACGACTACGTGCCGCGCGCCCAGGCGGCCTCCAAACGCGCCGCCTCCACCGCCACCACGGCGCTGTGTCCCAACTGCAAGCAGCAGATCCCCTTCGACGAGCTGGAGATGCACATGCGAAGTAAGACCCACTGCCTCCCCTTCCAGCCCCCTCCTCCTCGTGAGAACCCGGAGCGTGAGCTAACGAAACTGCACCAGTCGAGCTCCTGGACCCCACCTACCGCGCCCAGCGCGCCAAGGCCGACTCCCGCGCCGCCACCACCAACCTCTCCACCTCCGACGTCGCCGCGAACTTGAAGCGGCTCGCGTCCCAGCGCACGGATGTCTTTGATGCCGGCGTCGCTGCCACTTCGTCGGCGCCGGCGGAAGGACACGGGCGGCGTGCGGATGGGGGGGATCCGGATGCGGATACGGCGGAAGGGGCGAGGAGGAAGAGGGTTGCGCTTGGACTGGGCGGGGCGGGTGAGGGTGTGGGAGGGGTGGGCGCGGGGGCGGCGAAGGGGAAGGGGTTGGGTGAGGGGATCAGTATCGAGGAGCAGATTCGGGTCATTCATCAGAAGGCGAAGCAGTGAATTTGACGTTGTTTGCTTTCCGTCCTTCGGTGAAATGGGAGTTTGATGGAATGGAAGGTGTGATGTGGGATATCGCGTGCTATCTGGCCTGTGTACGAGTACTGTGCAAGATGGCAAGTTTGGATGAGACCTATAGGGACTCAAAACGAGCTTCTGGAGATATCATAGGCTGCTCGTCTTTGACGTAATCACAGATACGGCACGGCATGGTGGTCTACGTCCCGCCTCGAGGTGTAAGGATACTTTTCTATTTCATTCGGTATCGTCTGACCGACTTCCCATCATGTACGACTACCTAGTCTACCAATTAAACCGCCCGAACCAGGACCATGACCATGACCAGGACCACCTCGTATCGTACACATTATTCCTTCGCCCTACCCTGACCGTAGTTCGTTACCAGTACTCTAGGGTACAACGCATAAGCAATCCGAAAGGCATGTCAAGGGCGCACATCACGACTGGAGAGAAAACGACGCAAATAATCGCGGATGGCGGTCCGATACAAACGGACGATGTCGGTAAAGAGGCACAAGACGTCCATCACTCAAATGCTCCCGGGATCGTAAGCGACAGCCTTGGTTCATTCGCTTGCTCCGTCTTCTGCTGTTCTTTCAGTGAACTCGCATTCGGTTGCATGTCCGCAATCTTCGATGCTGTAGTGTCGTAAAGATCGTGCGGACGCTGAGGTACGGCTTTGACTTCAGTAGCAATGCTCGTCGATTGTTCGTCGTCGAAGATCGCCGCCTTTTTAGCCTTCTCCCATGACTCATCCGCGTCACTGTCCCTCCGCGTGATGATCGTCTTCCCAATCGATACCCTCTTCTGGTCCGAGTGGAACGGATCCTCTTTCAGCCTGACTGGAGCTTTGAGCTCTTTGATCTGGAAAACCTCTGCAATCTTTTCCTGGTCAAGATCCTTGATGTTCTCTTTTACATCCTCCGACGAGCTCCTCGGGGTATCTTTAGACTGTAACGAGGCAGGCACGACGCCTCCGCCGATCCTGGCCCAGAACATCCGTTCCCTCAGCCGGACGCTTTCCTCCCACGCCAACCTCTCCCCCTCTTCGTCGTAAGTCCGCCAGTACCCATCCTTGATCATCCGGAGAAAGGCAAGGAAGTCTCCGGACGCTCGAACTCTGCCGAGACAGTAATCGCAAAGTGGATATCGCTGGGCATTGTCATTGTCGCTAGTCCTGAATCGGTGTGTGCGAGCATGCTGGTCGTCCTTCCTATGTTCCCCACACAGAGAACAAGAGAAGATGTAAAGTCTGGCGGATGCCGGCATGGGCTCAACAATCAAGCTTCCCTCGCACATGCTGCTGAGAACCGCCCTTCGAGCCAGCCATGATAGACCTGGGGCAGTGTCCAAACGTAGCGTTGGTTCGAGGTCCTCGGTGAGCGCTCGCTTGTAAAACTTTGTGTCTTTGAGAGGTGTGTTGGCGAGAGGATGGTCTCTCGGTGAGGCGCCGCTGTTCGTTGAAGCGGCCGTGCTGGGAGTACCCGGAGTAGATGCATGCGTGCCAGCAGTAGAAAGAGATGACGTGGATCCGTTGGAAGGCACAGGGTTTGAAGTATGCGATTGCGCCTGATTCGTCGAACTGACCAAGCTCATCACGTTCAGACCACTGTATGAGCCGCTTGTAACCCTGCTTGGGGGCGCGGAACTCCGATACAATTGAAGTAACGACTGGAAGTCATCATATGCCTGGAGGTCGGTACGGAGGACTGGATGGATCAAATGTGTGAAGCTAGTAGGGTGTGCGGGCGGGATGTCGACCACCCCTGGTGTATTTGGTGACAGACGTAAAGCATCAAAGACCTTATTAAGATTATCCTGATTAGTCACACCTGGTGTAGACGGTGCCGTCGAATTATTCGTGTTTGTTTCTGCCTCATCACGGTCGGAACTCATATGCTGCATAACGACTTTGAGCTCTGCCAGTTGCTCTTGATGCGAAGCGAGAAGAATCCCGGTGTCTTTGAGCTGGGTCCGCAATTGGTCATTTCTTCGCTCCGCCACCTCCTGTACGGCCTCCTGCTCTTTGCGTGCTGCCGCTACCATCTAAGTCGAGTCAGCAAGGGCAACTCACAGCCGATAAGCTGAATCACCTTGTTGGCTTCCTCAAACAGGGCTTCGGTGAGACCTTCCAGCTCTTGCTCGATGACCTTTTTGTCCTTCTCCGCAACACTTCTCTGCTTCCTTTCCTCGGAAAGCTTAGCCATCAGTGAGATCGTCTGGTCATCAACATCAGTCTTCTTCACCAGTATCCCGGTCGCAACCATCTCCGCATGCTCCCGTGCTTTCGTCTCAAGCTGCCGTATTCTTTCTCGCGCCGATTCGAGCTCATGTCTGGTTGCGGCAAGCGAGTCATCAAGGTTGGTCTGATGGTTTATGGCGTTTATCAGCTTGTTGCTGAGATTCGCAACTTCGCTGCTCAGGTCCGGGTGGTGAGGTGAGCTGGAGCCCCTCCTGCTAGATGCGTCGGAAGAGATGCTTGGACTTCGCGGGTCCGGCAAGGTATTCATACCCTCGGAAGGGGAGTGTAGCTGGGAGCCGGACAGAGCAGATGGTCTGGTGGCAGTGGCCATGTTGAAGAGAGCGGACGTGGAGTTGGACTTTGCAACAGACCTTTGTGGGGCGGCAGGCTTGGAGAGCGAAGTGAGCGAGCGGGCGTGTGACCAAGGCTTCTGTGAACCGAGGACGCCGTGATGGCTCACGCCGTGGAGGTGGAGGTAGCTAGAGGTCGAAGTTAGAACCGCATTGCTATAGACATGTTCTATGACAACGGCATCTGCGACAAGGCTGCACGAAGAGTAAATCACTCACTCAGCCAGGTTGACGGTGTGAAGTACTATGGTACAGCAGTTGCAGTTCGGGCCCGAATAACTCAGGTCGCGAGTCAGTAAGAGCGAAGCACTGAGGCTTAGGCTTTGATTATTAGCGCCAAAGAGGAGGACTGCAAATGAGAATCGATCATCACGGTCATTGGAAAGAGCGTCGTTGCACGAAAGAGAGGTTACAGAGCCGTTTCTAGCTCCGTGAAGTGCGTTTGTAGTTGTGGTTGTAGTTGTAGTTGTAATGGTAGTTGTAGTGTAGTGTAGAGAACGTCAAGTACAGTACCTTCTGGGAGGTTGAGATCCGGTTACCGATGTGGAAGAGGGAGGAGAGGAGAGGAGAGGAGAGCGCGGCCATGTCAAGCAAAAAATGGGCTCGGCAGGATGCATCCACTAACGCACATGGACTTTCTTCCTGTCCAATCATCTGTCATACCGCCCAGTCCAGTAGGGGCTCGCTAGACTCATTTGAGCTTAGTGTATTGGCTGACGCACGGACCACACTGTTAGTAAGGTAAGCTTGTCATGCATCGGTCATCACCAGGTAATCAATATTGTCAGTTGGACATGATGGAGTGACAATAAGGTAAGCAGGAAGGTGGAACTCATCACGAACCCAACATTGACTAATGATCAACTTCTCGTGAGTGCTGACAATGACATCAATAACTGACTGGAGCTCTTTTGATCCGTGGACTGGGCGCTTGAGGTGGTAACTCCACAGATTGCACAGCCATGAAAGCATAGACGGCCCATATTGGTGAAGAAAAACTTGGTTGCATTGTATCAACGCTCTAAGCTAAAACCCAGAGTGCTGAAGGGAACACCAACGCCATACATAGGAGATGATACACTCTGCAATCAATACCCAGCCGATTCCAATTTGAACGACGCCGTACCCTTGTTCAATGTCACGTCTCCGATGAACATCGACCTCTTGCCTTCCACCCACGCGTGGAAGGCCATCTTGAACAGCTTCTGCTTGGGATCCGACGTGTTCATGGCTTCCGTTGCGATCATGGCGCTGCCGGGGCTGACCAAGCCATACGTCCCTCCTGGGGCGATCAAAGGTTGGGCGAACTTCTTGTAAGGCCCGAACAAGGCCTGCGAAGTGGCGTAGCTGGTGCGCCAGTTGCTATCCTGGAAGTTGCACTGCTCGGAGAAGAACAGGTAGTAGACGTTCTCGTATAGGACGAGACTGGGCGCTTGGATCAGCGGCGCGTCCCCGGCGTCACGAGCCAGTATCTGCTTGGGCACTCCTTCGGGCGTGACTCCGTCGTCACGGAGGCCTTGCATCATGATCGGAGTGCTTGGTCCGTCAGTCCGGTAGACGACATATAGCTTGCCATCCTTGTCTTGGAACCCGGCCGGGTCGGTCGCGCTTTCCTTCCCGGGGGGACATACGAGCGCTTCGGCACGTGCGAGATAAGGACCTTCGATGTTGGTTGAAACTGCCGCGCCGATACAATGGCGGTTTGATCCCTTCGCCTCGGCGGCGTAGTACATGACGAATTGGCTGTCGTGGAAACCGCGCGGGTTGGGAAGTTCAACGACATGTGGCGCCCACACATCCGGCCCATTCGTTTTCGCAGCCCCTTTGTTGACCCAACAACCTGGGTGCGGGAGGGCGTCCTGCTTGCCGTCGGGGGAGGTCCATTTCTTGCCGTCGGGGGAGGTCGATATTTGCACGTTGGGCCCAACATGATCTTTCGTTTCGCCTCTGGCATTTGTGGCGAATGCGTACCAAGTTTTGCCGACCTGGATGATGGAAGGATCGGGGAAGATGCCAGGGATCACCGGCTTCGACTTGGAATCTTGGGGTAATGCCGCACCGTGTACGGTGCTTGAAAGGGAGCCCAAGAGGGAGAGAACTGCAATGCTGAGAGACCCCTTCATTTTGGCCGCTCACTTCGGTCGACTTAGCTTCCTGATATTCTCCTTTGAAAATAAAGTAGTAGGTGGTTTTCAATAGAGGTATGTGGCCAGAAGAAGTACCGACGGTTCAGTTGGAGGTTCAAATGCGAGATAAAGAAGGATGGGTTTGCTTGTGACTGAGGGTTGATGGCTGTATGAGGAGAAAACGAAATCCAAGAGGGAAACGAGGACACCAGTACTTATAGTGTCCCAACATATGAGAATGCCAACACCGCAACATCGGCAGATGTTGGTGTTGGTTTTGGAATCTTAACATCGCCAACGGCACGAACAGCAACAAAACCGCTGAGCCACCCCCATGGAGCCTAGATCCTCCCGTAAACGTGAGGATCACAGCGCGTGCTATGCCCTACCTAACAACAACAGTAGTGTAAGAAGCAATGAAAAAAGTTGGTAGGGCTATGGCCGCATATATCAAAGCCAGGATAGGCCAGAAATGTTGGTTTCAGGAGGAAACTGTATAAATATGATAGCGTGAGCTTGGCACGGCTGAGCCCCATTGCCGCAATCCTGAACCCGATTCCCAAAGGATTCGGGGGCAAGAGGAGCTCGAGAGGGGGCGGAGACTCGAACTCTATGAATCCGCTCTGACAACGGTTGGTGTCTTGGCAATCCCTTGCAGTCCTTCGATTCTAAGCAGGAAGCTGCGGATGGATGGTCGTAAGACGGTGATGTTGGATCTGGCCAGCTTGCATGAGGCGGCACATCCTGACCCTCATGTGGCGCATCCCAACGGTGATCATTTTAGTTGCAACGAGCAGCCGGATGAAACGACTCTGCCGTACAGCTGAAGGGGGTGAAGAAAAAAGTAGGTAAAATTAGAAGGACTGAAGCCTTTATGTTTGCGGCACGGATCGTGATGAAACATGTTGGGCAGTGCAAACGACAGCGAGCCTCCACCGAGGTAAAAGCACGCACGGCGCATGTTGGAAAAGTATATGACGGGAACCTGCGGCGGGAACCGGCTGTGATGTTGGCCTGTTGGATAATAAGCTTACGGACTGTGGGAAATGTTCAGCGCAATCCTGAATGTTGGAGAGTACGGTATTGAAGTTGTTCGAGACTGAGCGCCGCAGTATTGATGTGAAGCTGAAAGCTGAGGTCAGCGCGATAATAGCGCTGCTACAACATCGCAAACGAGACCTAGTTTGTTCGTGTTCTTTTGCTTCCAACAAATAATATCGTTCGCCATGATGAGGCCAGATAGTTTTCTTACCCAAGTACCAGTAGGATTATTCAATTTTTTCTGTGCTTGCGTTCCGAGTTTGGAGCGTTTGTCCTCTTCTGGTCACTGACTGACCCCCCGCTTTTGCCTCGTCAACTCGGGGTGGGTTGGACCGAGTCATCATGATCATTGAGGCAATACCTTAGCTACAATTGGATCTGAATCAATTCCCAAAGAAGTCCATTGTGCGTATAGCCAATTCATCAATACCCATCATGACGGCGAAGCAACTCGTCCAGCTCGTGCAAGCAAACCGCCCCGCTCTAGGCCCGTACGAAGACCTCTACAAACACTTCCACTCGCACCCCGAGCTCTCACTCCAAGAAGTCGAGACCGCCGCCACCATCGCCGACCACCTCCGGTCCATCGGCGGCTTCGAAATCCACCAACACATCGGCGGGCATGGCGTCGTCGGCGTGCTGAAGAATGGCAGCGGTCAGACGGTCCTCCTGCGCGCCGACACGGACGCCCTGCCGGTCGAAGAGCAGACGGGCCTGCCGTACGCCAGCAAAGTGACGATGAAAGACAACGACGGCGTCGTCAAGCCCGTCATGCACGCCTGCGGCCACGACATGCACATCACCAGCCTGCTCGCCGGCGCCGAGCTGCTGCACAAGACCCGCCAGAGCTGGAAGGGCACTCTGATCGCGCTGTTCCAGCCGGCGGAGGAGCGAGGCGCGGGCGCGAAAGCCATGGTGGCCGACGGCCTGTACGACAAGATCCCCGTGCCGGACATAGCGCTGGGCGCGCACCTCATGCCGTACCGGGCCGGCACGGTCGGCACCAAGGTCGGCCTGATGGCGTCCGCGGCGGATAGCTTCAAGATCACGCTGTTCGGGCGCGGCGGGCACGCGTCGCAGCCGCACCGGACTATCGATCCCGTCGTCATGGCGGCGCAGGTCGTCGTGCGGCTGCAGACTATCGTCAGCAGGGAGGTGGGGCCGGACGACACGGCCGTCGTGACGGTCGGCAGCGTGCAGGCCGGCCAGACTGAGAACATCATCGCCGACAAGGCCGAGATCAAAGTCAATATCCGCACGGTCGACAAACAGACTCGGGAACGAGTCCTCGCCTCCGTCCGACGCATCGTCAAGGCCGAATGCGAAGCCAGCGGCGCCGTCAAGGAACCCACCTTCGAGCCGACGTCGCAATTCCCCTTCACCGTGAACGACGAGCAAGCCACGGCGCCGCTCGAGGACGTCTTCGCGCAGGCGTTCGACCACTACGACCGCGACATCCCGCGCCTGCATGGGAGCGAAGACTTCTCGATCCTCGCCACGTCGCAGAACCGGCCGGCGTCGTACTGGGTGTATGGTGGTGTGGACCCGGAGAAGTGGGATGCGGCCGAGAAGGCAGGGAGGCTGCAGGAGGACATACCGATCAACCACTCGCCGTTCTTCGCGCCGGTCATACAGCCCACGCTGCAGACGGGCGTCGACTCGTACGCGCTCGCCGCGTTGAGCATCATGTACGACGCGTCGCACTCGGCAGTGTTGACAGAACGCCATCAATAATGTAATCTGAACACCTTGAACCTCGCCCCGCGTGCAGGATAGTCAAGAACCACTGTAGCGTTCACCACGCCCGAATCCGAGCACGACCGGTTCCATAACGTTAAAGCCCGATACGAAACACTTCCATACAACCCAAATAGATATCAACTAGACATCCCCAAATCCCCAACCAAAAAAAACGCCCCCGCTATGCCCCCTTCCCCCCCCCTCCACCCCCTTTTTCCCACTCATCCCTCCAACCCACCATCATCATCATCATCATCACTTCCCCCCCTCCTTCTAACCACCACGATCCGCTCCTCCCCCCTCCCATCCTTAACCCGGCCCAACAGATCTTTCAGCTGTTCCTCTGTCACCTTCTGCCGCAACTGGCCCGTCTGCGCCAGCATGATCAGCCGGTTCTCGACGTCCGTCGCGCGCGCTTCGTTGACGAGCCGGATGCGCCCCAGCCGGTCCGACGCGTCGGGGAGAAGGATCTGTGCGAGGAGCGAGGCGCGTGCGGAAGCTGTGGGAGGGGGGTGGGAGGGTTAGTTGTTGTTGTTGGAAGGAGGGGGGGAGGTTGGGATTGGGGTTAGGGGGAAGTGCCTTCTTGCTGCCTGTTCGATAGAGGAGAGCGGAAATCAGTATCATCTCTTCACTTGCCAGAGACGGGATTATGATGGAGGACTCCTCGACCTACTTTCTCTGCTCGTCACCCGCGCCACCCCCGCCGCCGCCGCCGCCGCTGTTGGAGCTGGCTTGCTGTTGGAGTTGCGCGAGGCGCGCTTTGCGGATCTGTGAGGTGCGAGGGAGTCGGTTAGTTTTTGGTGAAGAGTAATTGACAAAGCGGCGATGGTGGTGCAGAAAGGCGTGCACCGGGGGAGAGGGGGACGTACTTCTTCGAGGTCTGCGTCTGACATTTTGAGAGCGTGTGATGAGGGGGAAGCTGTAGGTTTGTTGTGGATGGGGGTTGGTGGTGGATTTGATGGTGGGGCAGGTTCTGCGTGGCCGGTGGAGTGGATCGCCGTAGTGGTTTTGACCGTTGTGGCCGAGTGAGTTCATACTCTTGAGAATTACTTGTAGGTTCGTTGGCCTGTACGAGTCATACTTCATTCTTGAAAGGGTAGAGTAGGGCTTGGAGACAAGCTGCGCCGTTCGTTTGCTATCATGAGTTCCGCTCTTGCTAAAACAAGAGTAGCATGTTCATCTCGCTGTGTCAGGGTTTCTTCATCTATGACTCGACGTCGATCTGTTAATCTTGAACTTTCAGGCATCCTGTACCAGGCTACTCGAAGGGGTTTCATGTTTTCCAATTGTACAGATCGAGGCTATATACAGTACAAATGCTATAACTTTCGTCCTCTTTCTCGCCGTTGACTCTGCTATGGTGCAACCGGTCGACGACATGCTTTTCCAAATCGTTGGCTCTTCTGTTCGCTGTCCACCGGATGTTTGCATCGCAGTCACGAGCTTCCACCCTCAGTGCCTCTAAATCCCTATTCATCGGCACCAGTCTATCCGATCTAGAAAAGGCCTTCGCTTCTAGGGCCCTTCCGCAGTCTCACTGGACCGTCCGCAAACGACGAAGGTCCCCACTCCCAGCATCTGTTAACAGAATCGATCCTGACCACGCAACCAGTCTTCGGATCGTGCGCCCATCCGCATTTCAGGCAGCCATGTCGGCGAATGCCGAGGAAAACGCCCCTGAGATCTCTCCCGGAGATGGTACACCCACGGCCATGAATGGACACTGCACAACCTACGCCCAATGCGTTCCCGAAACACGTACCTGTGTGGTCGAGGCTGGTTTCCGCGCACACGCACATGTCAGTTGGGAGAGCATCGAAACTGAGAAGATGTTGGTGATGATGACTTACCCAACGCCCGTCCGGTAAGTGGTATCGTCGACAATCTGATCGAATGCGGTCAAACACATATTTTCTGTGATGACGGAGTCGCAGAGGTGGTTTCTAGTACAGTCAAGTTGCATCGTCCGTTTCACCATGGCGCTGGGGTTCGGGCTCGCGGTGTTCTGGTCGAAGGCGTGGGGTTCGAAACGTCGAGCTATTTGACCCGCGGTCTCGCGGTCCGGAACTTTGTTGGTCCCGGCAGGCGTTGGGGACGCCAGGCAGAGCGTGAAGATCGCCAGGATGACGAGAGCGAAGACGGATGTTGAGTGCATGTTGAAATCTGCTCTAATGACTGGAGAAGCGGCGGTCAAGAGGATCTTCAAAGGGGTTCGTGTTTCTTTCTGGAGTGTTTGGAGAAATCTGAACTTAAAATCCGGAAAACAGTTCGACTCAAGAACCACAGTCAAGTTCTCCCTAGACACCAGGAAGGCAATGGGCTGCTTTATCGACCTTCGCGCACTCAGGACGGGTCACGCACCTCAGAGCAAGAATCATCATGACGTAGACAAACGTGATACAGGCTTCGTTGGTGCAGCCCAAAGAGCCAAATTTCATGTCTAACCATTTCCCGGTATAGGAAACTATGATGTAGAAGAGATTAAGCGCAGCATTGTCCGTGTAGACGAATACTGATATACGCTGTAAACGATTGTGATGCCCGTTGAATCGGGAAGATCTCGCCCAACGCCATCCCAGCATCTCAATGTCGGCGGCATGTTCAGCAGATACGCGGCGGTTCTGTTTCCAAGAGACGCACTTCATTAGCCGCAAGGGGGTGGCGTTTCGACTGCTCCGGTAGGCAACCAAAGCAACTCGAGTTATTCGCCGACGCCTGGACGGAAGTGCCTCCGAAATCAACATCGTCAACAATACAGTGACAGCCGGTCGAACAGCCATGGCTCCTAATTCTTTTCTTTTCTTCAGATTTCCCCTTGTTGATTCGTGTCGCAAGATAAGCAACCCGCCAAAATTCAAGACGACACATTCATCTGGACCCTCCAACGTGCGCCGGAGCCTTGCATCTCACGCGATCGGCTGCACGCACTATAGGGCAGGGGCACTCCATGGGTTGACTACCTGCATCGTCATGCTCTCATGGTAGAGGAGGTGCTTCCGTTGGTGATTTAAGACGATGGTTGGCGGTGAGATAATAACACCATGTCTTGTTGTTATAGTGCCTCTTGAAGCGCTCCGTGTAGCTTGGGCTACAGTGGGTTTGTAGCACAGTCGTCGAATTCTTGTGGCGAGAGCTTCACCTTTAGACACCGTTGAATCATAAGGTATAAACCTACCTAGGTATTCTATGGACTAAAATAAAAATCTAACCCTATCCAGAGCCACCTAACAATGCCATGGTATCCGCCCCCAAAACCCGCATCCAAACCGCTACCCAGAACCGATGCTATGCTAAGCCATGCCAATAAGAATAAAAACCAAACCAATAACCCCCGCAGTCCCCCCGCCTAAAAAATGCCCAAATAAAAAACCCCCCTAACGCCCCCCCTTCCTCCCCGCCCGCGGCACCGCCGCCACCTTCCTCCTCTTCGCCGCCCCATCAAGCCCATCGTCGAGGGCCTGCTGAAGCTTCCGCTTCGCGCCCCCGACGATGGGCCTGACGAGGGCCCTCAGCTCCTTGCCGCCGCGGTGCTCCTTGGGCCGGGGGCCCAGAACGCCCCGACACGTCGGAGCACCGCAGCGGCATTGCTGGACGTTCTTGACCGAGAAGGGGCTGCAAGGTGTGATGAGTTAGCGGTCATCGAAGACTGGTGATGGAGGGGGTTTTTGGGGGGGGGGGGGGGGGGTTAGAGGACGCTTACTCGAAGTTGTAGTCGTATGTCAACTCCTCCCCGGTCATGATGCCCTTGTCGCCGGCAAAGAGGGCCATGCGTGGCTTGCCGGCGACGGTCCACTTCGTCATGCGGCAGTTGGGCGCGCATGAGTGGTTGACGAACCGGGCGATCGAGCCCCGGGTCGCGTCGATGATCATGTTTTGGTCGAAGAGCATGAGGTAGTAGCACTGTCGGAGGGTATTAGTGCTGCTTCAGAAGTCTTATGACTTAGTATTCATACCTCGTTGTCCTTGTATCTGGTGTTCATTCGGTCCTCACATTCCGCCTGGGTGATGATCTCGCCGGCATACTCGACAATGATCTGATTGGGCTCAAACGTCCGGTTGCTCCGAACGCCATATCCACGGTTAGCAGTCTTGATGACCTCAACACCGATGTTATATTTCCCGCCAGCTTTGCACCGTTTCTTCAAATCCTCGAAGCTGCGGTTGGTGCATGCCTCCGCACCAATGCTACAATTGTTGTCGTCACATTCGTAAAACATGAGTCGGTTGAAGCAGTCTTCATCGCAGCCATTTCTGGGCTTGCAGATGCAGGTAGAATATTCTCGGAGCTTGGTGTTTTTCCAGATGTTGGCGGCCTCTCCAATGAATACATCTAGAAGCACGGTTAGCGGGAGCAGCAAAGCAGGGGGTAAGATGACCTTACTCTTCTGCGTCTTCTTCCACTCCTCAGGCTTAGGCTGGCCAGGCGGTAGTGGTGAGAACACCTCGAAAGGGAGCTTGAAGTCTCTCCCGGTATCTAGTAATCTTTGCCCTGCAAACATCGGTAATGGCAACACCTTGTTCTCCTTACGCTTCTCGGGGCTCTTCGACATCTTCTTCTTGAGTTTGTTCTTCGTGTCAGTCAATCGTGGGTCGAAGTCGCGTTCTTGCCCAACGTATAGACCTTGAGTGAGCCACCGCTTGACTTTGGGCTTCGGTACTGCATCTCGTGACAACGTAGATGTACCGGTGTCTGCTCTGACCAACTTATCGTCTGCAACGCGTGCCCGCTTCGTGAGGGGCGCCTCAACGATCTTCTCCTCCTGAAGACAAGACTCTCTGGGTCTTAAAGTAGTCCTCCTATCCACTTTGATAGCCTGCAGCTTCTCCTTTCCAGCAGTGATTGCCTCCCTCCCCCGCTTCCCCAAGGCTGTTGTAGTAGTTCTGACCATACTCGTGGCTTTCTCTATGAGCTTCAGACGCGTCGATCGTCTCGTCGTTGTTGCCTCGGCAGGTTCGGGCTTCTTCTCCTCGTCGACAGGCATAGCGTCAACCTTCCCAATTGGTTCCGAAGAGTGGATAATTTCCGGAACAAGCTGATCTTGAGCCACATCGTCACGGTCGACTAGTGTTGCGCCGGAAACGGTGCGGCTGCCGCCCTCGCTGGTCGTCTGCGGCGCTTCGTCGGCAGCTCGATGCTCCAGACTTCTGATGCGGTCTGAAGCACGCGGAGTGGGTTCAATGTCGGTGAGTGCGTCATACCAAGTGTCTTCAGCTTCGGGCTTCATAGTCGCGTCCGTGACCATGCTTGAGGCGTCGTCAGTATTCTCGGTAGGTGGTGTTATGGTCGAGCGCGCGGTGGAGGGGTCGTAAGAATTATCGCAAACAGTAATGCATGAGAGGGTAGAAGCAGACGAGGAGCGTGTCATAATACGTGGAGCCATTGCTGCTAAGTGAGGGTCTTAAACAGAGCGGAGAAGCGTGCTATGCTTATAGGTAGGCAAGCTGATCGGAGCAGACGTGTGCAGCGTGTACAAGTATAAGAACTGATCTTGACTTGGGACAACGGTTTATGATTGGGAAAACTGTGAAGCTCGCGTTTCTCATGATGTGTACGTGTATGAAGGTGAGAGGATTTGAGAGGGGAGAAGGAGAATGAGTAGGTGTTTATATAGCACATGTTTCTGTTATCGGAAGGTTGAAAGGGAGGTCGAATTCGCGAGACGTGCAAGAGCACACAACAAACCATTCTCGGCCAATCATCGATGGTCCATTCTTCAACATTCCTTCTCTTCCTGGCTATGGACGAATTGACCAGGCAACTTGCATCTCAGAGGAAGAAGGTCACAATGGAATTATATAAATTATTAAGCTGGTCTAATATACAGAGGGAATGCCAGGCTCTCGGCCTCCTTTCCTCATACAGTAGTATACACCAGATCCGGAGATGCACTCACATCGTATCCGTCTCTTCCAAAGACCCAAATTACTACAATGCTGAAAGTGACACATGAGTCGCTGAAATGAGGGGAACAAAAGTCCGTAGAGGTGACGCCCGCTCCCCGATAGATAACACACAAGGAAAAAGGCGCACTCCAGTATGATAGCTGATCACTTTCTGTGGCCTTCCTCCAAGGCCCCTTCGGCCCCGTGCATAGGCCCCTGAAAAGCAGGACTTCCACCACTGACGTTCTGCATTTCTACACCGCCACCCTGCTGCTCCGGGACCAACGGAGCCTGTGGTTTGCCCCTCCTTGGACCAAACCTCTGATCTCCTTCCTCGTACTTTCTCTTGAAATGCAGATACGTCGGCGGCCTAGGGCGGATGAGCACCGCGACCAAGTTGCGGAGGATGCTGCCTTGACTGAAAGGCCGATGTCGATCCTTTTTGAGAAACTTGTGCGAGTTCAACAGCTCTCTAGTGGTCTCTCCGCGAGCGGCCAAGTACAGATGATACGCGAAGAGTGTAGAGGGATACGGTAGGGCAAGGGCGCCGTAGAGAACCAAAGCAAAAGGAACACGCCATTCGTTGATCGCCTCGCGAAACGAGATGCCTTCCATTGTCATGTATTTCAGACAATGACAGAGACTTGCGCCAATGAGGAAGAGACTTATGATAGTCCCTGAGCTCACGAAGGTGAAAAAGTACCGATAATTGCGCCTGCCGACACAGTTGTTTAGCCAGACGCAATGATGATCCTGGGTCTCTACACAGCTGTCGCAGACCCTGCAATGATGGGCCCGAGGAGGTCGCCAGATATTGCACGTTTTGCAGTATTTTACTGGGACTTCCATGGCTGCGTTGGTCGGCCTCATAGACTTGACCAAGGTCCAATCGTTCAGTGAGGGTCCAAGTGTCAGCGGGTCATCACTACTATCTGGTGGAGGTAAAGGGTGTAGATTTCGAGGAAGAATCTGCATGACGAGATGTCAGCTTTTAGCAAAAGACTAATATAGAGAGAACTTACTCCAGAGTCAGTTACAGATGCATGTATGAAAGAAGAAACACAAATATAAAAAATATATGCAAAGATGATTGGTATCGCGGGTGAGACGTTGTGCCATAGCCATGGCGCCCTGTTTGGGGAGAACTGATTAGTGCAACCGCCTTCGCCGAGCTTCTAATGTACCCTGAGCTGCACTTACGAATATGCAAAGAAAAGGACCCCCGGGAGAATCACAACGATGCCGGTAGCTACATTCATAGGTCTATCCCTAGCGTTCTGTAACCTGCCACCCAGGCAGAAAACCGTATTACCAGCAAAGTATTGATAATTCCGGCCAACTTCTCGCCTCACCTCCTGCTGCACCTTTGCTCGAGCGGACCTTGGTGATGACGCACCGGACGAGAGGCGTTCTCGGCCTTGAGTGTCGTTGCTTGGTTGTACGTCTCCTTTGGTCGGGAGCAAAAAGCTCGAACGGAATGATCTAGGCGACTTTGATGGCGGCGACAGCATATTATGACTTTTCTTGTACTCCTTGTGAAGATCTAGATGGGTTGGCCGAGGATTTGAAGAACGATCCTGCAGCGGCCGGACACTTTCGGTCATGCTCTGAACCGTTCCATAGCCCGTTGGACTTGTGTTTGCAGTACCTCTGTCTGGTCCATCCTGCTCAGTGAAGTCTGTCCCTCGCAACGGCGGTGGGATCTCCTGGTCCTGGTGGATTTGAGGACCCTGCCTCAGAGTCAGGTTTGAGCCCACACTCTGTCGGTTGGCATTGCTCGCGGTCTCGCTGTTTCCATCTTCGCCAGCAACAGATTGCATAGTGTTCGGTCTCACGCCGCGCTGCGCTTGCAGTCGTTGCGAGCTCATGGGGCGAAAGAAAGCGTGGGAGGCAAGTGAAGGAACGTGGGTTTTGCTCGTCCGGCTCGAGACACTATGCGATCTATTTGTCCCTGACATCGGCCGTCCGGACGCTCCAGAGAGAACGCCACCCCGCAGCACACTCAAACCACCTGTCTGCGGTAGGCCCCGACGCGAAGGTGGGGGTTGTGACCACGTATCGCGCTGAGAGGAGTTTTGAGCGGTCGATGGAGGGCGCGAGTAATTCATAGCTGAACTACCGGCAGAGATTCGATCCCGCGCGGCTCGCATGCGTGCCGTACTCGTAGCAGTGCCAACGTCTTCATTGCCATCTTCTGACGCTATGTCGGTCATGCGAGACGATATGACACTCGGCGCATGGCGCGACTCTGGATCACCGCTCGAGGGTCGCTGAAAGGATGTGCTAGCAGTTGGGTCATGGAAAGTCGGAGAGGTTGAAGGGATCATAATATGGGTTGGAGCGTTCCGTGGTCAGAGCAGGCGTGGTAGTTAACATCAAGGCCTCCGGAAGCCAAAAGGCAAGGTGTAATGAGGCGCAATGGGGCTCGAGGAGAGGTCGTACGTCGAGATTAAACGAGAAGAGCGAGGTGTGTTCAGTATAATTAGAAATTACGTGATGCCTGCAGTGGTTGAAACAACAACCATCTTCAGCAGTGAACGGCTGAGTCGTAGGCGGGTTGATCTTCGGTTCTTCCAGGGGCCGCCGTCATCCTCTAAGGTACGCGCAATTCCGGATAACAACCTTAGAGACGAACTCTGTTAACTTACTGAGCTAAGATTCAGTTAGCGAGAGCCTTCCTCAGTGATTGATTAGTCAGCCACCAATCCAACGTCACAGCGTCGGGTACCTCTGTACCCAAACAGCACCCGAATCCCACGAGCACATCTCCAGCAGCTATCGGAGACATCGACCCTGTCAAACAGCACAAGCACACACAATGTCCGGAACAGCCGCCCGGGTAGCCAGCAAGATCGGCTCGGCCGCGAGCGCGACAGCCGCCAAGGCCGCCGAGGCCGGCTCCTCCAAATCGACGGGCGTACTCCAGAAGGGCGCAAAAAGAGATCCGGAGCTCTACGTTCGTCGCCCCTGTGTCCCTCCCCCAACCCAACAACTGCAGGTGGAAAGGTCCTAGCTGATCACGACGTTTCCGGCGAACAGATCCTGCTAGCCATCATGTCCGGCGCCTTCACGATGGCCGGTTGGCATTTCGGTATTATCTCTCCTCCCCCCCCACCTTCGCGTGACGTGGGACCCTGCTGAGCGGGGCTCGAACTCAGGGCGGAAACCGACGTCGTCGTCGTCCGAGGCGCCCGTCAGCATGGCGGAAGGGACTATGCCTTGGCAGGTAGAGGACAAGGGAAAGGCCGCGAGCGAGAATTTCAAGTATCAGTACCATCCCGGCGGTGATCCCAAGGCTGCGCCGAAGAATGCGCCGAGTGCGCTGCATTCGGTTATAGTGCCGAATGTCAACTTGCCGAAGGTGAGTGCGTTGCTGGTTACTCCACATACACCGAGTTGTTGGGTTCTTCAAGGTTGTGAGACGGATAGGGCTGATACTTGTGGATAGGAGCTACATGAGAAGTACAACAAGTGGGGCAAGGATGATTACTAGGTAGGTATCAGGAGATACGGTCTTGGTGATGAGGGAGGTCGGGGTATTGTAGATAGTTAAGGCAAGGCGTCGAATCAGTTGTGCTACCAAGAGATTATTGCGCTATGTGACATCTTGAGCTTTTCATGCTAATCGCCGCGACCGGAGCGATCTCTGCGTCAAGGAACCTCAGGGTTTTAGGTCATGTCTGTGCGTCTGCGTGAACCGTATTCCAGCACTCGCTCCTACTTTCTCTTCAATATCACCATCTTCAAGACAGGAGCCAAACGCCCAGACCTTGTACGCCTGCTAATCAGCGCCTCAGTTATTCAAGACCCTGTAGCGAGCTGCTTCTAAGCCATCGTACAATCCTGATAGCGTAGGTAACCACTTTGACATCCCTCTCCTGCTCGACTCAAGAGTTCTTCACCACCTCAGCCTGATCATTGCTGTTCCCCCTACCCTCAAGATGACGCTCCAAGCTCCCGAAAAGATCCACCTCCCCATCCGAGCTCTTCACCTCACTCTCCTGCCGGGCTTCTACTCCAGCGCTTTCGGTATCTTCACGAGGAGCCTCGTCGAGCGGTGCAAGGTTCGCATGACTAGCAGCAAGGGGCAACTCGGGCGAGCTGGACAGATCGCGCGAGATCGGCGGTACAGGAGCTGGCTGAGGAGGAAAGGTAAGTTCGGCGAGCGGCGACATCCGGGCAGCAGTCACTTCTATCACGGGCGGTGGAGGCGGTTTCGACGGGGATCCCGACAGCGAGCCCGGCGCGTCTGGGTCAGGTGACGGAGACAATTCACCCTCCTCGCGGTCGTCGTCATCGCCCTCGCCCTCGCCCTCTTCGCCCTCCTCTCCGTCATCGTTGTCGTCGTCGTCCTCGTCACCATCCTGCATGAGCGAGTCGTCGGCCATCTCTGCATCAACCCCACCGTCAACAACGACTTCAGTCGACGTAGCATCAGCTTTAACGCCCTCGACAACCTGCAAGCCCCCCTGCGGCGCGACAGCAACATCCATCGAACCCCCAGCCGCAGCAGTCCCGCCCACCCCATCCCAATTCGGCGCGAACTGCACTTTCTTCCTCCTCCCCCTCCCCGGCCCCTTCGGCTTCCTCCTCGGCGGCGGCGGTCTCCGTCTCGGCGGCGTGGGCTGCACCATCAAAGCCGCATCCCCCGCACCCACCACGACCACCACCCCCTCGGCATTGACGACCCCAACCCCCTCCACCACCGTCCCCGGCGCCGGCGCCTCCCTCATCTCCACGTCCACGTCCACGTCCTCCAACACCTCCCCCTCCACCGCCTGCCCCTCCGGCGCCAACACCACCCACACAACCGCCACCCCCTCCGCGTCCGTCTTCCGCACCTTCACCTTCCGCATCGCCCCCATCGTCGTCGTCGTCCCCACCGCCCCTCCTCCCACCGGACCCATATACATAGACGGCAACCCCTTCCTCCTCCGCGCCAAATACTCCACCTCCGCCCCCTCCAAATGGCGCGGCACAACGCCCCACTTCCTTGCGACAAACCCTCTCTCCGCCCCCATCCCCGTCCCCGCACCCACACCCACCCCCTCGCCCCCCTCGCCCCCCTCATCCTCCTCGCCCCCCGCGCCCTCCTTCTCATCCTCCAACGACAACAACGACGACGGCGGCGCCGGCGGCGGGCGGAAAACGCTGCCCGACCTTGCCGCCCGCAGTAGCGCCTGGCTGTGTGGGGGGGGGAGGTGGTAGTCTCGCGGCATGGGGAGTTCCGGCCAGGGCATGCTTCCGCGGCCGTGGCTGTGGCTGTGGCTGCTGTGGGTGGCTAGGGTGGGTTCGGCGCGCGGGGCGGCGCCCACGACGGTGGGTTGGCGGCGCCAGTGCCGGACGGGGAGGCCTTCGAAGACGTCGTGGTCGATTTGCGTGCGGGTTGAGCGCGATTGTCGGTTGTTGCGGTACTGTGGGGGGGCGGGTTGTTAGCGTGACTGGGTAAGAAGTTTCGGTTTTAAGGGCTAGAGGGAGTTGGGAAGGGGATAGGGGGGAGAGGTAGGCAGGGTTGTGGTGTCGGTATGAGTGTGGCGCGGTCTGCGGGGAGATTGATGAGGGAGGGCTGCGGAGATGCTTACTGGAGCCATTGTGATACGCCAAAGCTGGTGTATAGAAGCGGTGTTGGTCAATGCGCGCAAGGAGATCAATAACATCGGATGATCGTTCTTACGCTTTCGTACTATAACTTTCTTGGACTAGGCGCAGATAAGCGAATCGCAGGTAGATCTCATCAGCTTGGCAAGCCTTCATTGGGAAAATACTATTGCGCTCTGCTCTGGTAAGCTCTGCTCCGATGAGATCAGACTTATTAAGCTGGTGAGAAACCCGCGCTTCTTATTCTGACACCAATGGGTCAGTCGATTGATGACTATGAACACATGTACAAGCTTGACCACATCAGGTACGCTCGAAGTATCTGTACCCGAACTCATAAGAAGCCCACAATTGTCTTGATCGTAGCTGGGAAAATGGTCGAGATGGTGTGAGAGATTGCCCCTCGCCGTACGAGGTGAGACATGCTTTGGGTTGTGAACTGGTACTCTGTGTAGCTGACATAGCCCACGCTCCCGTTATATACAAGTTTCCAGAGTCCGATGCAGCCCTGCTCAAACACAATGCCTTGTCAATCAAATAATAAGTTATACTCCCAGCTTCAACATCAAGTCCACCTAAAACGCATGTCAGTGATTATCGCCTGACGTGGAGAGAACCTTCAAACTCACCCAGTGTCCTTCACCCGCGCTATACCCCCTTCATTCCCCGTTTGCTTGCCCTAAAGCACCCCCATCAGCACTCTCCAATCCCATACATAAACCAGCCACTGGCCATAAAACAAGGCCAGCTCCCATGCTCAAAACTCACCGTCTTCCCCCCCTCAACCACCAACCGATCCAGCTGATAAAACTGACTAACAACCGTCTGCCTCTATCCACCACAACCCCATCATCAGCCCTATACTTCCCATATCCTATCCAACATCTGCCCCTCTCCCATCACAACAGCTATCCAACCCCCCCCCCCAAAAGCGTATCATCTCCCACCCCCTCCTCGACACCCACCCAGCGAACCCCCCCCAACCATACCATACACCTACAAAGAAACCCCACCCCCCAACTCCCGAGAAAACATACCTTCATCATCCTCAACTCCTTAATCCCCCTCTGCAGCAGCTCCTGCACCCGCCGCTCCTCCACTTCCCCCCGATGTTCGCGGAAGGCATCGATCGTCCGCCGCCGCGCGTATTCGCGGAAGTTGTACGAGGCGAATTGCCGTGATAGGCGGAGGAGGGAGCGGAACTGACCGGAAAGAAAATTGTAGAATGTCAGTTTGGCTTGTGACCGGTAGCTGTGCCCTATCGTGCGATGACGGACTCAATTGGGGGGGCGGGAGGATGGAGCAGAGCGGAGAGGGGAGTGTGTGGCGTGTGAGATTGATGTGTGGGGGGTGATGTGGACGTACGAGGGAGCGGGCTTGGAAGGCGGTGTCGCTTCTTATTGAGGTCATTGACATCTCTGAGGGATATGGTGGCAGGGCCTGCGCTGGGCGGGTGGAGAGTTGTGGGGGTGGGAGGAGTTATGGCGGAGACGGAAGTTGAGTAGGTGGGTTGGCGCAGGATGTGAGGTATTAATGGTTGGGATCAACTCATCAATGAGCTTCTGCCGGTAAGGAGAGGTATCTTTGCAGTCGTATAGAGCAGCAAGAGGCCGTGGGCAACATTGGATATTTGCCGTCAACATCTTCCTAATGCCGGCCCTAAGATGCTCCGATCATGCTTAGTCATCATAATATCTGGGTCCAGCATCAAGCCTGCCCTCTCTGAGGTTTTGGTCTTAGGGTTCGGTACACTTTCCCTTCAGGATAAACAGAAATACTAGCTAATGGACATTGCCTGAGAGGATCAGGGTCAACCGCTTAGGAGTGCAGCAATTGGAGCCGTGGAACACCTCGAGCTCGTCCCCGTTGTCGCACTGGCTTTTGATGACGTCGTTATAGTTGATACTCTAGTGTCCTCTAAGAGATCTTGACGTGAGCTGCTGTTGTCAGACAATGACCGCCTGATTCTGCAGGTATTCAGATAGGCTTACCAGCGGGAATGGATCTATACCATCCGATGTCCAAGATAATGGGTAACAGTACTTACTGTACCTCCAGTTTCAGCCTTCGTGAGCGAAGACTTGGCTTCGAAGTATAAGAATAAAACTATAAGAACCCTAGAAAGACATACAAGAAATCCTGACAACTATCTAGAAGAAAAAAAGGCCGCAACGCTTCCAACGCGCTTTATTATGGTGCATCACTTTCTACCTTATCGTACCTCATACACCATGCCCGGCTTACCTTAGCGAGGGAGAATCTACCAAATCGTCGTCATCGAGCCCAGCGTCAGCACCACCCACTTCACCGCACCGTGTTCGTCTTTCAGAGGCGTCCAGTGCGTCGCGAACTTCTCGTTGCCCCGCATCGCGGCCGATCGGCGCGTCGAGAGGTTGATCTCCGAGGAGACGGCACGGCCCATCTTCAACGAGTCTTTGATCCTGGTCTTGAATTCCTTGGTCATGAAGGGTGCGTGTTGAGCTAGAGTCCTGAAGATGTCGCTGCCGACAAAGGGCGTACCGGCCTTCGGGTTGATGATGAGCATCTCGAGTATGTCGGGAGAGTAGTACTCAATCGTGAAACTGTCGTAGCTCAGGACCAGATACTGTGATGCATTAGCCTGCAAGGTCACGGAGGATCGAAAGCCACGAGATGGGAGGGGTAGAGCAGCACAGCCTACCTTTGAATATGCGGTGTAGAACATCTTCATCTGGGTTTTCAGGTTCATATTCTCAATCCGGTTCAGCAGCCCCTGCTCCATGCCAGCCTCTCGTACATCGGCTGTGACCCTGGTGCTACTGCGTGTTCGGAAAGATTTGAAGAAACCTCTCGGGCCGGTCGAATTGTCTCGTGTCAACGGCGGTGACGACAGTGGAGCTTTGTCCTCTTCCGGCTCGTCGGAGATGGACAAGACACGCAGAATGTCGGAGCAGTTGTGGATTGTTGTCGAGCAATTGATCTGTCCGCCCAAGTAAAAAGCCACTTTGCCATCGGCGCCGTACAAGGGCGCTGAAAGGGCGCATTAGCGGTCCTTGCCTATCTGAACCGAGTTTCTGCATAAAGCGCAACTTACCGACATAGAGCAGATTCCAGAACGGTTCACCGTTCTTTCTATAGTTAAGCAGAAGTTCAACACTCTCCTGTTTACTCTCAATTGAGACCTTTAATCTCTTTACCGCTGCAATGTCGGTATATTTGCCCTGAAGAAATCGACAGTTTCGCGGTATGATATCAGTCCGGGAATAGCCTGTGACTTTGATGAATCCGTCCGACGCGAATACGATCGGATTATCAGCCTTACTGCATACGGGCTCAGTCAGTACGGTATTTCAGACGTCTAGGGGGCTCCAGACACTCACGCAGGATCTGTGAGACAGAAACAGTCCCCGAGACCAGCGTATCTCCCTCGATCGCTGGACAGCGCCTTCACCGCGCTGGTTGTCATCTGATGCTTGACGAAGCGTGGATAGATGTCCGTAGCCAACAGTTTCTCGATATATTCTTGAGCATCGCCGAAAATAAGCTCCATTGCCGGAAGGGTGGAGATGGTGCTAGATTTGATATCCGCATTGATTCTCTTCATCATCCCTTGAGAGAGGTTCAACTGTCTCGGCGCGTCGATCGAGGTGAATTGTCGATGTATGTCGGACATGACCTTTGTCAACTCGTCCAAGAGGGTGTTGTAACGGTCCACCTTATGGTTATACCCGCATGAGCAATGAACCAGCTCTCGTCGGCGCAGGAGAGGGTGACGCAGACCTTCTCCAAAAACTCCATGTTCTCCCCACAAAACCGAGACTGACTGAACTTCAGAAGCTGATGGGCCGTTGTCGGATTATGCAGAACGATCTGGAAGACTTCGGGACTGAAGAAATCGGCGAGACCAGCTGCACCGACGCCCGCCGCTCCATTTGATTTCGCAGCCAAATCGGCAATTCTGGGATTGTGACTGTTGGACAGGTTTCTCTCGGTCGGCGATTCTCGCCATTGCACGGGCTTTTGACTGCCGTCATTGTGTCTGTATGGACTATGATGGGTCGAGTCGCCGTTGAGGCGAGCCACTCCTTGGTTGCTCTGCATATTGACTCTGAAGGTCAACACCAAAGTCGGAGGCGGAGACGGAAGGGATTGAGTGTTTGGTGATGTAGACGTACGATTATAGATTCTGTGAGGTCAAAGATTTGGTTGCGGGGCGAAGATCTATGTATGTCAAGCTTACCTACCGTATAGATTGGTGCCCTGACCGCACTAAATTAGCTCAATGATAGCACCAGATGAGAAGGGTACCTTACCTTACGGTAAGGTACTGTAACTTGACGCTTTGACCCGGTGAGGGTGTGACTTCAGCTCCGGCGGGCGGGCTGTGGTGCAGTCTTCCTACCTAACTTAATATTAATTCCTATTCTTTTCCTGAGAAGAGAAGAGGGATCTGCCGACGACCGGACCTGGTTCATCGATAGGACCGGCAAAAGTTTCGAAGCAACTGCGGAGTCGACCTCGACGGAAGTGTCCGTCCTGTATCACAACCGTGATGCGCTGCTAGTAAGGTAGCCGGGGCCACACCTGCCGACGACGAACCGAACCGAGGAGTCAATCATCTAAAAGTTCATGGTGATTGGTGGCTGAACAATTCCGTGCAGATCTTCATGTGTTGCGTGTAAAAATGATGCAGGGAATCTTTGCGATCTGGATCTAAGGTAATTGATCGTCGATCTATTTTTGCACTGTACGGTACCTACCATAATAGTTCGACTCTTACTCCTCAACAAGGGTTTCTGGAAAATCTCCCGTCAGTTTTGGGAAAATTCTAATGCTGATTTAAGCGGGACCTTTTCTAGAATGCCAAGCACCGTACCCCCACGATACTTGTGATTAAGCGAGAACACGGCCGAAAATAGTGCCCTGACCCAAGGTGTTTCATCCCAAATTAGAAACAATCCCTCCTCAATTTCTTCCAATCAGTAGCAATCCGCCCGGCATTTATAACCACCAAATTTTCCTCTGTCAAGCAACGACAAGTCCTCTTGACATTCTTTGCTCTTCTAGCTTGCCCAGTCAATACTACTTGGCTCTCGACATTGCTGTTATTTGCTTTCTTGGTCTGCTGAGCCGTCCATCTTGCTCACTTAGCTTGTTCACCTCTTATCGCGCGTCTATGTCTTTGGAGCTTTACTTCTCTCTTCAGTGGTGGACAGTCGTGCTCAATTAGTTCCTCACAAGAAGGGGTTCTCATCCTTTCGAAGTTACCACGATCCATCGAGACAACGCAGAAGATGGGCAACCAAAGCAAACGAGAGAGACACGTACCCCAACATTCTGCTGAACATTACAGGCGGCACCGAAAGCAACTCATTGAGAAAGGTACGGTGAAGAAGGAACACGCTGATTCCACGAAGGAGAACATCTCCACGGTGTTGACAAAATGGACGAGGTAACACTCCAGAGTGCACTGCAAATGCAGATAGCTGATCGGAAAAAAGGCATTGCACATTCCTTGGAGAAGATAGACTTGATCTTCTTGTACATTGTACTAAAGAAGACATCATGACGTTCCTCAAGTGGATGCTGGACTTCTACCCCCGAGTGCGAAAGAGAAGCAGTCTTCATGAATACTGGAGAGTATGGTGCATGTTATATCGAAAGTCTGTCGGTCACAGTCTGCATGCTAAAGTAATGGATGAGGTTAATGATGTATGAATTACACTCACTCCCTGTAGGAAGAGACGAATAACGAGTTTATCATAGTACATCGACGGGTACTTGACCAGAAAGTACGACCTTGATACAATGACGCGAGAAAAGCCAGTCATGAATGTTGACGACATCTTTCTTATTCTCCATCACCACTGGGTTCTCGACACTTCAATATTCCCCAATGAGCGACAACGATTACAGCTCGCTCTGTTGCTACTTCTTTCTGCGTACACTGCCACCCGACCGGGAGCATTGGTGTACAAGGTGACAAATAAAAGAGCGCAACGGGAACACTACATTGGTTGGGAGGTTGATGAGGACTCTGCTAATGAAGGAAATGAGCCCAACTTAGACTGGGAAGTGATCAAGACTCTCTGCTATGAGGATGTCACTCTTGTTCTCTTGCCAAATTCAGATGGAAATCGAGATGTTCTTGTAATGGAGGTAGCCCTTAAATATACAAAAGGATGGAAGATGAAGCCCAAGCCGTAGGTGTCTCTGTGTGTGCTCAGTTCTTAACTAATTACTAATGTCTGATTAGTAAAACCTACATTCTCACCGAAGTTGACGCTCTTATTTTTGATCCAATTATACTTATGATTGCTCTTGCAATTCTTGACAACGCGTTCGAATCTGAGATCAAAACCGTGGAACAACTCTTACGCACTCGAGTTAAGGCGCCACGCCGAAGCTTGCACTTCTGGTGGAAAAAAGAAAAGTTGAAAACTCCAGTTTTTCGTCAAGCCGAACTCTCTGCCACTGGGATCCAGACATCAGATGTCAAGGCTCTACGTTATTATACCTACCTCTACTACCTTCAGCGGTTAGGCTTTGCAGCAGGATTCATGCAGATTCTATGTGCATATGACATCCGACGAGGAACAGGTGAAGCAGTCGACGGTATGTACAAATATTCTCAAGAGATGCTCCTTCTGGATACTTTGTACTAATATGCATCAGCTATTGCGACTCAGGGTCAGCTCCAGCAGGTCATGGCTCACAGAGACGCCGGGATCTATCAAGCATATATCAATGAGCGAGTTCAGTGTGATGTGCAAGCAGCTTTCCTCGGGCGCCCTTCTTCCTCCGCTCTCTTTAAAGCAGTGACACATATGAGTCGCTACGTTGACCCACGGGCCCCGACAGAGCTTACCCCCACACAGACCAATGCTCTTAAGGCAGATCCAGAAATCATACAGCTTCGACAGCTGCGAGATCGTCTAACCTACGAAGCTCGTGAAGAGTCTGGCACTATAAAGAATGCGCAAGCAGAAGGAACTAAGATATACCAGATGTACAAGAAGGCTGATGACGCCCTTAAATGCGCAAAGACGAAGTTGCGAAAGTCAGCCAGGCAAGAAGCCCGACAGCATTTCTTCAACACAATCGACACAATAGAGATAAACAAACAACTTGATCCATCCCTTCTTGATTTGGATGACAAAGACTGGGAGCCTAAGACGGTGGAGCACTGTCTAGAAGAACGGAGACAGTTGGCGGAACTCATCTGCAAAGAACTTTCTGACATCAGCGACCAGGCCAAATTTGACCACAGGATTCGCACTGTCGATATGTTAGTCGCTTTGTGTCAAAAGAGGGAACCTCCACGTCGACCAAAGCCAGATCACACATGGGGAATCCTACACGAAGAAGTTTCCAAGCCTGCTCCGTTTCCCACGGCCTGCGCGAGAACACAGTGTATTTTCTGCTTTGGAAATTCAGGTGAACCATACGAAGTTCGGCTCCGCAACTATGCCACTACCTACAAAGCGAGGAACCACGTGGAGCTACATCTTAAGCACTACAAGCTGAATGATCAAATTCCTTGCCCCGATCCCGGATGTCAAAAGGCTGCCATCGTCCTTGACGGTCAACTGCATTTTATGAGTCATGCTGCACGTCAGCATAGCTATGACATTTTCCGCAAACCTAAATATTAGAAGCCTCTCGCACATATCTCATATCCTCAGCGCCGTTGCGATTGAAGAAGCTATCAGAAAAGAAAGTTCTTGGAGAGTGATACCTTCCTATTATTTTACCTTGTGACATCACAGAACTGCTTTTGTGTCCTCTAGTGCATTGGCGACTCAAGGTGTTTCCTTTCAATACGAAACGTTCTTTGCAAAAGCGAGTGCCTTGATTAGGGAACCCCCTGGTGATCACTATCGGGTGCTGAGATCAGCTCAACAATGTAGCTAGCTTCTTACCATTCTGCGCTGAACTGCAGATTTATACTATCACTGTGTTCTACCTCTCTAGACATGATCACGAAACATTTCTGCCCCTTCCGCTTCTAGCCTCGCAGGTGAGTGGCGGCTGCTTTTAGGTGAGCTGGGGTGAGCGGTGCCTGAGCCGAGGTGAGCTCTCGCGGGTCAGTGCAGAGGCGCAGTGCGCAGGGCCCCTGAAGTGGATGCCTTGAGCCCGGCTTCACTTGCCTCTCTGTGGCATTCGGAGTTTCGTCTGTAGCAGAGGTGTTTGCTGGAGATGAATGTTCCGAGCTGATCGAAGGAGGGGTCGTTGTTCCAGTGCCGCGTTGGCCACACAGCTTCTTCGTCTCGTCCACGAACTCATACGTTAGTTGGGGCAACATGTCAAGCTTCACGTCTGGGTCATGGTCCTTGGCCTGTCTGGACCCCTTCCTTTGAGCCGGCATGGTTCCCACTTCGCTGCCAGATCTACGGCTTTTGACCTTTTGGTGAGCTCAATGCAATGAACATCCTGAAGGTGGAATTTCATCCCCAAGACAGATGGGAAAGCCTCGAGACATTCCGGTTTTGGATGTGGGCATTTGCTGGCTTTGCGGCCGTCCAGCTCCTCGATGTGGTCGTCGAGGCGGAGGCGGAGGCGGAGATGCCGGTGAAGCGGTGTCCAACCGTGGCGTTGCCGGTGCCTCAGGCAAGAGAGATGCTGGTCGAAGGATCGACGAGGAGGGGGGAAAGGAGGGGATGATGTCGATTGGGCCGCCATCATATGAATAACCAGGCGCTAGATCCGGTAGAGCGGACTGCGCAGCGGCATTACCTTCCAGGGCCAGGCCGACAGTTGGATCAGCCGGTCGAGGGAGGGTCGAATGAGAGCACGAGGCAGCCCGGAGGGTGGTGGGTCGAGGCGGGGGGCAGGGTTGGGTGGACGACGTCGTCAACGCCCAGCACTGCGGGATTGAGGCGGCGGCGCAGCAAGCAGGAAGGAGAAGTCAACCATCTGGGAGGGAAAAGAGAAGGGGGAGGAGCAGAAGACAGAGACGAAAGGGGGATCGAGGGAGCAGCGGGCTTTTATACCCGCGCAAAGCGGCGAGAGGCACGCGATGCCCAATCGGGCGGGGCTAAACCGGAAGGGGCAGCGCACCGGCAACGCCAAGACGGCTAAGACCACGCGACGCCAGCGTCAATGGTTGGAGGGCGATGCTCAGGGTGACCCTCAAGACACGTCACACGTTTCGAGGACACCGTGGTCTCCAAACTCATGCTCAAGAAAGCTACATCTTCAGGTCTCAGTGCCTTCGTCAATGCTCTTCAAACTGTCCGAGACATTGTATGAGATAGCGTGAGGGCGTGAAGATCTGAGCTGAGGCGGCTAGGGAACAAGCAGGCTGTCGGGACCAAAGTGACTGAAAGCACACCAGTCTCGTCTCTGCCTGTTACTCCCTTGAGGCCCTCCCTACCGTCTGATGCTCGCCAGATCTGATTGATGGAGTTAACTGTCGCCGAGGGTGGAGAATGGTGGGGGAATGAGAAGGCCTTTGGGAGGTTGTGGAAGGAACAGCGCCGCCGACTGGGTTATGGCGGTTGGGTGTTGGTGACTCCCTGCATCACGAGCACATCGGGTTTCCATCCAGAGAGAATACTGTTCCTGATGTCCAGGAGGTGGAACTTTCGAGTGTCAGGGCGGCGGGCAGTAACTCACAGCTCTGGATTCCGCGTTCTCTCCCTTTGGGGCTTGCGTTGAAGGCGGACGTGAGATGAAAGCCTACGATTGGCCACTTCATAGTAAACGGCAGGGTTTAAAGAGTACTTGCTGAAGCGATCGAAGTCTCGGATAACATTCAGTATGATTTCAAAAAAGTTCCCAGCCTGCCTCGATGGATTTCATTTATGCCTCGGGTGTGGGAAAGAGGGGCGTCCACACCTCTGCTGGGCATGGTTTGCAACGCACATCCAACCCGCATGATACTGGTCTTCAGACCCGGGGGGGGTGCAACTACGACTGCCACAGCCCTTAATCACGCTCCTAAGTGAACGTACGGCGCCCACAAAAGCGGATATCGCCGCCATACCGCCCGGATCTCCATGATCGAATCGTGTACTGCCGCCGCGACGGCCCCGTTGTTTGCTTGCACAGCGTAGCCATCCTTCAACCGCTCATAAACTTTTCCTGCCATCTCCACGCAGACCTCATCGTCCGTTGACCACATCGATGCAATCACATGACTAAATCCCGCCACCTGAAATCCGCTCGCAAGATGGATCACCTCATCAACCATCTCTACCGCCCGGTGCTCTGCCGTTGAACAGGCTGACAGGTACGCAATCCTCGCTCTTTTGAGATTGGTTTCCAAAATCTGTCGAACGGTGAGCTTGTCCGTCTTCTTCGCTGCCCCTTTACCTTCTTGAAGGATCAGGCCGCTGTTGAATGGGTTGACGTGATCAGACACTCCATGACCGGCGAAGTGAACCAGATCGTACTGTACTACTTGCTCGAGCACCGTTTTGGCATTGGGCTGAACAAGTGACTGGTACGAGAACGCGGATTTCACAACCAACTGTATTTCCGACATCTCCCTTTTGACTCCAGGGAGATCAATTTCACCCGGTGTTTCGGGCATTGTCACAATCAGGAGCTTTGCTTTGCCGTTTTGTGATTTGGCGGTCGCCAATACCCTTCCTCTTGCATGTGCAAGTGCCTTTATCGTTGGTGTGTATGAAGAGATCGCCCAGTGAAATGTATTTTCCGTAGATTTGGCGGAGTGATCACCGGCGGCGTGAAATGGTAGATAATTGGCAATTCCCACCCCGATCCACCAAATCCGAGGCAGACTATGTGGGGTTGCCGAAGTTCCGTTGTGGATTGTCTGTAGAATCACTTCTACACAACTTGACCATAGCCATGATAGAAATTGACCATACCGTTTATTCTTCTTCCCCTTCTCTTCCAGCGTTTTATATGTAGTCAGATCTTCCCCTATCCATTTCATTGCATCGGTCTTCTTCAATTTAGGAAGTCTGAGAGAGTTCACGCCAGAGCTTGTGGCAATAATGGCATCGCTCCGGATATCAGTCACATTGACCACCACAATTGGCCCCTCAGACGCCCAACCTTTCAGTTCGTCTAATGTAGGTCCAAGCAGGAATCGTTGATGTCCAGGGAGCTGTCGAATACTGTGAATGCATTCATCCAGCTCCTTAACCGCCTCACCATGCCTTATCATTCGGCTTCGTCGCATGTTTAGATTTTCCATTTCATGCATTGGCGCGCTCACTTCACTTCGGAGTTGATCATATGCGGCTGCTTTCTCAGGATGTGACCATTCTAGTTTTGAAATATCGCTTCGATCATCAATCAGCAGGCCCATGATAACTCCACGTCCCAGCTCCACCAGCTCTAAGGCTTCAAACGCATCGTCGCCGGCCTGAAGGGAAAGTGAACAGGCATCTGCGGCAAGTCCAGCGAATCTTGATGCCACATCCTGTTGGTCCTCGCGGCTCAAAGAGCGGTTGTTGATCAAGGGAAGAAGATGTACAGCCTGCTTTGCAATGGCCAATGCTTCTGACCAATGACTCTGTTGCTTCAATAACCGGATGGCCTGTAGGGCCGAAGCCACTCGTTGAAACGGGATCCCGTTGAGACAGTTCCATGACTTCTGAAAAGATTCCAGAGCCTGGTCACTGTGACCCGGTTGGGACGAAAGGCAAAGACGCCTTCCAAAGTTGTTCAGCCTGCTTGCCAGATCCGGATGATCTTGAGGGGTGATGTCCACTGCCTGCTGTGCTCGGTGAATTGCCTCTTTCAAGTCCTCCATCCTTCCCATCTTCTCAAATCGGCTTTGAAGCTTGCTGCCTAGATTGTTCAGCATTTCTGCCAGATTCGGATGATCTTGAGGCGTGATGTTCACCGCCTGCTGTGCTTGGCAAATTGACTCTTTCAAGTCCTCCATCCTTCCTGTCTTCTCAAATCGCCTCTGAAGCTTGTTGCCCAGATTGTTCAGATACATTGCTAGATTTGGATGATCTTGAGGTGTGATGTTCACCACCTGTTGTGCTTGGCGAATTGACTCTTCCAAGTCCTCCATCCTTCCCATCCTCTCAAATCGGCTCTGAAGCCTGTTGCCCAGATTGTTCAGATACATTCCTAGATTTGGATGATCTTGAGGTGTGATGTCCACCGCCTGCTGTGCTTGGTAAATTGACTCTTCCAAGTCCTCCATCCTTCCCATCCTCTCAAATCGGCTTTTAAGCTTGCTGCCTAGATTGCTCAGCCTGTCTGCCAGATCCGGATGATCTTGAGGTGTGATGTTCACCACCTGTTGTGCTTGGCGAATGGACTCTTCCAAGTCCTTCATCCTTCCCATTCTCTCAAATCGACTCTGAAGCTTGTTGCCTAGATTGTTCAGCCTGCCTGCCAGATTCGGATGATCTTGAGGTGTGATGTTCACCGCCTGCTGTGCTTGGCGAATTGACTCTTCTAAGTCCTCCATTCTTCCCATCCTCTCAAATCGGCTTTCAAGCTTGCTGCCCAGATTGTTCAGCATTCCTGCCAGATCCGGATGATCTTGAGGCGTGATGTCCACCGCATGCTGTGCTTGGCAAATTGACTCTTTCAAGTCCTCCATCCTTCCTGTCTTCTCAAATCGCCTCTGAAGCTTGTTGCTCAGATTGTTCAGCCTGCCTGCCAGGTCCGGATGATCTTGAGGTGTGATGTTCATTACCTGCTGTGCTTGGCGGATTGACTCTTCTAAGTCCTCCATTCTTCCCATCCTCTCAAATCGGCTTTCAAGCTTGCTGCCCAGATTGTTCAGCATTGCTGCCAGATCCGGATGATCTTGAGGCGTGATGTCCACCGCATGCTGTGCTTGGCAAATTGACTCTTTCAAGTCCTCCATCCTTCCTGTCTTCTCAAATCGCCTCTGAAGCTTGTTGCTCAGATTGTTCAGCCTGCCTGCCAGATTTGGATGATCTTGAGGTGTGATGTTCACTGCCTGCTGTGCTTGATGAATTGACTCTTCCAAGTCCTCCATTCTTCCTGTCCTCTCAAATCGCCTCTGAAGCTTGTTGCCCAGATTGTTCAGCCTGCCTGCCAGATCTGAATAATCTCGAGGTGTGATGTCCACCACCTGCTGTGCTCGGTGAATTGACTCTTCCAAGTTCTCCATCCTTCCCGTCCTCTCAAATTGAATTTCAAGCATGTTGCCCAGATTGTTCAGATACATTCCTAGATTTGGATGATCTTGAGGTGTGATGTTCACCACCTGTTGTGCTTGGCGAATTGACTCTTCCAAGTCCTCCATCCTTCCCAACCTCTCAAATCGGCTCTGAAGCCTGTTGCCCAGATTGTTCAGATACATTCCTAGATTTGGATGATCTTGAGGTGTGATGTTCACCACCTGCTGTGCTTGGTGAATCGACTCTTCCAAGTCCTTCATCCTTCCCGTCCTCTCAAACCGCCTCTGAAGCATGACGCCCAGATTGTTCAGCCTGCCTGCCAGATTCGGATGATCTTGAGGTGTGATGTTCACCGCCTGCTGTGCTCGGCAAATTGACTCTTTCAAGTCCTCTATCCTTCCCGTCCTCTCAAATTGGATTTCAAGCTTGTTGCCCAGATTGTTCAGCATTGCTGCCAGATCCGGATGATCTTGAGGCGTGATGTTCACCGCCTGCTGTGCTTGATGAATCGACTCTTCCAAGTCCTCCATCCTTCCCGTCCTCTCAAATCGCCTCTGAAGCTTGTTGCCCAGATTGTTCAGATACATTGCTAGATCTGGTTGATCTAGAGGTGTGATGTTCATTGCCTGCTGTGCTCGGCGGATTGACTCTTCCAAGTCCTCCATTCTTCCCGTCCTCTCAAATCGAGTTTCAAGCATGTTGCCCAGATTGTTCAGCATTGCTGCCAGATCCGGATGATCTTGAGGCGTGATGTTCACCGCCTGCTGTGCTTGACGAATCGACTCTTCCAAGTCCTCCATCCTTCCCGTCCTCTTAAATCGCCTCTGAAGCATGATACCAAGATTGTTCAGCCTGCCTGCCAGATCAGGATCACTTTCAGCCGTCCCTTCCACGGCTTGTGATTGTCTGCACACAGCTTCTTCCAGATCGCCCACCCGTCCATACCGCTGAAATTCCTGTATCTTCAATCCCGCATAATGGGACAACAACTGTCCCCTGATTGGATTGTCGCCTGGGACCCGGCTGATGATATCGTCGAATCTGTCCAGCAAAATTCCATCGAGCCTATCCTCTTGATCGTCTCGAGAAGTTGTCTCTTCTCTGTTCCTTATGTGTTGCTGTCTCTTTCTTATGTGGAAATTTCTGAGAAACGAATTCCATAATCGCATTATCGCCATTGCTGTGGTCTGCGTGCCAAAGGGAACAGTAAACTCAGGATAATAGGAAATTGCAGGCCACATGCAGCCTCTCTTCCAATGTACTCTAAAACTCCTGTTCAGCTGAAGGCGGAAATACGCTGAAAACTGGAGCTCATTCAGCAGCGGCGGGTGTGGCTACACTGCATTTCCCCAGTTAAAAGTGCGCCAAGCCCATTATTTAGCTGCAGTTTTGGCTTGGCGGGAGTAGTCTCCACAGGTACACAGTTCTGCCTGAAACAACGCCACTGATGCGTACGTCAAAACGTGGGGCAACATCGACCAGGTGTGTGCAATGTGCAATAGCGGTCTTGGTGACTGAGTTTCGCACCTTTATGACTACAGCACGAGGATCTCAATGATAAGTAGCTGATTTTTAGATATGCAGTAGGCCTTTGTTGGCACATTTATGGCCTTCATTACTGAATGGATTCGACTCCTGATAGAGACATGTCTAAAAGAGAAATTCACCCTCCGTTTCGGATGTGTATTTCTCACGGTCGCCCTCTATCTCCAGCTCATCGTGAAGATCTACCTCCACAACATCGTTTGTTCCAATCTCCTGGCCCCGGATATTCCAACACATCTTCCAACGAGTATCCTTCTCAAGGAGGGCTGCATCCAAGTCGCGACTTGAAAACCATTTGAAGCGAACCTTCCGATACTGTACCGCACAAATTTGCTCGCCATCTGCCACAAATTGTCTTTGGATGCCTTGTTTCTTGATGTTATTGCCTGCAACTCTAGGGTCTGCAATATCGCCCAATGGCACCATGACGCCCGTAGCAGCGAGCGCTACTTCTGTCACTGGCAGTCCAAGCTGTCCAGATAATTCCATTGCGTTTGCGGCACCTTCAACTACTTGTGCGTCCAACATAGTATGATACCCAACCACAACATAAATGTCATCTCCCTGATCAATGGATTCCTTGATCCATTCTCGAGCTGTCTCCGTCTTGATCGCAGACTTGAACCACGACCCTGAGTTTCCGAGTTGATAAGTAGTGACTCGGTCCGTAGTGACCTGGGTGTATGCTTTGTTTTGCCTCGCACGGGAAGCCGACATAAGACGTGTCAACACAGCGGTGAAAGATTTGTCTGTCATGCTTTGTTGTACTTCTTCGTAACGTAAGTGAGGTGTGATAATAACGGATTCTGGATGGAGATCGCAATCTGGATCTAGATAGTCTGAGTGTGGCTCATCCACATTCCGTACAAGTCGCCCGAGCCGAATCGACTCAACAGACAAGAATGTATGATAGATAAGAGTTGTGCAAGACATGAGGACTTGGTTGTTTCAACAGAAAAGAAGTTTGGTGTGCGTAGCGTGATCAGGAGGAGCAATGCATTTTTATGAAGACGGACATGCACTGCCCCGGAGAGCTACGCCAGCTCAGCTCTGCCGTGACTTGATGTTTTGTGTGGCGCCAGGCAGCAGGTGTTTCTTGCATGCTTTTGGCGCCAATAACAATTCAGCCCTGGGACATCCCGCTAGGGACCGAGGTTTACCGTAACGTGATCATTAGGCATGTGGGCTGCCCCACCAAGGTATACCCACAGAGTAAAGCATATATTTCAATCATAACTAAAGCTATTACAATAGAATAGATATCAAACGGTTGTTTGACGTTGGGGCATGTACGAGCATTATGTTCAAGTGAAGAGTATAAACTACACTTCGGTATTGCACATTGTTGTACCCCGCTAGGTACGCCTTCCGCAGCTTCCGTACGACTACCTTCCCCTCTTTCTAGAAGAATTCGGGCTTCAACCCCCGTAAGAATACTGCAGATGGGCGCTCATGAGCACTTCAAGCTAGCATTCGCAGCACGTTCTTTAAAAAGGAAGCTTCAACACCATCCTCTTCAATCCAGCCTTGCAAGCGCTGCTGAATGGATAAATATAGTTTGTCAGTCATACACTTGTTTTCTGGGTGATCACCAGTAGCAATAACGTAAGCAGAGACCCTAAGCTTCGAGGTATCTGAAGCCATTGAACTAACCAGTTGATTTAGGGAGGTAATTTCCGACTTCTAGAATACGACATGAACGTACCATCGATCCATTTGACGTTTAAGGCTATATCAGTAACTGCAGAGAAAGGTGAGGCCTAGCTGCGGCCATGAAGTCGTCAAGCTAATGACTACACCTAGAAATAGACCCGAAGTGGAAACCAAACCCCTCTCATGTCTACAGAAGTCAACACAATGACCACAAATTCTGGTGAAAAGGGGTTTTGCAAAAATCAGGCTTGCCTTCACCCCAACAATGAGCATAGTCGGCCCAAATGCAGGGTGCAGGGATGTAGGAAGAAGTGGAAGATCTGCCAGGTTCATGCACCTTATATGATTTGTGAGAGCTGTGAAGATCATATTGGCGGTGGCCCGGACCGATCGCAGCCAGATAACTTCTGGATGCAGGGTAAATCAGGAGATGTGGGCATGTCGGCTTAAGCTTTTCATGATTGCGAAAGCTACAACCATGTCTCGCACTTCTACTCAAGACTCATCTCTATGTAGTTCAGTAAAATTCGGGTACAAGCAACTTTTATAACCAGTAAAGAATGGATTGGTAGTCTACAAAGTATTCGCTCGCACTCTGGTCTTTGCTCTTGGGGAATCAGGTGTGTCTGACAAGAATCGATTCATGATATCCGCTTGGAAATCTTTAAGTTCATTATCGTTTGATGATGCACCTGAAGAATCTGAACAATCCGTATCATTGTCAAGAAGGTCCGCCACCCACGGGTGATTGTAAATCTCCGCCTCACTTCTTCCGTGCCCTTCACCACCAACGAATGGCCAAGCAAATATCTCACGTGTTGCTGCTTCTGATGCCTGCCAGTCCTCAATCTCGACCCTCTGATCTGTTCTTGCATCGTTGGTCTCGGACAACGGACATTGTGAGTTAGGAAACAAGTTCCAACTGTTGTTGAGATTCTTAAAGCCACAGTCCTCGATAATGCTCCCGTCAGCCAGAAACCATCTCCAATTGCTGTAATGCCGCTTGTGTCTTTCGCATCTTGCGTGCGCATAGACCTCGAGCTCAGTGGAAGCAAGCGGCATTCGACCGAAGGGCTGCCATCCAACCAGCGGTGTGCTTTTATACGGCAGATTAGCGACATCATGGAGTAAACGCCATCTATCGACTCGCTGCATCTCATCGCCATCCTGAACATAAGGCCCTGAGCCTTGTAGATCCATGAACGATTGCGAAGATCCGGTCCACACAGAGGCGATAGGATCAGGCCTTGCATAAGGCGCGTTTAAAGACCTGAGGAAAGGTATGATGAAGGTTGTGAAGCCAGTTAAGATAGCCCCAAGCCATAGTGGGGCAAGCTTGGGGCGATGCAGAGCAAGCGCCTTCAGGAGCATTTCGTGGTCCCCAGCTTCAGTGATGGGGGTGAGAACTTCAAGGATAGGGGAGAACCAAGGACTGACGAGGTTACAATCGACGTCTGGCTCCCAAAAGACTCCCCAGATCACCGAACCTAGCATATTAGCTGTACAACTCAGGGTCAAGTAGTACGGCAGGTCATGTCTTTCCTCGCTAAAAGCTGGCTTCTCCGACTGTATTCTGCGAGCTTTTAGAAGGTTCGGCACCGGTAGCTGTGCCGGTCTGCCGAGCGAATTATATATTGGCAAGGTCAATGTTGCCGTGAGGGCCGCTGAAACCTGGTCTCCAACATCATGTAGAGCACAGAACCTGGAAAGATACTCAAAGGCTTGCTCAGAAGATGGAGGGTGCAATTGGTCGCCGTCCCGGACCGATGGAAGTATCGTTGAGACCTTGACAACGAATCTTGGACCGCCCTGGTAAGTCACAGACCATGGTGCCAGATATGTTGGTCCAGAGACAACTGCATGCCATCCTTGGCCGGGAGCCAGGACTGCCTCCCACCAGCGCGCTTCGGCAGCGTCCACTTGAGCAACATCAACGCAGAGACCAACAGCTTCCGCATCGTCGAGCTGATTGTTCACAATAGGGGCTGAGAAGTCAGAATAGTGCATCGACTCACCTTGCTTTTCTACATGACCTTTAGAGAATATGTACGCCCAGGCCAATATCAAGATCGCAAGATAGTTGCCAGACTCGCAGGCTTCATCGCCATTAGCCACATGGTCCGTCCAGTTCCGAAAACTAGACTGTGTGGCCATACAAGTTGTCGGTTGCGAGATACCGATCGTCAACTCTCGCGGAACCACGATCTCTTCTTGCAGATTGCAATCAGCTTGGCGTATGAATTTCCATATAGCTTGGCCTTGAACGACCAGTGACCTGGACTTTGCAATGGCTGTTGCAAGACGGCAGTTGTTCGGAAGTGCTGGGACTCCGTAAAGGAGATTCCTTGGCTTTATAATATCAGGCGATAATCGGGCCTGCGATCTGGCCTCCTGAGCATATGAGTGCCATAGCTTGTGGCTTTTCGACCAAGTATGCTGAACATCGTCATTGCTTGGAGCCGCCATCTGTGAAATCAAGGTTAGCCCATTTGATGCTTAGATCTGACAAACATCACCTATGCTCTCCAGGCATTGATGTCCAAATCTGATGTACGCCAGCGGTGTGGTAGGGACAGCTGCTGTGCATAAAGTATAGCTGGGTCGAGGTGGAGTAACAGAAGTCGCAGACAACGCAAAAGGCTATCCATCACCAATGCTTAGAGAGCTGAAAGGGGCTCACGAACTTCTTAAGCTGTAGTACACCTCGCCCCGTGTCAGGCCGCATACTACTTGCTTATGCAACCGCGCCTAATCATTGCGATTCTAACGGCTCTTGCACCACAGAATAGTAACTAAGCGTTCTCTCTCGGCGAAGAAGGTCTGCAGCTTGCAGGCTGATAGTGGTAAGAAGCCGGCTCTCGAGCTTGCGCGGCCTTGATCCGGTGGGCTTTGGAGATGCGGCGTTGGGCAGTTTCGAAGATTGGAGGTGACAGAGGACATCCACGAACTCTTAGGCCTATTGGTGTCTCAGCTCGAAAGAGCCGCATTCTGCAGGGTAAGTGGCTAAATCGCCCGTACAGGCTTCCGCTCATTTCGTCCCTGCAACTAGTCGCATTTGGATGGACCTATATTTAGTAGACTATCCCACTCACAATTGAGACGTACTTTTTTCGATATTGACAATAATATTCAGATTTAATACCCTACAATTAAAAAAGAAAGTCCATTTACATTTTACCGAGAGCACTCATTAGTTGCAAAGAGTTTTGCTAAGTACGCACCTACGCAAAAGAATGCATATTTTCTATTTGCCCTGCCTCTCGCTCGTCGTTCACGGTGAGAGCCTTTTGCATATGTTCATACATAAGCGGCTGACTCTCGCTCTTGGCCAACGCGTACGCTAGATATAGAGTCAACCCTCTCGAACTTTGGTTCGCCAATTTGGATTATCTTACCTGTCGTCCATTGATATTCTTCTCCCCCAGGGCTTTCAGCTCCTTTCCTGTGATACTGTTCACTCTTGCACTCGAATTAGCCTGATGTAGAAAGGCCATCCAGATGCTTTCTCTTGCTCGAGGTTTCAGATCGTCATATTTCAGACCAAGGTGTATTCGGTTCTGAATAGCCTCATCGATTATCGTGACTCTGTTCGTGGTGAGGAAGATGAGGCCTTGGGAATACTCGAGTTGACGAAGAAAGACGGATATCAAAGCGTTATACTCGAGCCGATAACGCGAGCGACACTCTAAGAAGACATCCGCCTCATCAAGGAGGAGTATTGCATTCCAACGACAAACGAGACTGAGGATTCCAGCGAGCCGTTTCTCTAGCAGCTGGGCATCCGTCCCTAGGTCTCCGGCGCAAACCTGCTCAAAGTAAGAAGAGTAATGCATGTTTTCTGCTGGATCGACAAACATTATAAAGGGGTCTTTTCTGAAATTCAGCGATTCCCTCCGCAGTCAGTGTCTTTCCGACCCCAGGTTTACCACTAGAGGAGGTAAGTCATGTTCAGATCTACGGCGTGAAAATTGGAAAACATACTGCAGGAGGATAATAAGGCCCTTCCCTTTCCCCTTCACAAAGTCATCAAAAGATGGCTCCTTGGAACTCGCCATATGACTCTGTACAAGCGCTAGCAGGATCTCTTTGTTGTGTTGCGGAATCACAAGAGATTCGAAGGCAAAGGATTCCACATAATATCTGTGATGTTCGCAATTGCAAACTCAGCTATGTTGTGGTCATTGTCAGTATGATGTATGTATCGAAGAATTGCGGGAAGGAGTGGAAAGAAAATCGAGGACCCCTAACCCCATAACCTTTCACTGAGACTGAAACACAACACGGTTGGACTGCAAAGTAGTAACTCTTCATCTCTCATCTCAGATGGCACCGAAACCTTACTGCTAACCCCTTTCTGGTCCTGTTTCATGTCGGATTCCTGATCGGTAAAGATGTATACAATGCCGTCAGAAGACTTCTTAGCGAAGTGTTGACTGCCATACTTTGGGTTGATCTCTTTGAATGAGGCCGCATCGATCATAACCCGGCCCTCCACGGTAAATGTGAAAGGGCCGGCTGCCTGCTGAATGTACGCTAGGCCTTTGTAATTGCAATGGTGAAGTTGAAAACTCCAGTTTTTCGCCAAGCCGAACTCTCTGCCACTGGGATCCAGACATCAGATGTTAAGGCTCTACGTTATTATACCTACCTCTACTACCTTCAGCGGTTAGGCTTTGCAGCAGGATTCATGCAGATTTTATGTGCATATGACATCCGACGAGGAACAGGTGAAGCAGTCGACGGTATGTACAAATATTCTCAAGAGATGCTCCTTCTGGATACTTTTACTAATCTACATCAGCTATTGCGACTCAGGGTCAGCTCCAGCAGGTCATGGCTCACAGAGACGCCGGGATCTATCAAGCATATATCAATGAGCGAGTTCAGTGTGATGTGCAAGCAGCTTTCCTCGGGCGCCCTTGTTCCTCCGCTCTCTTTCAAGCAGTGACACATATGAGTCGCTACGTTGACCCACGGGCCCCGACAGAGCTTACCCCCACACAGACCAATGCTCTCAAGGCAGATCTAGAATTCGTACAGCTTCGACAACTGTGAGATCGTCTAACCTACGAAGCTCGCGAAGAGTCTGGCACTATTAAGAATGCGCAAGCAGAAGGAACTAAGATATACCAGATGTACAAGAAGGCTGATGACGCCCTCAAATGTACGAAGACGAAGTTGCGAAAATCAGCCAGGCAAGAAGCCCGACAGCATTTCTTCAACACAATTGACACAATAGAGATAAACAAACAACTCGATCGATCCCTTCTTGATTTGGACGACAAAGACTGGGAGCCTAAGACGGTGGAGCACTGTTTAGAAGAACGGAGACAGTTAGCGGAACTCATCTGCAAAGAACTTTCTGACCTCCGCGACGAGGCCAAATTTGACCACAGGATTCGCACTGTCGATATGTTAGTCGCTTTGTGTCAAAAGAGGGAACCTCCACGTCGACCAAAGCCAGATCACACATGGGGAATCCTACACGAAGAAGTGTCCAAGCCTGCTCCGTTTCCCACGGCCTGCGCGAGAACACAGTGTATTTTTTGCTTTGGAATTCAGGTGAACCATACGAAGTTCGGCTCCGCAACTATGCCACTATCTACAAGGCGAGGAGCCACGTGGAGCTACATCTTAAGCACTACAAGCTGAATGATCAAATTCCTTGCCCCGATCCCGGATGTCAAAAGGCTGCCATCGTCCTTGACGGTCAACTGCATTTCATGAGTCATGCTGCACGTCAGCATAGTTATGATATTTTCCGCAAACCTAAATATTAGATAAGCTTCTCTCACGTACCTCATATCCTCAGCGCCGTTGCGATTGAAGAAGCTGTCAGGGAAGGAAGTTCTTGGAGGGTAATACCTTCCTGGGAATTTACTTGTGACATCACAGAACTGTTTTTGTGTCCTCTAGTGCATTGGTAACTCATGGTGTTTCCTTTCAATATGAAGCATTCTTTGCAAAAGCGAGTGCCTTGGTTAGGGACCTCTCTGGTGATCACTATTGGGTGCTGAGATCAGCTCAATAATGTAGCTAGCTTCTTACCATCCTGTGCTGGACTGCAGATTTATACTATCACTGTGTTCTACCTTATAATTCTCAGTGTGATAAACGCTAAGTTCATGGTATCTAAGTAATCATATCAATCATCTATCTCATCCCGCTGACCCACTGTGGGCTGCCCCAAAGCCCCATTACAGTATGATAGACTTGAGCCGGCCTCGTCTTGACGCTGCACTGCTGCAGTCTGTCGCTAAATCGATTGGTCTGAATGATTGGTATGTGGTATCATCGAGGCAAAGAGAAAAGCTCACTGCGCAAGACCAGGAATCTCAGGATATCATCGAGGATCTCTCTGCCCATCTTGTTTAGAGAGCTGCATGGGCCTAGACTGGTTTGGAATCATGGAAGGCGCGAACAAGGTGTGCACAATTGGTCAAGTTCCTGGATGGTTGCCACGAAGGTATGTAGCCATTCCAGGCCACAAGATATCTGAGTCCGCCGTGATAGTGTTGACAATCCAAGAATTCATCAACTTCCCACTCCTTGTCCTGTCTGAGAGCATTTGGTTCTTGGCTTTAGCACTGCTGCTCCGCAGCGCGCTTATTACTTGGTTTTTTGAATTGTTGCTCGGTAGTTTGGGTAAAGGAAGTATTCGGCGTGTTATCTTGTGAGCCAACAAGACTACCATTCACTTCCAACTCAGATATAGACTCAGCATTCGATTCTTGAGAGTTCTGAAGCTCCAATCCCTCTGCAAAAGAAGCTGACTGTGAAAGTCCGAAATCTATATCAGGTGGGATCTCATCGATGGCCGAGCAGATCCTCTTTAGATGGGTTGGCATCCATATATCGTAGACGTTTTTCGTGAATTTGTAGGCCGTCGATTTGTCCTTGCCGTCCAGGGCTGTGAAGTCGAATGTATGGATTGGATGGCGATAGATGGTAGTCTTGCCTTCGTCGATTATAGCGTAATGGCCATATATTCTCACTGATCTGTGATCGTGCGAGACTGAGAAGGCGAGGATCTCCCGGTGAAGTTCTTTCTCGCGCTTCACCAGTCTGAAGAGTTCGACCACACCTCTCACCGCAAGAGTCATGCTGTGAGCATTCTGTCGATCCGCAACATCAAGAGCCATGGCACCGCACTTCACCTCGCACGTCAGGAACGGGAAGTACATCTGCCACGTGGCCATGAAATAGGAAGTAAGAGTATCTGTAATCTCACCGACGAAAGGCGTAAGCTTTTCGAGTTGCTCCTTTGTGAATGCAGATCGCCCAAAACCCACAGAATAATCAGGTTGAGGACGAGGGCCGTAGAAAGGTATAGCGCTGTTCCAGCCTTCGTTGACACTCTCAATCAAATGCTCGAGACGTGTGGCACCGTATGTGGCGAGAGTTTCGGCAGAAGGGACAATCAGTCGAGAGATATCTTGGATGACCCTAGCCTCATTCCTATCTTGTAATTTTCGGCAAGTTCTGTCGAACAGGTCATCGCGAAATAATGAGTCCTGAGGGACCGTTTGCTCTTTCTCCAGTAAGGTCCGGCAGAAGCTCTTGCTTGCATCGGTAATACCCAAATCAGATTTATCCATGAAGCTGCCCTTGGTCGCAAGTACGGTGGCATAGTTCGCAGTCCTATATTTGGAACTTTTGACTTCCCGCGGCTGTTGATCGCTAGGTGTTACAGTGCTGGAATCCGAGTTTTTACGGCGAAGAGAAGGTGAGGGCTTCGGTCTTGCAAGTAGGTGACTCATACTGCTCACTTGTCCGTATTCTTCTTTAAACCAACCCTCGTGTTTGTTTCCTTCAAACTGTGCTTTAAACCAGACCTCGTGTTTGACTTCTTCAAATGAGCTCTTTTGTTGGAGATATTTCCTAATCTGATTGTCTTGTTCAAAGTACTCCTTCGGCCAGCTCCCTTCCTGAATCCAATAATCGATTGGATGAATATCGTTGTTGATATCGCTTCTCACTTTCTGGTTCGATGTATCGTCAACAACACAGCTTGCAGTTCGTGGTCGCTTCCCAGTAGACTCGTCCTTAGTTTGAGAGGACCCGCAAAGTTGGCTGGATTCGTGCCCTCGTTTCCGCTTTCGAGCAAGACTTGAAAATTTTGCCAAGGTGGATGGGTCTTGTGGGGACTTTGGCTTGAGTTAGCCTGGATAGAAAGCACGGGGAAAGAACGCAGAAGGTACCTTTTCGCCAGGTTGATTACTGGTAGAAGGAGAGGGAACTGAGTGTGTTTGTTCTTGGCTTCCGAGCCGCCGATGAAGGTATTCCAGACGTGCGCTCTTGCGAGCAGACTTAAATAGCTCTTTTCGCGCAATACCATGAGATTGCTTTGCTATCGAAGGTCAGTAAGAGTAGTTCGGGGCATACTATGAATGTCGCGTACCTTGCTTGTCTATCGGCTTCAGCACACTGGATAGCCGCCCAGTAGTTTTGGTATCTGCCTGTGTTTGGTGTGGGGCCATGTTGATTGAAAAGAGAGGGGGTAGGTAGATGTTCTTTATGTTGCCGCTGGCATGAAACAAGATGCGGGTGCGACGGAGGCGGGCGGGCGAGGTTCTTGGCAAGCTAAAAAAAGGACTTGGGGCTATGACTCCTTACACGCACCACAGTTCGCACCACAGTTGCAACCATCCACTCCGCCTTCTAAGGAACCAGCTCACACTTCTACCTCATTTGGCTGGTATGGCGGAGAAGAAAGACACTGTCAGAGCGACTTGCAAAGAAACCCAACGCATTCTAGCAACGAGCCATAACATTTGGTCGTCGTACGCAGAGCCGTCAAACCTCGGAGACGGATTTCCGCCCGAATGCGTTCAGCTTCGAAATATACTTGGACCAGTTCCGTCTTATCTTGCTGATCGTCTCATTGACTTCAATTCCACCCGTCTCAAGCTCAAACACAAGCGTGTCAAGGACAATGAGTACGAACTGTTGACTGAGGGAACGTCACTATAGCGCACATCAGAACGTGATTGTGACACCGGAATCAAAACTCTGCCTCATCATCTTTTGCTAGGTGTCCAACATTCGACCCTTTGTGATTTTGCAGCAGATCACCGCTTGTCCAAGTGGCCCGGGGTTCAAAATAATGAAGAGAGCGCTGAAGGAGGCAATTATCTGGCTGTTCTAGTGTTTGCTTGGGCATACATTTAATCGGCTCAATGGATGGAAATGCAACAGAACGAAAGCTTATGCTCGCGTCCTGAACAGTGCAACGGTATGCAATATTCCCAAGAACAGGCCGGATGGCTTCGCGACCGTAGAATCGATGAGGCTTCAACCAAAGATATTTGTGTCAACCTCGGTAATGTGGATGATAAGGCAGCACGCTGGTGGGGCGCGATCTTAGCCGATGGCGAAGGATTCCAGGCGACAGTTGTGCGAGACGGCCATACCTATCAGTCATCGTGGTCTATCCGCCTTTTAACTAGCAAATGCTTCCAGCTCCGAAGGTTGGACGGGCACAACCCTCCTCCACCAACTTCATATTCTCCTCCTTCGTATGAAGCGGCTTTGGGCTATCTATCAGACTTCTGCTTGCTCCATAATATCCACAGCCAGTCCTCTGCCGCTTTGGCCGCATGTTTACATTTTCCGTTTCTTCGGGACACAGCTGTGATTCTCCCTCTGCCAAAGCCCTACCCCGGCATGCCGTCCCCTCTATACACTAAGTGCGATATTGTGTTTGAGGAGGCCAAGTTATTAGATTACTATATGACTATAAGTTGCAATATATGGGGGATGCAAGCACTTCTCTGCGGTGATTTCTTCGACCTCGATATCTGTTGCAATGCCGTTAGCCCGTGGTCGGAGCCGGCATTGGAGATAATCACTTCCATCCTCAGAGAAAGTCAATACGAGAAACTTGCTGCGACCATGGGCAAAGGGCAGCCAAACCTTGCTGCTCTATGGCTAGGGTCTATCCTGACTGGAGGAGAGAAGCGGATTTTCCGAGACGTTAGATTGGGATTATCAGCAGTAGAACTACATGCAGCCGCATGGACAGGGACCATTCATTCATTTATCGGTCCCTGGTCACCAGCGTCCATTTCCATCAAGTACTCGGCGATCTGTCGCTCAGATGAGGCTCAGCTACTTTTCCTTACGGAATGCGAGGGTTTTTCGAGAGTTCCTGTCTGCCCATGGCAGCCATTCGGCACCACTCCTCTTGAACATACAGAGATTGAGGTTCGACAACACGCACAGTGCAATAGACACTGTCTACAGTATGTGGGTTGGCGTTGGGATTCCATTGACAAGGTCATCTTAGAGGACAAAGGCTGTGATGTCAATGCCGATGGTAATGAGGCAGGGAGAATGACTGATTTCATTCCATCGCCGGCCAAGCGAGAACTGATACTACGGTCCGAGATCTTGTCGGAGGTGGCAACACGGAGTATATTTGGCTGGCAAAGAACAAAAGGTTTCCCTGCAGAAGAAAAAGCCATCCGCATGCATGAATGGCTCGATTTAGATAAAACAGATGAGGAAGAGGAAGAAGAAGATGATGATGATGATCTTAGCACTACTGACAATACCTCACGAGTGTATTCCTGCGGAATATAGATTGTATTTCAAGAGTCGCTGACGACTTGAATATGTTTTCGGCAACATGATGACGATTCATCTCCCTGACACCGCACGCCAGCGACATCAGAAGGTGCCTAACTAGGGCTTTCCCTGCCCATGGAAATACCCCAATGCACTAAACAGTTTACTTCATCAGGTCCTTGTATTCATCAGCCCCGTCAGGGCCACCAGTGGGGTGATCGTCACATTTTGTGCAGATTGCATACATGTTGGGCCTGTGAGAATCAGTTTGACAGATCTTTCATTGGTTTCTGCATCCGGGTGCCTCACACTTGTACTTATTATGTTCATTGTTGACGTGCCTGCATCGTTGATTCCGACAAAACCCAGTTGCACCTAAGCTCGCACTTATAATTACTAACTCCGGATGGTCGTTTAGTAAGATTACAAGACGGACCTCTAAGTAGTTAGCTAGGCTAGAAAAGCAACAACAAAGAAAGAGAAAGAAAACTACTACAGACCGCGGCAAGAGCCACCTCAGCTATGACAAGTGAAACGTATGCAGATCTGATGGAGGGTTTTCGGCAGGAACTCTATATTTAGCACAATAAATAATTGCTGATTCAATTTGAGGCAACATCCGCTGACTCTAAAGAGGGTTCCGGATGCGAGAGGCTGATAAATGCAATAGGCTTCAGGAACTTTTGCATCAGGTCCAGCATAGCAGTCAAGGAGCTCTACGATGTGAGAGTGCCCTAAATTAGTGGGCAACTTAGTAGTCGGGTAGTACTTACATGTTTCCCAATGTAAGACATCATTTTCCGATGAGCACTTAGAAAGTCCTCTTTTGGCTTCCTAAACCTCTTCACAGCAACTGCACTACCATCGCGCCTTGTTCCCGCCGTGACCAGTCCGAAGGGTCCGCTTGCAAATGCCCCCAATGGCCAAGAGTATTCGTTTAACCTCATCGACACAGCTTCTGGGCTTGAATCAAGTATCTTCAATAACCCTTCCCAAGTAGGACCTTGGGCTTCTTTCATGACACTGGCCAGTTGTTGCTCATGCTCCTTTGTGTATGCGTCTTCATCGTATTCAAAGAGGTAAACGCATTCAACAATTCGAGTTTCATCTTCTCGTGCAAGTTGCGCTGGATCAGAAATCCTGGAAAGTGTCCTGCTAGTTCCAGTTCCGTCTGTTGCATGTACAGTCGTCTTGTGACGAGCGCTAAGTACAAGACGACAGGATCACTCGTGAATGAATATTGTGGCGTGGATGCCCGCAATCTCTGCAGTTTTCTTTGGACCACTGAGCAAGAAATCAACCTGCCTGGCTGCAGAGTTGCGTCCGTCTCCTAGTATCCATCCCTTCTTTGGATCTCTTGGGGGAATTCCAAGCTTAAAATGGAATGCCCCTTTGTAGCGATAAATAACCTCATTGGATGAGACCTCAGTTTCGGTGGTATCGCTATCAGTGAACACAATGGAAGCGCTGGGAGAGACTTGATGGTTTGGTTCAACATGCATGTTTCGACGTAGATGGGCGAAGTAATCTGGATCGCTCTTGATAGCATCAACAGCAGAATCGAAAGCCAGACGAGCTGCACGGCTGATAGGCGTGAGATGTGCGAAGGCTCGAGCATTCTGCTCGTCTTCGTACGCGGGCTCTGGGGTAACTGGGACTGTGTCGCATGGATCCATCGTCAATACAAGATTTCTGCCTTGGTCGAAGGCAGTATCGCGGTACGACAAGTCTTGAAAGATGGACTTGAGTTCATCAAATATCGTATGACTTTTTGAGCTTGTGGTTGTGGTTTCCATATGTGGTGCCGGTTCTGGTGCGGCAGGAACTCTATATTTAGCACAATGAATACATAACTGCTGACTCAATCTGAGGCAACATCCGCCACTCACCTTCACACGGAGGATGTCCTAGACTTATCTACACTTATGCATTGTTCTAGGAACGGCCTATCGTTGAATGGCTCATCAGAACTTCAAAGTTCTGTCTACAACATAACTTCTTCTTGTCAATGTCGTCAGTGTGGGGACGTTATCGCAGCATGCTGTCTCAACGATCCACCAGGGTCCCGCGATGCACCACACCAACAAGTAGTGTCTGAGCGTGTTCTACAGCAGGTGACATTTGCGCTGGGCAGAATTGTGAACGGAGAAGAATCATGTGAATCAAGAAGGATATCGGAAGAGAGTCTGTACAAGTTCTGGGAAGACGTCAACTTGCCTGACCTGGAAACGTCACCTTGGTTGTGTTCTCTACCTCAATGGGTCAGGAACGATCGAATGCTTCGTCAGACCCTGGGGCTGCGGTCTTGGCCTTTGAGGGAGACCTTCGCTCAACGGTGGGAAAGAATAGAGGAAAAGTACCGTGATAGGACCCTTCCCAGAAAATCACCAGCTTCTGTGAGCAGCTTTACGAGCTTTGCAACCGACAATTCTCCCATACAGTCACCAAAAGACCACTGTGTCGATCAGCAGGCAAACACTTTGGAGTTGAGTGCTACGACCGGCAAAAGTGCAAATTCTAGGTATTTCAATCTCCCCAACCTCAGGGCGGCGTTCAGAGGCTTACTTGGTGGGTTCTGTGCGCAGTAAGGACAGCAAAGTGAGGCAGTCATGGTGCAACTCTTCAAGTGCTAATGAGCATTCCTCTTCCGGAGAAAGCAGCCTCAACCAATATGCTATAAACGGCTGTGCTCGAGACCCGCCTACCAAGCCTTTCGATGCAACATCTCTTACACCACCAGCATCTCCCGAAGTGATGGATCAATCAGCAGTGGCGGCAGGCACTAGAACCAATACGTATCCATCAAGACTTGGAGCTCACACAACCCGCCGTATTCTACGTAGCGATGTCCTATCGCAAGCCTCAGAGCCTGTTTTCTTCGAGCTGAATCATTTGGGTAAAAGTACCGTGCTTATGGCTTTGTCTTGGAGACAGCGGGTTTACCAGGAAGGAGAATCTGGTAAAGGTGGCACCAACAATAGAATTGGAAGTGAGGGCAGTCCAATTGCACTCTCCAATACGCGACCCTACCAGGCTCATACAACAGCTGGGACGAGCCGCAAGCGCAAGCGCATGACACAGAACAGCTTGCCCTACAGTTCCACATCTATCTTTACTGCTTCACCCACGAACCCTTGCTCATTGAAGCGCGCTCGATACAAAATATCAGCGGTTGAGGTGGGCTTGACATAGCACATATGCCATCACAAGGTCAGGCGCCTCTAAGGAGATCTTCAGGTTCTATGTAAAGAGGACAGTGTTAATTGACTTCAACGACAGTTGGCTTTTGTGCGAAACCTGAGGAACGTATATCATTGCTATGCAACACGAGCTTACTAGACACACGGAGTTCAAAACACCCTGTATGGATCCAAGATCGTCTCTACCCTCAATTCTTGCGGCCTAAGCAGACGTGTCAGCTGATAGATTTGGCTCCTGCTGGTAAAGGGTGTCCAGCCGCTGCTCCTAGAGCATGTTGATGTGCTTGATTCGCAGTGTAGGCCCATACTGTTTGCTTGTTGACGATGTCACCCAGGGACAGCGCTATCTGACAAAGTTAGAAGTTCAATATCCAGTAGGGCAGCTTGTTGCCCGCTACAAAGCTCGGGAGAATGAGATCAAACTCCGCTTGCAACTTCAAGCTGAACACCCTCTGCAAGGTGAGGAGGATGCGTAGTTGTTAAAGTGCTGCTTCTGCAGCTTGAAGGAGATGGAGGTGATTGCATCAATTGTGCTATCTGTGGGCTTCCATTACAGAGTTACGTGGACACATGGAAGCCACAAGTACATTCAGTGGTGTAGACATGACAGTTTCAACATCTGAATGATTCTGGTGCAGAAAACGAACTGTAGACCAGGTGAAGTAGAAGCACAAGGGCAATATAGCCCGTCAGAATGAAGGATTTTGCATCTGAACAAGGGGGCCCTTATTGTTGCTTAGTGAGCGTTGTCCCTTAGCTGGGCCCAATGAAGTTCCATCACGGTTCACGAACTTCCCAAATGCGTAGAGAGGACTTCCTCAGCACTAAGTAGGCACAAGGGCATGGTGGTCGAAGCAGGGACTGCAGTCAAAGCTAGCCTCCTATAGCAAAATCGTTACTTTTGAAGTCCCGTGACAATGAAGAGTACCTAAGCACTGACCCGGCCCTCTGATAAGGTTATCCTTACCAGGTAGTCATCTCACCAAGTACCTTAGGTAAGCATTACAGGCTCCTGCACGTGATCTGTGCCTTCTTGAATCTTACGTGTTTGTACCTTAAGGTATAAATAAGGTACTCGCGCCACTCCACCGCTGGCCCTTGCCCGTCTTATATGAAATAACTCAGGGATGATTGCAATAGTGCATATAACATCAAGAGCACAACAACTGTTTCTAGTTTAAACACAAGATTTGATCTGGTCCAACCTCACTGCCACACGCCGTGTTGTGTTCAGTCACACAAGGGTGTTGCGATTGGTATCCTGCTGTCCTCCCTCTACTGCTTGGCTAAAGTGTGCTGGTGTCTTAACGACCGGTAAGGGGTAGCTATTCGCCTTAAAAGGGCGCTTCAGCAAACGGTATAAGAAAGGTCAGGAGAAAGAGCTTACTATATTATCTGGGTTCGGTGGCCAGGAAAGCTGCTCCGTAGAGGTGTAGATATAGTATCTACCACGATGATGTAACAGAATGTAGACATCTGCCTCACAGAGTTGCTTTAGTTCATTGCCTTTCTTCAACAGACTCTTCTTTCGCTTTGAAAACTTCTCATTTGTTGCTTTTCTTGACCTCTTTTGAACTCTCCAGCTTGAAGGCATAGTTTGTGCTAAAGACAAGGACCTGATACCGGTGAGATTATGAAGCCAGAGAGTAAACAAGCTCTGCGATATCTGAACGGTCCTATTTAAATTGTTTAAAATTAAGCTCTTTAAGATGCTTATAATGTCTTAGCACAATGGTTAAATAAAGAAATGATGAGCAAGGTCAAAAAAAGACTCTCAAGAAACTATTTTTGATGTCTGTTCAGTCACATGTGAGTAGAGAAAGCTTGAGCAGGTTATCAGACACTCTTATGTTTCTGCTGTTTCAGAGATTATGACAATGTTTTCAAAGAAGCAAGGAACAGTCTTTGAGAAGAGAGGCATTCAACAGTCTAATCAACACAGTGCTTTATGTGCAGAACAAGATCTAGAATGTGATTCAGCTGTTGCAATCAAGCTGAGATAGACTTAAGAACTCAGAGGTATAGTCTCTCAAGTTCACTTGACCAGTCACCAATGAGTAGTTGAGTAAGACCTATGATTGTTCCTTTATCAAACATTCATGTTCAACTCACAGTTACCACCTAATAGTTACCTTTGTGCTCTGCGACCTTGATATCAACAAGCCAAAGTCAGAATTCTCTGGTCAGACGTAACATAGCAAGCTGAGTGACAATGATAATAGAAGCTATCTACTCATGCTATACACTTCCTCACAAGTCAATGCTCCAAGCATCTGAAGAGAGCATGTTACCTATCTCCTCTTCACTTGAGGCAGCTGAGACCTCAGATTTCAACTTCTCCATCAATGAGAAGATCTCGTTTAGTCTCCAATGCGATTTGGCCGTGCTGTTTTGAAGGTACATTGCTGTCGCTTCTGATTTCTGAAGTCCTAGTCGCAGCTGTTGCTTCTCTGCTTCCGTTCCTTCAACTATCCCCCTTAGTTTGTTCAACTCATCCCTTGCGAGCTGTTTCATCTCAGCTTCAACAGCTGTCTCGTTGATCGAACACCTTAGCTCATAAGCCAGTCTACTGTTGTCTGCCTGCGATGCCAACAATTTGGCCGTGAAGGTGTCCTTGGATAATTGGATGTGCTGGATTGCAGTTAGATCCACTTAAAAAGCGAGGCAGATTGACCTACTCGAGGTGGCATAGCTTCAAATGACACGCCAACAAGCTCGCACAATTCCATATACTCTTTGGTCGAATGCTTGCTCAAATTTTTCTTGAATAGGTGCTCTATTTCTGGGAGAACCGACCAGGTATATGCATAGTCACTTGTCGTAACTAGGCGCACTTTTGATGGCTGGACTGAGATTCCTAGCTTGCTCTCTTTGACAGTTCATTAGCCCGACAGTGATCCAGGAAAGCATCACAAGACATACGAATATGTTCTGCTAACATCTCTCGGCACTTGATCCTCCACTCAGCCCGTTGCACATTCGCTGCTCGTGGTGAGGTCATTCAGAGATGTATCTGTCTAAAGGACAGAGCTTCTTTCACTTTGTTTGGGGACCTCACAATGCATGTGAACCTCTTTATCACTTTCTTCCCTCGTGAACTACAAACCCACTACAGCTTATGTCTATAGTTAGTGCCTCGCGCGCTCGAATGGCTCCGCTCCAACAGCGTTCCAGTTCCAAGAATGGCTCGAGACGGGAATGCACAGCGCAAGTAGGCCTACTAAGACCAGCCCTCAAAGAAAAGCAAAATAGAAAAGTTATGTAGGGTCATGTATCGAACCAACTGCTGCGAAATAACTACTTCATTTGAAAGTAGCAATTTATGATTATATTTAAGAGTCAAAGCTCATTGAAAGGCAACTTATTAATAGTTCCACCGGGTCGATCTAAATATAATGTGAAACATTTTTGCGCGCAGTCGGTGGATTAGTTTTTCCAAGGCCGGTACGGAGTATTGTATGAGGGACCGGGCTCGCTAGTGCCTTACAGACTGGCTTCTCCGCTCTGCATTTACCTGAAGCTCATGGTCTCTTTTGACCCCATCAAGTAGCCAAGCGCTGTATACTAAGAACAATCCCAGTGTCACACCAGTACAGATACCAGTTACAATAGCTGTAATCCTTGCTGTAACAGACCAATTCCCGCTCTGAGCCGTATAGACATTGATGAGAGTGGTGAGTAAGCCAGCAACGGAATGTAGAAGACCTGGCCTACCTAGCAGTGAGACTCCTTCGATCTCTCACAGCTGAAAGGAGAGACTTACAAGAAAATTCGGCTGCTCAACCATATGTAGTTTTCTTGCCATCTCCACCACAGCCAAACCATTCCCAAAACCCCCACAATACAGCAAATAGCAGCTAACCAGAGAAGTGGTACATTCTGCACAGTGTTGACAAGCACTCTCGCCGATGTCCCAGCGCTGGTTGCGTCTTTGACAGCCTTCGAATTGCGAAGGGATGTGAAAGTGCCGGGAAAGACAATATATCCTGCAAGAAGAACCCACGTAAATAAGCCAGCAAGCATTGTGTGCAATCTTGGTATCTCATCCAAATGGAGTAACATCTTCATGTAGCGGGTCTGAACTGAAGGTAAGGGATCTCCATGAGAGTTGACATTCTCCATTTGGAACTGTTGCGCAGACACGCGAGAAAGGGCTTTAGACCTGAAAGTGAAGAACTTGAGGACAGACGCAAGCAGATTAGCCATTAGATTGATAAAGTTGAAACTGCACAGTAATTGAACCTTTCAAAGATCTAAGGCCTCAACATGAAAGATCTAAGAAAATACTGGATAAGGCTATTTAACAAGATTCATTTTGTCAGCTGATCACACACTCTATTTATAACTCTCAAAAAAAGCGCCCCGATGGGTTCAGAAAAGCTACACTCATAATACTGCAATATTGTACTTTTCAACACATTTATGCTTGTAATCCTCAGATTTCCTAAAGTACAGCCCTTTATCCAATCAGTTCATAGGATTCAATGGTATCCCAGCGAGCACATTCAAGGAAAGGGACCATGATGCTGGGCGACAAGCGCTTCAAAAATCTATGCTGTGGCATGAGCGTGGTGAGCGACGTCCAAGCTCCCAATTAGAGGCCGTAACTCACCGATACAACATCGTCTAATTTCCCCCAAGAAGCAACATCCAGGAAATTGGACGCTTCTGCTGACCATTGGTCTGAGTGTTGCAAGCATAGCTTCTGGCTATCATCTGTTGATGTTCCATCCTCCATCATTTCTAAAGCGATCACACCAAGCGGTCGCGCATCACTCGCTCCGGCTTTGATACAGTCACCCACATAGGCTGAGGAAAGGAAAAGTAGTCAGGACTTGCCCATTGGGCGGAAAGTGTGACATACCAATTTTAGCACAGCTATCCGCTGAGAACAACACCTTAGAGCAATTGAGGTTGGTGTGCACAATAGCAAACTCCGATAGATATTTCATTCCTTGAAGCACCTGTAGAGGTAAGTGGATGCAGGGTGATAGATGTATGTAACACACTCACCTGACTACACACACAGGAGACATGGTTTTCCGCAAGTTTAAGTGGAATGGCAATGACCTGTGCCAGGGTCACTACGGTGTATTCCATCACTGCGAACAGCACATTCTCAAACTTGTAAACCTCGAGTAATGCGACGAGATTTTCGTGCCTGCGTTCTCCCAGGTTCTTAATGTTCATCAGATGAGGCGATGTGATCCTCTTGACTATGACCATCTTGCATGGGCTCTCCTTGGTGTGAGCGGCTAGGGCCTGGCCTCCTCGATTGATTTCACGCAGGGCATTGAACTTTTCCCACGGACTTTCATCTCTAACATCGAGTGATGTCTCCAGTGTTGTCCTCATTGTCTGCATTGCTGGTAATTGGGTGAGACTCCCAGATGTATTGACTGCAAGAGGGATACGTGGTGGAATGTTCCCTTGTCGAGGGCGTTGATGTCGCTTCGATCCAGAATCCACAACAATGACTGCTGGCAGCTCCAGGGGAATATCTGGTATCTGCGTTTTTCTTTTCAAGCGCTGAGAATCATTTTCCGGCACAGACTGCTCTCTGCTTGAGACCATCTCATCGTAGCCAGGCTCCCCAGGAAGAAAGACCCTGGTGTCTCTGTTTGTGATCCGGTCGTCCTTCATGACTCATTCATCTGATATGCCAGACTATGGAGCAATATTGCCAGAAGTTTATATGGTGCTTCAGAACCCACACTCCGCTCACTACACTTTCGCAGTGGTGAGAGGGATTCCCCATGAAACAAATTAACTAAAATTAGACCAGCATTGCCGACTCTCTAAAACTGGCAGCACACCAACTCCTGGGCCTTAAATAGCATCTTCGCGAAGATCCATCTACTTCAGGCAACAGTAGAGCAGGTTCTGCTGAGATGACGTACGACATCAAAGGTGGCTAAGCCAGGAGGTTCAACTGCAGTAACCAGGCATGCCCAAAGCTGCATAACAAGGACAACAGGCATTTGCGCCCGTCAGAGCTCAATATGGAGGGCGTTGAGCAAGATTGGCTTGAGGTTCTCGAACGGCAAAGGGTCGAGACAAAGTTTGCGAATTTTCGAGGCGTGGCCCGTGTGAAGCTTTCCCACCTCTCATTTCCCAATCCTCCGCGCCCTATAGACCCAACGAATATCAAGCGTCTGAAGAGAATTTTCAAGACCGAGGGCTGTCTGAGGATCGACCCAGAGCACCATATTCCGGCCATTGTCCACGAAGAAGCTCTTCAGACGGCTTTGGAGAATGCCAATATCAGCAAAGAGAAGCTGAAAGGGAGCTGGGGAAAAGATCTGGCAGAGCTACTGTTTGCTGACGGTCTTAAGCTGGAATGCCTTCACGGTCAGCATAGAGTCATCGCAGCAGAGCAATGTCTATATCCTGAGGAAAACAAATGGTGGGTCGTGGACCTTTACGGCCATGGTAAGTCTCCTGGCCAAGCCGGCCGAGCCGCGTGGTATTGGAGGCTAACCAAAGACGTGTGCCCCGTAGAACTCACCACTGATGCAAAAGAATGGTTCCGTAATGGGTACTCGTACTGCAAGAAGTACGAAGACGGCCTCATATTCCGGTACATGCGCCTCTTCGCCCGGCAAGGTGATGCAAGTGCAGAGCGACGGTGGCGCTCCCGTCTCAGTCCCACCAAGGAGAGAGATGTCAAGAAATTATTCCGACGTGAGTCGTTGACTGCAGCTTTCGATAGCCTGCTGCCGGTGAAAGGGTTTTGGACTGGCAAAGCGCTGAAGTTGGGTTCACTGGACAATGTATTGAGCCAGAGGTGTGATGAGGTAGGTTTATCCCCTTCTGGCTCTGAATGCTCGTTGATCTGAAGCAGGAAATGGTTCACTACCTCAACCATGTGAGATCAACATGGAATACAATCTTAATGGATGATCAGACTCTCTTGGAGTGTACAGATGAGCTCACCGTCGAGGCTATACAGCTGCGAGCACCTCTATCCTCCAAGACAGATCATGACTTTCTCTGTACCTCAATGGACTCCGGGAAATTGTTTCCCTTGATAAGGAATTCAACAATGAGGTTGGCGATCAGGAAAAACCTACTTTCTGTCAACCACTTGATCCCTAGTCTGTTTACCTTTCTGGAAGACCTGAAATATCTCAAACCGCGGTCCAAGATCATGAAGAGCTTACTCCCAGATCCATTGAAGATGACCATACGAGAGGGATTTCATCAGCATTTCTTCGGTGGTGATTCATCCACCAATGAACACACAGTCTTTCAAAACCAAGAGTCCTCTTTCGTTGCCGTCATAGGAAGTTGGCAAGACTGCTTTGTTCTGGGTCTGCTTCAGCTTTGGGCTTTCAGTACTCGATATTTTCCTCAAATGATTCAATTCACCCCAAAGATGGATGAGGGTAGTGTCAAGCCGCTTGTGCAGGAGCCCAACGCCCACATATGGTACAAGTTTGCGGATCTGGCTCATCGTCTTGGCTTTAGGTCGCAGGAGATTGATAAAATACTGGCTGAAAATACTGATGTCAAGATCACTCCTGGCAGCCTTCATACACTCCGCCCCGAGGTCATGTATGGAAGCAATGCTGTTTCGTTCACCAATCTGGCTCAAGAGGTTAACAAGTCTCTTCAGAATGTCTGCTGTTCCAGAGAACGTGAGACTAGGCCTCACATCACAGTAGCGGACGCTGAGGAACTCTCCCATCGATGTGGAATGCCTTATAATGAGTCCCAAGAACGAGACCGAGAATATCTTTTCCTTGATACATTATACGACTCCCCAGATAGATACAACAGCAGTGGTGACGAAATCAGCTCATTTTATGTCAAACGGGCCATATTCTTTGCTTTCTTTGGGACACAGTTGCCAAAATATCAAAGTCTAGAGGAGTCACCACTACCTCATGTACCTTTTACCACAGCTGAGCATGGCTCTGCTTTAAGAGAGGAGACAGATGTGAACCTAGCAAGTGAGATTAGAGATAAAATAATGCATAGTGAGAGTGAAGTCTCTCCAGATCCTGAAGGACAGCAAATGGTAACTATGACTGTTTTCTCCTTTCAAACTCAGAGACTGACAATAATACCAGGATCAAGAAGCAGTATCATCTTCAGATAACGCACACGATATAGCCTCAAAGAAAGAAGAGTCAGTAGTGTTTCTTGTAAATGGTGGCTTACAAACTGTCAACTTTAATCGTCAAGAGGTAGAGAAAGTTGTTCAGGAACTTATACAGAATGACATGAAACTCTCACTGAGTAATGGGCATCACTTTCTTCGAAAGAAATGTTATGATAAGCTTTTGTTCACTGGTGAACGCAAGGTGTTTGCTACTTCAAATGCTACTCAAATACATCATGGTAAGAGGCATTTGGTAGATGAAGACAAAGATACTCAAAGAAAGAAAGAGAAACAAAAAAGAATCATTGATGCAAAGAGAAAGGATACTCAGAGAAAGAAAGAGAAACAAAGAATGACCATGAAACAGAATAGAAAAGAGTCTCAGATCAAGAATGTTTCATTTACAACACCTAACTTAGAAGGATTTGATGAAAATAGCGAACAATTGTAGTAATAAGATAAAAAATTCTATAGATATACACTTCTCAACAATAAACAGCATCTTCTGCCAAGAATGAACTTTCAATGTTGGGTGTAAGCAGCATTGTCAGAAGTAACAAGAGCATCATTAAGCATAAGCAGCACCATTGAGCACAAAGCAGTACAACAGAAGTACATGCAGTACTGTCAGAAGCAAGTTGAGAGCAGCACTGTTGAGTGTGCTGGCTAGGGCGAGCCAGGGTGAGCAGTGCTGCTCACACTCAACAGTGCTGCTCATACCCAAATGATGTGCTGCTCTCAACAGTATTGCCAGGTGTGAGCAGTGCTGTTTGGGGCAAGCAGTGCTGTTCTGGGTACAAGCAGTGCTGTCTGGTGCGAGCAGTGCTGTTAGGGGCAAGCATGGTTAGGGGTGAGCAGTGCTGTTAGGGGCGAGCAGTGCTGGTTAGGGGCGAGCAGTGCTGTTAGGGGCGAGCAGTGCTGTTAGGGGCGAGCAGTGCTGGCTAGGGCGAGCAGCAGTGTCAGGGGTGAGCAGTGCTGTTAGGGGCGAGCAGTGCTGGCTAGGGCGAGCAGCAGTGTCAGGGGTGAGCAGTGCTGTTAGGGGCGAGCAGTGCTGTTAGGGGCGAGCAGTGCTGTTAGGGGCGAGCAGTGCTGTTAGGGGCGAGCAGTGCTGTTAGGGGCCTAGGGGTGAGCAGTGCTGGTTAGGGGTGAGCAGTGCTGGTTAGGGGCAAGCAGTGCTGTCTGGTGCGAGTAGTGCTGTCAGGGTGAGCAGTGCTGGTTAGAGGCAAGCAGGTGTGCTGGTCAGAGTGGGCAGCACTGTTAAGTGCAAGCAGCACTGTCAGAGGTGAGGCTTGCAACAACTTCCTTTCAGCTGTCAACAGAGAACATTAAAAGTTGTGTCAATTATATTTCTTTCTATCTGAAATGCTGAACGATGACACTATTGAAATTGAAGGTTGTGAACTAAAAGGATCACCTACTCTAGTGAAAAGTAAACATCAAATGTTGTGCATATGCAGCTGATTCTCTATTGAGACTAGGTAATCATCTTCACACTTTCACTTCAACGCTTGCAGTGGCTCAAAATAGAAGCTAATACTAATATGGTGATTTGTTCTATACATACTTAACCATACCATATTTATACAGCATGATAGGTACATATCTTCTCTACTAAACTTTTATCAAGTACTACCCAAGTGTGGTCAGGTAACTCCGAGCCCCCGCCTGTCTGCACCAATTATAATAAGTATAGACAGTATAATTATGTCAGAAGCTAGAGAGCCGCTCAGAATTCAACTGGGCCATATAAGCGCTCAATACAGATCAATATCCGCAGCATAACTGAGTCAGTGTACGATTACAACTCTCCCGCACCCAGCCCTACTGCAAGTATTGTCCCTGATCCAACAACTTCTAGGTCGCTCTCACTATCAAAGGCTGTATTTTTAAAACCTGAGATAAATGAATCTAACAGATATACTGAGTTCTCAAAGAGCTGACAAGAGCCATTCCCTGTTGGGACTTCCACATCATCCTAGAGAATGACATCGGGCTTGTTGTTCTCTCCTTCACATCTCTTTTAGTGTACGGCGTAGTTGTTGTTACTTTCGATCACAAATTCAGCCATGCCAGAAATGACCAGAGACTCTAAATGTGACCTGGTGAACCACTCTGTTGGAAAACTTTCCTGTCTGTCATATGATCGTTGTTTCTAAATTTGTTGGCAAGGTGAGAAGAGGTGGACATACCCAGACCCAAGACAAAGGGGTTGGCTATTTAAACCTGTCATTAGCCCTCTCCAGCGCTCTCTAGAACACCATTGAGCAAATCTTTTATTCTTTCTTACTTTATTTATGAACAGCATGACCTCAAGAGACACTCAGAACGCCAGCCAAGTAAGCAGTCAAGCCCCAAATTTGAGGATGTGACTAACAACTCTGCGTCAGAGGCCCCACTACCGCCCTCAGGAACCTCTTGTATTGTCCTCTCATCCTGGACCTAGACCAGACCCGTACAATGAGATTCTCATTCGGCTTCGAACTGCAGATGAGAGTGGGATGAAGCTTGAGGAGAGACTAAGTCAAACCACAGCTAACCTACAAGAGGTCTCTCGAGACTTGAATGAGGCCCAAAAGGCAGTCTATGAACAACATCGAGGTCGACTAGCTTGTCAGAACGAGCTCTTAATCGAGCAACGAAGACATCGTGAATACGCTCAAGCCTATCAGTCAGTTCAGGCGCAATTTCAGCCTTTGAACAGCCAACTCCTTAGCCTTACAGCATCGAACCATCAGTTGCAAAGGGAGCTGGCTGAGAGGAAGAGAATGTCGACTTTGACAGAGGAAAGAGCTTGGTTTAGCAGTGGTGTCAACAACTCTTTAGGGCTTCCCGAGCAACGTCACACCTTGCTCAATGAGGCTAATACTCTTACCGCCTCGAACCTGCATTTGCAACAAGAGCTGAACAAGAGAAACACTGCCCCAACCTCGCTACAGAAGGATTATGGAGTCAAGAACGATCATTGGAGATCAACTGGCAGCATGAGAACTAGCGTGGCTGCAGGCAGCCTCAACACTCGACCCAGTGCCTCGACACACGATCCGCCGTCGGACAAACAAGCGGGGATTGCTCACAGAGTCGCTGGAATCAATCAGGAAAAGGCGAACCTGATGAATGAGCACCACGATGCCTTGTGTGCCGCTTCCGACCGTGCTATCGAGAGAGTGGTCAAACTGCAAGAAATTGACCTGAAGTCTGAACTACGAGTGACAGATCCGGCCAAGGGCTATGTATCTGGAGATGGAGATAATCTACCAACAGCGGCAGACTTGGATGACGACGAGTCCAACGTTTTGAGTGATAGTGAAGCCGAGGTCAACCCTTTAGGATCGGAAAGACAATACAAGAGACCTCGAAGACTGCGCCAGTTGAGACCGAAGGTCCCAAATATGAGGGTCAGTTGCGGTTGAAGAACGATCATTTCCTTGTTGTTCACTTGTCGCGAGGGCCACCAAATTGACGACTGCATGCTTTAGTCAACAGACTGTACGGAGTATATTTTTCTAAGTTATGAGTTACTAGTCAATAATATGTTTATTCACGCATTGACGTTGTCACTGTCAACTACATATCGTATTAGGATTTTTGATATCGCCCTGCAATTTAGACTCATTGCTGTGAAGCTGAACCGGGACTCTACTCTTATTTTTTTAATAGGCATCACGAGGCTTTCCCTTAAACAAAATGACAATACTTAACTACAAAGGCATGATGTACCCTTGCACATGTTATGCTCTGATCTTGAGGCTTTACAGCCTGATGAGAATGCACTTGGCACTCTGAAGTTGCTTAAAAATACATGAAAATTGAGGTCACTGCTCAACAAGATGTGTTGAGCAAGTAGCGGCGACATTGTAAACAACATCCATTTTCCACCTGACAGTAAGAAGAACAGCGCCATTCACCTTATCATGAAACTCTGCTTGACTCTTATTCTTAGAACATTGTTTCACAATAGTACCATCTCTGAAACACCCCAGTTTATATTTAGATAGTTTCATTAACTGGGTGGTGTGGTGTGCCAGAAGGCCGTAAGTGAAGCTTATGAAAGAATTTATAGAACCACATAAGACTGCAAATAGTCACTTGAATGATAAGCACCTATTTTTACTTCAACATATAGGGTGAAACTTGAAGTAACAATAATAACTTTATACAAGCTAACAGCAAGTGGTGGTGTTGCGTGTAGTCACAGATAGAAGAATATAAAGATAATTCCCAGAAACAACAATGGAGCATCACACACAATATTGATATTATGTCCTTGATCAGAACAAACAAGTTGTCTTGGCAAACACATACTGATCAATCAACACAAACAAGTTCTTTCACATCTCAAAGTCAATCTGAGGAGTTTCTGACCAGATATTCTGACAACAGCATTGTCAATTCGCAGAACCCTATTCTTCCAGTCAACATATCAGACTATACAACAGCTTCACCCCAGACACTTCTAAATTGGTCAGCTCAAAACATCATCTTAGATGATGCTGGCGAGCCTGCCATGAATTTTTGGCAGCAACCTCAGATCTTGCTGAATGAAACACCTCATCAATCCACAGATAACAATCAGAACCTTGATGCTTTTCTATTAGAGAGCAACACAAACTGTCAGTTCTCTCTGTATACTTTGTCGATCTCTTTCTAACAACAGACAAGATAATCAGGAAACTGCAGCAGATCTTACACAGCATCAGCACAGTTGTGAAACGCAACAAATGCAGACAGAGATGATGAATGAGTTGGAAAAATTAAGACAACAGATATCAGCTCTTCAGGAGAAGTAAGTCAACTTGTATTAAGTGCTTCTCAAAAGTGGTTACTGATAATACTGTTAGCACAATACAGAATACAAAGTATGATTATCTCTTCCCTTTCAGCTATGCGAGTCTGACACTGCGGTAGAGATATCTCGAAAATTGCTGAACGCATTGACGGTATAACTCAGTGGTCTCATGCCTTCAAAGAAGCAGTCAGCAGTATTCTATCTCGGCAGGAAGTGAAAGAATAGATCTTTCATCAACAGTCATTTCATATGTACTAATAGATTCAACTATGTGCTATCTTATAACTCACTTATCTCAAGTTATAGCCATGTCTGAGAAGAAAGACCTATCAAGAAGTAGACATAATAGATGTACATAATGGTAGGATTGCTGCTGTGACTGTGAGACAACAGCGAGGTATAGGTCTTTTTGTAGCCTAGAAATGGAAGCACTCTGATGACTTGAATATCGTGGCAGCAGATACTCAGAGATGATAAGCCTCTATAAGAGTTCTGGCTAACCTGGGCTCATAACCTGTCAAAAGGAACAATACGGAGTGACTTGATTATATTTGACTGTGTGGGAAGCTGACTATATAAGTGCTTGCTTAAGACCAGTCTTTGAATACTTTAGAACATAACATCTCAGAACTTATTGTCAGAGAGTTTCCAGTACGCTAGCCAATCTTGTTTTGCTGCTGCTTGCTCTGTCTTATTTGCTTCAAGAGCTTGCTGAATTAAAACCTTACCATTGTAAATCTCATGTAGTATGTTCATAAGTCTGTACCAAACTCTCTCATAGAACAGTATTTGCTGTCTCAGTGCCGCATTCTCTTTCAAGAGCCACTCAATACTCTGTAGATCTTCTCACCTTCTCAGTCTAGCCATTTCCTGCTTGACATAATCTTGCTTGATGGTTGAATGCAATGTTTCAGAAAGAATTTCTCTTTCATTGTTGTCATTTGAAGTTGAATCATCTTCACTGAGAGTTAACAAAGTAGAAAGAAATTTTGCACATGATGACTGTCTTTTGAATGCTTTACAATATCTTTCAGTATTCATGAGCATCATATTATGCGGACCATAGTCAGTGCCTTGTGGTGGTTGAAGAGTGTGAATTGTATGATGAACATGTCATGAAAGATAAATAAAGAGTATAATGAATCTTAATTTAGTAGCAATCATTTCTCAGATTGGAGCTCAGACTGTCAGACAGCAACTATATTTAGCTGTTTCTCATTCGCTCAACTGTTCAAATGCAGCTAGGTAGAATCAAGACAACGAGACTCATGACATGATAGTCTTCAAATCTCAAGATCAAATCAGACAAACCAAACATTATGAGCTGTCTACATCTAAAGTTTCACAAAGCTCAGAAAACAGTCTTTGGTCTCAATAGCTTCTCCGCATTTTTCAACTCAAAGACTGAAGTTAAACACAAGCAAGACTCATCTGTGAATCATAAAGAAAAGTCAAGATGTCTGCAAGCTGCAATAAACCAGCCCATTCCATTATTACCAGAAAGAATTAAGCAGTTAACTCAAGAGAATGGACTTTTGAGACAGGAAATTGCATTCTATTAAAACATCTGGAATGCTGTGATGTCTGTATCAGAAGAGACAGAGAGTGTGGTAATCAAACTTCAACATATTCTTGCTAGTTTCAATAAGGTACAGACAGAGGCAGAGATGGATTGCTTGAATTTTGGAAAGACTATGGATACATAAAGTATTTGTGGCTTTTGAATATATGTGGAGTGTTTAATTTTCTTGTGGTGCCACTTATGATATGTTTTAGCATAATCAATGGGAGTTTCTATAACTTTCAGAAGTTCTATCTAAAAGGAGCATATGTAAGCGGACTTGGGGTCACTATGACACAGGGCATATTTTTCAAGGGTTCATTAAGATTATCCTCTTTGCCTAGAGTGAGTTTATTGGCTCAAAGCGACTCAGGATGAAACACAAGCCTGTATTGGTAAACAAACAAACAAAGAGTACAACTGCTTGCTTACGCTTCCTATATCTGGCAGCTTACCAACAAAGATCGTGTGTCTTGTCTTTCAATTTACTTGAGATAGAGATGGAAAAGTCACGTACACCAAAGAGAGTTGATCCTACTTTAGTTCGGAATGTACTCTTGCAGAAGAGCATGTGAGATTGAGAGTGGATAAGGTAATGGATAACGATATTGAGAGGGAGGATGAGCAAGATAGAGGGGAGACTGAAGGTGAAGATGAGGAAGATGAGGAAGAGAGTGAGCGGGAGGATCTGTTCATTGATCTGACAGCACACATCAAGCACAACCTTAAACGTCACCTCGATCGCGTTAACTGCACCAAATCTATTGCGACATATGGTACCTGTGCCAACCCTGTTATTACTAGCATCCATGTTACCGGTGTTGGCAGCATCGGTTTTCCTTTGTCAGCGCGTGACGCTGAGGCCCTAGTTGGTGGAGATGGCCAGGCATCAGATCGCCGAGAAAGCAAACGCCTTGAACTCGACGCGAGTGAGTGGAAGATAGAGAATCCATCTTGGGAGTGAATGGTCCACGAGATTGAGGAGAAAGTGGCAATAGAGCTTGGAGTGTGTGCTGGGGTGGCCAGCGTCAAGGCGGTACCCCGAAAGATGTCACTTTGCGGGAAAGGGACTATGCTTGAAGCAAACCAAGGGTATGTCAAACTAAAAGCTGAGAGAATGCCAAGTTTGCTGACAAAAGTCTTCAGATCTGAAGAGGCACCACGAAAGTTTGGAACACTGATCATCTGCTTACCATCAAAGCATGAAGGTGGGGACATCTGTGTGTCACATCGCAGCCAGCAGATGGTTCTCAATACTGCCATCTCATCGCAGTATGACTATTCCTATCTTGCGTGGTGTGTATGACCCCAGACATCACTCTCATGGCACTAGCTAACCTTCTCATTCCAGGTTTTCGGATGTAATCCATGAAGTCAAACCAGTGACTGCAGGTTACCAACTCACCCTTATCTATAATCTCCTTTACATCGGTACAGAGACTCCGAAGTTGGCAGCAGATTTCGACAATGAATTGCAGGAGCTGGAGAAGACTGTTGCGTTATGGAAGGCTGCTTACGAAAGATATGAGCCAGATGCTCCAAATATGCTTGTGTACCTGCTTGACCATAGGTACTCGTCCGAAAACCTGAGGGAAGAAGTTCTAGAAGGAAATGATCGACTCAGGGCTCAATATCTTAAGGATGTGTGCGGAAAGAATGGCTTTCTAATCTTCCTAGCAGATCTTGAATATACAATTGAGGGCAACTGCGAAGACTTCACCAGCGCTGAGCCCAACTATGTTCAGGAATCATATCTTGAACTCTGGCGTGGAAATGAGCCTACGTTTCAGCGGATTGGCGAAGTAGACGAGGAAGTGCTTCAGCTGAGGCTGGTTATTGACCTTGAGGGGTCCCAGTTACTTCACGAAGTTCCGCTGAATGAGTGTCATCTTGTGCAGGAGAATCCATTTGCCGGTGATCCGCATAAGGAGGACCGTTTGGGCCCTTCACAGATGTGGGGATGGAGGACTACTCATATATGGCATTTCACTGTGAGTGTGAGCTCCTTTTCACCATCTGTTGCCATCTGTGAACGGAACAAACCGCTGACACAAGCATGCTAGGCTGTGATTTTGATGCCAAGGGCCCATGAGATCTACTTCTTATTTCGATCCTACAAGGCTTCCAAAACTGATATGACCGCTTGGCTAGAGAGTCTTATTCAGCAGAGATCCAATGACTACGCCAGGAAGAAGCTTAAGAAAGTATGTCGTCTGATCATCAAAGGGGCACAAGAACAGCGTGATGCTCCTGAATGTGGCTACAGAACCCCAAGAACATCCTTTACTGATGCTCTACTGGGGACGGTTATGCAAGCAAGCGTGCATCTGAAAGATTCAGTCCTATGCAGACGCGCTGTGTGTTTAGTTCAAGAGAACCTTCCTCGAAGAGCCATAGTGCAGGCTATTCAACAATTTGGGCTTCCAGCGATTCAGCGAGAGTAAGTCATCCTAAGGAATTCACATGTTCAGCAGCTGACCGCCTTAGACTTGAATATGGTATTCGTGCACTGAACAAGATGCATCAACTTCAAGAAGCCCTTGATTATATCAGCCATCATTACACATCGATCAATGAACAAGGCCTTAGGGACATTGAGATGTGGGCACAGCGAGAGACCGAAAACTTCCTTTCTAGAGCTACTTTATGCTCTGCAGACGCGGAAACAGTTGTTCGAGTCAGTGTTCAGTATGGGGTTGAGTGGACTTTTGCAAAGTCAGTCTCGCCTAGGAACCCTCGCTATGATGTTGATGAACACTGATTATATCTGCTGGTTGAAGGGTGTTGCCTTCAGTGACATGCAATATACACAACATCGATTTTGTCCTTGACTTTGCTACTCACCTTTCTGACTACTCCCAATCGGGCAAAGTCGCCGCTGAGACAGCTAGGGACATTTTCTCGACAATTGTTGCAGACCTGATCCCTACTGCAATTGTCAAAAACTTGGATAATAGCAAGCGCAGAATAACTACAGGTGTATGTCAGCCACTATCTCGGGCTAACCCAGCAGCTATCGTCAGTTTCCTGAGCCAATGTGCTGTCATTGACATTCCAATCAATCAGATCATCGACAGACTCAAGGATGAGGCGCAATCTGAGAAGGACCCTATCAACACCTTTCCCCGATTCTTCCTTCCTCTACTCAAGGCATTGAACAAACAACGGGAGCTTCTCAGCAGCTGTCCGCATCCGTACACAGCTGAGTTAACACACAACATCCTTGCGGTCTACATTCGCTGCTGTGTAGGGCCTATGCCGCCCCCGCCCCAAAACTGGACCCTGAGCACACGTGGCTGTGGGTGTGAGGACTGCAAACAGCTGGACTCTTTTCTTGCAGACCCGTCAAAGCGAAGCGGTTTCATTCCAGTGAGCAACGCGGAACGCGCACACCATCTCAAGCGGCAATTGAAAACAATTGACCCAGAGTGGCAGGCACAGGAAACTTCAGACAAATCGGGATATAAATTATTGATTGACAAGACGCGAAGGCAATGGTTTGCGGCGGTGAAGGAGTGGGAGAAGAAGAAGAGTTTTGCAAGACATAACCTTAGGGAGGCCTTTGAGGAGAAAGACCTAGGTGACATTCTGGGGAAACAACGTTATGCTGAAGTATTCAGTGGCACTTCTGCGGATTTGGACTGGAGAGCTGGCTGGTAGCATGAGAAATCTCCCTGCCGAAGGAGGTTATGCTTAGGGTGTAGCTATTGTGCTCTTCTTATTGTGCCTATGGAGTTTGTATTGAATACCGTTTCAAACACTACCTCAGGCGTGTTCGCCAACGGTCTATCATACATACAGTAGGAGATGTCATGTAATTCAACTTCTTCAAACTGAAGAAGGTACCTCGTCGAGGCAATGAAGCAAATCATGAGAATCAAGCTCTTCCTTAAGAATCGCCTCAGCGCCTAGATCTTCCAGCCGATAGGTCATCCTACGATTCTGAAAAGGATTGTGAAGTATACTGTCAAGCTCTGCCGCACGACTGATGAGATACTCAAGTTTTGGACGTAACTTCTGTAGAGTATAGGCGAAAAGCCGCTTGTGATCATCTGAAATTTGGAGATACCTATTCATATGTAAGCATATGAGCATTTTCATGACTTCAATGAACTTTACATATTAGGCTTCACAACAAAACTGTCATCAAGAGGGCTTGCCATATTCTGCGCAGGTACCAGAATCCACAGTCTCTGCTTGCAGATCTCATTGAAGCTATGAGCTGCTTTGCCTTCATCCTTAATCTTCCGTATCTTTTGCTTATAGGCATTGCGCTGTTCTAGCTGGCACAACTCTTCAACAGACACTCCAAGCGCATCGGCTGCGAGTTGCTCCAAAGCATAAGATGCTGCCTTGTTTGTCACAGACGATGGAGGAGTGCCCTTGGTTGAGGCTCCAGACTCTATTCGTTTCTTGTCTTGACGGACAACCTTACGTCTCGCAGCCTTCCATAACCCTTGTCTAGACTGGACGGACTTCTTGATATCTTCGAAAGCGAGGTACATATAAATAGAAGCGTATCGCATCCATATCTTGCTTCGACGAAGGCTCTTTTCAGCATCTGTATAAAGATTCAATGCAGCCTGTGTCCTATTGTTGCCCAGAGGAGGTGTTTGTGTGACTCGCAGCATATCTGTCAGATCAGCCATAACCTGAGGACAGCCTACAGCTGATACAAGTGCAAGTATAAAGTGCATATCCTTCGGTGTTCTGCGTTGAGAATCAACCTGATCTCGGTAGAACTGAGTCCACTCTGCACTGAATCCTGAGATTTTTTCCGCAATTGTGTCTTTATTGAGCACACAATCCCTTTCTTCAACCGGAATACTTAACGCAAAGGGGATATGCTTCGCCCTTTTTGTCTGGTATTCCACAGTGCTGATGTGAGGAAAGCTGCTCTTTCGCTTTACATGATTCTGCCCAAGATGTCTTGCACTCTCAACTTCATCATAAAGTGGCTTCACAAGCTGTCGAATATATCGTAATCGCAGTTCTGTGGAGCTGGTACTTGGGAGTTGACCAGAGCTCAAGACCGCTTCACTATGAGCAATGGTGAAAACACCGCAATTGCTCTGGTCAACGGGCCCAGGAAAGAGCTTAGACACAATGTCAGCACCTTGAAGATCTGGCATAGAGTTGTACACACCGGTTTGAACGTCACAGTCCATCGATGAGTTGTTGAAAGAGTATCCTCAAGGAAATGCACAGCAGGGTTTGCCTCTTCAGTAGTATCATATACCTCAAGCTTTCCTTCTGAAAGATTGATAATGATAAGACACCAGTGATCATTCTGATAATATGGTGCAATAAGGTGTGTCCTATCAGAATGAAGACGAAGAAACATATTATTTCTCAACTCCAGGGCTTTTGTTAGATTGATGGGATCTATAACCTGTGTCTTGTTGTCATACAGAAAGAGAGATTCAAGCACATGAAGTATGACACGATCGTTCAACCAGGTCTTCTGAATAGGCTGTCTGGTAGGGTCAAAACAAGAGAGATCATGTCGAAGTTGCTTTGTACTTTGTGTAGTACTTGGGAACGAAGGCCATGTAGAATTCTTGTGATGATGAATTGCATACCATATCCACCACTGTATTTCACCAACACTATCACCTGCTCCATATGCTGGTGGTTTTTCATCAGAGTTGATGTCGTCCCCTTCTTCTTCTTCATCGTCGCCACTTTCCGTTAGGGTAAGATCGGTGATTTTGCAAAATTCGCCACTCTCTATGCTCTCTGTGCTCTTTTGCTTCTGTATGTCCTCAAACATGCTTACAAACATGCTCTCGGCTCCTTCAAGGTTGACATCAGAGTCGTCCGCCTTATTCAGCTCAGCGTCCTCCAGTCCGTTAGGCTTGGGTATCGTTGCGTCTTCTTGCTCATTGTTTTGTCTTTTCTGGTTCTCTTTCTGCATTCCATCAATCTTCTCTACACCATCCGTCTGAGCATTCTCAGCATCTGCCTCATGTCGTTTATCTTTGTCTGCGTCACCTGTCTGGTCTATCTTGACCCCACTCTTCTCGTTCTTGTCAGCCTCGCCGTCTTCGTTCTTTCCGGCCTCGCCATTCCCGTCATCCTTGGCCCTGCTTTCCTCATCCTCCTTGCTCGCTTCACCCCCACCCTTCTCATTTGTCTCTACCTCATCCTTTGTGTCTTTCTCCGCTTCAATCTTCTTATTCCCCTCACTCTCACTCTCAACCTTCTCACCCTCACTGTCCTTATTCTTCTCATCTTTCTTCCCTTTCATCTTCTCCTCACCCTTGCCCTTCTCATTCTTCTCTCCCTCTCCCTCACCCTCATCGTCTTTCTCCACCACAATCATTTTACCAATCTTATCCTTCTCTACCGCACCCGTTGTATTCTTCTCGCCCTCTTGTCCCTCATCTATGTCCATCTCACTGCCGTTGTCTTTTGGTCCCTTCTGTTTCTCATCTTTCTCTGCCTTGCCTTTCACACTTTGTCTGAGGCCCGGAGCTAATCGAGTAGTTATGTGCCTTGGAGTGGGTATTGATTTGGGATAGTGCTGTACTGGGATGCAGCTGTTTCGTGATCTCAGCACCATATTAGTCTGGTTTGATGTCGGTGCCTGTGAAGGGCTGTGTTGCTTAGCATTGCTCGTTTGGAGCCCTATTTCCTGATAGTCCTCGATGTCTAAGGCTCGAGCGCTTCCCATTTTCATCTTGACACTTAGCATGTGTTTATTATCTCCGCAAACCTTGTTCTTCGTGCAATCTCTGTAAGTAGGAGGTACAATCCAATCTGGGTCGGAATAATTGATTGCCTCCGCGATGTTTGAGCCACGATTGACACCATAATGATATACATTTGAGTCAATAAGGATCAGGTCGCCTGGTTGTTGAATAACCACAGTGAACTGGATTCGCCATGAACGAAGGAGTGAGGGTGATAGAAGAAGCATTGGATGACGTAGGAATTGACTGCATCTTGATTGAATGTTCAGCAACTGCGCTAGACGTCCTTCCAGTTTGTGGATGCACTGTGGGTTGATGATAATCCACAGTTTGGCAGCTCCGGCGTGCAATAGATTTGCAGATTTCAGATAGAAATCTTCAACATGAAGTGCGAACTTGGTATGACCCTTTGAGACATAGGCATATGAGGAATGAATGCCAGGATAATGTTTGAGAGTGCTCAAGAGGCAAGTACCTGCCTCCAAGAGTGACTCAGGAAGACCTAGTTGTTTTCGACTCTCGGTAGTATGTGCCGCAGCAATGAGGTAGTCCTGAGAAGTTTTGAGATCTGAACATCCTGCCAGTTCGTCTTCCATTACTTGCTCAAGCTCCGAAGCCGCAAGATTGCTTGATATGTCTTCAAGAGAAGGCATAGTAAATGGTGTCACATCATCAAAAAGCTGCCTCGGTGCTCCATCGGCCTCTTTCAGGTACACTAAATTCTCTTCACACTGGAATTGTTGCTGTTGAACGTCGCCTCGATAGATCTCACGACCTCCAACATCTGAGTAGGAAGATCCCACGTGTATTACTGAATATCCATTAGAAAGAGGGCCGTAGTCTTGTTCAATCTGGTACAGGTTTGATAGACAGAGATCTTTAGGTGGCTTGGGTGGGGCGGAGACCACTGTCATGGTCTTGAGAGGTGAGGTTTCGAGAGTAGAGATGTTGGTTGTTGGAGGCAAATGAACTGTGGCTGAGGAACGCGGTTGGGCAACAACAGCAGGTGTGACCATTGCCTCCCACTTCTGACGCAGTATCGCCCGTACCTCATTAGGTGAAAGGTCTTGCTGTAGCAAAGATTGGATCGCTTGGTCCAGGATATCTGACATCTTGCTTATTGAAGGCTGTTTGTGATGATGAGCTCAAGCGGCTCTGTAGGTACACTTGAGTCTGCTCGCTTAACTGTGACCCGTTTCGCGGTTTGCGAGACGTAAACCGGGTCAGTATTATTGCTTAGTCAGGTCCATTACTAATCACCTATATCCAACCACTGGTCATCATTTCTTATATTCACTCTAACTTACATAGCGTAAACGAATAAGGACAACTTTCCACGGACCAATTCATACAACCCTAAATGTATGCATCGAGTTTACTTCACACCTATATTCTTCTACTAACTGACAATCTGGCTGTCGCCGCTTACGATAGGTAACCAAAAACAAGATCACTCTATCTACCTCATAACACTTACCCCACTATCCAGCGAAGTCTACCACCAACTCGCTCACAGCACTCCATACTGTACTGATGTCGTGGTCAACTTTGCCGAACAACAAGTGAATCATTATGAATAGGGCATAACAATGGCTTCACTCCCTAACATGTCTCACCAGGCCACTTTGCCACCTTACTTTCATCATGCACTTATGAGCTCAATAGGCAGATAAGGAACGCACCTCACCACTGAGAGACATGCACATACATATATATTAGGTAGCTCTTTAGCAACCACATACTTCATGAAGATAAAGGAACTTCAATAAACAGGTAAGACAATTAGATCAGCATGCCAGCGATAAAGATGGACTGAGTAACTTGACTTAATATTAGTTGTCAAGATCTATATATAGAAACCAACTGCTATGTTGACCACTGACTATTTTTGGAGTTCAGATTTTCATCTGTCTCTTGTGCTTGTGCAACATTCATCTAACACAAGACTTCATATATGTTTCTAGAAGATCTTTCATCAAAGAACTCATTGTTTCTGGCATCAGTAATCTGCGCAAAATGAATAAGAGAGGTCACACAGAGCGTACAAGCTATAATTGGGAAGATGAGCAAGTGATTCTGTATTCTCATTCAGACAGCGAATCATCTTCACTGACAGTCATTTTTATAGATCCTATCCACTGATTCAACATACTTCAACCAAAGACCGAATATTGAATTTCCTCAAAGCACGACCACTTAGCGTTGAACAATATTCATGTGAAGATCAGCTCATTTCTAAGCACACCTGCTCAATCTGTGGCAGAACTCGATCATCAAGCTATCAGAAACGCCATCCTCTCATTTCTGAAGGGAATTCTGATTCAGGTATTTGCTCAAGATGTGTGAGATCAGCTTGTTCTACTCTGCTAGGGCGCTCATCTCATGGGAGAGCCATATCTGAGGTTCATCATTACCACCATGTCTGCTCCTGTCAGACTATCGCTCAAACATTAAAGGACAAGAGCCCAGCGGAGCTCTCTGGCACAGAAATTCCACTTTCTCAATCACAGTCATTCAGAAGCCAAGGCCTTGCTTCTGCATCAAGGGTGTATTATCCATACAGTTTGCCTACAGTACTCAAGGAACAACCACCACCTCCTCTTTGTGTCTGGTCAAAGCCAATAGTCTCACACTCCTTGGCTTGAATACCACACGCTATACTGGATCCTAGAACGGTCTGTAGCTCATTAGCTGCAAGCATCAAGAGCGTGAAACGATTCTTTTGTGGTTCCTTAAGCTCCTTGACTTACTACTCGGATCCAAGTATGGACACTGTTACCTAACAGCTTTGGCTGAGAACCTTGCTGGGCTGCTGTCCTTGAATATCTGCCCATTCTTGTTCTCACCCACTTCTCCCGTGCCAGCCGTTCGCTTCGCTCTCGGTCTCAAGTCTGCGGGACATATCTTGCAGTTTCTGGGCCGTAGTATCATTCATCTTGAAACATTCTTTTGGGCATATGACTATCATCTTCGCTCGTTGCACCAACTTCATTAAGGGGCATTCAGCGTTGATGCTAACACCGCGCGCAGAGATGTCGATGGTATGTCACTGCTTAGCTTGCGGCCCATTACTCTGGACTCTTTTTATATGCCCGATATGCAGCGGTTGAGCTTCCACTATTGCATGATGAGGGAAGACACTCCAGGATATTAAAATGCATAATGTGAGGCTTGATGTCGGGATTCTTTGGTTTCTGCTTGGGCTATCATTGTCATGATCTTTTCAATGGTTGGCTGAGCGGTGATGAGGATAATGTAAAGACACTCGGGATGTCAGTCAGGAAAATTTCAAATTTTACAAGAAGTTCCAGATAGGTACTGAGAATTTCTACTGCTTCCAGTACATGGCGGACCATATGGGTACTAAGTGTAGTCTTGAAGGCGCTGCTAAAAGGGGCCCATAGATTGGTTGATATCTACTGTGACCTCCCTCGCCCATCTAGCACGCTCCGCATAGATGTAATCCCGTTGCCAAAATCATAATCGGTCTCCTTTTGCGCTTTTCGGAACTCGAAAACTGCTCGCTGCAGCCTTTCCACAACGCCCTTTGCCTCATTCGCGAGGCACTTACTAGCATCATGCATTTTGTGCTGATATGCGAGTTCTTGCCTCAGGCAGCCGTTCTCTCTGACCAGTCGCTCTATCTCTTGTGATTGACTCAGCTTTGGTGCTCGTTTCGATGCTTGCAGTCGGGTTGAAGTGGTGTCAAGCGCGACAGTGGAACCCAGGTTGCATCCGATTAGAATATCCATAGAGGTAGGTCTAGGTGGTCCATCATTCGACATGTTTGTTCGATCTGTGCTGACTGTGTTTGCTTATGACTATTTGCTCCGGAGTGGATAACTGGTTATTAACAATTGGAATCCCAAAGAATATGAAGCCACTCTAAGGGACCGTATTCCAATTTTAGCTTGTAAACTATATTTAGCAAGGGCGGGTCTGCTTGTACCACAGGTTAAAAGAAGGTTCTGATCACGAAACCATCCGGCATAAAGGACTAAATTCATAGCAAGTCTGCGTCAGCCTCTGGTTACAGATCCAACGAATCAGATTTCTAGTCTGCCGCCAAGCTAGGTTGCGCAATCCCCTCGCCCAACCATCCTTCCGGCGGCAGCATTGAAACCCATCTTCTCCCCCTCTTTATTTTCTAACATGGCCCAAAGTGGACCAAATAGTGACCCCAAGTGCAATGAGCGGCAACTTGCAACAGTCAAGGATCAAAGTAAGTCATTCTTACTTCATGCACCAGCATGGTTGGAGCCGACTTTCAGTTAGGAGAGCAGCCTCGAGGCATCAAGAGAAAGCGGTCACTACAACCTTTTCGCAGAAGCGCACGTTTGCAAGAGATCCAGCAGCAACGCCAAGTGGTACCAAAAGAGCTGGGAGATCTTGGTCATGATCACTCACATCTCCCTTCCTTTGCGAGCAAAAAGGTATGTTCGTGAGTCCACCTGTTTCTTCTTGAGGCTAACTCAGTTCAAGTCTTCATTCCATTACGCAAGCACAGGACTGCAGCGGCACAGTGAGCCATTTCAACCTATATGCAAAAGCCGGGGACGGCACGAGCCATTATCTTCTACAGTATGTAGCCACCTTGGGCGGCATGCAGCCTTTGCAGCCCATACTGTTCTATGATGGCTAATTCACGATTTTGTAGGAGAATGTACTGAACCCGATCAAACGCAAAGCAGTCGAGTCCTGGATTCCAAGTCCCACGGTCGATGAATTTGACAGATCTTCTGAGGCCACAAAGAAGCGGAAGCTGAAGCTGGACCTGTGCCTTGACCTGTCCTGCCGCCACGAATCAGGAAGAGTCCAGTCATTAGCGATACCTCTTACATCAGAAGCTCTCGCATGCCTACAAGATACAGATCAGAACAAGTCACCAGTCTTAGCTAAAATGAGCTTTCGAACGGCCGCCTCGGACGACCAATCACAGGCATCCACTCCATCAACTGTCACGCCTGATCTTACCGCATTTGAACAAGAATTGCGTCGTCGCAAAATATTCGACGCAGACGCAGAGGAGATGCTGGATGAGTATCCCGATAACTGGAAAGATATCCTAAGGATTCTCCAAGATGACAGAGCCTCTCCTGAGCCTGGGGCGACACAGCACAAGGGCTTTCGCAGAAGAGTCATTAATACTGGTAATGAGGCTGCAATCATGGCTTCAGTATGTCCTAAGTTTCTCAAAGAACGATGGTACGACGAACCTGGTGTCGCCTGGCAACATGATCAACCTTGGAACAAGTGCGTACCACTGAACCCTGAAATGACACCGAAGCTTTCTCCGCCAAAACCCGACCAAGCAATAGGGTGGACGTCCAAGATGTTCAGTCAGTTGAACGCAGGAGCTTTGTTTACCGTTACCTCTCCTTCAGGTTGGAGGAAATCGAGATCCTTTGCCGCACCGAGTGAGAATCTAGTTTGGCCGGTCTTTACAGTTGAGGGTAAGGGCGCAGCAGGGCAACTCCGCAAAGCAAGACGTCAAAACATGCATAACGGATCCATCATGGTTAACAATCTCTTGGAGCTGAAGAAAAAGGCGCAAGCAGGAAAAGTACCCTTTGGCCAGGCTATAGCGATGTCAATGGAGCTTACAGCCGAGGTCGTTCAACTCAATTGCCATTGGGCTACGCTTACCAAGAATGAGATTCACTACTGGATAAGAACTTGTGGGTCCTGGTCTCTCCACTGCCCTCGCCTTGCAACGTACCAAGACTCCACAAGGTGTATCTCCAACGGTGTTGAATGGATCAGGAGAACCATGTATGACGAGATTATGACGGATCTTTCTGCCCTTGAAGAGCTGTGTTGTCCACCAACGATCCAAACTCCACCAGACAGTCAGCTCGTGCACGGTCATACTAATCGACTCTCTTTAACCCAGCAGTCATTGTCGTCAAAAACGAGCTCCGAACTTGAGCAGGTACAAGTTTCAGGTACAGCAGGCCAGCCAAAAGATACATCAAATTCCCGCAGACGCAAGAAGAGTTCAAGCATGCAGGAAAACCCACGGGAAAAGGTGATTGATCATAAGCATCAATATCTGACTCCGCTAACAGCTCTTCATTAAGGTTCAGGTTCAGGGCGAAATGGAGTACGCCACAGATCTGAAGTAGAGTTGCCACTTATCAAAAATCAAGGGCGCCTATAAATCCATTTGGAAGATACCCTGAATGTGTTGCCCATCGCTTCTGTTGAAGCGCAGAACCATCACATAGTATTTGAACAGTGCAAGTTTGGTTATTCTTGGAGCACCGCTGAACCCCAGTGTGTTGACCACTAGCCTGGTGCAAGGAAAGCGGAATCAATGGCTGTGTTATTTGCATTGTTGTCCAAAGGGCTTGATATAGAATCTGGTGTAGACAGGAAAGTGAGGCATCTAAGTGTAAAACAATCTTGTCCTCGAATGGTGTGCATGTTCAAAAAGTGCATCCTTGGAAAGTGTGAAAATGCTTGATGCGTGTACACAGTTAGAAGGGATATGTTTAGAAGGTGTCATATTTAGAGAATGCATGCCCTTCAAGAATGTACACTTGAAGCTGTGTACATTTGGGAAGTACCTTACGCAGTCACAGGTGGCTCACAGACAAATTTAGCTTGTTCAAAGGTCAGTGTGCAATGTTTGGCCTCAAGCCTTACCATATTAGAGTCAAAAAGAAACTAGAATGGGAGCTGTTGAAACTCAGATCAGGGTGAATAGTCAGTGCTGTGGTAATTGATAACACTGTCTTCAAGAACACATTCAGCAGTGTTTCAGATCCTTGTCTGAAGCTTTTGGGAGCTTGCGTTGCATATGAATTGTGAATATCATCCAACTACATCCATAGCCAAGCAAAGCACCCACCCAACTCCACTCTGGGGCGAACTTTCAAGATGAAGGACAACTGGTGTAAGAGAAGTTACAAAAATGAAGTACAAGATATTTGAGAAAGACAAACGAACTGTTGCAGGTAATACAAGCAGATTTAGAGTATTATTCCGGCCTCAGTCGTCCTCACTTTTCAAAGTTGAATTCTTTCCCTTCAACTGTCTTGACTTGCGCGCCCTCAAACGCCGTAAGGCTCTCCCTTCTTTCCTAGCTTGCCGGTGTTCGCTGTGACTGTCTCCGTCAATCCCCGGCGAGGCTACCAAACCCATCTCGGAGGATCGTGACCTTTGATGCGTCTTGTCGATATTTTGACCCTGCTCCCCAGCAGAAGACATACCGTTGGAAGCATTGAACGGCATAATCTCGCACTCCTCCTTCATCTGTGTGCCTTCTTCTCCAAGCTCATCAATCCTAGCTTCAAGTTGCTCTGACGCCGGCAGGTTTACTTGTTCTTCTGCATTATCACAGAGGTTGTCAGGTTCTGAACTCATTGGAGCGACCATGCCCTCCAACAGTCCCTCAAGGTCGACGATCCTAGTTTGATAACTCTGGATAGTCTCATAGGCTGCATCGAGCTTCTGCCGTAAGGACAACTTCGTTGTGTGCAGTTCTTGTATATGATTGGCAAGCTTTCCATACTCTTTATAAATGTATTCATACGCCCGACTCCATTCGAGCCGCTCATGTTGCTCATTCACAAGCACATTGTAGCAATCGACGTGGTTTTTGGTCAAGGCCACCTGGTGATCGTGCAGTTCCTTGTGTGAGGCTTCGAGGGTAGCGACTTTTTGGTCTGCCAACTGCAATTGAACGCGGACATCCTTGAGCAGCTCCTGGTCATATTGGACGTTAGGACCAGGAATGGGCGCTAGAAGCGCCCCGGAAAGCTCCTATGAAGGTCAACTAATCTTGCTGGGAACAATAATCTGGTCATCTTACCCGAGCCACATGAGACTCTTCTCCATCCCTATGATACTGCAAAGAGGCCATGGTAGTATGGATCGATGTGCTTAGGTTTTTGCCATGATAAGCGGTTTCTATTGACTTATATAGTTCTTCGTACCGCACGATGCCATAGATATGATGATGATGACTCAAGCCCAAGAGTGCTCTAACTCTGAGATCAAATTAGAAGACTATGTCAATAGCATGGACCTCACCTACCTATGCGAGGATCCACAACCTGCATGACTTGGCACTGGTAAGGCCGTGCTAAGCTTTCTGATTAGGTGTATAAGACCTCGCGTATTTCCTGTGAGGACTTCTTCCCACCTACCTCGTACAGGGTCCCAATCACCAAAAATAGCATACCTTTGTCCTCTGATATGGCGCTGCACAACTGAGCCAGTTTGTGTTGTTCATGAGAAGCTAAAATTAGGTATTCTACTTTGACAGATGAAATACTAATTAGAGATCAGACGAAACAAGAATGAGAGTTTGGTTATCAAGGGGTCTGGGTGTATGATCCCGCCGCAAATTATCTCCTCCCTCAACACAAGATAACATATGTCTAATGCACAGCGGCTGTATCTGCAACAGCGTATCGAGGTCAAACTTTCTCGGGCCACGGTAAACCTTAGAAAAAGCGTTGGTCATTTGAGCCTTCTCAAACGACTTCAGCCACTATTGAATGATATGGATCAAGACTTCCTTGAAGATCCACATGCGATCAAACGTGCAAGTAGAGAGGGAACTGCTTGGTTAGCTGTTGAACGGCATGCAATATTGAAGACATTCGAGACTCGTCTTCAGGTGTTGTTCTCCACGCGTTTCGATATAGATCGCTTCGCAGAACTAACCCGACGAGATGGTTTACCACATACTTTGCCGCAAGTCAAACTTCTCAATGTGTTCAAGCAATGCGATACAATTATAGAGGAGTGATGGGAGTCGGGCTGTAAATAGATAGATATAATTGAAGTAGGCGTTGAAATTATTAGAGGGAACTCGATTAGCTAAGTGATGGAGTTTAGTACCATTGTGATCATTTCATGTTAGAGTATCACAAGTGTGAGAGGCTAAGAATAGGCTGCTCATTGAGACCACCTGTCATTGTTGTTTCAGCCATAACTTACAAGGATTATCTCTAGCTAACTTTGTGTAGCTTGTTGGTTCTAGGAGGCTACGGATGGACTTCAAATCGTATTTAGTGCACAGAAGAATGCCCATAGGCAGTGTTACATCCTACAGAGGTTTGAAGTTCACCAATTGCAATAGAACACTGCAGCAATGCTAGGCCCATATCCGGAGCAACTCGGCGACCCTCCCGTCAGCCAAACATCACTGAGCGTGGTCCAACCGGAGATATATCAACAGCTCACAAGCCTTCCTTTCAACAACGAGCTAGATCTTCCTATTTCACAAACTTCAGACTATCAGGGCTGGCAGGAACCTATGCAGAATTGGGACTGCATGCTGGACTTGTATCCGGCTGATCTTGGGTGGTTTGACCAGCACGCTGCACTGAGCTATCCGCCGGCGATCCTGCAAAACTGGGTGGCGCAGCTTCCTCTACCATCTCAGGCAGATGAACAGACAGAAGCTGTAACAACTGTGTGTGAATTGCAGGAGCTCAAGAAAGCTCTGTTGGTCCTTGAGGTCAAAATTGAAATGCTTGAACGGAGGCTCCAGAATCTACACAATGGGTAATGCCCCATCATGCAGTTTTATAAGTCTTGAGCTAATACTTACAGGGTGGAAGAAAACCTGAAGAGGTAATCGAGTCTATCTTCTCACACGCGTTATCTCTCTCACATGGGCATAGGTATTGCATGCAGATTGATGATTATGTGAAAAGGCTTGAGGACTGGTCTTTTGATTTCAAGGAAGTGGTTGGGGGCCTCGCTGTAGAGGTCAATGATAAGGTGCGGTCCCTTGAATGTGAAAAGGAAGGTTCATGAACAGCTTGCATGAGCAACTGTTGTCAGTCCAAGACCTGTCATTTGTTTAAAGATCTCTCATGCTTTCTTCTGCGGCATAAGTGGATGATGAGTCTCTTATATTTGACATTTTCGGCGACAATACAATTCAATCTCATATCCATGCCATAGGGTTATATCCAAACATCTCTGCAGTCTCTTGATAGATGCCCCAGAACCCTAACCAATCTGTTTTTGCTGCAAGGTTCTTATAGTGACTCTCCTCCAGTGCTGTCTTGATCAGTATTGTCGCTTCAAAGACTTCCTGTAGTAGGTTCATTGCGGTATATTGACTTGTTGTGTAGCACACAATTTGCTGTTGCAGCAAGATATTCTCCTCTGTCAATCTCTCAATGGTCTTCTCTTCCTCTGCTCTCTGAAACTCATCTATCTGGTGTAGAAGGTTCTCAATACTCAGGTCTCTCTCAGGCAATATTGAATACGGTGTTTTGGGCCATCTGCAGACAGTGTTGTGTTGTTTGAACTCTCTGCCATGGTTGCTGTCCATATCTGGTTGTTCAATGTGTATTTTGATAAGCGTGAACAACAATGACAGTTGCTAATATGTTGTTGTGAAAGGTCTTGCTACAAGTTCTGTGATGAGAAGAACTATCACTGTTTCATAAAGAGGTATGCATTGACATTCAATTAGTAACTCATTCTATAATAGCTTTCTGACTTAATTTTAGCTCTTAAGTCAAACTTCTGTTGTTTTTTTTAGAATAGTAACGTTATTCAGTCAAATATAATCGTCTGCTATTTTTGACACTTCACTTTGTACTTATAAGCAGTTGTCTTTGATCTTTTGAACAGCTTTATTGAAAACTTCAACCCTTTGCTACTTCATTCAAAAAATAAAAGATCATCTTGCAGAACTTGATACTGTTGACTGTCACAAGTATGCTGTGTGGATGTGGTATGGCGCTTGGGTGGCCCAAGAAGAAAACACATGTGGAGAACACTGAAGACAGTGAAGAACCTTCTCGCATAGCTGAAGATCTTCCTCAATATTCTGTGACCAGATGTGCGACTGGAAGATATGTATTCAACCCATCTGAAATCATAGATGAATTTCGGAACAGAAGATCTAGGGCACCCTCAGCAGAGACCTTGAGAAAGAGGGATTCTTCACACCCTGATATCAAGAAGGAAGTTAAACAGTAACAGCCAAGTCTAGATAGACTTAGAAACAGCAGGGTCTGAGTCTTTAAGTTTGTGAGCACGGCATACACTCAGGCATAGACTCAACAGCTTGATGTGGAGAGTGTGAGCAGAGCTCAACAGCACACCAGTGAGGCTGTGAGCAAGCTTCTATATAGTTAAAATTGTGTTCAACTCAGTCATTACTATCTAAGAGTTACTACAACTGTGTGAAGCAACCTTTATATTCATAAGCTAAAACCCTTAGCCCTAATACAAGAGGAATCTCCCATCAGGACGTAATAGTTTGGTCAGATGTAACAAGAAACAATACTTAGTTGACTTCAGAGAATGTAAATAATTCTAAGTAGTCACTTGTTTGTCATTCAATGAGACACATAGCTATTGAAGAACTTCAAGCTATGCTTAATTCTTTATTTCATCACTAGTTACTATTGAATTTAAGATTCTTCTAAAGGTATGTTTGGAGAGTATGCAGTTGACTAATTAGAAAATCAGAATCATAGCTGTAGACAAACTTCCAAACAATAAGAGGTTAAAGATATCTAAGACAGTCGATGGCACTCCTGAGCCAGTAAAAATTCCTATGTTTGTGGCAGTTGGAAATTGAGATGGCAAGAAAGTCAATCTTGGACTGAAGAAGCCAGAGAAGTTGGCTTTCTGAGTAGGCAATACTGAACTGCCATGTGTTGAAATGCTTATACCGGTTGGTAAAGAGGAGCGCCCAGTCTGGTATACATCAATATTTGAAGAACGGTGTTGACTGAAAGACTTGTGCAAGCTAGTCAGACTGACATCGCTAGAATCTGTCATGAAAGTCAGGTTAATGACTGCTGAACCATGTAGTTCATTCAATTGAATCTCCACAGTTGCTTGCTTGAAGCTATCCTTCATGAAGTATGAAGTGTATGCTGAGGTCGCAGGCAGGTCAGCTGTTCTTGTTATGACTTGTGGACTGGTTTGTGAGCAGTTTTTTTGACAGAAACCATAGTCAGCAGAGACAAGAAACGCAAAAACAGTGAGATACATTGTCAAAAGAGTTGAAAAGATGGTTGTTACCATCTGGACTGTTTGAGATATTGATTTCAGCTCACAAAAGTGAAATCATGAAGGAAAAAGGACAAGGTGAAGTACTTCAGACTATTTTAAGTTGACATAGAGTCGACATATGTGGTATCACTTTTCTCAAAGCTAAATTTGCTCAAGCAGCTTTAGAAGACTTGAATGACATTAGCAGTGTTTCTATCTTTAGAGAAGCGCCTGAACTGAGACTGATTATCTATCTCACTATAATTAGAATCAAGTCAAAAAGCTAAATGATTGACAGAAAAGACTATAAGACTGTGGCTTTTTCATTCAACAATTACTAGAAATTTCGAACTGCGAATCCTCATAGTCCAGTTGATCTGGTCTTGAAACAAAAACTTGATTGGTTTCTTGAGCAACAACCAATTCACAATGGCATCCTTTGGTGATAGTCTTCAAGTCAGTGTAGAACCTGATGAGACATTCAACTCAAGTACAGCAAACAAGCACCAGCAAAAGGCAGATGCAGCTTTACAAGCTTTTAGTCTTCCAAGTCCTGAACCAACTCCTGAACCAGATGTTGCTCGTAACAAAGTGGACAAGAAACGCCAACAGGCAGGCAGAAAACAGCAAAATACAAATATCACTCAACCAGCTCCTAACACTGCAACCCCTGAGCCTACTCCTGAACCAGAGAGCCATAGCAAATCAGACCGAGGACAACAACATACTACAAACTTTGAGAACGCAGCTTCTCAAGCTTCTAAGGTGACAACGTCTGAGTCTACTTCTGAGCCGAAATTAGCTCATGGGAAGGCACAACAACAGACTCTGAACTCAAAGAGCACAGCTCATTCAGATCAGGGTGATGTGCCCTCAGCTCAATCAAAGCCATCTTTTGATGGCAGTTCTGTACCTACATCCCCAGACATGACAGAGAGCCAGTCAGAAGAGCAGCAGAAGTCTCGCCATTCTGTCAATGACAAAGAGGTTGCTGACCGAATCATGCATTGTGATCCAACACACTACCATCAGATCCTCAATGTGTCTGATAAGTGTAGTGATGAAGAAGCCACCACAGCGTACAAAGAGTTAAGCAGTTTGCTAAACCCAGATACAAACAAGTACTCAGGTGCTCAAGAAGCCTTTAAAAGTGAGTAACCAGAGTCACTTTCTCAGCAGAACATAAGACATCAGGGCTAACGCAACAACGCGAGTTAGGAGTTAGGGAAGCAGCAAGTAGACTTGGTGTTCCTACTGAGGAGTTTTCCGGCAATGCTTTCGACGACGAGCTTGATACTGACGAGGCTGAAGCCATAGACCCAGAAGACGGTCCTCCACCTCCACCTAATGATTTCAGCAAGGGTATCTATAAGCATGCTGGAGCTTACCTTGGGAAACTCATGGAGAAACCTGATGATGATGATGCAAGAGGTGCATTGGATAATCTCAATCAGCAGATAGAGAAGAATAACCGAGACAAAATGCATGAGGGGCCCGACACAGATTTCACAATCAGATACCAGCTATTCATTGGGAATTTTGAGCTGGCAAGAAAACACCTTGAAGCCTTGAGGGAAGATCCCCAGAATGGAGAGGCATTGAAGAAGATTGGAGAAATCAATGAGCTTCTAACAAAAATCAACAAACGATATGGCTATCCTGCAGAATGGATCATGAAACCTAGTCTGAAAACCAAGACTGTGGCATGGAGACCTGGCCTAACCAGAAAGGGTGAACCGATCTTAGCGTATAGAACCATTGGGGGTGATGGTCACGGCAACCCCAGAGGTTACCAATTTGTTATTCAAACTGGCACCAAGGATAACCCATTGTATGATCTTCGATCAGGTGGAGAGATCGGACGTAAAGCAGCGGACGGATATCGCAATATGGGCAAGGACAAGACTGTTCGTCTCGGGGAGGCTGATAAGAAGTACTCAAGAAAGGATGCAGATGCCTTTCAGAAAATTCTTGGTGTTGCCTCCAAGCCAATAGAGACCAAGACTATTGGGACTGGGTTTCAGTACCCAGTTGCCTCTGTGTACATTCTCTGTAGAAAGACCACTAACGATGGTGTCAAGGAGTGGCGAGATTTTGTGTTTCGACAGACTCTGAGAAGAATGCTGGGGAAAACAGATGCTGATGAGGAAATCAATGAGTATTATGAAGAGCGCAACCTAAGACCTCCTTGGAAGGTAGCTCACACCAAGACACGACTTCCTAGAAAAGAGAAGAAACGTCAAAAAGCTGCAGCAAGACATATTCTGAGCAGTGAAGAAGCTTCTGAATATGAATCTTCAGAGATTGAAAGTTCAGAGGATGAAGAGCTAGAGGATGAGATTGTGGAGAATCAGGAACTAAAGATGAATGAGCTTGAGAGGAAATTTGCTAATCTGCAAAGTGGACAAGACAAGTTAACTCAACTTTTAACAGAGCTTTTAGGCAAGCAAAAGTCTGGTTGATCATGAAAAGTTTCTGTTTCTATACTTTGCACCAGTGTTCTTGTTTTTGAAGTCACTTGCTTTACTGCTTTTCTCTGATCACTTAATTAATTTAATTTTAGCAATTTCTCTTCTTCTGAGCTGACAAGTTGACTGCTTATCATATAATAATAATACCTAGCCTAGTAGCATTAAATCACTATATGTCTTTCTTGACCATCTGATTATGAATACTGAGCAGATAGAATACTTCAGCTTGGGATGCTTGAAGTTATAACTGTACTAAAAGTATCCTACTTGACTACCTAAGGTACACCATTAGGGACGACAAATCGTGACCAGGTGCCAGCATTCAACTCTGCATAAGTTCCCCTGAGTCTGAGTCGGCGCTGCAAGGCGCAAAGCTTAGCACCTGAATCGGGAGCTGCAGGGGTCTCAGCAACTGGATTGAACCACTCTAGGCCCGAAGAGATCAGACAATTTGACTTGTGCCTCTCCTCAGAGGTAGCATGTTTCCTTGATCTTCTTGATTCATGTCTGAGCTAGTCGCCGTGCCAAAGAAGGCCTTCACATAGATGCCAATGGCCAATATCATTCCAATGTTTAGAATGGTGGATCTTCGAACCCATAGACTTTGCTGTATTCTTTGCTGAGGCAATCGTGTTCAATACCTTTAATGTCGCCAAGCCGCTGCGCCCATTGCCTTTAATCTGACACTGGTTTCTGACGGTACTACCTGTCCTATATTTAGTGGAATGTCTGCCGTGGAATGGGCATGGAGCCGTTGCCTTCAAATCCACTTGCATGCTGCTCAGGCCAGTACTAGCAGATAAGCCGTTCAGAAGTTAAGACTGACACACACCGTCGATTGCTCTATCTTGCCCTAAAACCAGTGATCACCATCCATATTCTTTCAAGGTACTGCTATTGGTTTGCTTCAGGACATCTAGACATTGATCTTGCTCCGCCAATGTCACGTTACATTTAAGCGCAACCACCGGTCCTCGCATTCTCTTGTCATCACCGATAGCCTCAACAAAGACATGGCATCTGCAGCATCCCCCACATGGCAACAGATCAAAGCTGCCTTGGATGAACACGGTTTTTTCTGTTTACCAGAGAGGGTGTTCGGTTCAAGGTATGCAGAGTTTGAATCAAAGGAATTCCCATTCAAGACTATAGAGGGCTTGGACTTCTGTAGGATCAACACACTGGACGATCTTGTGAGTAAGGTTTATCCCTCGGCTTTACACTTTGACTAAACTATCTGGCAGCGAGTTACTCAGACACTCGAGTCCATGTTCTCATGGTGCAGTCTCGGGTTGTATCAGATCTATGGGAGCGACCCAGATCACATAGGCTGCTTTCTGGCTCCCAAAGATACCGACTGTGAAGCCCTTGTGGTTCAAATATGGAGCCCGGGATCTCAAGGTGTCTTTTGCAAAGGGTTGCATCGGGTACCATCTCGCACCAGCCAGGGCAATCTGTTCTTAGAAATTCCCCTCACAGAGGTACCGTTAGCATGTATGGAAACGGTTAATATGGAAGAGGGAGGCTTGTAAGTCTGCTATGTCCGATACTTGTGATGTATTAATATACTGTAGAGTGATGTTGGACAGCCGTCTACCCTTTATAATACGTCGGGGTCGAGTTATCAATTTTGTCTTTGCTGATCAGAAGCGGTTAACGAAGTTTCGCAAGATGCGACTTCCGAATCAGGCAGCACTCAAAGAGAAAGTTGGCGAAATGACTCGTTCAAAGATTGGATTGAATTTCGAGTTTGAAGGTTGAGTGACTTTATATTATGTGTGTTGCTCTACCTCTTTCGATGTTGTATTCTCAGGAAATCGCTGCATGTTTAAATTACTATGTAAGATGCTGCCTTGAGAACTACACTGTCACTGACAAAGATATTGACCTAAATCATGAGAAGAAACCACACCCACAGGATTGCAAAGAAAGATTGAACTCTGATCAGAAGCTGCACCATCTTCCTGAGCAAGAGGTTGAGGAATACGCTCAGCAGAATACATGCCTCTTAAACTGGAGTGATGAAACGGTGCGCTGAATGGATTCAAACCAAACCCTGAAAAATAGTCCAAAGAGTTGCCCACAAAATTGCCTCCAATAACAGGATTTCGATTGACAGCCGCATATGCTTGGCAGGCAGCCGACGAAAGATCTTCAACATGAGGCTGGCCCACAGAGTTCTCTTCAAATACCCAACTCTGATCAAAACCCATACCAGATGCCTGATCAGGATTATGGAAGGTGCCTTCAAGAGCAGGCAAAGCTAGCGGCTGATGTCCTACAGTCAAGCTCTGGCGGCTCATAGAAGCTAATGAAGGGAGCGTTCGAGTTTGGGCCAACTCTGTTGACGATATCGGGTAGAGCTTGGTCGGGTAGAGCTTGGTTGAAGAGGAAGTGAAAGGCAATTGAGTGATCCTTGAGTCTGTGAAGGTTGCTGTTCTTATCTCTGCGTAGTGTTACACATGACCCAAAAAGAAGAACTTGAGTTCAGGACAAACCCTTATCATCAGAGATTATTGAACTATCAGTTGTCTCATCATCATCCCTACTATGGTCAGCTCTGATGAGGCCTTCTGCATGTAAATATGGACCTCACCGACTTGTTGTTCTAGACTCACACATGTGAGACGATGACACTTTCATGGAACGTAATGCATGTAATGCATGCCTATTGGATCTCATGTGTCGGTTGTAGGCACCCCAATCCTGAAACTTCATCCCACACTTCTCACAATCCGTCTTATAATGCTTCATGAAAAACCTTCGATGATTGGCATCACCTTCCCGTAGATGCTTACAAAGACCATCTGATCTCTTGAATGCCTTATTGCACAGTTGGCACTGAGAAAATCTTGAAGTAAACCTTTCAAGGGCCCTGACTTCCTCTTTCAGAGTTGAATTCTCAGTCTTTAGAGATGAGATTAGCTTATCTGCGGCTCTGATTTGTTCTTTCAGAGCTGCAATCCTTTCTTCATTCTTAGTTTCGAGTGTGTTGACACAATTGTCTTGAGAGACAATTTCCTGAACATCTTGCTGCACACTGTTTGTTATGAATGTTGCTGTGTGGCATTTCACACCTAACTGGCTTGCGCTTTCAAGAGGTCACTTTGGCTGTGGCAGCATGCTAGATCATGACTTAGTGAAAAATTCTTGTGTGCTGAAGGAACACTGTTCTCACACTGTCTAACTCAGGACTTGACCCACTGCATGTCATGATTGAAGGGAAACTGAAAGGTTGCTGTCATGATCTAATTGTGATACCTTAATCATCTGTGTGTTGGTGTAGTAATGAGTCACGTGCCCTCGGCCCTGAGTGACTAATCAGGCTTACATAAACTCTAACTTAATTTCTACAGGTTTACACGCTGTATATAAATGAGCAGGCGGCCGGCGACGACTCTCACCTCCACGTGGTGCCGGCTGGGAACCTGTGAATACTGTTGCTCCAAGTATTTGCAGAGCTAAGAAGAGTCAACACCAGCCAGCGCTGTCCGCAGGTTGGGGCTACGG